>VFQT010002543.1_pt1 | contig 18483 bp, 11 predicted proteins | sample 3512381 | NCBI WGS metagenome assembly VFQT01 (sample SAMN10412376, study PRJNA504923) | tailings metagenome | isolation source: Relicate 2 Philex TSF3 active mining site | place: Philippines: Tuba, Benguet | collected 2017-08-29
AACGCTGATATCTAATCTATGATTAGATGGCATTCTATTAGCATTTCTAGAAGCATATTGATAAAGTGTTTGTCCCTGTAATGAATACTTACCAGTTGGGAAGGTAACTGCATCTCCTGTATTGTAAACAAACACGCCCGATATAGACCATTTTGCATTAAGTGCATATATACCTACTAATGAAATGTCATGCGTTCTATCTTGTCTGGCATTGTACCATTTGTTTTGATTAATGCCATCAATCTTTCTTTCTGTTTTAGATAAGGTATAGCTTATCCATCCTGTAAATATGCCCTCTCTTTTCTTTAACATCCACTCAAGACCATAAGCCCTGCCGATACCAAATAGCAATGCGCTTTCCACGTCTGCAAGGGTATTTATCTCTGCACCATCTTTATAATCCAGTTGATTTTGTAAACTTTTATAGTAAAGCTCAGTGCTCATTTCAAATATATTCTCTTTAAGCAACTGCACATAACCAACGCTCAACTGATCTGCTATTTCTGGTTTGATATTATAGGAATTGCCTATCCATTGATCGGAGGGGCTAGACGCTGTTGAATTACTTAATAAATGCAAATGCTGAACATTTCTTGCATAACCAGCTTTTAAACTTGTTTGGTCTGTAACCCTATAATTCAAAGTAAATCTTGGTTCAAGATTGACATAGGTTTTGCCAAAATCTGATTTATTTAATTTTATAGTAGACTGGAGTACTCCATTATTATAAATATTATAATCATCTCCGCCCATTAAAGTATAAGCAGATAACCTTATGCCGTAATCCATACTCAATGCGGTGTTAGGCTTGTATGTATTGCTTAAATATAATGCGTTTTCTAAACCATTTCTTCCCACTTTTTTAATACTATTATTTACCGTACCGCTAAATGTGCTTGGGGTGATTGTATGTAAAATAGTATTGAAGCCAAATTTCAAATTGTTTCTTGGATTAGCATAAAATGTATAATCTTGCTTAAGATTTAAATCTTTAATATTTGAGTTGATATTGAAATTGGTTTCGCCATTTTTTAGTTTAACATTATAGTTGTAATCACTATAAATAAGGGAGGTATTTAAAAAGAGTCGATTAGAAATAATCTTGTTCCATCTTATCGTACCAGTTTTATTACCCCAATCAATACCAAATGCATCACCTAAACCCAATTCGTCTTTTCCAAAATATCCAGATAAGTAAATTTTATTTTTATCATTAATGGTATAATTGGCCTTCATGTTTAAGTCATAGAAGTATAAAATATTTTCTTTAAATTTTTCAGTTGCTTTTAAAAACATATCTGCATAAGTTCTTCTACCTGATAAGATAAAAGAAGACTTGTCTTTTTGTATAGGACCTTCAATGCTAATTCTACTACTAATTAATCCCAGTCCCCCATTCACCACATTTTCTTTATTGTTACCTTCTTTCATTTTAACATCCAAAACAGACGAAAGCCTTCCTCCATACATAGCAGGACCGTTTCCTTTTATTAAGGTGGCGTCTTTAATGGCATCACTATTGAATGTGCTAAAAAAGCCCAATAAATGAGATGCATTATAAACGGGTGCCTCATCTAGTAAAATCAAATTTTGATCTGCAGCACCTCCTCTTACATAAAAACCACTATTTCCTTCCCCAGCGGATTTTACACCTGGAAGTAATTGTAGTGTTTTTAAAATATCTTTCTCACCAAATATTACAGGAACCTTACTAATGGCAGCCATATTGAGGGTCTCAGTTCCCATTTGGGCTTTGGTTAAATTGTTGTTTTTTCTAGAACTCTCTACAACAACTTCTTTTAATTGATTTTGAACAGACAACTGAATATTTAGAATAGCATTACTATCTAATTGAATTTTTTTAGTATACAAGTCATATCCTAGTTGAGATACTAAAAGCGTATACTTGCCCCTAGAAAGAGAAATTGAGTAAAATCCATATTCATTGGAGAAGACACCCAAATTGGGTAATTCTTGAATTCTAATAGTTGCTCTTATGATAGACTCTCCACTTTGGATATCTTTAATGGTACCACTTAATACTACTTTATCCTGAGCAATTGAATTCGTTGTTATTATGCTTAAAATACCCCAAATTAAAAGAAAAATCCTGATTTTGTAACGCTTGATCATATGTATCATTTAACAAAACTAAAGCTGTTTGGTTGAATAACAATTATGAATTAATTTAATGTTAACATATATCAATCAAAATAACCATGAAAAAAATAAAATGTATTCTACTATTAGTTCATGTATTTATTTTTGAATTTGGTTTTACTCAACAAAAAGTACAAATCCAAGATATATTAGCCACTATTCAAGATAGTACCACAAAAAGCGTTTTAGCGAATCCGAGTGCATTTAGATATCAAATTATTTATACTCAAATTAATAGGGATAAGGTTGGTGTACCGCATTTTACCAACTATGCACTAAACGCTGATGCAAATGCTTATTTTAATCCTGCATCAATGGTGAAAATGCCCCTGGCCTTTTTATCATTAGAAAAATTACACGAATTAAATAAACCAGAAATAAATAAGCATACTACTATTTTATTTGATAGCAGTTATCAAAGACAGGTTTCAATGTATGCAGATTCAAGTTCAAAAAACCATAAACCATCTATTGCACATTTTATCAAAAGAGCTTTTTTGATTTCTGAAAATGATCCATATAATAGAATGTATCAATTTATTGGACAAGGCGATATCAATAAAAAGCTTATTCAAAAAGGCTATAGCTCTACCAAAATTACTAGACAATTTATGGGCTATACAGAAGATCAAAATAGACACACGAACGGCATAAGATTTGTGAATGATAACAACACATTACTTTATGAACAGGCTCCTCAATATAATACAGATAGCTTTTCATTTGGTGCCCCTATACTCATTGGTAATGCTCATTGGAATAGCAAGGACGAATTAGTTCAAGGACCTTTTGATTTCACCAAACATAATAATATCTCTTTAGAAGATATGCAAAAAATGCTTCAGGCAATTGTGTTTCCGACATCCGTTCCTTCAAAAAGCAGATTCAATATTTCAGAAGAAGACAGACAATTTTTATTGCAATTTTTATCACAGTATCCTTCAGAAACCAACTATCCAAAATACGATACTGAACATTTTTATGATAGTTATGTGAAATTCTTTTTTCAAGATAGTACACATAGTATGCCTAAAAATATAAGGGTTTTCAATAAGGTTGGATGGGCTTATGGATTTTTAACAGACGTGTCTTATGTATTAGACACAGTAAATAATATAGATTACATGTTATCAGCTACTGTATATGTGAATAGTGATGGTGTAGTGAATGATTCAAAGTATGAAGAAGTAACCGTTGGTTTTCCATTTTTGAGACAAATTGGAAATGCCTTTTATGAATATGAGCTAAAGAGAAAAAGAAATTATCATCCTGTATTAAAAAATCAGGTCCATCAATATGAAGAGCGAGATCAAAATGATACTCGCCCTTCTATAAAAAATGCCGATAATTAATCTTCTACCAAATAACGCCCATTCCTAGTTCCCACAACTGCTTGTTTAAAGCAGGTATTTGTTCGTTTTTTAAACTAAGTGCACGAGCTTTTAATTTCTCCCACTCAGTTGTGTATGTTTTCAATAAATCCAGAGATGGTTGATTTACTTGGAAAATGTCATTCTCGGTTTGGTTCATTAAGAACATATAATTTGCAGTAAACTTATTAGGGAAGTTTTCTACATCATCATAGCTGGTTGATTTTCTTTGAATCATGTCTTCATCCCAATTATTTAATGAAGCCAATAAATCTTGAGCATTCTTTAATAAGCCAGCATATTTAGCTTCTTTAAAAGTTTCTTCTGTTTTTAATTTTTTGATTAAATCTTCTAGAATGCCAGATTTATTTTTTAATTCATTGACCATATCATGCATTTCTGTAACCGCACTTTCCATATGACTCATTATAGAATCATATAATTTGTGTTCACTTACATTAGTCGTAAGATCAGCACTAGCAGTTAGACTTGCACTTGTCTTGTATTCTTTATCTCCTACCATTAGGTGTACCGTGTAGGTTCCTGGTATGGCTGTGTGTCCACTAAAACTACTTTCAATAAACACGTTAGGTATGGAACTAACTGTTTCGTGTTTTAGATTCCATACAAATCTGTTCAATCCTTTTGATTTACTTAGTGTTGTTTTTTTGCTATTCGCTTTTGAACTGAAGCTTCTTACTATTTTTCCTGTAGCATCTTTAATAGCTAATTTCAGATCCACTGAATCAGCTATTGTAGGTAATTGATAATATAGAACCAATCCAGTTGCAGGGTTTACACCACCAGAAGATTTTGCACCTTTAAATTCATTAGAGTTATCATCTAATTCGCTGTAACCATAACCAGTACTTATCACTGTTGATTGAGGTTGATACAAATTCACATTCATTGTATCAGTCTTGTATTGACGAATTAGATTTAAATCATCTAATATCCAAAACGATCTACCAGAAGTAGAAGCAATCAAATTATTTTGATGTACTCTTAAATCAGTAATAGGAGTCAATGGTAAATTTAATTGGAATGGTGTCCAATTCTTTCCACCATTTTTGGAAATGTATACACCTAATTCTGTTCCTGCAAATAATAAATCTTTCACTACATTATCTTCTCTAATCACTCTGGTGAATGCATTTGGTGCAATGCCTGTATTTATTTTTGTCCAAGTATTTCCATAATCTGTAGACTTGAACAAACCAGGCGTATGATCATCAAATTTATATCTTGTTGTAGCAATATATACAGTTGCTTTATCATGGGGGGACACTTCAATGGCATTAATCAAACATTCTGCTAATCCTGTTGGAGTGATATTTTTCCAAGTTGCTCCACCATCTTTGGTGATATGTACCAATCCATCATCACTACCTGTATAAATAACTCCTTTTTCGTGCACAGATTCCATTACATAAGCCAATGTACCATAGTTCTCTGCACCTACCGCTTCGTTGGTATAAGGAACACCGGGCTTACCTTGTTTAGATTTATCATTGCGCGTTAAATCTGGAGAAACTTCTTTCCAAGTTTTTCCCATATCAGAGGTCTTCAATAAAATTTGTGATCCGTGATAATATGTATTGGGCTCGTGTTTGCTCCAAATAATTGGTGCATTCCAGTTATATCTATATTTAATATCTTTTGCATCTCTACCCAAGTATTGAATAGGCGCTGCCATGATATTGGTTCTTGATTTTGTTTTTGTATCTAACACTTCAATAGTACCTTGATATGATCCACCTAAAACATATCTAGGGTTATTTGGATCAAACGCTAAGAAGGCACTTTCACCTCCTGCAGAATAACTCCAATTTCTTTCAGTGATACCACCAGCACTAATTGCTTGGCTAGCAATTTTTACTGAAGTATTATCTTGTTGTCCTGCATAAATATTATATGGAACTTCATTGTCTACATTGATTCTATAAAACTGTGCAGTAGGTAAAATATCTTGACTACTCCAAGATTTTCCACCATCATGTGTAATTGCTGATCCCCCATCATCAGAGATGATCATGTTTTTCCCATTGTTAGGGTTAATCCATAAATCATGGTAGTCTCCATGCGTATCTGCAAAATCTTCAAATGTTTTTCCGCCATCAATTGATTTTAAAGATGGGGCACTCATTACATATACTGTGTTTTCATTGGTAGGATCTGGGAACATTTCTATATAATACCATGCTCTTTGAATCAAACGATGACTATTATTAATTTGACTCCAACTTTTTCCAGCGTCTTCTGAAACATACAATCCACCAGCTTCTTTGCTAAAATCACTTTCAATTAATGCATATACTTTTTCTGAATTCGATCTTGCAACTGCAATAGACATTTTACCCATTTCTTTTGGTAAGCCATTTTCTAATTTATTCCATGTAGTTCCACCATCAGTTGATTTATATAGTCCACTTCCAGGTCCACCACTAATTACTTGCCATGGTAAACGACCATGCTCCCACATGGCTGCATAAATAATAGAAGGGTTATTCATGTCCATTGATAATTCTGCACAACCTGTTTTATCATCTATGTACAATACTTTTTTCCAACTTACTCCACCATCTATAGATTTATAAATTCCACGCTCTGATGATTTGCTAAACAACGCACCTTGTGCTGCAACAAAAACAATATCTGGATTTTTTGGATCGATCACAATTCTAGCGATATGCTGTGTAGCATCCAATCCCATTTTTTTCCAAGTTTTTCCTGCATCTGTACTTTTATATACTCCATCACCATGATGTGTCATTACACCTCTTACTGCGTGTTCACCCATTCCAACATAAACAATGTTCGCATCAGATTCTGCAACCGCAACTGCACCAACTGAACTTGTTTTAAAAAATCCATCAGAAATATTGTTCCAGTTTAAGCCACTGTTTTCGGTTTTCCATAAACCACCTCCAGTAGTTCCCATATAATAAACGGCACTATTGCTTACTACTCCAGTTCCAGAATTGGATCTACCTCCTCTGAAGGGTCCGATACTTCTCCATTTAACAGAAGACAATTCTTTGTTGAAGTCTTGCGCGAAGCTTACTTGAAAACAAGTAATAATGCTTAAAAGGCCAATGATTTTCTTTACCATAATGTTTTATTAGATCTAATAAATTTAGGTAAAAATTCATATTTATCGCCTTCTTTGAATTAATTATACCACTTAACATGGCTACCCCTTGTTCAGTGAAGGCAAGTGGCATATAAAAAAAGCACTAAACCAGCACAAACTTCCAGTATTATATTAAACATCCATCAATATACATTAATTCTTACTAAAATGGATATCAGCAAGTAATACTGTTCTTGGATCCGCTGCTATATGTGATGGTATTTGTTCAACAGGAATTTTATAAATATTTTGTTTGCTGTTCAAATCAAGTTTGACAATTTTTGATGATTGATCGTTTGTATTGTAAATAGCAAATTCAATTGGTGTGTTGAAAATAAAATTGCTAGATTGAGCTTGTGCTACATCAATGATTACTTGTTTATTTTTTGAATCGTATTTCCAATGACCATCAATTTTTAAAACATATGGATTTCTTAACCATTGATTTAAATAAGAACTGAGGTCTTCTTTGGCATAAACTTGCATTGTAGCAATAAATTCTTCAGTAGTGGTGTTGCTGTTAAAATATTTTTTATAATAAGCCTGAATACCTTTTTTGAAATTTTCGTTACCCATTTTATTTTGTAACATGTGTAAAACCCATGCACCTTTTTGATAAGTGATACCACTGGTGACAGCTCCTGTTTCAGCAGTTCTATTATCAATGATACTAAAACTAGAATCTTTCTTAGTGTAGTCGATCACAAATTTTCTTGCTTTCGCTAAACCAGCAATATATTCATCCGTCCCATATTCACTTTCTTGAAATAACAGTGTGAAATAAGTAGCAAAGCCTTCGCTTAACCATGCATCATCCCAAGTCGTTTCGGTAATTGCATTACCAAACCATTGATGTGCAATTTCATGTATCACTACATTTCTTAATCTTTCTGATTGTTTGCCATCTACTAAATTTTCTGCATACAAAATAGCAGAAGAGGTTTCCATGCCTCCGCTTACACTGGGAGATTGTATGTTCGCTAATTTTTCATAGGCAAAGGGTCCAATATATTCTGAATAAAAAGCAAGCACATTTTTAGTAGGCGTTTCAAAATCTCTAAAACCCGCTTCTCTATCTTTTGCATACACCCAGGTTTGTATAGCTTTATGATCAAAAAAATCTACATGTTGCACTGCAAATTCAGCTACACCCAAAACATATAACCAGCTGGATACAGGAACATTTTGTTTCCAATGTGTTAAATTATTTTCTGCATCTAATTTGGACTCCTCGATCAACAACCCATTGGACACTACCTTATACTTTGATGGAGCGATGACAATAAATTCATTGGTGGCTTTATCATAAGGATGATCGATGGTTGGTAGCCAATGTCTTGTATTATTGGGCCAGTTTTCATTAAAAAAGCATCGCTCTCCGTATTTATTTAATCCAATTCTCAAACCACCCGCAGGAATGCCGTGGTATTGTATGGTAAACTCTGCTGCTTGTCCTTTTTCACTCCCTTTCTCCCATTGTATAGTTAAACTATTTTCTTGATGCGTATATTTTACAGGTAATCCATTATACAAAACTGATTCAACTTGCATACCCTTTTTAAGATTCGAGTTCTTATCAATAGTTATAAAATCTAATCTAAAATCTTTTACATTTTCCTTTTTGAATATTACATTGATTTTTGTAGTTCCTATAATCTCATCTGTTTTATCCGATAGTTGAATTTTAAAATTATAATGTACAACATCTACATTCAAATTCTTGGGATAATGATCGGCCTTGGCAACAACATAAACTACAGTTAAAAGAATTGTACAAAAAAAGATTTTAAATTTCATCTTACGAGTTTTTATTGAATGGTAACCGTTTTCAAATAATATCCTTTAGGATCAACTACCGGAGGCGTTGCACATACTACCGTCAAGCCATTATTTGTTAATGTATGTTTTTCTATTTTACCATTGATCATTATATCTAAAGGTAAATTCATTACATAATTTAATGGCTTAATATAGTATGTTTGATAACCTGTTTCTTTTATGTTGAATTCAAAAGTCTTCGTAGTCTTTAGGTAAAAATCAAAAAACGATTTTAGTGAATAACCTGCAGCCTCACTAAACAACGCTTCTACATCGGCTGATGTCACAAAATTGTCATAAGTGTATTTAGGATCTGTTGATAGTTTTTTTATGGTAGGGAAAAATATTTCATCACCTACCACATATCTTAAACTATGCATAAAGAAGGCACCTTTGGTATAAATATCATTGCCCGCATAGGTTTCATCTTCCGATAATTCTTCTCCCCCTACCATAGGCTTTTTATATTTTATACCTCTTTTCCAAGCACCAATTATTTTATCGTAAGCTTCTTGTCCACCCAAATCATAATGTGCCAATGCCTCAGCATATGTACCTATACCTTCTTGTATCCACATATGTGCCCAATCTTTATTGGTTACTTTATTAGCCCACCACTCGTGCGCATATTCGTGAAATAAATTATCCGAGTAATCTTCGTTTCCAATTTTTCTATATTCAAATTTGTTATTAAAAGTAATCATGGTTTGATGTTCCATGCCTGAGTTAGGCACTTCTGCAATACCAATCTTTTCTTTATACCAAGGATACTCTCCAAAATATTTTTCTAAAATTTTTGAATCTCTAATTTTTGTTGCAATTAATTTTTTAGCATGCATTGTATCTTCTTCCAATACATAAAATTCTACTGGCACAATATTTCCGTTGATAGTAGTATAACTATCTTTCACCACTTTGTATTTTCCAATATTAAATAACACACAATAATTACTTATGGTATAATTGGTTTTCCAATGATAAGTAGATTTGTTTTTTTGATGTGTTGTTTTTTGTAATAATCCTGGACCAGCAACGACTAAGCCTTTTGGAACGGTGATACGCATATCTACTCCTTCGTTAGGCTCATCGCTTGGGTGATCTTTACAAGGGAAATACATTCTTCCCCCTTCTTTTTGAATATTAATAGAAACCCAATCATTTCCGCTGCTATCTTTAGACCAAGTGAATCCACCCAACCATGGTGGTTTTACCGCAACTGGTGGAACACCTCCATAATGTATGTCTACGATTTGTTTTCCAAGCTTAAATCCATTCGAGGAAGTGATATATATCTTGTCGTCTTTTTGTTCAAAAGACGCTGTCTTTTTGTTGACTAGAATTTTGTTCACTTTTAATAAGTGTACCAAATCCAATAAAATAGTATCGGTTGATTTTGATAAGTTCATAGTTACCACCGTATTGCCTTGTATAGATCTATTGGCGATGTCTACATCTAATGTTACATCATAGTGTCGAATGTCCATGATGGCTTGCAATGGTTTTAATTTACCACCAGAAGACAAATAGGTTAAATCTTCTTGTTGAGCCATTAAAGAAGAGGTTAATAGAACCAAAAGCATTGTAATGATTGATTTCATAAGCTGTATTTTACTCTATGAATTTAAGCAACTTTATTCTATATTCGTATATAATCATGTGCTAATGAGTGGTGAACATTTGAAAAGAAATTTAGGCCTATTGGGTCTAATAGCCACTGGGATTTCCTCAATGATTGGCGCATCTATTTATATAGTACCCTTTCAAATTCAAAAAACTGTTCCAGGTATCGGTCCTTATGTAGGAATAGCATTCATTGTAGCGGCCATTCCTTCATTATTAGCAGCATTTTCTTATGCCATATTATCTAGCGCAATGCCAAGGGCTGGCGGTACTTATATATATGCTAGCAGATCTATGCACCCTTTTTGGGGGTTTGCAGCTAGTTTTTCACAATGGTTTGGTTTATCAATTGTTATGGGCGTGGTAGCTTATATGGTGATTCCTTTTTTTAATCAGATGATTGTATTGTTGGTTGGAGAAAATCAATTTCATTTTTTTGAACAAGGACAGAATAGATTATGGGCTGCACTTTTTTTATTATGGTTTTTTGTTTTCATCAATATTCGCGGGATCAAAACTTACCAAATGACCGTAATCAGTTTGGTTATAATAACATTTTTATTATCAGGTCTGGTAATTTATTTTGGCTTGAGTACTACAAGAGAAGAATTTATTCAAATAGTGTTAGAAAAGAAAGGCATTCAAATTACGACTCAATTGGCCACTTGGGATATGAAAACAATTGTTTCTGCAAGTGCCATTATATTTGCAAGTTTTATTGGATTTGATGCAATTGCACAAGCTGGAGGGGAAGCGAAGAATCCCACTAAAAACTTACCAAGAGCTATTTTAATTACCATTATATTAGTGGGTCTTTTTTATATTGTTTTTACTTATAGTATTTATCAATTAGTTCCTTGGAATTTTATTGCAAAAGAAGCAGTGGAGAAGGAAGTTTCTGCACCAAGCTTATTGAGTTATATATTGCCAAGAGGGTGGTCGTTTTTAATCATGGGGGGAGCCTGCATTGCATTATTGAAAGATCTTCCATCTATGATCTTATCAGTGTCTAGATTGGTTTTTGCTTGGTCTAAAGATGCTTTGTTTCCAAAGCGTTTTATTACAATACATCCTATCTATCAAAGCCCTTACCAGGCAATTATATTTAGTGGATTGGTTGCAACATGCGGTATTCTAGGAACTCATTTTGCTTCAGATATATTTTTAGGAATTGATATTATGGTAATCTCCATGTTGGCTAATTTTATTTTAATCTGTATTGCTGTTTTAAGTATTCCCAAATACAATCCAACATTAGCAAAAGAAATTTCTATCTTTAAAAATACCGCACTACAAAAATGTATAGCAGTATCAGGAATTATATCACTTGGCTTCTTTTTAATTATTATGATTGAGCAAGACATTAATAGTGTTTCTAAATCTTGGTATTTTTATCCAAGTTTGGTTTGGTTGATTGTAATGCTCATTGCATCCGTACTATTTTTTATTTATTGGATGCGATTACAAAAAATCTCCACCGATTTAAAAGAACAATTCAAACAACTACCGCAAGAATAATTTTATGAATCATCAATTCACCATTCCAAAAGCAATTATTGGTTTATGGCAAATAGCCGACATGGAAAGATCAGGCTCTAAGTTGGATCCTGCAATTGCTGCAAAATCAATGATGCAGTATTATGAAAATGGGTTTACTTGTTTTGATATGGCAGATCATTATGGATCATCAGAAGAGATTGCTGGATATTGTAAAAAACATTTTGCACCGGCTGGTATTCAATTTTTTACCAAATGGGTCCCTAGTCCTGGTGTAATTACAGAAAAAACATCTTTAGAAGCAGTTGAAAGAGCTTTAAAAAGATTAGCATCTGATCAAATAGATTTATTACAATTTCATGCATGGAATTATGCCGATCCCAATTGGTTGAATGCACTTTACGCTTTAAATAAATTGAGAGAAAAGGGATTAATTGCAAATATTGGACTGACCAATTTTGATCATATACATTTAAACATGGTGATTGCTTCTGGTATTCCGGTAGTAAGCAATCAAATTGCTTATTCTTTATTAGATCAAAGAGGTAGTCATGCAATGGCAGCAACTTGTTTGCAACACAATGTTCAACTTTTGGCATATGGCACTGTTGCTGGGGGATTCTTTTCAGAAAAATGGTTAGGTAAAGCAGCACCAGAAATCTCAGAATCATTGACCTGGTCGCAGATGAAATATAAAAGGTTTATAGATGCAGCTGGAGGATGGGATTGGTTTCAAAAAATGCTTTCTACTTTATCAACCATTGCTAGTTCAAGAAATGTAAGTATAGCAACGATAGCGAGTGCATATATGGCACAAGCACCTGCAGTGGGTGCTGTGATTATTGGTTCAAGATTGGGCGCATCAGAACATATTGAAGAGAACAAAAAAGTATTATCACTTCAATTGACAGCCTCAGAGAAGATAGCCATTGAAGAAGTTTTATTGAAGGCCAATAAAATTGCAGGCAATTGTGGAGATGAATATAGAAAGCCTCCATTTTTAACAGCAAGCGGTGATTTAAGTCATCATATCAAAGAGTTTCCCAAACCTTATGAAACAAAACTTTCCGACGATGGAAAAACAAGAGTTTTTTCAGGCACACCTTGGGAGCCATTAGCAGGATATGCAAGAGCTGTAAAAACGGGTAATCAAATTTTTGTTTCTGGTACAACAGCCACACATGGCAATACAATTATTGGAGGAAAAGATCCAGCTGCACAAACGCATTTTGTAATTGACAAAATTGAAGGTGCATTAAATTCACTAGATGCCAAATTAGAAGATGTGGTGAGAACAAAAGTTTTTATTAATAATATTGAACAATGGGAAGCTATTGCTAGAGCACATGGTGAAAGATTTGCGCATATTCAACCAGCTAATACAATGGTGGAAGCAAAATTAATTGGCAACGGATATTTAGTAGAAATTGAAGTGGATGCTATTGTAAAATAAATTATCATGAGAAATCTAGAACCTTCTTTAGAAAAATTGTATTCTTTTATTTCACAAGTAGATAAGCGAAATAATGCTGTATCTTCTGTGAATATAGGTTGGCATATTGAGCATAGCTTATTGGTGATTACAAAAATTATTGAAACTGTAGTAAACTCCAATCGAGATAAATATGAGTGGAAATTTGATATTAAAAGAAGCTATGTTTTTTTAATTGGCAAGTTTCCAAGAGGGAAAGCCAATGCACCCGACATTGTTATTCCAAAAGAAAATGCTGCAACTGATTTTGATGCATTATTTGAAAGCACTAGATTGGCCATTAAAGGATTAGAAAAGGCACATCACAATCAATATTTCACTCATCCCATTTTTGGAAAATTGAATAAGAAACACACATTTGTGATGTTAGATATACATACCAAACATCATTTAAAAATTATAGAAGATATTATTTCTCAAACTCTATAATGTGTTCTGAGGCATATTCGTCATCACCTGGTTTAATGCGCTTCACAAAAAATCTTGCACGCTTACCTAATTTTAAAGAAGTGCGTCTTTCTTTAATATCTTCTTCGGTATCCAATGGTTGTAAAGAAGGGTACCATAAAATGTATCCTGGTTTTTGAAAAACTAATTGGGGCTTACTCCATTGCTGACTATTATTTCCAATTCCTAAATCTTTATTCTTGTTAAATGAAATAAAAATTTTATCGCCCTCCCAAGATCTTCCTTCTACTTTGCCCATCATCATCACCCAGCAATTTAAATAAGTATTCCAACTAACAGAAGGTCCCCAATGAAATCCTCCTGTTGGAGAAGAGGCTGCACCACCTCCATCTGCTTTGGAGATTTGTAATGATTCCACTGGTTTACCATAGCTATTATGTGCAATGGTGAATGCTTTCCCATCCCAACGCTTTGCTTTGCCAACTGGATTGTCTAAATCTTTCAAAGCAATTCTGGCAATACTGATACATTGTCCAGATGCTTCTTTTATAGGATCATAAGTTTTTGCATCATACACTCCTGGATAACCGTACTCGCCATAAAAAACATACAAATAATCTCCACTTGCAATGGCTGATGGATCTCCCACACCTCCTGCAAATGTGTTGGAGGTATTATGTGGCTTCAAAATCATTCGAGGATCTAAGTCTTCTAAAATGATGCCTTTATTGTCCCAAGATTTCCCGCCATCTGTAGATTTCATAATACCAATTCTACAAACTGCTGCAGGACTTTCGGGTCCGGTTAATCCTTGTGGCCATAACTTACTATTGGTATAACCTTCTTTTGTTTTTTCATCATAAGGAAGTGTTATTGGATAGTTCTCGTTATGATATAAGGCATATAATGTTAAGCCTGATTTATCTTTAGCATCTTGATAAACTGTTTCAAACCAAACTGCACCATGCAAACCTTTTTGTCCAATTGGAACATTGGGGGGCATTATAGGATTAAAAAATTGATCTGCTGTATTTTGAAATACAATACTTGCATTTTTTCCATTGGAGTATTTTAAATCTCTTGCATCTCCCCAAAGTGGATCCTCACCATATTTTCCTGGGAAAATTCTTAAGGTATCACCTACCCAAGCCTCAGCCATGTTACAGTCAACAAATGAATTAAATTTAACTTTACTTGCTGGGATTAATTTAAATTTTGGATTTGTTGGTTCTTGTAAAAAAAATTGACTGAACCAAGCAAGGATGATTAAAAAAGGCATAGCAATTAGATTTAGACATGTAATCTACTAAATTTATTAACTTCAATAAAATATGTACCGATGAAATATTGCATCATTTATATCTTTTCAATACTTATAATTACCAACAAAATGAATGCTCAATACAAGCCCTTATATAAATCCACACCCAATCAAATTGTAGTGCCCAACGAGGAAAGAGAAGATCCATTTGAAGGAATTATAATTGTAAGTAAAGTAACAGAACCAGCCTATCAGTATTTTAGAGTAAAAGAGGATAATATTAAAAGACCTTGTGTGATTATTTATCCGGGAGGAGCCTATTTTATTTTAGCAAGTGGTCACGAAGGTGTGGAGGTGGCTAAATTTTTTAATAGTATTGGTGTGAATGCAATGGTAGTCAAGTATCGTATTCCTAACGACAATGCTCAAGTTGATAAATCTATAGCACCTTTACAAGATGCACAACAGGCGATGCTTTTAGCGAGATCCAATGCTGCAACTTGGGGCATTGACGCCAACAAGATTGGAATATTAGGATTCTCGGCAGGTGGACATTTAGCTGCAAGTTTATCTAGTCATTATGCTGATGTCAAAATTGATAATCCATTAAATATATCATTGAGACCCAATTTTCAAATCTTGATTTATCCAGTAATTACTATGAAAGATTTTGGTCATACAGGTTCTAAAGAAAATTTAATTGGGAAAAATCCTACTGATGCGCAAGTGCAATATTATAGCAATGAATTAAATGTAAATGATCAAACACCACCTGCTTTTATTGTTCATGCCAAAAACGATGACGCAGTACCCGTTCAAAATGCATACGAGTATGATAAAGCACTGAAGGCAAATAAAGTTGCTTCATCTTTATACTTATTTGAAAAAGGAGGTCATGGGTTTGGCATGAAAAATCCAACATCAACAATACAGTGGACAACGCCATTAACCCAATGGCTTCGTGAAATAAAAATTCTATAAACTATTTATTCTCTGCTCTTCTTCTTGCTTCTTCAGCTTCTTTGTAAATACGAATCCAAGTAAGCGAGATATCGATCACCGCCAATAAGGGTCCTAAGATGATCACCATAATAACTTCCAAACCTGGAGTATATCCAATAACACCATCAAAAGAGGTAGATTTTGACCTTTTGTATAACTTATATACACAATAGATAGCAGAAACGATCCAGATAGCGAAGATGATATTTTTACTCATAAACTAAAATTATACTACAAAGGTACGAGTTATTTAATTAATGGCTTTATACTAGTCGCATATGGGTCAAATTGGTAATAGTCTGTTTCAATAAATTTATTTCCAGTTCTAATAAATACAGATTTAATCATAATTGTTGCATTTCCGTCTCTTTTCAATCCACCTGCATCGTCTGTTAAACTTATATCTTTTTTTCCGTCCCCATTAAAATCATAATATATCAAGTATTTTTTCCAATTACCCTTTCTGGTACTATTGATACTATACTCAAATATTGTTCTATCAATTATAAAACTTCCGTCCTTTTGTTGCATATATACCAATATATCCCAAGGTGCCCAGTTATAATTTTTAGTGGCATCATTTTGAGAAGTAATAGAGATAATATCTAAAAGACCATCTCCATTTAAATCCTCTGTTAGACAATCTTGAATCGTTGTTGAGATGTTGTCATTCTCGTAATTGAATGGAAGTTTAATAATACCATTATTATTAAATCTTCCCTTTCCTTGATTAATGATAATTCTTTGTTGTTGAGATTTCCCACCTTCATTTTTACTACTACGTGTTTCTCCAGTGCCAATTAAAATATCATTTTTCCCGTCTTTATTGATGTCTATAATTCTTGCAGTAAAAGCACTTCCTGCAACTCCTTCTACCTTATCCCCAAATCCATTGTTGGCTCTACTTCCAAAGTTGGTGATATCTCCAACAAATGTTACATGACCTTCTTGCTTAAAGAATGGAAAATCTTTGATACCCCAATATATATAAGCAAATTGATTAGAAACTAAAACCAAATCAGGTATTCCATCCTCATTTACATCCCCAACATCTCCGTGTTCTTTTTTCCAAATTGGTATTTCTTTTTCACTAGTTGGAATTTCCTTTAAGTCATATCCACCTTTGCCATCGCTTAAAACTATTCTAATCGGCTCATCAGGAGAATTGGGAATTCCTTCATCTCCATTATCATAAACAACTATATCAACAAAATTATCTCCGTTTAAATAAACAGGTACACAAGTATGTCTGTTACCACCAAATGTTCTAAATGATTTATCATTGAATAAAGTAGTATCAATAAATGTTTTCTTTGTTGGATCCCACATCAAAAAAGCAAATGAACTTCCTACACCATTATAAGCACCCCCTGCATTAAATACATCTATCCAACCATCATTATTAAAATCACCTGTTGTAATTGCTTGCAATGCACCACCCCAAAAATTTTGTTCCATAGCAAATTTATTAGTTGGTAATGGCTTTTGAAATACATTAATAATCAAATCCATCATTACGCCACTATTTCTCCAATAATCTCTTCCAAAATTTTGTTGTCTTGATAGTGCTAAAGCAATTGGATCTACTTTGTATCCCATAAATCTTGCTAAAGGATTATTTACTATTGCAATAGTTTTAGAACTATTATTAGAGCTCGTTGATTTAGAATTTACTAAAACTGCTATTGAATAATTTCCTGCTTTCTTTAATCCTGGAATTTGAATGCTTAAACTAGATTGAGTTAAACTAGTATCTAATTTATAAATCTGTTTTGAACTATCTGTCCATGTTGCAACAATAGAATATATAAAACCAACTGCCGGCATGGTAGAACTTACAGTAATATTCAGTGGAACCGTATCCGAAGCATTATAAATGCCTGTATCTAAATTAGTAGTAAATTTTACGGGATCTTCTGCAACAACAGTTTGTTTCGAATTCGCTTTATCTGTTTTTGTACAAGCAGCAAAAATAAATATGCCCAAAGCAAAGATTAACTTTTTCATTATTTCTATTTTAATCAATCCTTTGGGGGCTTATCAAAAGTACACTTTAATTAAATATATAATATATTTTATATTCTCATAAAGTATTAAATTTAATACGAAATTAATTTGAATGGCTTCTAACCCCCAAAGTAGCAAATTAGGTTTACAACCTTTTCAAGGTAAATGGTCTTTGTCTTTAACTAAACATTTACTAAATAGAACAATGTTTGGTGCCACAATATCAGATATTCAATATTTTAATGGAATTGGATTAAATGCTTCAGTAGAAGAACTTTTAACCCTATCTAAAAATCTACCTACTCCACCTTTGAATGATTATAGTTCTTCAACGATTCTTGATCCTGGATCTACCCTAGGTACAACTTGGATTAATAGTATTACTACAGATGGAACCATTAATAGTAATAGAAGAAATAACTATAAAAAATGGTTGATGAACGTGTTAGTCAATCAAGAAAAAAATATTCGTGAAAAAATGACCTTCTTTTGGAGCAATCATTTTGGAACCGAAGCGGACACCATCTCTTTTGGGACAATGTTATACAATCACCATCAAATATTTAGAGCCAATCCAGTAGGTAATTTTAAACAAATGGTAAAAAATGTAACTATTGATCCCGGTATGTTAAGATATTTGAATGGGTATCTAAATACAAAAACAGCACCGGACGAAAACTATGCTAGAGAACTCCAAGAGTTATATACTATAGGA
>VFQT010002544.1_pt1 | contig 18481 bp, 17 predicted proteins | sample 3512381 | NCBI WGS metagenome assembly VFQT01 (sample SAMN10412376, study PRJNA504923) | tailings metagenome | isolation source: Relicate 2 Philex TSF3 active mining site | place: Philippines: Tuba, Benguet | collected 2017-08-29
GTTATGAGCGCTCTGCTCTAACCGACTGAGCTAAGAGCCCCCAGCAAGATGCAAGAAAACTGTAAAATAAAATTTAATAGATAAAAAATAATAATCAACAAAAAAAAATTTTTTTATAATCATATGCAAAACTTTTCTATTACACGCCCAAAATACCGCTTTTTTTTAAGAAAACAGAACCTTATTAACAATTTGCAACTTCGCTTTAAGTTCAAACAGCTCATCTTGGGGGGTTGATAGATGGGTTATTCCGCCGCCAGCCTGAGTTGAAATCATTGTATTACTACCCATTATCTCTATCGTTATAAGTCTTATTAAAACGCAGAGGTCAAGATTTAGCGAAGATTTGTGTTTTGTAAAATAACCAAGGCAGCCGCTGTAAAAACCGCGAGGGGCGAGTTCAAGATTTGTTGCGGCTTTAATTGCTGCAAGTTTTGGTGCCCCTGTCATTGATGCAGGAGGGAATACCGCCTGCAAAATGTGGCTAAGCTTAATATCTTTTGGTACAAAAGCCTCTATCTGGCTTGACAGATGGGCTATGTGCCTATATTTATCAATTTTAAAAAGCTCAGTTTTTACCTCACCGGGCGCCGAAAGCTGAGAAAATTCATTACGGAGCATATCAGTTATCATCAAATTTTCGGCTTTATTTTTTTGATTAAGCAAGGTTTTGATTAGATCATCATTTAAATTAAAATCATTAATTTTTACAGAACCCTTAATAGGATTTGAAACAATCCTATTGCCATTTTTTTTAACAAGTCTCTCTGGAGAGGATGAAATTATGATAAAGCTATTATCATTATAAGTATCATTTATTTTGTGACTATTTGCTTTTAAAGTATTACTGTTAATATCTTTTGCATATGAGGCATAAAAAGACCCACTAAGGCTTGCAAGCTTTAAAAATGCAGCTGCAGGATTAAGTATTTTATTTAAAGCAATACTTTTAAAGTATTTTCTTGTAAAGTTTGTTTGTAAATAATCTCCTGCCACTATCTGCTTTATAATACTATCTACACTTTTAATGTAATACTCATCGTCTATATTGCTATCCATAGCATCTAAACCAAAGGAATGCCTTAACATAGATTGACTAATATTGTTTTTAAGTGGATTGAAGATTGTATCAAGTTCTTTTTTTTGATAAATAATTTTGCCCTCTACTCTATTGTAGACAATAACTTGCTTAAACTTATATATTAATATTTGATTTTTTACTTTAAAAGTATTGCTATTAATATATTGCTCTTGAAGCATTAACTTTTGAAGTATAACATTTGAAGTAAAAATTCCACTTGCTTCATAACCTATAATGCAAAAACAAGCATTTTCAAACTCATTTACCTCGCTTTGCTTAAGATTTTCAACAAAATTATCAAGTTCTTCCTTGGTGTTGCAGATAGTTTTTTCCTCTATGTCAAAGGCTAAAATTGATAAGTCTCCGCTAAAACCATCTTTGTAATTTGCAGATTTTAGATAAAAAATTTGATTAAAGTGTGGCTCGGCAAGTAAAAAAATTTTATCCAATATATCAAGCTCCGGCATTTTTACATTGATTGTTATTTATCCATTTTAAAGCGAATTTCCTTGTAAAAAGCAATAAGATGCTTAATGCCAACAAAGCCCACCGCCAAATATAAGGAATTTAAAAAAGTTGGATTTGTGTAAAAAATTGCATTTAGAACATCTATGCCAAAAAGCCCAACCATTCCCCAGTTTAAACATCCGGCGATAATTAATGGCTTATCGAGCATGGATAGGTATTTATTAAGCGTTTTCCACAATTTTTGCATAGCAAGACAAGCAAAGCTTTTTAATTAGCCGAATTGTCAAAGTCTATTACAAAGTCGCCCACCGATACAGCGTCTCCAGCTTTGCAATTGATTTTTTTAATTTTTGTTGCAAATTCGGCGGTTATCAAGTTTTCCATCTTCATTGCCTCAATTGTTAATAGCCTGTCCCCTGGGTTAACCATGTCGCCATCCTTAACATGTATTGCGGTTACAAGCCCTGATATTGGAGCTTCAAGCTCGCTAATTTTACTTGCTGAGCCTAGGTTGTTTGCAAAATAATCTATGAACTTTTCAAATTTTGCATCAAAAGATATAAAGTCCACAACCGAGCCAAAGGCAGCAATAGTTTGCTTACTACCCTTGCATTTAAGCCTAAAATTGTAAATTTTGTCGTTAATATTTAGAGATATGGTTTTTGAAGCAAGACTAAGCTCCGAAGCTGCAGATATTTTATAAGCCTTGCCACCAATTGTTAAAACAAGGGTTTCGTCATCTAGCGACTCCGTTGTTGCTTCGTACTTTTGTCCGTTAAGCATTACGCAATGCTTGCTTGGTATAATACATGAATGAAAAGAGGACTGCAAAGATCTTTCCGCCGACACAAAAACAGCTGCAGATATAAAAATTGGCAAATATTCCTCAAGGATGATTTTTGGATTGTTTAATGCCTCCCCCTTTTGCTTTATAAAGTTTGTAGAAATATTACCGCTTGCAAAGTCTGAGTCCAAAAGGATTTTTTCAACAATTGGTATATTGGTAACAACGCCCTCAATTGCAAACTGCCCTAGGGAATCAATTAGCCTTTGCCTTGCCTCGTCCCTTGTTTTGCCGTAGGTGATGAGCTTTGCTATCATGGGGTCGTAAAACTGAGTAATAAAACATCCTTCTTTCACCCCAGTGTCAACACGCACATTCTCGTTTTTTATGGGCTCTTTGTAGGTGGACAGCCAGCCAGTTGATGGCAAGAAGTTTTTTGAAGCATCCTCACTACAAACCCTAGCCTCAAAAGCCCAGCCGCTAAGCTTAACATCCTCTTGCTTGTGCTGCAGCTTTTGCCCGTCAGCCACTCTTAGCATTTGCTCTATCATGTCAAAACCGGTGATGTACTCGGTAACAGGGTGTTCAACTTGTAGCCTTGTGTTCATCTCCAAAAAGTAAAAGTTGCGATTTTGGTCAACTATGTATTCAATTGTACCTGCGGAGTCGTAGCCCACTTTTTTTGCAAGCATAACGGATTGCTCATACATTTTTGCCCTAACCTCTGGAGTGATAAAAGAGCTCGGTGCCTCCTCTATAACCTTTTGGTTATTGCGTTGTATGGAGCACTCCCTCTCGCCAAGGCAAATAACATTGCCGTGCTTGTCGGCTAAAACTTGTATTTCAATATGCCTAGGTTTTTCAATAAACTTTTCAATAAAAATTCTATCATCGCCAAAGCTTTTTCTTGCCTCGTTTTGCACGGATGTAAAAGATATACCAATCTCCTTTTCGTCGTAGACGATTCTAATGCCCTTACCACCACCACCTGCTGATGCCTTAAGTATAACCGGAAAGCCAATACCCCTTGAAACCTCCGCAGCGTGGTTTTCATCTTTAATTACCCCGTCAAAACCCGGCACAACACTAACGCCAGCGGCTATTGCGGTTCTTTTGGACTCAATCTTATCGCCCATTGCCTCAATGGCTTTAGAGTTTGGACCAATAAAAACTATGCCATTGTCCTCAAGGGCTTTGGCAAAGGTTGTGTTTTCGGATAAAAATCCATAACCCGGATAAACTGCGTCCGCACCGGACTGCTTAACTGCAGCAATAATTTTGTCAATCACCAAGTAGCTTTGGTTTGACGGTGCAGGACCTATCAAAAAAGCCTCGTCCGCCTGTAGTGCAGGCAAAAAATTATAATCAACCTCCGAGTAGACGGATACCGTTTTAATGCCTAGTTTTTTACATGTTTTTATAGCTCTGCAGGCAATTTCGCCCCTGTTTGCAATTAAAACTTTTTTAATTTTGATATTCTCGGCAACCATTTTTAAAGCCACAAATAATAAATCAATCTATTTCAATAAAATACTAGCTAGTAAAATTTTATTTTCAATATTTTTGTTTAACAAATAGTTTGCAAGGCATTGGCAGCAAGATAAAGCGAGCCGTAGACAATCAAAATCTGCTTTTTATCACTAACTTCATCCTTAGTTTTACCGCCGGTAAAGTCATCAAAACAATCTTCTATTTTTGCAAAAAGCCTGCATTTAATGCCGTTTTTAAGCATTGCGGAGGCAAGCTCCTCAGGGGTGTAAGACTCCTCTTGGGTTTTAATTTGTGTGATGTTAATATCCTTTACAAAGCCTGCTTTTTGTAAGGTGGCAAGAGTTTGCAATTGCGGAGCTATGTTTTTACGCCTAAGAGCAGAGTATAAAATACTAACCCGCATGCCCTGCCCTGCTAGGCTTTTAATTGTATCCTCAAGATAGGCAATTGCACCTTGATTATGCCCGCCGTCCACTATTATCTCGTGAGAGTTGGTATTGTAGATTGTTTGCATTCTTGCAAGCCAAGATGTACACTGCAAGGCTTTAAATATATTTTGCCAAGTAATCTTATTTTGCAAATTTAGTTTTTTGGCAATAAGTAATGCTGCAACCACTGCATTTGACGCGTTGTAATACTGATGCCCCCCCTTAAGCGATGGATGTGGTAAAGTAAAAACCTCATCCTCAAATTGCAGGCTAAAGCCATTGTTTGTCTTGTGTGTAATCTTAAAATCCTTGTCGTAGATGTAAATATCGTGATTTTGCAGACTCTTTGCCTTTTTTGCAAAAACACCTATAATTTGCCCTGCATCGCTTGCATCCTGCTTTGCTATTACAGAGCAGGAGTTTGCCTTTAAAATCTCGGCTTTTTCGGCAGCTATCAGGCTGTGAGTATTACCAAGGTATTCCATATGGTCAAGGGATATTTGCGTGATGATTGACACAAGGGGGCTGGCTATAACATTTGTTGCATCAAATCTGCCACCAAGCCCTACTTCCACAAGATTAAAATTACACTTTAACTTGCTTGCAATGTAAAAATAGAGCACCGTTAGCCCCTCAAAAAAAGTGAGGCTAGCGTGCAAATCTGGGCTTGCCTTAAGTATTTTTGCCTCAACTTCCTCAAGGCTCTCTGCAAGTAAATCGTCTGCAATGTTTTGGGAGTTTAAACGGAACCTCTCGTTTAAACAAAGCAAGCTTGGCGAGGTGTAGCTAAATGTTGTAAAAGAGCTTTGTAGTAAGATTTGCTCCAAAAATGCAAGGCTTGACCCCTTGCCATTTGTGCCGCCAATGTGAATAATGTTTTTAACATCAAGATGTGGATTGTTTAGTATTGCAAGAGCCTTTAGGGTTCTGTCAAGCTTAAATGTACCGTCCTGTTTGCCCTGTGGGTTTGGCCAGTTTAAAGATTTAATCATAGTTTTAAAATTATGAAAAGCTTTTTTATTCTATATTGTCTTGACTAAAATAATTAATAATGGTGTTAATATCCTTATCACCCCGCCCGCACAGATTTGCAATTATAATGTCCTGCCCGCTTAGCTCACCTGCTACCTTAAGGCAATATGCAATAGAATGTGCTGGCTCAATGGCGGGAATAATGCCCTCCGTAAGTGATAGTTCTTTAATTGCAAGCATCGCCTCTTTGTCAAAAATTATCTCGTATTTAACTCTCCCCAAGTCTTTTAAATAGGAGTGCACTGGGCTAACGCCCGGATAATCAAGCCCAGCGGCAATGGAATGGCTTTTAGATATCTGCCCCCATTCATCCTGTAGGTAGTAAGATAAATTACCGTGAAAAACCGCCTTTGACCCAAGATTTAAAGACGCAGAGTTCTCGCCTCTTGCTAGGCCTGTGCCGCCGGCTTCAACAGCAATCATTTTAACGCCATCGTCTTGTAAAAATGGGGCAAATAATCCAATAGAATTACTCCCTCCGCCAATGCTTGCAACAAGGTGAGTTGGTAGCCTGCCTTCGGCCCCCAAAATTTGCTGCCTTGCCTCCGTGCCTATAATGCTTTGAAAGTGCATTACCATCTCAGGATAAGGCCTTGGTCCTGCGGATGTGCCAATTAGGTAGTATGTGTCGTCTGCACGGGATGACCAGTATCTTAATGCCTCATTCATAGCGTCGCAAAGGGTTGCTGAGCCGTGATTTACCTCTACAACCTCCGCCCCTAAAAGACGCATTCTAAAAACATTTGCCGATTGCCGCCTTACATCCTCTGCTCCCATAAATACTTTACACTGCATGCCAAACAGAGCACAAACAGTTGCGGTTGCAACACCGTGCTGACCAGCACCTGTTTCGGCAATTATGTATTTTTTGCCAAGCCTTTTTGCAAGCAAGGCTTGACCTATACAATTGTTGATTTTATGTGCCCCTGTGTGGTTTAGCTCATCTCGCTTAAAGTAAATTTTTGCCCCGCCAAGTTTGTGGCTTAAGTTTTTTGCAAAATAAAGGGGTGATGGCCTGCCAATGTAGTGCTTAAAGTAATATTGCAGCTCTGCGTTAAAGCCTGGGTCGTTTATGTATTTTTTAAATGCCGCATCAACTTCATCCACCGCTGGCACTAAAACTTCGGGCACAAATATGCCGCCAAACTCACCAAAGTATCCTTTGTGATTGGCTTTTAGGTGCGATTTTAAGGTGTTCATAAATTACATCATAAATCTGTTAATTCCAACATTTAGCCTAAAGTTTCGCTTATTGTCAAATGCTTCGCGGCGCTGAGTAACGCCGTAGTCAAAACCTATTGGTCCCATTGGCGACTGCCAAACAAGCCCAATTCCATATGAGGTTCTAAAAGAACTTGTATCCAGAATTTTATAATTTGGATTTGTTAGCTTTGTATCTATGCCGTAGACATTGCCTAGGTCGTAAAAAATATAGGTTTTAAAGCCCATGTCTTTTGGTATAAAATTTGGAAAAGTCTGCTCAAAACTAATGTAATTATAATTGTTACCCCTAAGCGAAAATGGATCTGCATATTTAATAACTTTACCTTCGGAGTCAACAATAGCCTGTCTTGGACCTATCCCGTTAAAGTCAAAGCCTCGCATCTCCGTCATGCCAAAAAAGAACCTATCTTTAATATTAACATCCTTGCCACCAAAGCCATGAATATGCCCAGTTTTTGCTATTATAGAGAAAACAAAACTAGGGGTAAATACCTCCTGATGAAAGCTTGACATAAGCTCGTAAGACAGATAATTAATGTTGCCGCCAAGCCCTGCATAGCTTTGATTGTATCTAATCATAAAGCCTTTTGTTGGTAGCATCTGGTTGTTTCTTTTATCAAAAACAAGGCTTTGAGTGATTATTGAAGTTTTAAAATTACCAATTTGCTCTTGCATTGCTGGCGTGATTGCATTGCCAGGCATCATAGCCATTCTGTCGTCTCTGTAGGCATAGGTCCAAATTTGTCTCAATTTTTTGCCAAGACTGTAACCAAAGTCAACACTAAAAGCATTACTGTCTTGGCTAAATGTTTGTATCATCTGGTTGTCGCTTTTTACCTTGGCAACCGAGCCCCCAAGTAAAAGCCTTGTGTCAAAAACTCTTGGGTTTGTAAGTGATAACATGATGTTTCGCCTATATCTTGATTGTTCAAAAACCAAGGAGCCATTATATCCCCTGCCCGCAATATTTTGCTGATTGTAACTAATGGAGCCCATTAGCTTGTCAAAGTTGTTGTACCCCGCTGATAGGTTGATGCTGCCAGTTGGACCTTCCTCAACTTTAAACTCTAGGTCAACAAGATTTTTGCCATCGGTGTTAATGCTTTCGTTTAATTCAACATTTCTTACAAATCCTAGGTATTTTATGTTTTGTATAGAGTCCCTTATCATTGCAACATTGTATATGTCGCCCTCGTGAACCAAAATCTCCCTCCTTATAACATTATCGTTTGTTTTGGAGTTACCGGTAATTGTAATTTTGTTAATGTATAACTTGTTGGTTTGCTTGATGTTAAACAAAATTTTAACAAGCTTTGTTGCCGGGTTTGGATTAAGGCGTTTTTCAACAATTGTTGTGGCGTAGCCGCTTGAGCTAAGTTTGTATTCAATTGCCTGCTTAAGAACAAAAACATCAGATTCGTTGTAGAACTTTGTTTTTTGTAGCTTTGCAATAAGTTTTTTAATTTCTGGGTCAGATGTTTCAAGATTTGCAAATTTCTCTATCTCGCTTTCAATTTCAACACCGCCAATTTTATACTTTGGTCCTTCGTGTATCAAAATGTTAACATCAAAGGTATTTTTTACATCGTTAAAAGATGAGGATATTGACTTTATGTTAAAATCAATAAATCCATTTTGCAAGTATAAAGACCTAAGCTCCTCCTCCATTAATTGAATTTTTTGCTCGTCATAACCCGATTTTGAAGACCAAGCACCAAGCCCCTTACCCTCCCTAAGTGATGTATTTTGAATGAGTTCTTTTTTTGAAAATGCCTCATTACCAACAAAGGTAATATTTTTTATCATGCTGGACTCGCCCTCTTTTATGTCAAAAAAAATGTCTGTTTTGTTGTTTTTAAGCTCTTTTGCGTAAATATCTAGCGAAGAATCCAAAAAGCCAGACTTAAAATAGATAAATTTTATTCTTTGCTGGTCAAAAAACAAATCAGCCTTAGATAATGGTTTTTTTTCCTTTGTTTTAAGCTCGCTCATTAGCGCGCTGGAAGGCAATTTTTTGTTACCCACAAATTCAATCTTGTTAATTAGTTGTTTTTCCTTAATTGCAACTTGCACAACGCAATTATTTGTAAGATTAACACTTACATCGTCAAAATCACCAAGTGCATAAATTTGCTTTGTAAGATTGTTAAGATATTCAGTGCTAGCAAGTTGATCTATGGATAGGTTTGCCCTTTTTATGATTGTGTTTTGAGAGACTCTTTCAAGCCCAGTGATGCTAAAAGATGTAATTTTGCAATAATCACTCTGCTCTGCCTTTGTTGGTATTTTTACTATAGTGCCAGATGCTTGCTTTTTAACATTATTACTTTTACCGCCTTTTGCAAAGGCAATGCCCTTAAAGCAGGAGGTAAAAACGCTAAGCAACAACAAAAATAAACGCAGTTTTTTAAGCACAGGCAAAAACACAACTCTCTACAAAATAAATAAACAACTTAAAGTTTATTGTTTAAAATACTAAAATCAATTGAAAGTTTTTTTATCTTGCCCCATGCTTGCAAACAGGCAACAAACTTGTTGACAAAAGCAAGGCACGGTTTAAAATATTATCATATTATTTTGTTGTTGAGATTAATTTGTTAGGATATGAGTAAACAAGAAGCTATACTTAGAATTACCATAGAAAACCAAGAAGACATAGAACTGTTTGAATTTACAAACGCAATGCAAGCCTTAAGTAATCAATATTACTCCTTTTTAAATGCAAAAAGCGACACCAAGGTAAGGCAAAATTACAAACTTTATGTTAAAAAACTAACGCATGGCAGTATTATTATAGATTTATGCGAAAAAGCGCCAGATATCTTACCGGCACTAACTCCGGTTATAGCCGAGTTTTCAACATATGTGATTTCAACAATAGATTATTTATGCGGCAAAACAAAAGATAAATTGTATCAATTGTCGAAAATTGATTTACAAAACTTCAAAAGACTTCTTGAACCAATTGCCAATGTTTCGGGAAATAAAATAGGTTTTTTAGGTATTAACTTTGGAACCCTTGTTATAAATAATGACTACGACAGCGTGCAAGCTTCAGCCGGGCAAAACAAATGCGATAAGGAAATTAAATCCCTTGAAAACGGAGACATTAATATTATTAAACAAACAATGGAATTAGTGCTGTATCAAGCAAGAAATAGTAAAATTTCCAACACGCTAAAAGGTAACTTAGGTATAGTTAAAGATATTTCGGAAAAACCAAAACCCCTATCCTTTGCAAACGATAGATTGAAATACGACATTACTAATGCCGAAGACAATCCTTTTAATTTTGTATACCTTGTAGACTTAGAGGTAAAACTAAAAGACGCAAGATACGGCTACGAAGATCATTCTAACATCAAGGAATATGAAATTCTTAAATTACATAGTCTGTTAAACAAAGAGGACTCAGATCTTTTTAGTCCGGAGGGGGAATAAATTTGCCAATTAAGGTTTTAGCTTAAATCTAAAAACCTTATATTATCCTGCAATATCATTTTGCGGATGCGAAAGTCGTTTGGGTCTTTGGCTTTTTTAGAAACATCTATACGGCTTGTTAGCCTGTCTAGCATGCGTGTTGAGTAAAATCTTAGGGCGGCAATATCAATAAAATATGGCATAAACTTTTGCTCTTCTGGCGTTAAAACCCTTTTAGATTGATAGCCTTGGAGCATGCTTTTAAGCCTTTGATGCACAAGATTGTTTGACTCGTCAAAACACCAAGAAAGCACGGCAATTGCAAGGTCGTAAGCAAAGTATCCGCTGCTTGCAAAGTAAAAGTCAAAAAATCCACTAATCTCATCATCTTCGTTAAAAAATGCGTTATCAGGGAAGGGGTCGGCATGAATTATGCCAAATGGCAACCCGCTAGCAAGCCCGCTAAATGGGCTGTTGGTAAAGTTGATTTTATTAAGCTCGTTTTGAAAATAATTAAGCTCCCACCCATCAAGCCCAAGCTCGGTGCATTGCTTAAAGATTTCCTTAAACTTAAATATCCAAAAGCTGTTTTCAATAACATCCTTAACGCCAGCTGAGGCGGTAAGGTGAAAGCTAGCAAGCAAGGCTCCAAAATCAAAGCAATTTTTAGGGCTTAAATTATTGTTTTTTTTTGATGCCCCTTGCAAAAAAGAAGCAATCAAAAATGGCTTATCGTTTATATAGCCAAAGTCCAAGCCTTTGTCCGTTTTATAAATAAAAGGGCTTGGTAAGTGATTTTTATGCAGAGCATTTTGCAAATCAACATAAAACTGCACATTGTAAGGGTTTGTTCTGGGTCCAAAAATAGTAAGCACGCACTTATTTAACTCCCCGCCTTTATTAAAGCTTACAAAATAATTGGAGTTTTCACTACCCTCCTCAATTGGCTTTATTGAAACCAGATTTTTGTAAATTTCGCCATACTTGCCAATTGTTGAGGCAACAGCCTCGGCGTCCAAGTTAAAAAAAACAGCCATGATAAGTTATTATTAATTATTTGTATCAAGCGTATCGGATTGTAAAATATTGCCAATTTCATCAACATCGCTTTGCGTATTGGCTTTTGCCAAATTGGCATCCTGATGATTGCTAGCATTAAAAACATTATTGCTTTGAGATATTATCTCGCCGAGAGGATCGGTCTCTTTTAAATTACCACCCTTAACTGGCTTAGTAATATTTGAGGCTATAATATTTGCAATCTCACTATCTTCATCCTTGTTATCTTTAACACTATTGTTGCTTTTTGCTGATATTTGCCTTAGTTTTAAGTCATTCTCTTTTTTAAGCTCCTCCTCAACCAAAAGCTTTACACTATCCTCAGTTTTGTCGTCTTGCTGATTTTGACTACCCGCATACTGAGGGCCGTGAAGTAAAAAATTTTGCAAAGCCTCGGCATAGCTACGCTCAACTGCTTTTGCAGAGTTTATTGCCGGATAGGACTTAATATAAAGCTTTATAAAATGCAGAGCGGTTTTTTTAGAGTCCTGATGCTGCCTGTGATAAGCTTCAACATCCTTTAGGTCAAAAGCTGGAGCATAAAGCCACATAGCATTAAGAGTATCTTTGTGGTTTTGATTAAGATTTAGCTCTTTTGCAAAATTATCACTTACAATAAACAATGCAAGATTGTCCTGTCTTGCATCTTTTTTATAATCATTAAAAGCACCAAAGGCGTTACTTTCCTTTAAAAAATGCACTAGAGGGCTTTGATTTAACGCACTAGTGCCCTTAAAAAACTTAGATATAAAGCAAACATTTATAACGCAAAACAATCCGCCAAAAGCAATGCTAATAACAAGAGAGCTTGCAATTAAAAGCTGCTTTGTTCCGTTTTTTTGCCTTGAAGAAATGTTTGCAATAATGCCCTCAATAAAATTTTTTAGCAAAAAACTGATACCAAGGCTTAAGGATATTACAATAAAGTAAAATATAAGAGCAACCTGCAAGGGCTCCAAGTTTGCATAAACAAATTTTAAACTTGTAAAAAAGAGGGCAAAATATGCCCAAAATGCCATCAAACCTTGATACACAAAGCTTTTTATAATGTGGTTTTTTAAGCCGTAAAGCACAAAAAACACAATGCCAATAAGGCTTGCAAACTCCAAAATAAACATAACAACAATTTATATTACATCTTAATAAGATTTTTACCACTCATCACTCTAGGTTTATTAATATCCATTAGGGCAAGCACAGTGGGGGCAATATCGGCAAGGGAGCCGTCTTTAAGCTTAATATCCAAGCTGTCGCCTGCAATGTAAATTAGCTGCACATCGTTTGTTGTGTGTTGAGTGTGAACCTCCCCGCTTGCAAGGTCAACCATCTCCTCCAAATTACCATGGTCGGCAGTAATAAGCATTGCGTAGTTATTTTGTAAAACCACCTGCTCCATCTGGCTCAAAAATTTATCTATGTGCTCGGCGGCTTTTTTTGCAGCTTCAAAATTACCGCTATGCCCCACCATGTCGCCGTTTGCTATGTTGCAAACAATAAAATCGTATTTAGCCGAGTTTAATGCCTTGCAAAGTTCAAGCTCAACTTCCGGCAAGGACATCTCGGGCTGCAAATCGTAAGTTGCAACACTTGGCGACTTTATTAAAATGCGTTCCTCACCTTCAAAACAAGCCTCCTTGCCCCCGTTAAAAAAGAAGGTTACATGTGCATACTTCTCAGTCTCGGCAATGTGGAGCTGTTTTAGCTTGTTTTTTGCCAAAACCTCCGCAAGGCAATCTTCAACAGCCTCCTTTTTAAACAAAACAGAGGATTTTACCGCTATGGCATCAGAGTAATGCGTCATGGCAATTTTGTGCGATAGGTTTACATCCTGCGTTAAAAGGTCAAAGATTTGCCTTGCCCTATCCGCCCTAAAGTTTGCCATAAAAACCGCATCTCCATTTTTAAACCCAGCGTAGCTTGTAGATTTACACGGGAGGATGAATTCATCGCTAACAGCATTTTCGTAACTTTTTTTAACAGCCTCAAGGGGGTTTGTAAATTCTGGCTCGCTACATTGCGCCTTGGATATTAAATTGTAATAGGACATTGTGCGTTCCATCTTGCCGTCCCTGTCCATGGCGTAGTATCTGCCGCAGATTGTGGACACAAAGGCAAGGCTATCAAGATGTTTAATTTTAGGCAAAAAATCTACCTCAAGACACGGGGCAAAGCTTTGAGGCGCAACATCTCTGCCGTCACTAATTAAGTGCAGATGCACCTTAACTCCGCAATCAGTAAAAAAATTTGCTATTGCAATAATGTGGTTTAAATGGCTATGCACCCCGCCACCCGAGCAAAGCCCAGCCAAATGCAAAGCATTGCCACTTGCTTTAAGCTTGGTTAAAGTTTGCTGCACTGCCGGCATTGCAAAAAGCGTGCCATCCTCTATCGCCTTATCTATTTTTGGCAAGTCTTGGTAAATCACCCTGCCAGAGCCTATTGTCATATGCCCCACCTCCGAGTTTCCCATCTGCCCCTCAGGCAATCCAACGCTCAGCCCAGAGGTTTTAAGCATAGACATTGGATACTGCTGCATAAATCTTTGAATTGTGGGCGTGTTTGCCTTAAAAATTGCATTATAAGGATGCTCTTTATTTGCTACCGAGAAGCCGTCCAATATACACAAAAAAACTTTTTTCATAATCTTGCAACAAACTATAATATATTAGTTTATTAGCTTTTTTTTGTTATGCAAGTTTTAAACTAAGCAATTTGCAAAAATCTTGCAAATGACACATTGCAAAAACACAGATAGCATAAAAGGCAATTATTATTTTTGATATACAAAAACCTTGACAAATGCTTAAGTAAGCTTTAAAATAACTATATCATTTTTGTTGTTGATTTTTGTTGTGATTATGCAGGCTAAAAAAGTTGGTGGTGGCAGTGCAGCTGCAGCCAAAGGCGGTGCAAGGTCGGTTAAAAACAAAAACATAAAATCTATTGATGCAAAAATTGCAAAAGCAAAAGCTAAATACTACGACCTTCTTGACCTAAAAGCAGCATGCAAAGCTCTTGAGAGGCTTGAAAAAAACGGCTATCAAACCGTACCAGCAAAAGAGGTGTTTGCAAAGTGGGGCATTGAATGGAATCATGACTAGTAAGAATTTGCAATGGATTATTACTTTTGACAAAAAAGCGGAAAATGGCACTGGTAAAAATTAGTTGACAAATAAAAATAATTATTTTACATTTTTAAATAGGGCTCTTAACTGGTCAAGAGCCAATTATATATTCTGAAGCATTTTAATGTTCCCAATTTCCTTAACCTTATCAAAATGCTTTTTATCAGCCGTGATAAAATCGCATTCGTTTTGAATAGCAAGAGCGTGATATACTGAATCATAAAAAGACGGATAGCCCGATTTATCGTGTCCTTTTGTTGTCATTTCAAGAGCTTGTTTTATGAGGGTATTATCGGGGTTTATGATTTGTAAATTATTGCTTTCGTATTCACAAATAAGGTCGTAAATTTCTCTTGTATTGCATTTATGATGCCCTGCAACACCCAAAACCTCATAAAGAAAAATTGAGGGAACGAGTATTTTATAGCCCTCGTTGTTAATTTTTTCAATGTAATTGATTGCAATTTCAGTATCTTTCTCGTTCAAAAAAAGCTTGTTAAAAACCGAAGAGTCCAAAACAATTTGTTTGAATTTTTGTTTATTTCCGATCATTTTGTGTCGAATTAGTAGTTAATCTATTAAACCTAGAATCTTCCCTAAACTTCCTTAAAACATCAACAGAGGGCTCACTTGGTGTAACTTTTTTAAGGTTTCTAATTCTATCATTTAAGCCGTTCATTGCTTTTTTTTGCAAATCTTCTTTTAAAAGATTGTTAATAGTGTTGTTTGGTGCTTTGCTAGTGAGAGTTTGAGGTGATTGTATTTTTTTATCGCAAGATTTTTGAGTAATTTTTGCAGATTTTATAGCCACAGAGCCACCAGTTTTTTTAAGCTGCAAAACTTTACCCTGAGTAACTTTTTTAGCCTGCATAGCTACAATTAAAAAACATTAAAACAATAAAGGAACATAGAACATATTTAATTATTATAACATTTTATTATCAAAGTCAAGTGTTTTCTGTAAAAAGGATATTTTTTACTCAAAAGTACAAAAGATGTTCAATATATTTTAAACGCTTTGTAAGCTTACTTAAGCATTTGTCAAGTTTTTGCATAGCAAAACTAAGGCACTGGTAAAAATTAGTTGATACCAAGAAGATTCTTGTGAATAAATAGTAAAACTGTATTCTTAAAAGGCTTGAACTTAAAACACAATACCAAAACTTGCTTGAATTTGAAAGGGCGAGAGAAAAATGCAAAACGCTAACATACTTAAAAAACTTGCCGACAGATAGTTTGTGTATTTTGTAATGTTGACATTTTTAACAAAGGAAACCGTTGTAAATATTCATGACAAGGTTATTTCAATTAGCGGTGACAGACAGGGTCTGAGAGACAATGGACTTTTGGAATCCGCCTTGGCAAATCCACAAAACCTATACACTATCAAGATGCTGATGTTTTTTAGTTGCCGCATCTTACTGCGTATCAATAATTAAAAACACCCATCTTTAGATGCCAATAAAAGGACTGGATATGTCAATTGGTGCGTTTTTGTTGCAAAATTCTATTGAAATTATCTTTCCAGAAGACGAAGCTGTTGAAACAATGGTTGATGTTGCAACAGATAAGATTGACACCAAAGCCCTTACTGATTGGGTGAAAAACCTTGCCAAGCAATCACTTATTAGCTAGCTTTGACATACCTAGATGCGTAGCCACTTACTTTTGGCTGCGGGGTTTTTACCGCAGAATCATCATCGCCCTCTAGCTTGCAATAGCCACTAAGCATGTTAATTATATTGGAACTGTCCTCCGGCAGCTCGGTTTTGGCAGCATAATGATGATTGATTTTAAACCCATATCTGCAAAACGGATAATTTTTTAAAGTCTCACTTAAGTCCTGAATTAAAAAAGATTTTTCAATCTTACTAACATCCTTAATGCTGTAAGAAAACGCCTGCACCATAACAGGTATTCCGTTTTTTAACTCAAGGGACATTGGGGCGGTATCATTAGAGTTTGCATCAACAAGATAACCCGCGGTTGTGCGATACATTGACAAAAAAGTAATATTTGCCCCCATTTGAGTTGTCTCATAAGGGAGGTCGTTTTGCAACTGATTATTATCACCACTATTGACGCATGCAAACAAAAAGCCACAAACAGGCAGTAAAAAAGCAGAGGCGAAAAACCTTTTTGATTTTTGAAAGTATTGCATGACTTACAAAATTACAATAGTAAGAGTAGTAATTTAAAAATTAACAAAGATGCGTTATGCAGGCTTATCTATAGTCCTGCGATATTTTATCCAATATGCCGTTGATAAAACCGATTATTACAACATCGTCGTAAAAGGCGGTTGCAAGCTTAACATATTCGCTAATAATAATTTTTTTATTAGAATCAAAGCACCTTGTAAGCTCGTAGACAGCCGCCCTTAAAATTGCCCTAACTATTGGGTCAAGCCTGTAGACGGTCCACTTTGGCTTAAGCTTATGTTTAATTATTTCATCAAGCTCATTTATGTATTTAATTACGCCAGCAACATCGTCGCAAAGGCGTTTTTCCTCAAGCTTTTTCTTTTTATTTATAAGCCCATATCTGCCGTAAAAAAAGACATTACGATACAAAAAAACAACGGACTTAACTATGTCGTCAGCATTAATCTTTTTATCCAAATGCTCCGAGGTTACCTCGTCCTGAAAGTTATTATCGCTTGTAAGATATTGAATTTCGTAAAGATAGCAACACTGCGAAAAGGCAAGTCTTGTAAGTCTTTTACGATATGTTAAAAACTGCTCAAAACGCTCTTTTTTACTAAGTGACTCAAAAGGAAAAGTTTTGACATCGCCAGATTGTTCGCTTAGATTATCATTTTTTTTGATACCTACAAAATTTTGGGAGGCTTTGCTTGGGTCAAAATCAGGGCTTGTTTGCACCGAAAGACGCTCCCTGCCACCAAAATTACCAAAAGGTTTTTTTACAAAGCTTGCAACGCCAGAAGGCCTGTCGCCGCTGTTAAAATTTACAGACATAAACAGCTTAAATAAAATTTAAACAATATAGCTAAAAGTTACTCGTATAGCGATAACTCAGCCACAACAATTACAATTAACAATTACCAATACATTATATTATATTTACTAAGGTTTAGCAAGCACTCATTTTTAACCCATAAGCTTAAAAAACTTAGGCAAGATATAGCAAGCAATAAAAACAAAGTGAATAACCGCTTAAAAAACAAAAGCAATTAAAACCCTAAGTAAAACATACATTAAATAGCGTAAAGTAATGTTAATTTATTGTAAAGTAATTTTTTTTAATATCAAATATATTTTGAAAAAAATTATTTTTCTAATTGATTTAGTTAAAGTGCAACTGATATAAAAAAACATAAAAGCCTAATTCTTAGGCATTTAGGCGGGTTTTAGTTATTTTTTCTTTGTGTTTTTCTTTTTTGGCTTTGTGTCGTCGTCCGATATTTTAAACAGATTGCCTGATATAACAAGTGCGTACACAAAAAGAACAACAAAAGCAATAGGCTGCAAAATATTGTGATAGATGTGTAGCAAGAAGACAAATGAGTGCTTTATAAAAGCGAAAAATTCCATGATTAGTTCCATGATTTTTAAAATAATAAAACCTAAAGCCTTTACAATTTTTACAATAGCTTAATGGTAGTAAAAATGTAACAATATATTACATTGCTTAAACTGTAATTTCAATGGTTTTTTTAATAAATAATACCACCATTTTACAGATATAAACAATTATACAGCGTATTATACAATTATAAGTTGTATAACAAAATAAATTACATATATAAAAATATTTTTTGTCAAGCAATTATTTAGGAATTTTTGAAGCTTTGCCACATTTTGCAAAAATCCACAAAAACAAAAAAAATAAAACTTTTGACAAAGTAAAAAAAATGTCTAAACTTTGTAAGTAAAGAGTTAAGACTTTGTAAATAAAATGTTTTACCAAGTTGTTTTATTAATATCTATTATGCAAAGCATATTACAAAAGTGCAAACTAAAAGCATCTATTTTTGCAAAAGCATGTCTTGTTGCCTGCCTTGCTTTTTTTGCCGTTACATCCTGCAAAACAAGTGAGCGGCAGGATAATTCATCAAAATCAAACCAAGCTGCAGTTGTTATTAATACTGTAAATCAAGACGATTCACTGCTCGTGCAATCAAGCTCTTATTTAAAATACAGAGATAGCGTTGATGAGGCAATTGACTACATAGACGAGGAAGATATGGAGGACTACGACCCATCTAGAGCTCAAACTTTAAGCCAGCAACCAGAGGTAAAAAAAGACAATCTTGAAAAAGACTTAAAAGTTGCCATTTTAACAGATTCCTCATTTTCGGCAACTTCATTAAAGGACATTAAAACAACAATCAACCTTTTTTTACAAG
>VFQT010002545.1_pt1 | contig 18473 bp, 16 predicted proteins | sample 3512381 | NCBI WGS metagenome assembly VFQT01 (sample SAMN10412376, study PRJNA504923) | tailings metagenome | isolation source: Relicate 2 Philex TSF3 active mining site | place: Philippines: Tuba, Benguet | collected 2017-08-29
GACTACAAGCTCCGCAAGGACATGCAGATCGAGCTGAAGCGGCTGCAGCACGAAACCGGCATCACCTTCATCTTCGTGACGCATGACCAGGAAGAGGCCCTCACCATGTCGGACCGCATCGCGGTCATGTCGAAGGGCCGCATCCTGCAGGTGGGAAGCCCGCGCGACATCTACGACCGGCCGTCGGAGCGCTTCGTGGCCAACTTCATCGGCGAGACCAATTTCCTCGAAGGCACCGTGTCCGGCATCAGCGGCAGCGAGGCGGCGGTCAAGCTGGGCAGCGGTGCCGTGATCAACGCTGGCCTGCCGCCGGGCGGCAATCCTTCGGGCCGGGTCACCGTCGTGGTGCGGCCGGAACACGCGGACCTGGTGAAGCCGGGCGAGAAGGCCGATCTCTGGGGCAAGCTCGAGACCGTCGTCTATTTCGGCACCGACACGCACTATCACGTCCTTCTCGACGGGGGCGAACCCTTCATCATCCGCCAGCAGAATTCGCGCGGCGGCGGCGTGGGCTTCGCGGCGGGCGATGCGGTGGGCGTGCTGCTCGAACAGCACGCCGCCCAGGTGCTGAGGGACTAGCATGCTCACAGCACGCGAAGCCGCCGATGCCGCCCAGCGCCAGGATACGCGGACCCGCTGGTTCCTGACGCTTCCGGCCATGCTCATCATCCTGTTCGCGGCGGTGGGCCCGCTGCTCATCGTGCTGCTCTATTCCTTCATGGTGAAGGGCGACTATGGCGACGTGAAGTTCGGGCAGTTCACCACCGAGGCGTGGTTCAGCGTCTTCCTGGAGCGCGACATCTTCGACGACACGGTGAGCCTGGCGGACGCCCATCTGACGATCTTCTTGCGCTCCGTCTGGCTCTCCCTCGCTACCACCGTTCTTGCGCTGCTCTTCGGCTTTCCGACGGCCTATTTCATCGCCACGAGGCCGGAGCGCACGCGCGAGGTCTGGCTCTTCCTCATCACCATCCCCTTCTGGACCAACCTGCTGATCCGCACCTTCGCGCTGATGGAGGTGATCCGCAACGAGGGCATCTTCAACACCGCGCTCATCAAGCTCGGCATCATCGACACGCCGATCCAGATCATGTTCACCGACACGGCGATCATGCTCGGCATGCTCTACGTCTACCTGCCGCTCATGGTGCTGCCGCTCTATGCCTCGATGGAGAAGCTGGACTTCCGGCTGGTCGAGGCCGCCTATGACCTCTACGCCACAAGGCTTCAGGTGCTGCGGCGGGTCATCCTGCCCATGGTGAAGCCCGGCGTCATCGCAGGGTCGATCCTGGTCTTCATTCCCGCACTCGGCGCCTATGTGACGCCGCGCGTGCTGGGCGGCGGCAAGAACATGATGCTGGGCAACCTCATCGACCTGCAGTTCGGCCAGGGCCGCAACTGGCCATTGGGCGCGGCTCTGTCGATCACGCTGATGGCCATCGTGATGGTCGCGATGCTGGTCTACGTGCGCCAGGTCTCCCAGAAGGACCAGACCCATGGCTAGCGCGTCGCATTTCTCGGTCCGCCGCCTGCCGGGCTTCACGCTGATCGCCGCCGTGTGCTTCGTGCTGCTCTATGCGCCGGTCATCACGCTCATCTTCTATTCCTTCAACGACGGCCGCTCCATCGCCATCTGGGAAGGCTTCTCGCTGCGCTGGTACCATGAGGCCCTGAACAACGACCAGATCCAGGAGGTCGCGCTCCGCTCGCTGCTGATCGCGTCGGTGGCGGCCACCATCGCCACCACGGTGGCCACCATGGCGGCGCTGGCCACCACGCGGAAAAAGGCCTTCAGGGGCATGACCGCCGTCTACGCCATGATCAACGCGCCGCTCATCGTGCCGGAGATCGTCACCGCCGTGGCCCTCCTGATCACCTTCGCCTCGATCAAGGTGGCCACGGGCTATGCGGGGCTGGGCTATCTCATCGCGGCGCATTCGGCCTTCTGCATCCCCTTCGCCTATCTGCCCGTCAGGGCCAGGCTCGAAAGCATGGACCTGACGCTGGAGCGCGCCGCTGCGGACCTTTACGCCACGCCGTGGATGGCCTTCCGGCGCATCACCTTCCCGCTGCTGTGGCCCGGCATCATCGCCGGCTTCATGCTCGCCTTCGTCATCTCGCTCGACGACGTGGTCATCACCGAATTCGTCAAGTCGGCGGGCCAGGATACGCTGCCCACCTATGTTCTGGGTCAGCTCCGGCGTGAGGTCACGCCGGAACTCAATGCGATCTCGACGGCCTTCTTCCTCTTGTCCGTCGTGGTCGTGACATTGTTCTTCTTCCTCAACAGGCGGAAGAGCTAGGGACTGCGAAAAATGACAAACCAGGGAGAAGTCCAATGAACTTGAAGCTTATGGGCGCCGCCATGGGCGCCGCGATGCTTGCCCTCGCCGGCCCCGCCGCCGCCGAGGGACAGCTCAACATCTACAACTGGGGTGACTACACCAGCCCGGACCTGATCAAGAAGTTCGAGGAGAAGTACAACGTCAAGGTGACGATCACCGACTACGACTCGAACGACACCGCGCTCGCCAAGGTGCGCCAGGGCGGCCACGGCTTCGACATCGTGGTGCCCTCGGGCAGCGTCGTCCCGGTCTGGATCAACGAGGGCCTCGTCCTCGAGACGCGCCCGGACCAGATGGAAAACTTCAAGAACATGGATGAGCGCTGGGTCAACGTCGACTTCGATCCGGGCCGCCGCTACTCGGTTCCGTGGCAGTGGGGCACGACGGGCACCTACGCGCTGAAGAACGTCTACAGCGGCGACGTGAACACCTCCGCCATCTGGCTCGACCCGCCGCCGGAACTCGTGGGCAAGATCAACGTCGTGCCCGAAATGCAGGACGTGATGAGCCTCGCCGTCTATTACATGGGCGGCAAGACCTGCGAGTCCGACAAGGAAGTCCTCAAGAAGGTGCGTGACAAGCTGCTCGAGGCGAAGCCGAAGTGGCTCTCGATGGACTATGGCTCCGTCGAGAAGATCTCGAAGGGCGACTTCTCCGGCGGCGTGAACTGGAACGGCTCCACCTTCCGCGCCCGCCTGCAGAACCCCAACACCGTCTACGGCTATCCGAAGGAAGGCTTCGTCCTCTGGATGGACAACGTGATGGTGCTGAAGGACGCGAAGAACGTCGAGAACGCCAAGCTCTTCCAGAACTTCATCATGGACCCGGAGAACGCCGCGCTGATCTCGGCCTATGCCCGCTACGCCAACGGCATCAAGGGCTCGGAAGCCTTCATGCCGGCTGACATGAAGGACGCGCCCGAGATCAACATCCCGGCCGAATTCGTGGACAAGGGCCACTTCAACAAGACCTGCCCGCCGGAGGTGAACGACCTCTACACGCGGATCTGGACCGAGCTCCAGAAGTAAGCAAGGCGCACAGCGGCCCCGGCGACCAGACGCCGGGGCCTTTTTGCTGAAGGGTGAGCCCATGTCCTCCTATCGCAATTCGCAAGCCCGCCCCGCCATCATGCAGGGCTCGCCGCCCGCGCTCGTGGTTCCGCGGATGGATTGGGACAGGCCGCCCTGGAACCGCTGGAGCTTCCAGAACATCCGCCAGATCATGCCCACGGCGGAAGTCTGGCGCGGCTCCGGCCCGGTGCGCGAGCTTCCCCGCAGCGAGCAGGACCTCGACGGCCTCGAAGTTGACTCGACTCAAGGCGGCACCACCACGCTGGCCGGTTTCCTGGACGAGACCTACACCGATGGCTTCATCGTCATCCACAAGGGCGCCATCGTCCATGAGCGCTACTTCAACGGCATGGACCCGCGCACGCTGCATCTCTCGCAGTCGGTGGCGAAGTCCGTCACCGCCGCCGCCGCGGGCGCCCTCGTGGGCAAGGGCCTGCTGGACGTGAACGCACCCCTCACGCACTACATTCCGGAACTGGGCGACACCGCCTACCGCGGCGCAATTCTCCAGCACGTGCTGGACATGACGAGTGGCGTCAGCTTCGACGAGACCTATACGGACCCCTTCTCGGACGTGGGCCAGCTCGACGTTGCCTCCGGCTGGAAGCCCGTTCCGCCCGGAAGCCCGGAAGGCTTCCGCTGGCCGCGCCACATCTTCGAACACATCCTCAGCCTGGAGAAGCTGGAGCGCCGCCACGGCGATCTCTTCCGCTACCGCTCGAACGAGACGGAGGTCCTGGGCTTCTGCATGGAGCGTGCGGCGGGCAAGCGCCTGACGCAGATCGTCTCGGAAGACCTCTGGGCCCCGATGGGTGCGGAGGAAAGCGCCTGCTTCACCGTCGACCCGGCGGGAAGCGCGCTCGCCGACGGCGGCTTCAACGCCTGCCTCAGGGATTATGCGCGGCTCGGCCTGCTCTATCTCGAGCATGGCGGCGGCGTCATGCCGTCCTCCTGGGTCGAGGCCACGCGCAACGGCAACCACGCGATCTTCGGCGAGCCCTATACCGAAACCTTGCCCGAAGGCGCCTACCGGAACCAGTGGTGGATCGAGGATCCGCGCTCGCGCAGCCTCTCGGCGCGCGGCGTGTTCGGCCAGATGATCTATGTGAACTGGGACTACGGCATGGTGGCCGTGAAGCTGTCGAGCTGGCCGGACTTCCTCAACAGCCATTATTCCGTGAAGACCCTCGCGGCCCTGCACGCAATCGGACGGCATCTCTCATGAGCGACATCGATCTCTGCTATCTCCCCGCCGCCGACGCGCTGCGCCTCTTCAGGAAGAAGAAGCTCTCCCCCGTGGAGCTGATGGAAGCGACCATCCGGCGCGCCGAGGCCACCCAGCCCAGCGTCAACTGCTTCACCTTCACCCATTATGACGAGGCGATGGAGCTGGCGAAGAAGGCCGAGGCCAAATACGCCAAGGGCCGCAAGACAGGCGCGCTCGAGGGCCTGCCCATCGGCATCAAGGACGAGAGCTACATCAAGGGCAAGCCCACCTCCAACGGCTCGCTCATCTTCAAGGACTATATCGGCACGCACACCTCGCCGATGAACGAACGCATCCTGAAAGAAGGCGGCATCGTCCATGCGCGCACGGCGACGCCCGAATTTTCCTGCGCGGGCTACACCTGGTCCAGGCTCTGGGGCGTCACGCGCAACCCGTGGAACCTGAAGATGACGCCCGGCGGCTCGTCCGGCGGCACGGCGGCCTCGCTGGCCTCCGGCACCTCGGCCATCGCGACGGGCTCCGACATCGGCGGCTCGATCCGCATCCCGGCGTCGAACTGCGGCCTCGTCGGCTACAAGCCTCCTTACGGCCGCAACCCGGACGACCCGCCCTTCAACCTCGATTTCTATTGCCACACCGGCCCGCTCGCCCGAACCGTGGAGGATGCGATCATCCTGCAGAACGTGATGGCGGGGCCGCACCCCCTCGACATCGCAACGCTCAGGCCGAAGCTGACGCTGCCCACCTCTTTCCGCTCCATCAAGGGCTGGAAGATCGCCTTCTCGATGGATCTGGGGTTCTACCGCGTCGACCGCGAGGTGCAGAAGAACACGCTTGCCGCCCTGGAGGTGTTCCGCTCGCTCGGTGCCGAGGTGCATGAGGTGAAGCTCGGCTGGACGGAGGAGGTGCTCGACGCGTCGATGAATTATCTCGACCACCTGTTCGGCGCCTCCGTCTCCCGCCTGCTGAAGGAGCACGGGTCGAAGCTCACCACCTATGCCCGCGCCTTCGCGAAGAAGGGGCAGAAGTCGAAGGCAGTCGATTTCGTCCGCTCGCTGGACATGGCGAACAGGATGTATTCCACGCTGGGGCCCATCCTCGAGCAGTACAACGTGCTCGTCTGCCCGACCACCGCCATTCCGGCGCTCCCTGCCGATTACGACCAGTCGAAGGACGTGCCGAAGATCAATGGCAAGGAAATCAGGAATCCCTTCCTCGGCTGGGCCATGACCACCCCCTTCAACGCCATGAGCCGTTGCCCCGTCATCTCCATGCCGTCGGGCCGGGCGAAGAATGGCGTTCCCACCGGCATCCAGATCGTCGGGCGGACCTATTGCGACGCCGATGTCTTCCAGGCCGCCATGGCCTATGAGAAGGCGCAAGGCCAGTGGTACCGCTCCCCGGAGGAAAGGCCGAAGCTGTGATGCTGGATGATGTGATTGCCCGCCACGACCTCCGCCGCGCCGGCGCCCCTCCCGCGCGCGCCAAGGGCGTCGTGCTGCTGATCCACGGGCGCGGCGCCACGGCGGAAAGCATGCTGCCGCTCGCAGACGTCATGGCCATGCCGGACCTCTGCTACCTCGCACCGCAGGCCGAGGGCTACACCTGGTATCCCCAGAGCTTCATGGCGCCCACGGCGGCGAACGAGCCACATCTCTCCCGCGCGCTGGCGCGTGTTGCCACCATCATCGCGGACATCATCGCGTCCGGCATCGCGCCCTCTCAACTCTCCGTGATCGGCTTCAGCCAGGGTGCCTGCCTCGCGAGCGAGACGGTGCTGCGCAACCCTCAGCCCTATGGCTTCGTCGGCGTGCTGAGCGGCGGCGCCATCGGCCCGCCGGGCACGCCGCGCGATTATGAGGGCTCGCTCGCCGGAGCCTCGGTTTTTCTCGGCTGCTCGGACCATGACCCGCACATCCCGCTCGCCCGCGTGAAGGAGACGACGGAGGTCTTCACCCGCATGGGAGCCTCGGTGACGGAGCGCATCTACCCGGGCTCCTCCCACGCCATCAACGACGACGAGATCGTCCATCTGCGCGCCGGGCTGGCGCGGCTCACGGGCTGACGTCCACAATTTCGCCCGTTGCGTAGGGAAGCCTCTGACGTGTGACGAGGAGGTTTTCCGCGATGCATCGACGTTCCGTTCTCCTGGGGCTTCTTGCCGCCACCGGCGTGCGCCCTGCCATGGCACAAGAGAGTTACGACTCCTCGATCGGCCCGCTCAGGCTTGAAACCGTCGCGGCGGGGCTCGATCATCCCTGGACGCTTGCCTTCCTGCCCGATGGCACGATGCTCGTCACCGAGCGGGAGGGGAGGCTCCGCACGGTGAAGGGGGGCGGCGCGCTTTCGGAACCTGTCGCGGGCTTGCCGGAGGTTTCGGCCAGGGGCCAGGGCGGCCTGCTGGACGTCGTGGCCCATCCCAAGTTCACGGAAAACCGCCTGATCTATCTCTCCTTCGCGGAGCCGCGCGAACAGGGCAACGCCACCAGCGTGATGCGGGCCAGGCTGTCGGAAGACCTGGCGCGGATCGACGAGGTGAAGGTCATCTTCCGCCAGCAGCCCGCCTATGATGGCGGCAACCATTTCGGCTCGCGCCTCGTCTTCGATCGGACGGGCGCTCTCTTCGTGACCACCGGCGACAGGTACAGCCTGCGGGACCGCGTGCAGCAGACGGACAATCACATCGGCAAGATCATCCGCATCACGGACGACGGCGGCATTCCGCCTGACAATCCCAGGCCTGATGGCTGGCTGCCCGAAATCTGGTCCATCGGCCACCGCAACCTGCAGGGGGCAACGCTGCATCCGGAGACGGGCGCGCTGTGGACGGTGGAGCATGGCGCGCGCGGCGGCGATGAGCTGAACCATCCGGAAGCGGGCAGGAACTACGGCTGGCCCGTCATCTCCTATGGGCGCGAATATTCGGGCGGCCGCATCGGCCAGGGCAAGGCGATGGAGGGCATGGAGCAGCCCGTCCACTACTGGGACCCGTCCATCGCGCCCTCCGGCATGGTGTTCTACACCGGAGATAAATATCCGCAGTGGACGGGCAATCTCTTCGTCGGCGCCCTCGCGCAGCAACACCTCGCGCGCCTCGTGCTGAAGGGCGGCAAGGTGGTGGAGGAGGAACGCCTGTTCGACGGAATGGCCCGCATCCGCGACGTGCGCCAGGGCCCGGACGGGTACCTCTACATCGTGACGGACGAACCCGCGCCGGATGGGCGGGTGTTGAAACTGGTGATGTGAGGGCTGGGCCTGGGAAAAGAGATGCGCCGGTCGAGCCGGCGCATGCACCAGCCCAACCTCATCAAGCGCGGACTTGATCCGCGCATCTTCGCGGGGCGGCTGCAAAAGGATGCGCCGATCAAGTCGGCGCATGGGTGAGTGGTGTTGGCTCCTGACCGCTTACACCGTGATCCCCGGCAGCTTCAGCCCCTGTTCCTTCGCGCATTCGACAGCGATCTCATAGCCCGCGTCGGCGTGGCGCATGACGCCCGAGGCGGGGTCGTTCCACAGCACGCGCTCGAGCCGCCGCGCGGCATCATCCGTGCCGTCGGCCACGATCACCATGCCCGCATGCTGCGAATAGCCGATGCCCACGCCGCCGCCATGGTGTAGCGACACCCAGGTGGCGCCGCTCGCGGTGTTGAGCAGCGCATTGAGCAGCGGCCAGTCGGAGACGGCGTCGGACCCGTCGATCATGCCTTCGGTCTCGCGGTTGGGCGAGGCGACGGAACCGGAATCGAGGTGGTCGCGCCCGATGACGATGGGCGCGTCGACCTCGCCGTTCCGCACCATCTCGTTGAAGGCCATGCCGAGCCTGTGGCGCTGGCCGAGCCCCACCCAGCAGATGCGCGCCGGAAGACCCTGGAAGGTGATGCGCTCACGCGCCATGTCCAGCCAGTTGTGCAGGTGCGGATCATCCGGGATCAGCTCCTTCACGCGCTGGTCAGTCCTGTAGATGTCCTCCGGGTTGCCGGAGAGGGCGGCCCAGCGGAACGGCCCCACGCCGCGGCAGAACAGCGGTCGGATATAGGCGGGCACGAAGCCAGGGAATTCGAAGGCGTTCTTGAGGCCCATTTCGAGGGCCATCTGGCGAATGTTGTTGCCATAGTCCAGCGTGGGCACGCCCATGTGCCAGTAGTCGAGCATCGCCTGCACATGCGCCTTCATGGAGGCCATGGCGGCGGCCTTGACCGCCTGCGGGTCGGACACGCGCTTCTCCTCCCACTCGGCCAGAGTCCAGCCGGCAGGCAGATAACCGTTCACCGGGTCATGCGCCGAGGTCTGGTCCGTTACCGCATCGGGGCGGATGCCGCGCTTGACGAATTCGGGCAGAAGCTCCGCCGCATTGCCGAGCAACCCGACGCTGATCGGCTTGCCCTGCTTGTGCGAGCGGTCGATGATGTCGAGTGCTTCCTCGATCGAGTTCGCCTTGGTGTCGAGGTAGCGTGTCTTGAGGCGGAGCTCGATGCGCGAGGGCTGGCATTCGATGGCCACCATCGAGGCGCCCGCCATGGTGGCGGCCAGCGGCTGCGCGCCGCCCATGCCGCCGAGGCCCGCGGTCAGGAACCACTTGCCCTTGAGGCTGCCGCCATAATGCTTGCGGCCCACCTCGGCGAAGGTCTCGTAGGTGCCCTGCACGATGCCCTGCGTGCCGATATAGATCCAGGAGCCGGCCGTCATCTGGCCGTACATCATCAGGCCCTTCTTATCGAGCTCGTTGAAATGGTCCCAGGTGCCCCAGTGCGGCACGAGGTTGGAATTGGCGATCAGCACGCGCGGGGCGTCCTTGTGGGTGCGGAAGATGCCCACGGGCTTGCCGGACTGGACGAGCAGCGTCTCGTCATCTTCGAGGGAGCGGAGGCCCGCCACGATCTTGTCGAAGGCCTCCCAGTTCCGTGCCGCGCGGCCGATGCCGCCATAGACGACGAGCTCCTCCGGGCGCTCCGCCACGCCGGGGTCGAGGTTGTTCATCAGCATGCGGAGCGGCGCTTCGGTGAGCCAGGACTTGGCGGAGATTTCCGTGCCCGTCGGGGCCTTGATGACGCGGGTGTTGTCGCGGCGGGTGGTCATGGGCGAGGGTTCCTATTGTGAAAATGTTCCGCGCTCGCTGGTGCGGTGGCGGCTGTAGAGGGCGTAGCGGCTGGCGGGATAGGTGAGAGTGACGACGGTGGCGACGCGTCCTTTGCTCCAGGAGCGGCGGTGCAGCGCAAGGCAGGGCTCCAGCGCGTCGATGCCGAGGAGCCGCTGCTGCTCCGGCGAGGGAAGCGTGGCCTCCACCGTGTGTTCGAGCTCGTCCACCGGGGTTGCCGCCAGAAGAACGGCGGTGGGGGTGGTGGCGGAAAAGTCCCGGTCGAGGAAATCGGGCACCAGCACCGGGTTCACGTAGCGGTCCTCGAGCTGCACGGGAACGCCGTTCTCCTCATGCACGATGACGATGTGGTGGAGCTGCTTCAGCCCCCGGTCCTCGAATTCCTCGGCGAGTGCCGGGTTGGACTCCACCACTGACTTGCGGATGAGGCGGGAGGAATAGCGGTGGCCGCGCTGGGCGATCTCCTCCGCGATGTTGCGGAGTTCCATGAGGCTCGACAGGGCCGGGGCTTCCCTGACGAAGGTGCCCACACCGGGCACCCGGTTCAGGAAGCCTTCGGCGGTGAGTTCCCGCAGCGCGCGGTTCGCCGTCATCCGGCTGATGCGGAAGCTTTCGACCAGCTCGTTCTCGGAGGGAACGCGCCGCCCCGGTTCCCATGCGCCCGAGCGGATGTTCTCGAGAATGTGTTCCTTCACCTTCGCATAGAGCGGCTGGGCGTCACTCATCACAGCATCCCCCGCACCACCTCGCCATTGTGGATCACGGCGGAGAGCGGGTTGAAGCCCAGCGGATAGGCGAGGTCGCCGGGCCGCTCCGCGTCCCACAGCGCGATATCGGCCTTCATGCCTGGGGTGATCACGCCACGGTCGCTGAGGCCCAGCGCCTTCGCCGCGTTGACGGTGACGCCGCGGAGCGCCTCCTCCGGCGTCAGGCCGAAGAGCACGCAGGCCATGTTCATGGTGGTGAGGATCGAGTGAACGGGCGAGGAGCCCGGGTTCAGGTCCGTCGCGATGGCGATCGGCACGCCCGCCTTGCGCAGTGTGGCAACCGGCGGCGACTGCTTCTCCCGCAGGTAATAGAAGGCCCCTGGCAGCAGCACCGCCACGGTGCCCGAGGCCGCGATGGCCTCCACCCCCTCCTGGTCCAGATATTCGATGTGGTCGACGGAGAGCGCGCCGAACGCCGCTGCAAGCTTCGCGCCGCCGAGGTTGGACAGCTGCTCCGCATGAAGCTTCACCGGAAGCCCATGCGCGTGGGCCGCCTCGAAGACGCGCCGCGTTTCCTCCACCGAGAAGGCGATCCCCTCGCAGAAGGCGTCGACCGCGTCGGCGAGCTTCTGCCCCGCGACGGCGGGCAGCACCTCGTTGCAAACGAGGTCGACGTAGCCCGCGCGGTCGTCCTTGAACTCCGGCGGCAGGGCATGGGCGCCCAGATAGCTCGTCACCACATCCACCGGCCGCCACTGGCTGAGTTCGCGGGCCACCTTCAGCATCTTGATCTCGGTATCGCGGTCCAGCCCATAGCCGGACTTGATCTCGATCGTGGTCATCCCCTCGGCCAGCAGCGAATCGAGCCGCCTGAGGGCCGAGGCCGCGAGATCCGCCTCGGACTGGCTGCGCGTGGCGCGCACGGTGGAGGCGATGCCGCCTCCGGCCCTGGCGATCTCGGCATAGGAGACGCCGGTAAGGCGCTGTTCGAATTCATGGGCGCGGCTGCCGCCATAGACAAGGTGGGTGTGGCAGTCGACGAGGCCCGGCGTGGCCAGCCGCCCCGCGCAGTCGATGATGTTATCTGCTTGTGGCGATTCAGCTTTCGGCCCCACCCAGGCGATGCGCCCGCCCTCGATCAGGATGGCGGCATCCTCGATCAGGCCATAGCCGCCCTGCATGGTCGCGGCGTTGAGATGGGTGAGCAGCATGGATCGGAGCCCTCTTGTATAAGGTTGTATATACAGTATAGTCATGCCCCATGCAAAGCACGAAATTGCACTTCGACAGCGCCCTGACGCCCAAAGGCTGGCGGCAGGACGTGACTGTCAGCGTGGCGCCTGACGGCATGATCGCCTCCGTCGAGACCGGGCGGGCGGAGGGTGTCATCCATGTTTCCGGCATCGCGGTTCCCGCCATGCCCAACGTCCATTCCCACGCGCACCAGCGCTTCATGCTGGGGCTGGCCGAGTGCGCCGGGCCGGGGGCTGACAGTTTCTGGACCTGGCGCGAGGCGATGTACGGCTTCGCGCTCCGCCTCTCACCCGAGGACCTGGAGGCGGTGGCGGCACAGCTCTATGTCGATATGCTGAAATCCGGCTTCTCCGTGGTGGGCGAGTTCCAGTATCTCCACCACCAGCCGGACGGCACGCCCTATGATGAGCCCGCCGAGATGAGCCTTCGCTGCCTCGCGGCGGCGGAGGCCGCAGGCATCGGCATCACCATTCTCCCCACCCTCTATGCCTTCGGGGGCTTCGGCGGCCAGCCGCCGGTGCCCGGCCAGCGCCGCTTCATCAATGGCGCGGACCGTTTCCTCAGGATCGTCGAAGCGCTTTCACGCAAGGCCGGGCCGCAGACGCGCGTCGGCATCTCGCCCCATTCCCTGCGGGCGGTCACGCCGGAACTGTTGCGGGAGGTGATCGCCGCCCTGCCGGAAGGCGCGCCCATTCACATCCACGTGGCCGAACAGGTGAAGGAGGTGGAGGACTGCCTCGCCTTCTCCGGGCTCAGGCCCGTCGAGATGCTGCTGAAGGAATTCCCCCTCTCGGACCGGTGGACTGCCATCCACGCCACACACATGACGGCGGCGGAAACAGAGGCGCTCGCCCGCTCCGGGGCCATCGCCGGCTTGTGCCCCACGACGGAGGCCAATCTGGGCGACGGCATCTTCCCCGCCACGGATTTCGCTACGGCGCGCGGCATCATCGCCATCGGCTCCGACAGCCACATCACCGTCTCGCCGGCGGAAGACCTGCGTATGCTGGAATATTCCCAGCGCCTGCGGGACCGGACGCGCAATGCGCTGGCCGCCGGGCCGGGCCGGTCCACGGGCCGGTCTCTCTATGACGCGGCGCTGAAGGGCGGCGCGCGGTCGATGCGCCAGCCCGTGGGCATGATCGCGCCCGGTTATCGCGCCGACGTCACGGTCCTTGATGCGGACCATCCCCTGCTTGCGGCGCGGTCGCAGGACGCGGCCCTCGACAGCTGGATCTTTTCTGGCGGCAATGCCCTGGTGTCGGACGTGTTCGTCGCGGGCCGCCACCTCGTGCAGGACCGCCGCCACATCCATGAAGAGACCATCTTGCGGAATTTCCGCAACGCCTTGAGGAGGCTCGACTCATGATTGCCATCGGTGAACGCCCCATCGACCTTGCCGCCATCCGCGCAGCGCTCGCCGGTCCCGTCCGCGTGCAGCTCTCGGACAGGGCGCGGGGCCTCATCCTCCGCTCTGCCGAAACAGTGAAGCGGCTTCTCGCCACCGGTGACGCGATCTATGGCGTCAACACGGGCTTCGGCAAGCTCGCCAAGACGCGCATCGCGCACGCGGACCTCGACCGCCTGCAGGTCAACATCGTGCGCTCGCATGCGGCGGGGGTCGGCGCACCGCTGGCTGAGGGCGTCACCCGCCTCATCCTGCTCCTCAAGCTCAATGCGCTCAGCCAGGGCGCATCCGGCATCTCGCTTCCCGCCATGGAGGCGCTCGCCGCGCTGATCAACGCCGATGTCCTTCCCGTCATTCCGGGCCAAGGCTCCGTCGGCGCCTCGGGCGACCTGGCACCGCTTTCCCACATGAGCCTCGTGCTGATCGGCGAGGGAGAGGCGATGGTGCAGGGCCGCCGCGTCAGCGGCGCGGACGCGCTCCGCGCGGCGGGCGTTGCGCCCGTGGCGCTCGGCCCGAAGGAGGGGCTGGCGCTCCTGAACGGCACGCAGGTCTCGACCGCGCTGGCGCTCGCAGGCCTCGTCGCGGCGGAGCGCAACGCGGAAGCGGCGATCCTCGCGGGCGCCATGTCGGTCGATGCGGTGATGGGCTCCGACACGCCCTTCGACCCGCGCATCCATGCGCTCAGGCCGCATCCCGGCCAGCAGCTCGCGGCGTCCCATTACCGCCGCCTGCTCGCGGGAAGCGGAATCCGCGCCTCGCATCTCCAGGGCGATGATCGCGTGCAGGACCCTTATTCCTTCCGCTGCCAGCCGCAGGTGATGGGCGCCTGCCTCGACATTCTGGCAAACGCCGCGCGCACGCTGGTGATCGAGGCCAATGCGGTCTCCGACAATCCGCTGGTCTTCGCGGAGGATGGCGCGGTGCTCTCGGGCGGCAATTTCCATGCGGAGCCCGTGGCCTTCGCCGCCGACATGATCGCCATGGCGGTGGCCGAGATCGGCTCGCTCTCCGAGCGGCGCATCGCGGCGCTGATCGACAGTTCCATCTCACTGCTGCCGCCCTTCCTCATCCGCAACCCGGGCCTCAACTCCGGCTTCATGATCCCGCAATGCACGGCCGCCGCGCTGATGAGCGAGAACAAGCAGATGTCGCACCCGGCATCGGTCGATTCGGCACCCACCTCGGCCAACCAGGAAGACCATGTCTCCATGGCCACCCACGGCGCGCGCCGCCTCCTGCCCATGAACGCCAACCTCGCCCGCATCATCGCCATCGAGCTGATGGCGGCGGCCGAGGGCATCGACTTCCGGAGGCCTCTGGCCTCGTCGACCCTCATTGATGAGGCGCATGCCCTGGTGCGGACCAAGGCCGCCCGGCGCGACGAGGACCGCGAGTTCTCGACCGACACCGAAGCGGTCGCCACGCTCATCGAGCAGGGCAGCCTTGCGCCTTTCGTGCCGGACCTTCTCAGCGATCTGGGGTGCAGCTAGGGTGCTGAGCGCCTCTTCCTCCCGCGCCGTCACCCCGGCGAAAGCCCGGGTCCCGCTTTGGGCATCGAACCCTGGGAAAGCTGGATCCCGGCCCTCGCCGGGATGACGGGCGGAAAGGGTGGCGCACGGAGAAGCGGACTTGCAACCATGAAACTCTTCGATCTCACAGGCCGCGTCGCGGTCATCACCGGAACGAGCCGCGGCATCGGGCGCGAACTGGCCCATGGCTTCGCCGAGGCCGGCGCCAGTGTGGTGGGCTGTGCAAGGAGCCATGAAGCGGCGGAGAAGACCGCGGCGGAACTGCGCGCCAAGGGCCATGAGACGCTGCCGGTGATGGCGGACGTCTCCACCGCGGAAGGGGCGGAGGCGCTCATCACCGCAGCGGTAAGCCGCTTCGGCCGCGTCGACATCCTCGTCTGCAATGCCGGGGTGAACGTCAAGAAGCCGTCGCTGGATTTCACGGCGGCCGAGTTCGACACGGTGATCGGCGGCAATCTCACATCCTATTTCCTCTGCGCCCAGGCCGCCGCGCGGCAGTTCATCGCGCAAGGCACGGGCGGGGTCATCGTCATGAACTCGTCCAGCGCCTCGGTTGCCGCCTTCGAGGACCTGACGCCCTATTGCGCGGCGAAGGGCGGCATCGACATGCTGGTGCGCGCGCTCGCCGTCGAGTGGGGGCCGCAGGGCATCCGCGTCAATGCCTTCAACCCGGGCTACACGAAACATTCGATGACGGCGGAGGGCCAGGCCTATCTCGACCGCGCGGAGAAGGAGATCGCCGCGCGAACGCCGCTCCGCCGCATGGCGGAGATGAAGGAGATGGTGGGGCCCGCCCTGTTCCTCGCCTCGGACGCTGCCAGCTATGTGAGCGGCACGGTCCTGCTGGCCGATGGCGGATGGTGCGCGCAATGAGCTTCGATCACCCCTGGCCCGCCCTCGGCCATGCGGCCAAGGCCTGGCCCGAGGCGCAAGCGCTGGTCTTCCCGCACCAGAACGCCCGCCGCAGTTTCGCTGAATACAGGGCGGAGGCGCTGGCGCTCGCGGGGGCGCTGTCCGCGCGTGGCCTCGGCGCGGGCGATCACATTGCGCTGCTGGCCGAGAACCGCATCGAATGGCCCATCGTGCAGATGGCCTGCGCCGCGCTCGGCGCCGTCTTCGTGCCGCTCAACACGCATTACCGCAAGGACGACCTTGCCTATGCGCTGAAGCAGTCGGACTCGAAGGCACTGATCTGCTCCACGCAATACCGCTCCAATCCCTATCTGGAGAACGTCACGGCGCTGAGGCCCGGGCTGCCGCTGCTCGAACATGTCTTCACGCTGGAGGCGGATTATCCGCGCCTCATCGCGGAGAGCCACGCCTTCACGCCGTCCCCGGCCGATCCGTCCGCCGTGGCGGCCCTTCTCTACACCTCCGGCACCACGGGGTTTCCCAAGGGGGCGCTGCTCTCCCACCGCGCCATGATGATGGTGGGCCGCAACAGTGCGGCGCGGCTCGGGCTCGAAGCGGGAGGCCGCTGGACCTCCATCATCCCGCTGTTCCACTGCGCCGGCTGCATCCTCAACCTGCTGGGCTGCCTCAGCCAGGGTGCGGCCTATGTCGGCGTCCCGAGCTTCGATCCGGAGAACATGTTCCGCATCATCGAGGCCGAGCGCTGCACGCATCTCTCAGGCGTGCCGACCTCCTATCTCGCCATGCTCGATCATCCCGCGCGGACAACCTACGACCTCTCCAGCCTCAAGGCCGGAAGCTGCGGCGGGGCGGACTGCAACCCGCAGGTGCTGAAGCGCTGCGCGGAGGAATTTCCCATGCCGGGCCTCTCCCAGGTCTATGGCCAGACGGAGGGCGGAACACTCTTCGTCTGCCCGGAGCATGACGATCCCTTGCGCTGGGACACCGCGGGCAGGGCGCTTCCCGGCTATGAGCTGCGCGTGGTCGATCCCGAGACGCTCGAACCCGTAGCCCCGGGCGAGATCGGCGAGATCCAGGCGCGCGGGCCGATGGTGATGGAAGGCTATTACAACAAGCCCGAAGCCACCGCCGAAACCATCGTCGACGGCGGCTGGCTGCGCACCGGCGACCTGGGTTTCCTGCGCGATGACGGCCGCCTCGTCATCGCCGGCGGCCGCCTGCGCGACATGATCATCCGGGGCGGCGAGAACATCTACCCCGCCGAGATCGAGAACGTCCTGCAGGGCCATGAGGCGGTGGCGGAAGCCGCCGTCTTCGGCGTGCCGGACCCGTATTACGGCGAGATCGTCGCCGCCGCCGTGAAGCTCAGCGCACCCATCGCCGCGCCTCAGCTTCAGGCGCTGTGCGCCGCGCGCATCGCCCGGTTCAAGGTGCCGGCCGTCATCTTCACGGTCGATCGCTTCCCCCTCACGCCGTCCGGCAAGATCCGCAAGGTGGAGCTTCGCCAGTGGGCGCAGGAGAACCGCATGGAGCGCCTCGCGTGACGGGCCTCACCTTCTGGTTCGACGTCCATTCGCCTTGGGTCTATCTGGCCTCGTTGCGCGTGGGCGGCATCGCGCGAAAGCATGGACTCGCACTCGCCTGGCGCCCGCTGCACCTGCCGCGCCTGCTGGACGAGATCGGGGGCTTGAAGCCGCTCGAAGCCTCGCCCCAGCGCGTGGCCTGGTTCCGCCAGGACATCCTCGACCATGCGGAACTCCTCGGCGTGCCGCTGCGCTACCATCCGCATTACCCCTTGCGCAATTCGCGGGCGCTCCGGGCCTGTCTTTTCGCGGCGGACCAGGGCCGGGCGGAAGAATTCGTGCGCCGGGTGCTCAAGGGCTACTGGGCGGAGGAAGCGGACATCACCGACCTGGAACAACTCGCCCGCTGGGGCGCGGAGGCGGGGCTCGAGCCCGAGGCGGTCAAGGCCGCGGCCCTCAGCGAGGCCTTCAAGGAGCGGCTCGAGGCCAACACGCGCGAGGCGGTTGCACGGGGCGTCTTCGGTGTTCCCACGGTGGACACCGGCACGAAGCTCTATTTCGGCAATGACAGGCTGGACCTGCTCGACCGGCATATCTCGCAAGGCAAAATCCCTCTAGCCTGAGGCGCCATGCGACAGACACTCCTCGACAGCCTGCGCGCGCTCACGCCGCGCATGGCGGGAACGAATTTCCGTGATCGCGGCGTCGCCTGCCTCGGCGCGCTATTGGGCATCGGCCTCGCAGGGCTGATCTCCGGCTGGGCCGTCGGCGAGCATGAGCATCTTCCGCTGCTCGTCGCGCCCATGGGCGCCTCCGCCGTGCTGCTCTTCGCCGTACCGGCGAGCCCGCTGGCGCAGCCCTGGTCCATCATCGGCGGCAACACCATTTCCGCACTCGTCGGCATCGCGGTGGCGCATATGGTGCCGGACAAGGCCTTCGCGGCGGCCATCGCCGTCGCGGGCGCCATCGCCGTCATGTCGCTGCTCCGCTGCCTGCACCCGCCGGGGGGTGCCGCGTCCCTGCTGGGGGTGCTGGGCGGGCCTGCGGCCGCCTCATGGAGCTTCAGCTTCGCGCTGGTGCCGGTGGCGCTCAACTCCGTCCTGCTGGTGATCCTCGGGCTGATCTTCCATCGCTTCTCAAAGCACTCCTACCCGCACCGCGCCACGCTCATCATGGCGGCGACGCACGGCCCGCAGGAGCCCCCGCCGCAGCTGCGCGCCGAACTGACCGAGGCCGACATCGACGCCGCCATCGCCGAAGCCGGCGAGCCACTGGACATCGCCCGCGAGGACCTGCACCGCATCGTGCGGCGTGCCGAACGCGCGGCACTGGCGCGGCGCGCGGGCGCAGATTCCAGTGAGGCCGTCACCCCGGCGAAGGCCGGGGGGTGGATTCACGTTTGAAGTGCGACAGTTGAAGATGTTCTTTGAATACCTCAGCG
>VFQT010002546.1_pt1 | contig 18455 bp, 21 predicted proteins | sample 3512381 | NCBI WGS metagenome assembly VFQT01 (sample SAMN10412376, study PRJNA504923) | tailings metagenome | isolation source: Relicate 2 Philex TSF3 active mining site | place: Philippines: Tuba, Benguet | collected 2017-08-29
CACGAGGACGGCATCCGCTGCGGCTACCACGGATGGAAGTGGGACTTCGACGGCAACTGCCTCGAACAGCCCGCGGAGGCCGACAACCAGAACTTCCGCGACCGCGTGAAGCAGAAGGTCGGCAAGGCTCAGACCATGGGCGGCATGGTGTGGGTGTACGTGGGCCCGGACCCGGCCCCTGAGCTGCCGCGCTTCGACGTCTTCGTGATGGACGGCATCAAGGACTGCGGCTACACGACGCTGCCCTGCAACTGGCTCCAGATCATGGAGAACTCCGTCGACCCGCACCACGTGGAGTGGCTGCACGGCTACTACTTCGAGTTCCTCGGCCAGACGGAGGGCTTCGACGCCCCGAAGGCCTTCCAGAAGAAGCACATGAGGACCGGCTTCGAGGAGATGGAGTGGGGCATCCTCAAGCGCCGCGTGCTCGAGGGCAGCACCGAGGAGAACGACGACTGGAAGATCGGCCATCCGCTGGTGTTCCCGTTCTACATGCGCGTCGGTGGGGCCGGCATCGACCAGATGCAGATTCGCGTCCCGATCGACGACACCACCACCTGGAAGCTCTTCTACTCCAACCATGCTCCCGAGGGCGGATCCTGGGAGGCACAGGGGCGGCCGACCTTCTACGAGTACCAGTGGCGTGACGAGCAGGGCCGCTTCATCACCGACTACATCGAGGGACAGGACATCATGGCGTGGGTCTCGCAGGGCCCCGTCACGGATCGCACGCAGGAGCATCTGGGTCGGTCGGACGGCGGAGTCGCCATGCTCCGCAAGATGTTCAAGGAGAACATGAAGAGGGTCGCCGACGGCCAGGATCCGATCGGCACCGTCCGCGAGGAGCACGAGATCATCGTGCTCCCGTGCGAGAAGGACAAGTTCGGCGCAGAGAGCGAGTTCGCCAAGGCCTGGATCACGGGCGGATCGATGCGGTACAGCCCGCTCCGGGACCAGCTGCTGGAGCTCCACGCCGATGCCTGGGCGAACAAGGCCAAGGCGGCCTCGGGTGCCTGAGGTCGGCCTTCCACCGGATCCGCACCGCCTCCCCCCTCCGGGGGCCTGGTTCGCCCGCGATGCGGAGCAGCATCTGCTCGACCGTCCGAAGTTCTGTCCCATGTGCGGCCAGGGCATCGACACCGATGGTGGCATCAGCACTGAGTACTGGGCGGGCGACAGCCGCTGCTTCATGACCTGGTGCGGCGCGTGCGGGTGGTTCGGTGAGGTCGTGCGCTTCGACATGGTCACGATCACCGAGGTAGAGCACTGACGATGCGTGCCGGCCAGGCGACTGCCGTCATCTTCGACTTCGGCGGTCCGGTACTCCTGACTCCATTCGAGCTGCGCCATGTCGGTGAACGCGATCTCGGCCTTCCCGCCGGTTCCTTCGCCTGGACCGGACCCTTCGATCCCTCGGCCGATCCGGACTGGCAGGTGTTCCAGTCGGGTGGGATGAACGAGCGGGAGTACTGGGCGCTGCGGGCACAGGAGTTCAGCGCCCTCACCGGAGAGCCGGCGACCATGCCCGCCCTGTGCAGTCACCTGTACTCAGGCGACGAGGTCGAGCTCGTGCGTCCCGGCGCGAGATCCCTGATCGACGATGCCCGGTCGGCGGGCATACCGGTCGGCGTCCTCACCAACGACCTGACGAGCTTCCATGACGAGTCCTGGCTCGCCCGGATGACCGTCATCGGTGACTTCGATGTGCTGGTGGACGGCCGGACCGAGGGTGTCTACAAGCCGGACCTGCGGGCCTACGAGCTGATCATCGATCGGATGGGCGTCGACCCGGCGGCCACGATCTTCATCGACGACCAGCCGGTCAACCTCGAGGGCGCCGAGGCAGCCGGACTCGTCCCGGTGCGTCTGGACCCCACCGACCCGGCCCCAGGGTTTAGGTTGGCCCGAGAACTGTTGGGTCTGCCTCTGGAGTGAAGATGCGTGTCGCCGTCGTCGGGTCCGGTCCCTCGGGAATCTATGCCGCTGATGCCCTGATGGCGGAGGACGGGGTCGAGGTCGACATCATCGACATGCTTCCGGTGCCCTTCGGGCTCGTGAGGTACGGCGTGGCACCGGATCACCTCAGCATCAGGTCGGTGCGCGACACCCTCAACAAGGTTCTCCAGAAGCCCGGGGTGCGGTTCATCGGCAATGTCACCGTCGGGACCGATGTGACGCCCGAGGACCTCCTCGCCTGCTACGACGCCGTGATCCTCACCTACGGAGCCTCCAGCGACAGGCGACTGGGCATCCCCGGTGAGGACCTCGACGGCAGTGTCGCGGCGACGGACTTCGTCGCCTGGTACTGCGGACATCCCGATGCCGATCGGGCGCGGTTCGAGCGCCTTCTCCCGACTGCGACCTCCGCGGTGGTCGTGGGTGTCGGCAACGTCGCCGTCGACGTCACCAGGGTCCTCGCCAAGACCGTCGGCGAGCTCGACCACACCGACATGCCTCAGCACGTGCTCGACACCCTGGCATCGTCCGGAATCACCGACGTCTACCTCCTCGGCCGGCGCGGCCCTGCGCAGGCGACGTTCACCACCAAGGAGCTCAAGGAGCTCGGTGAGCTGCTCGAGGCCGACGTGATCGTCGATCCGGCCGATGTCGCGCTCGACGAGGCCAGTGCGGCCGCCGCCGACGCTGACCGGGCCGTCGGACGCAACGTCGACGTGATCCGCGAGTGGTCAACCCGCGCGCCGGAGGGCCGTCCACGCCGGATCCACGTGCGCTTCCTGTCGCGGCCGGTCGAGCTCACTGGTGACGGTCGGGTGCGCAGCGTCATCGTCGAGCGCACTCGACTGACGCCGGATGGGGGTGCCGAGGGAACGGGCGTCACCGAGGAGATTCCCGCGGATCTCGTCGTGCGGTCCGTGGGATACCGCGGCACCCAGTTGGGAGGGCTGCCCTTCGACGAGCGCCGGAACGTGATCCCCCATGAGGAGGGCCGGGTACTCGATGGCGGTGCGGCGGTGCCGGGGTTCTACGTGGCTGGCTGGATCAAGCGAGGTCCGACGGGCATCATCGGCACGAACAAGAAGGATGCCGTCGCCACTGTCGCCTCCCTTGTTGCCGATCGTGACGCCGGTCTCCTTCCGACTCCCTCGCGTCCCGGGGAGTTCGACGCGCTGCTCACCGAGCGGGGCATCCAGGCGGTGACCACGTCGGGCTGGGACTCGATCGACGCAGCGGAGCGAGCGCTCGGGGCGACGCGGGGTCGGGATCGCACGACGATCCATGATCGCGACGCACTCCTGCGGGCGGCCGTGAGCTAGCTCCAGGCGCGGGTCGGGCTGAGGTCATCGACCACCCAGGACACCATCGGCAGCGGATCCCTTCCGCAGGACTCCGGTCTGCTGACGCCAGGGTCGTTCTGACGGACGCGTGCCCGCCACGCCCGCCCGTCGCAGTGACGTGCCTCCAGCTCGATGATCCCTTGATTGGGACGCCAGTCGTGCCCGGTCAGCACGGCGCGCTCCGCTGTCACGAGCAGGACGTCAACCGCATCCGCCGCCTCCTCGTCGATCGCCTGACGGAGTGCGACATCGGCGGCCTGGAGAGGAGCGGGGAAGGCCGACCTGCCGCGAAGGCAGTCGAGTACCACCGCATCTCGAGCCACGGAGTCGAGGAGGTCGTCCGCGCGCTCCACGGGCAGCCTGCCGTGGACGGCGCCCGAGGGCAGCGACAGTGTGACGGGAGACAGGCGGTGACCACCGATGTGACTGCATTCCCACAGCTCGACACCAGGTCCCGTTGGACGCGACATCGCAGCAGCCTGCAGCGCCGACACCAGCGCACGCCCCTCGAGGGCGCAGCAGGGATCACGACGGCCCTGGGTGCAGACCAGGAGCGCACGGTCGGCGACGGGTTCTCCAAGAGCCGCCAGCTGGCCGTGGGCGATGGCCCCGGCGTCCCATGACGCGAGCTCGGCGAGGTCGTCGACTCGGGTGCGCCGCATCAGCGGACCTCCGGGGGCGACACGCGCCAGGAGCACGTCGTGCCCCACGGAAGTGGGATGGCGTACCGACGAGGCTCTGGCGCCGGCTCCTGCCGGTCGGGCCAGGAGCACACCCGCGCCGGCGGACTTCAGGGCGGTCAGGGCCGATCTCGCGCGATCCGACATCGCGGCGTCCGCCAGGGCGTCTCGTCCCCAGGGCCCCCGGTGCTCCACGACGACCCAGGTCAGGGCCGTGGGTGCCGTGCCCGCGAGGGATTCGCCGACCTCCAGCGAGGCCGCGTGGCAGGAGGCACTCACAGCGCTCCGCCCAGCCCATCGATGGGAGCCGCGGCGGGTGTCCCGGTGCCGTCACGTCGCTGGTCGGCCTCCGGTAGGGGCACCGGGACCCCGGACGCGCTCGCCGCTCGCGCCGGGGCAGCCCCCGCCCACGCAGCCAGCAGGCGATCCTCGCCCTTGCGGAAGCGGTGGCACCGAACGCCGCCCGTGCCACGGCCCTTGCGGGGGTACTCGTCCAACAAGGTCACCTTCACGGCACCCGGCTCGGTGCCGGGGAGAGTCGAGCCGGCGCCCGCGACGGTCACCACGACCCCGGGTCGATCCGTCGTCTCGGAGGGCACCGTGCAGAAGGCCACGGCCCGTGCTCCGGACGCCAGTCTGATCCCGGCCATCCCGGCAGCCGCACGCCCCTGTGCCCGCACCGTTGACGCAGCGATGCGAAGGAGCTGTCCGTCCGAGGAGATGAAGACGAGGTCCGTGCCCTCGGCCTCGGCCTCGGTGAGCCGAGCGGCCCCGACCACCTCGTCATCGTCCTCGAGCCTGATCACCTCCCAGACATCCTTGTTCTGCAGGGGATCGGACACCACGCGCTTCACCACGCCCGATGCAGTGCCGAGAGCGATTCCCCCATCGTCATCGAGCGTGGTCAGGCAGATGGGGCGTTCGCCGGGAGGCAGGTCGATGAAGGCACCGAGGGGAGCGCCCGCGGAGAGAGCAGGGACCCCCATGGTCGGCGGGATCGCGGGCAGCTCGACGACATGGAGACGGTGCATACGGCCGGCCGAGGTCAGAAGGCCGACATCGGCACGTGACGTGGCCGGGACGATGCTGGTGATGACGTCGTGCGCTGCACGCTGCTCATGGTCGCCGGCGTCCGCTGTAGAGAGGTCGGTGGTACGGGCGAGCAGCCCGGTGCTCGACATCAGCACGACGCAGGGCTCGTCGCCGACCTCGAGCGGCACCTCGCTGCGTACGGGAGCAGCACCCTCCATGAGCAGGGTCCGCCGTGGTGTGGCATGTGAATGTGCGGTCTGTGTCAGCTCGTCCGCGACGGTGTCTCGCAGGACAGCCGGGTCGTCGAGGATGTGCGTGAGCTGCTCGATGGATGACTGCAGCTCGCCGGCTTCCGCCTCGAGCTCCAGACGCGAGAACTTCGTCAGGCGCCTCAGGGGCATGTCGAGGATGTAGTTCGCCTGTGTCTCCGAGAGGTCGAAGACTGTGATGAGGCGCTCGCGCGCCGACGAGGCATCGTCAGACTCGCGGATGAGCTGGATGACCTCGTCGATGTCGAGGATGGCGATCAGGAGGCCCTGGACGAGGTGCAGACGATCCTCGGCCTTGCGTCGTCGGTACAGGCTTCGCCGTCGCACGACATCCTGACGGTGCTCGAGCCACACCTGCAGCATCTCGCGGAGGCCCAGCGTGCGTGGCTGCCCGTCGACCAGGGCGACGGCATTGATGTTCACCGTGTCCTCTAGGGGAGTGAGGCGGTAAAGCTGCTCGAGCACGGCCTCCGCGTGGAATCCGTTCTTGATCTCGATCACCAGGCGCAGCCCGGACTCCCCATCCGTCAGATCGACGACGTCGGCGATGCCCTGCAGCTTCTTGCCCTGAACGGCATCCTTGATGCGGTCGATGACACGCTCCGGGCCGATGTTCATCGGCAGCTCGGTCACCACAATGCCGCGACGCCTCGGACTCACCTGCTCGACTCTCGTGCGGGCGCGCACCCGGAAGCTGCCTCGGCCGGTCTCGTAGGCCTCGCGAATTCCCTCCATGCCGATGATGACCCCGCCGCCGGGAAGATCCGGCCCGGGCACGAAGGTCATGAGGTCGCTGAGTCCTGACTCGGGGCTCTGCAGCAGGTGGCGTGCGGCCTGGAGAACTTCGCCGAGATTGTGCGGGACGAGGGTGGTGGCCATGCCCACAGCGATACCCGCACCCCCGTTGACGAGCAGGTTGGGGATCGCAGCCGGCAGCACGGCCGGCTCCTGCTCGCGGCCGTCGTAGTTCGGCAGGAAGTCGACGACGTCCTCGTCGAGGCTGGCGGTCATGTCGAGAGCCGGTGCCGCGAGACGTGCCTCTGTGTAGCGCATGGCCGCCGGGCCGTCGTCCAGGGAGCCGAAGTTGCCGTGGCCGTCGACGAGAGGAAGTCGCAGGGTGAAGGGCTGTGCCATGCGCACGAGGGCGTCGTAGATCGCAGAGTCTCCATGGGGATGCAGGCGGCCCATGACCTCGCCTACGACGCGGGCGCTCTTCACGTGGCCCCGATCCGGACGAAGGCCCATCTGGGCCATCTGGAACAGGATGCGTCGCTGGACAGGCTTGAGGCCGTCACGAGCATCGGGCAGCGCACGCGAGTAGATGACCGAGTAGGCGTACTCCAGGAACGAGCCCTGCATCTCGGTGGACACGTCGACGTCGATGATGCGCCCGTGGTCCACGGGGCGGGACGTGCTGCGGCGGGGCATGGGGTCCTCTCTGCGACGGCGACTTCGATTCTGTCGCGTCAGGGGTCCAGGGGGCTGGTACCGACACGGCCCACGCATCGACCGGAGGCCTCCTGGCCCCGGCGGACGGCGGTCCCGAGGTCCTCGCCGCCGAGCCATACCGGCAGGAATCCGGCCGTGAACGCGTCACCGGCCCCGGTGGTGTCGACGACCGGCACCTGCGGGGCCTCCTGCCGCACCACCTCACTCCGATCAGCGGCGATGACCCCCCGGCGTCCGAGTTTGACCACCGAGCAGGGGACGACCGCGCGCAGCGACTCGAGGGCGGCCTCCGGATCCGGTGTCCCCGTCAGCACAGCGGCCTCGTCCTGGTTGGCGATCACGAGGTCGAGGCGGGGGAGCACGTCGAGGAGCACCGGCAGATGCTCGCGCATGGGTCCAGCCGACGCCGGATCCATGCTGAGGGTGGCACCCACGGCACTGGCGTGGTCGAGGGCGGTCAGGGCAGCCTGGCGTGTCAGCGGGTTCATCAGGGTGTAGCCCGACAGGTGCAGATGCGCGTCGGGCCCCAGGTGCTCCACGATGTCGTGCCCCGTGATCTCGGTGTTGGCCCCGGAGTCCGGGAACATCGTCCGCTCCCGCTGGCGGTCGACGAGCACGACGCATGCGCCGGTGGCACGGCGGCCCTCCCGAAGGTGGGCATCCACTCCGATCGCGAGCAGGCGATCGCGCAGGGACCGGCCGTAGGCGTCCGGGCCGACGCACCCGACCAGGGTCACGGGGTGCCCGAGGGTCGCCATCCAGGCGGCCGTGCTGCACGCTCCGCCGCCGGGGAGGACCCTGATCCTTGCCGGGGTGTCGCTGGCATACGTGATGTCCGTCTCGATGATGGCGCTGATGTCCATCATCACGTCTCCCACCAGAACGCAGCGGCGGAGGTGATCACCCCGCACGGGTGTGCCCGGCACGCTCCGAATGCTGGACGCTGATGCGGGCCGCCAGCTCCGCGTTGCGCACGATGATGCGCTCGTTCACGATGAGGCTGACCCCGTGCGTGGCCCGGTGGAAGTGGTCCAGCAGGAAAGGGGTGACGTCCTTGCCGGTCACGTTGCGTGCCTCGGCGAGTCGAAGGCCCTCCTGCAGTACCTCGTGGTGCAGATCCGGATCCAACTGCTCCTCGAGGGGCAGGGGATTGGCCACCACGAGCGACGACATCACCCCGAGAGCTGCGCGAGCGGCCATCACGTCCGCAACCTGATCCGGAGTGGTCGCCGTCCAGTCGACCGAGTAGCCGGAGTCGGTGAGGTAGAAGCCGGGGAAGCGATCGGTCCCGTAGCCGAGGATCCCCACCTGGAGGGTCTCCATTCGCTCGAGGGTCGCCTGCACGTCGAGGATGGACTTGACGCCGGAGCAGACGACGACAACTGGTGTCGTGGACAGTGCTGTGAGGTCGGCTGACTCGTCCCAGGTCTCGCGCGCCTGACGATGGACGCCCCCGAGTCCGCCGGTCGCGAACACGGGTATGCCCACCGCGTGGGCGAGGTGGCTGGTGGCCGCCACAGTCGTGGCGCCGCTGCCTCCTTGGGCGACAACGCTGGCGAGGTCCCGCGTGCTGACCTTGGTGATGTCGTCCCGGTGGGCCACCTGGTCGAGTGCGCCCTCATCGAGACCGATGCGCACGCGGCCGTCGAGGATCGCGATCGTGGCGGGCACGGCGCCACGAGATCGCACGATGTCCTCGACCTCTGACGCCACACGCAGGTTCTCCGGCCGAGGCAGGCCATGGCTGATGATGGTCGACTCAAGAGCGACCACCGGCGCGGCTGATCGAAGCGCCTCCTGCACCTCCGGTGTGATGTCGAAGAGATCACAGTCGAGGCGGTCCATGGCGAGCATGGACGAGACCCTACCCGTGGGCCACAATCGGGGACGTGCGCCTCTCCGGGGTCGGTGGCAGCCGCCCATGAGCTCTCCCGACGACGTCGCGGCGCCGTCCGACCCCGTCATCCGGCCCATCGACCCCGGGGACGGGCCGGCACTGCGGCGCTTCCATGACGGTCTCTCCGAGCGGACGGTCTACCTGCGGTTCTTCGCGGTTCACCCGCACCTCTCGGACGTCGAGGTCGACCACTTCACGATCGTCGACCACTCCCGCCGCGAGGCGCTGGTGGCCGTGTCGGGAGAGGACATCGTCGCGGTGGGCCGGTTCGACCGCCTGGACGGTGATCGTGCCGAGGTCGCATTCGTGGTCACCGATGGATGGCAGGGACGGGGACTGGGGCGTCGCCTGCTTGGACTGCTGGTCGAGCGCGCCCGCGACCTCGGCATCACGGCATTCGACGCCGAGGTCCTGACGTCGAACGCGCGCATGCTCGGGCTCTTCGAGACCTGCGGATGGCCGTGCTCCGAGGAGCACGTCGACGATGTGGTGCGGGTCTCGCTGGACATCCGACGCGTCGTGGGTGACGGCGGGTCATGACTGCGCTCGGGCCGTGAAGTCGACTGCCGAGAGTGGCGTCGCCGAGGGTGGTGGAACAATGCCCGGCATGACCGAGACGTCCCTGGCCAAGCACCTCCGCAAGGACATCCAGCGCTCGGGGTACTACCCGGATCTCGTGGCAGACGCCCTCGTCACAGCGCTGGCGGACGAGCCGGTGCTGTCCTATGTGGTCCATCACGAGGCCATGTTCGATCGCGACGAGCTGCGCCGTCATGTGACCGTCCTGGCGCTGACCCCCACCCGACTCATCGTGGAGCACACCGATGAGCATCCAGCAGATGACGTCCACCCTGTCGCCTCAGCGACCGCCTCGACGGAGGCCGTGCGGCTCGAGCGCGTCGACTCCGTGGTGGTGTCGCGAGTCGTCACCGATCCTGAGCATCACCGACCAGGTGGCGCGGCAGCGGAGGTCGTTCTCACGATCGGCTGGGGGGCCGTGAGCCGACTGGATCTGGAGCCTGCCTCGTGCGGCGACCCCCAGTGCGATGCCGATCATGGCTACACGGGCACGGCCAGCAATGACGACCTGTCAGTACGAGTCTCGGAGGCTGCTGACGGAGCTCCCGTGGTGGCCCAGGTGCTGGCATTCGCGTCGGCCCTGTCGCAGGCGACGGCGGCGCGCGCCCGGTGACGGCGCAAGGCGCGCCGCTGACCCTCGCCGACGTCGGACTGTCGGCCGGAGCCGCCGTCGGGGTGCCCGGCATGGACGATCGGCTCGGCCTGGGCGAGGCCCGCCATGCGGTGGTGTGTCTCATCGACGGCCTCGGGTGGAGCGATCTGATGGCCCATGCTGAGCTCGCTCCCCACATGGTCGCCCTGAGCGGGCATGAGATCCACGCCGCGTTTCCGACCACCACACCGGTGGGTCTGGCGGCCCTGGGGACCGGCCTGCTGGCCGGTGCCCACGGCATGGTCGGCGCCTCCTTCGAGCTCCCTGACATCGATCAGGTTCTGACCCCGCTGCACTGGGGACACGATCCGCTGCCCGTCGCCGTGCAGCCCGAGCCCACGGTGTTCGAGCGCGCCGCACGGGCGGGAGTGCGCGTGTCGACCCTGTCACCGCTGGCCTACGCGACGTCCGGGCTCACCCGAGCCGTCCTGCGTGGAGCTGACTACGTCGGCGTCGTCGACATTCCCGACCGCACGGCCGCCCTCGCCGGGATTCTCGGCTCCGGCGATCGAACCTTCACCTACGTGTACTGGCCGGAGCTGGACCGCGTGGGCCACGAGCACGGCCCGGGCAGTGCCCTCTGGCGGGACTGTCTCGTCCGCGTGGACGCCCTGGTCGAGGGGCTCCTCGCCACCCTCGTCCCGGGGAGCGTGCTCGTGGTCACGGCAGACCACGGAATGGTCGAGTGCCCGTCCGACCTGAGGATCTCCCTGGACGACGACCTTCGCCTGGTCGATGGTGTGCGCAGGTGGGCGGGTGAACCGCGCGCTCGGCACGTGTACGTCGAGCGCGGCGCTGCCGGTGACGTGCTCGCCACGTGGCGGGGCATCCTGGGGGATCGCGCTGATGTGATGACTCGCGAGGATGTCGTCTCAGGCGGACTCATGGGACCGGTCGACCCGGCTCTGCTGGAGCGCATCGGCGATCTCGTGGCCCTGCCGAGGGGCCAGTACATGCTCGCCAGCTCGGTCGACGCCACTGTGTCCGCGCTGGTGGGCCAGCATGGGGGCCTGTCACCCGAGGAGCTGCTGATCCCGGCTCTCGTGGGACGTCGGTGACGTTCTGACCTGCGTCCCCGCGGAACCAGCGCCTCGTGCGCAAGGATGTGCCCGTGGCCGAGTTGACCTTCTACGCCGGGACGATGGACTGCGGCAAGTCGACCCTCGCGCTCCAGACCGACCACAACCATGCGTCACGGGGGCGGTCCGGAATGGTGTTCACGCGCCTGGATCGGGCCGGGGAGTCCGTCCTGTCGAGCCGCCTCGGACTGTCGGTGCACGCGATCGAGGTGCACGACACCCTCGACCTGCGGCGCCTGGTGGTGGAGCGACTGTCGCAGGGAGCCCGGGTCGACTACCTGATCTGCGACGAGGTGCAGTTCTACACCGAGCCCCAGGTTGAACAGCTGGCCGCAATCGTCGACGAGCTCGCCATAGACGTGTTCGCCTTCGGCATCATGACGGATTTCCGCACGCGACTGTTCCCCGGTTCCGCTCGACTCGTCGAGCTGGCGGATCGTGTCCAGGTCCTGCAGGTCGAGGCGCTGTGCTGGTGCGGCAGCCGGGCGATTCACAATGCGCGCACCGTCAATGGGGAGATGGTCGTCGAGGGCGATCAGGTCCTGGTCGGGGACACGGCCGCTCCGGAGGCGGACACCGTGGCTTACGAGGTGCTCTGCCGTCGCCACTACGGGAGCAGGATGACTGCCTCGCGAGCCAAGCGCGAGCACATGTCCAGCCAGCCCCTGCCCTTCGGCAGCGCCTGAGCTGCCACGCGGTCAGTCCTCTTGGCGACCGGCGCCGAACAGGATCTCGTCCCAGCTCGGGATGCTCGTGCGCCCCTTGCGCCCTCGCGGCTTGCGTGCCGCTCGCGTGTTGTCGGCGGCCGGCTGCGCAGCCACCTCGCGGGGCAGCGTGATGGTCTCCTGCTCGTACGTGGAGCCGGAGTGACCTGTGTCAGTGTCGTCACCGAAGGCAGCAGTGCCCTCGGATGAGTCGGCGAAGGCTTCGTCATCCACGGTGTCATCCACGGTGTCATCGGTGTTCTCGACCGCCACGAGCCGCGGACGGCCTGCCGGCGCGTCTCGAACCGCGGAGACCGCGGCCGTGAGGTCGAGGGCCGCAGCGATGTCGTCCTCCGTGACGTCGGCTGGGGCGGCAGGGGAAACACCCATGAGTGCGCGCGCGAGGTCGTCGAGGGGATGCAGGTTGCGTCCGTGATGGTCGTACGTCCAGGCGGCAGTGCCCCGACCGGGCACACTTGCGGTGACGATCCACCTGCCGTCGTCGCGCCGGTGCGAGTCCCAGACGATCGCATCGGCGCGGTCAGCTCCGACCTGCTGGGCGCACGACTCCGCGAGGGTTGCTCCGCCTCCGGAACGACGCACCTCGACGAGCGAGCCCTGCTGCGCCATGAACGCGCGCTCATCCAGCAGGGGCCCCGCGTAGCGGAGCACCTTCGCCAGATCCCAGCCGGTGTCGGCCGCGACGGACTCGGCGGACTCGCCCGAGCGCACGCGTGCCTGAACCTCGCGAGGGCTGAACGTCTCCAGGGTGGGCTCCTGACGTGAACATGCGAGTGTCTCCCGCACGTCAGAACCTAGCGCGTCCCGTGGCGTCAGGGGGCCAGCACCCTCAGGCAGGTCAGCGCGGATCGTCCAGGACTCCGCCCGGCTGGGGGCCGGGCAGGGGGTCGTCGGTGTAGGCCAGGGGTGGAGGCGTGGTCGCCCCTGCGGTGCGCGCTGCGGCGAAGGTGCGCTGGCCCACCAGACCCACCACGGCCGCGACTGCCGCGCCGGCGATGGGCACCGCGAATCCCCAGCCTGTGCCATGGGCGTCCACCACGATTCCGCCGAGCGCCACGCCCGCGGAGAAGCCGACGGCGAGTCCGGAGTTGGTCCAGGTCAGCCCCTCCGTGAGTTGGGCGGGGGGCACGAGGCGCTGCGTCAGGCTGAAGGACGCGATCAGGGTCGGCGACACCGCCACGCCCGCGATCGCCGTCACGATGGTGAGTACGGCGATGGTGGGGGCGAACGGGGCCAGGAGGAGTGCGGCCGTGAGCAGGCTGGGCAGCACGAGCATCTGGCGACCGAGGGTCATGCGCCAGGTGCGTGATCCGAACCAGATCCCGCTCAGCATGCTGCCGAGCGCATACACGGCGAGGACAAAGCCCGACGCCTCGGCGGCACCGGCCTCGCCGGTGAAGGCGACGACGGCCACCTCGAAACTGCCGAACACCGAGCCCACGCCGATCGCGGCAACCACGATGAGCGCGACTCCCGGGTAGGCGAGAGCCGAGCGCCGCTGCGGATCGTGGGAGTCCGTGGCGTGGCGGCTCGGAGGGGGCTGGGTGCCACGCTGGAGCGACAGAAGCACGGCGCCAAGCACCCCGATCGTGGCGGCCAGCACCACAGGCAGGGGAAGTGCCAGCTGGAACGCGAGGAGGGCGGTGAGGAGGGGACCGACCGTGAAGATCAGCTCGTCGATGATGCTCTCGAGCGCGAATGCGCTCCTGAGGGTGCGCTCGTCGGTCGCGTTGGCGGCCCATCGGGCGCGCACCATGGACCCGATGGCCGGCTGGGTGACCCCGGCGCAGGCAACGACGAATCCCTGGAGCACTAGGGGTGCGCCTGACTCCACCGCGGTGACGAACAGGACGAGGAACAGGGCGCTTAGTCCGCCCAGCCATGGCAGCATGCGACTCTGGCCAAGTCGGTCTGTCCAGCGGCTCGTCACCACGGCACCGAGCGCCGCAGGCAGCTGGAACGCGGCCGAGAGCACGCCCGCCGCCGCGTACGAGCCCGTCCTCTCGCTCACCAGCAGGACGATCCCAAGCCCGATCATGGCGATGGGCATGCGTGCCACGAAACCGGTGGAGGAGAAACGCAGTGCACCGGGGATGCTCAACGCGGATCGGTAGGCACTGAGCACTCCCTGACGCTATCGCGGGCCCCGAACCGGCAGGATGGACCCATGCCGTACGAGCCTTTGGTCCTCAACGACCTGCTCAGCCTTCATCCGGACCTTCCTCTGGCATGGAGGGCGGCCGCCACGGCGGGAGCGTTCCTGCGTGACGAGCGGCCGCGCGAACTGCTGGTCGACGCCAAGAGCACTCCCACCGATGCTGTCTCGGCCATGGATCGCGGTGCAGAGCGGCTGATCGTCGACCTGGTCCTCGCCACGAACCCCAGCGATGGGTTCCTCGGCGAGGAGGGCGGTGAGCGGATCGGCTCGACGGGCCGGCGCTGGGTGGTGGATCCCCTCGATGGGACGGTCAACTACCTGTTCCGGATACCTCTGTGGGGGGTGTCTGTCGCCCTCGAGGATGGCGAAGGCAGCGTCGTCGGCGTAGTGTCACTGCCCGACCAGGACGTTGCCTACGTCGCGGTGCGCGGTTCGGGGTCCTGGAGGGTCGCCGGTGGGGAGGTCGCACGCCTCCACGGGAGCACGTGCGCAGACCTGTCCATGGCCCTGATCGCCACCGGCTTCGGCTATTCGGCGGCACGACGCACCCGTCAGGCGGAAGTCCTTGCCTCCGTCATCGGTCGAGTGCGCGATGTGCGCCGCAGCGGGTGCGCGGTCGTGGACTTCTGCTGGCTCGCGGATGGCCGCGTCGATGCCTTCTACGAATTCGGGCTCAACGCGTGGGATCACGCGGCCGGTGCCCTGATCGCACGCGAGGCCGGTGCGGTCATCACGCCACTTGGCCCGGATGGGGGGATCGGCGAGTTCTTCGTGGCTGCGTCGCCGGGAATCGCGGTGGGGCTGTCGGATCTTCTTCTGGCTGCCGGTGCCGACGTCATGCCCTGACCGGCCCGCTCGCTAGTCCAGGCGCCGAAGGTCGGCGTTGTACCAGTGGGCGTTGCGCACGTAGATCTCCACGGCGGCATCGGCGTGGCCCGCCGCGATGACATCCTCGGTGATGCGGGCGGGGACGCCCAGGGCACGCGCGCCGGGAGGCACGACCGTGCCGTTGCCCACCACGGCACCTGCGCCGACCAGCGCCTCGGGCCCGACGACGGCCCGGTGCAGGATGACGGACCCGGAGCCGATGAGGCTGCCGTCCTCGATCCGGCAGCCCTCGAGATGTGCGTTGTGGCCGATGACGCACCTGTCGCCGATGATGGTGTCGAGTGTCGAGGTGCAGTGCACCACGGTGCCGTCCTGGACGGACGTCTGGGCTCCCACGACGATCGAGCCGTGGTCGCCGCGCAGCACTGCGGTCGGCCAGATGCTCGATTCAGGCCCGATCGTGACGTTGCCGATGATCACGGCATCGGGATGCACGAACGCGAGAGGGTCGATGTTGGGGACTCGATCTCCCAGGGCGTAGAGCGGCATGGGAATTCCTCTCGGCGGTCACGTGTTGGTGGGGGTGGAGCGCCCATCGCCCTACCCTGCCATGCCGCTCGCGGCGCCATGAGGCACAATCTGGCGCGCATGCCCCGTGGTCGGCCACCAGGCCGGCGGCGCGGGTGCCCCGGTCCTCCCTACCGGGGCGAGGACGACACCAGACGACACGAGACGAAGCGGACGAAGGGCGACGAGAGATGGCGACCGACTACGACGCACCTCGCAAGACGGATGAGGAGCTCGCTGAGGACAGCCTTGAGGAGCTGAAGGCGCGGCGAGCGGACAAGTCCTCGTCCGCCGTGGACGTTGATGAGGCCGAGCTCGCCGAGACGCTGGAACTGCCCGGCGCAGACCTGTCGGACGAGAGTCTCACCGTGCGTGTCCTGCCGCGTCAGTCGGACGAGTTCACGTGTGCGAAGTGCTTCCTGGTGCAGCATCGCAGCCAGCTCGATCACGAGGGCAAGGGCGGCCCGATCTGCGTCGAGTGCTCCTGACAGCTGCCAGGAGCCGTCAACTGCCGGTCGTGCGATCACCCATCTGGTTCGCGATCCGGTAGACGGCCACTTCCACCACAGCTGCGGTTGCGGCGGTGATCGCCGTCCACATGAGTGCGCGGCCGAAGGAGACGGCTGGATCGCGAGGTGCCGGTGCGGGTCGCCCGGTGGCGCGCTCGTAGCTGCTGTTCATGATCTTGCGAACGAGCATCGTGGCGCCGATAGCCGCGATGGGCGCGATGAGATGCGCGATCGGGTTGATCTCGATCTTCTCGACGGACTCGTCCATCTTCACCTCGCTGGCTGGGGGAGCGGCGTCCCGGATGCTGGTCAGGTCTTCGGACCCATCGTTGCAGCCAGGGCGGCCGAGAGTCGCTCCGGGTGCCGAGAAGACACCAACCAGGCGGGATGAGGGTCATGGGGATCATCGACAGACACCAGCACTCCGCCACGGGCGGCCCATGGGCGCAGTGTGACGAACAGTCGACCGTCGGAGCCGGGGCCTCGGAGGTCGCGGATGCGATCCGCGGACACCACCTCGACCTCGCTGATGCAGGAGAGCGGCAGCACCGCCCTGGCGGCATGGAGCCCACGGGAGTCGATGCACACACGTGGCGCTGTGAACCACACCAGCGCCCCGAGGCCCAACGCACATGCCCCGGCCACGAGCCACCCGACCCAGGCTCCCAGTGCCGCACCGTAGGCGGATCCGAGCATCGCGGCGATGCCGACCGGCAGGATCCACACCCACCAGCGGGGGAGGAGTCGCTCGCGGTAGCCGGTATCGATGGGATCCACGGATGAAGCGTTGCACGAGAGCCGATCCGATGCACCCGGCTACTCTCGCGTCGTGATCCCCGACTCAGTCCCCTCTGCGGCTCTGCCGACAACACCGCCGGAGGATGCCGTGATCCCGCCGCGCGCAGAGCATGCTCCGCGACCGGGGGAGGTCATTCCCTCGCACTATCGGTGGTGCTTCGGATGCGGCGTCGACCATCCCACCGGACTCCACATGTCGATCACGGCGGGTGAGGGCCTGTCGGTGTCAGGCATCTTCCGGGTCTCGGAGCACCACCAGGGGGCACCCGGGCTCGCCCATGGCGGGGTCCTGAGCACCGCACTCGACGAGATCCTGGGATCGTTGAACTGGCTGCTCGCGAGTCCCGCCGTCACGGGGAGGCTGGAGTGCGACTTCCGCAGGCCCGTGCCCGTTGGTGTCGACCTTGTTGTGGCGGCCGACGTCGCGGGGGTCAAGGGCCGTCGCGTCTACACGCGCGCTGTCGGGCGACTCGGAGCACCGGACGGCCCGCTTGCCGTCCGTGCCGCCGCGATCTTCGTCCAGGTGCCCCTGCAGCACTTCGTCGACAACGGCGCTGCTGAGCATGTGGAGGGCGCCATCCGTGACCGGGCGGCGGGCGGCCCGTCATGGCGACCGGACGTCGACGACCACCCCTTCGAGCTGAATCCGTGACCCCCATGGCAGACAGCGTGGACGTACTCATCACGATGCTGGACCCGCAACTCCCGGCACCCGCCTACGAGCATCCGGGGGATGCCGGGATGGACCTCCGCACCCGCTCGGACGTGCACCTCGCACCGGGCGAGCGTGCTGTCGTGCCCACCGGCGTGAGCCTGGCCCTGCCCGACGGGTACATGGCTCTGGTGTGTCCGCGCAGCGGGCTGGCCGCGCGCCACGGCCTCGGAGTGGTGAACGGTCCCGGGGTCGTGGATGCGGGCTATCGCGGGGAGATCTCAGTGGTGCTCGTGAACCACGATCCGCAGGCTGCCGTCGACCTGCGCCGTGGCGACCGCATCGCGCAACTGGTCATCGCCCCGGTCGCCCGGGCCCGGTGGGTGGCAGTGGAGTCACTGCCAGGGTCCCTGCGGTCGAGCGGCGGTTTCGGCTCGACCGGAGGTTTCGGCTCGTCTGGGGAAGGCTGACCGGTGCGCCGTCCTCGCGCGGCGCGCAGTACGGTAGCCGGACATCGATCCAGGAGGTTGGCGCATGGACTCGAGGGCCAACGGCCCCTGGGACTACTCGGAGGCCCCGACCGATCCGGGAGTCGAGCGGATTGACCTCGGTGCCCTCCTGGTCACCCCCACGGCCGGCATCGACGTGCAGGCGCAGGCAGATCAGTCCACCGGCACCGTGAGCCAGCTGACCTTCAACCGGCCTGACTCGATGGTTCAGGTGCAGCCCTATGCGGCACCGCGCAGCGGTGGCATGTGGGATGACATCCGCACCCAGATCTCCGCGTCGATCAACTCCTCTGGCGGCCTGGTCGAGGTGGGGGACGGACCGTTCGGGCCGGAGCTGCGGGCCCAGGTCGTGCCCTCGGACGGTTCCGCCGGCCTGCAGCCCGCACGGTTCTGCGGGATAGAGGGTCCGCGCTGGTTCCTGCGGGCGGTGTTCCTGGGAGCAGCCGCCCGTCCCGGTGAGGCGGCCGATGCGCTGGAGGCCATGGTCCGCAGTCTCGTCGTCGTGCGCGGCTCGGAGGCGATGCCGGTCGGTGCCCCGATCCCCATCCGACTTCCGCGCACCGGCGAGGAGCCGACGGCAGCGCCTGCGCCTCCGTCGCCCTTCGTCCGCGGCCCTGAGATCACCGAGACCCGCTGACGATGTCGCGCACGGAGGAGGCACCGAGCGGATCCCGTGAGGGCTGGTGGGCTCGTCTGACCCGCAGCAGGAGCGAGGAGGAGGCTGCCCACCTTCAGCAGCTCGCTCGCCAGGAGGCTGATCCGCAGGCACAGCCGAT
>VFQT010002547.1_pt1 | contig 18454 bp, 20 predicted proteins | sample 3512381 | NCBI WGS metagenome assembly VFQT01 (sample SAMN10412376, study PRJNA504923) | tailings metagenome | isolation source: Relicate 2 Philex TSF3 active mining site | place: Philippines: Tuba, Benguet | collected 2017-08-29
CGTTGGGTGCTGCTGTGGTTGCGCGAGGCAGGACGTCACGGAACCTGCAGCAACAACAACCCGTTCAAGTCCGAACTCAGCTCTGTCTCGTTCTCGTCGGCACCCTGACAGACTTCTCCTCGTGACCGACGAGCTCCTGGTGCGACGTGCCCGCAAGGGTGACCGTGCGGCCGTCGACCGTCTCCTCCGCGACCACTACGACATCGTTCGCTCGGTGTGTCACCGCATCGTTGCGAACCCCGCCGATGCCGACGATGCGGTGCAGAACGCACTCATCGCCGTCGTGCGGGCACTCCCCTCGTTCGACGGACGAGCGAAATTCTCGACGTGGGTGTATCGCATCGCGACCAACGCGGCGCTCGACGAAGTCCGTCGCATCCGTCGCAGACCCCTACCCGCCGATCACGACACGCTCGCGCCGTCTCCGGTGGGCGAGAGAACCGGGGCGGTCGATGCACAAATCGACGTGCGTGCGGCACTCGAGCAGCTCCCCGAGGAGTACCGGGTCGCGATGGTTCTGCGCCACGTCGCCGACCTCGACTACGCCGACATTGCGGTGATCCTCGATGTCCCGGTGGGCACCGTTCGCAGCCGTCTCGCACGTGGCCGCGACCAGCTCGGAGCCCTGCTCGGTGCCCGGGGGAACGAAGGCGGGCCCGGGAGCGTCACATGAACACCGGCAGACTCGACCGCGACCGACCCGACGAAAGGAGGACCCCGTGACGAACCACAGCGACGACGACTCCTTGCCGCCCGACATCGCCGCGGCCCTCCGCGACGTCGGCCCGGTCGACGAGTCGCTGCGTGAGGCCCAGATCTCTCGCGCACTCGACGAACTCACCGCGAGCGGAACATCAGGTCGACGCTGGTCGGCCGTCTCCGTCGCCGCGGCGGCGGTCGTTGCACTCGCGGTCGGCGGCATCATCGGTCGTTCCACCGGCGATACAGACACAAATGTCCGCAACGCGGCCACCACCACCGTTGCTCCGGCGAAGGTGACGAACGAGTGCGACGACGAGATCGGCGCCGAGACGTTCGTGGGTGAATGGACGGAGAACGGCGTGACGAAGTTCCTCACCGTCGACGGCGACAACTTCTACGTGCGCGACTCGGCCACGTGCGAGGTTCTCTCCACGCTCACCAGGCCCTGACCTCACGCCGACGCGAGTCCGGCCACAGTTAGGCTGGCGCACATGGTGTCCAACCCGCTGACCGACCCGCAATGGGCCGATCGCACGGTCGATTTCATCGACCGCTGGGTTTCGACGATCCGCAGATACACCACACAGCCGATCGTCACCGGAGCCCGTGGGCTGGTGTTCGGTCTCCTCGCCTCGTTCGGGGTCGTCGCACTCGTCATCTTGCTGCTGCTCGGCATCACGCGTGGCCTGCAGGAAGCCCTCGATCTCGCCCTCGACCGCGACGCGGCCGTGTGGATCTCGTACTTCGTCCTGGCCGTGCTGTTCGCCGGTCTCGGTGCGGCGTTGATGCGCGCGCGCCACCCACAACAAGAAGAGGAATGACCCCCATGTCGAACCACCGCAAGGTCGTCATCATCGGCTCCGGTCCCGCCGGACTCACCGCCGCCATCTACACGGCCCGTGCCTCGCTCGCGCCGCTGGTGATCGAGGGTGAACCGTCGTCCACGTCCGACCAGCCCGGTGGCCAACTCATGCTCACCACCGAGATCGAGAACTTTCCCGGTTTCCCCGAGGGCATCATGGGTCCGGAACTGATGGGCAACTTCCGCTCGCAGGCTGCTCGCTTCGGCGCCGACTACGTCACCGAGAAGGTGACCAAGGTCGACTTCTCCCAACTGCCGTTCCGGGTGTGGGTGCGCGAGACCGAATACACCGCCGACTCGGTGATCGTGGCGACCGGTGCACAGTCGCTCATGCTCGAGTTGCCCCGCGAATCGGATCTCATCGGCCACGGCGTGTCGACATGTGCAACCTGTGACGGCTTCTTCTTCCGCGGTCACGAGATCGCGGTGGTCGGCGGCGGCGACTCGGCGCTGGAGGAAGCGTTGTTCCTCACCAAGTTCGCCACCAAGGTGCACCTCATCGTTCGCCGCGACGTGCTGCGGGCGTCGCGCATCATGCAGGAACGCGCGAAGAACAACGAAAAGATCGAGTTCCACTGGAACTCGCGCGTGGCCGAGTTGCACGGCGACTCCACGCTCACCGGCGTCACCCTCGCCGACACCACCACAGCCGAAACGCGGCCGCTTGCGGTGACGGGGCTCTTCATCGCCATCGGACACAAGCCGAACACAGGGCTGTTCACCGACGTCCTCGAGATGGAAGATTCGGGTTACCTGCTCACCCGCGAAGGGTCGACGCGCACCAACATCGACGGCGTGTTCGCCTGTGGCGACGTACAAGACCACACCTACCGACAGGCGATCACCGCCGCAGGGTCGGGCTGCATGGCCGCGATCGACTGCGAGCGCTGGCTCGAGTCGCAGCACTAGAGGCGATGCGTCCGTGACTGCCCGATTCGGTCTGCTCACGGTGTCGGATCGCGCGAGCCGCGGCGAATACGACGACCTCGGCGGCCCCGCGATGGCCAAGTGGCTGTCGCAGCACGTCACCTCGCCGCACATCTTCGTGAAGCGCATCGTGCCCGACGAGGCACCGCTCATCTCGTCGGCCATCGTGGAGATGATCGATGTCGACGGCTGCGATCTCGTGCTCACCACCGGCGGAACCGGCCCGGCCCCCCGTGACGTCACCCCCGAGGCCACAGAGGCGGTGTGCGACCGCATCATTCCCGGTTTCGGCGAGGCGATGCGGGCGGTCTCGTTCGCCACGGTTCCCACCTCGATCCTCTCCCGTCAGACGGCCGGCACCCGCGGATCGGCACTCGTGGTGAACCTGCCCGGAAACCCGAAGGCGATCGGTGAGTGTCTGTCGGCAGTGATGCCCGCGATACCCGGGTGCCTCGACCTGATCGGCGCCGCCAGCATCGAAGTCGTCGAGTCGATGCGCGCAATTCGGCACCGCTGACCGTTCACGACCCCCTCGTTCACCGCCGGTACACTGCCAGCGCAACGAAAGGATCGCCCATGGCTGCATCGATCATCACCCTCACCAGCGCCACCTTCGACGAGACGTTGAAGAGCAGCGACACCCCGGTTCTCGTCGACTTCTGGGCCGAATGGTGCGGACCGTGCAAGCAGATCGCCCCGATCCTCGAGCAGATCGCAACTGAGCAGGCCGGTCGCATCACGATCGCAAAGTTGAACGTCGACGAGCACCCCGACGTCGCAGGCAAGTTCGGCATCATGAGCATCCCGACGCTTCTGTTGTTCTCGGGCGACACCGTGAAGACGAAGATCGTCGGTGCCAAGCCCAAGAGCGCTCTGCTCCAGGAGTTGGATCCATTTCTTCCGGCTTCCCGATAACACCGGGTCACCGCGGCGACGCGGTGCGCGAACTGCAGAGAAAACTGGCAGCGGCCGGCTTTCTCGCACCGGGTTCCGCTGAGAACGGCACGTACTGCGCCAAGACCCATGCCGCAGTGCTCGCGTTCCAAGATTCACGCGGGTTGCGCGCCAACGGTGACTGCGACGAACAAACCTGGTCGGCACTGATCGAGTCGTCGTGGTCGCTCGGTGAGCGCATCCTCTTCGAGCGGTCACCGAACATCCGTGGCGACGACGTCGCCGAACTCCAGTCGACCTTGAACAGGCTCGGTTTCGACTGCGGTCGCGTCGACGGCATCTTCGGCCCGCGCACCGCGGAGGCGGTGCGCCAGTTCGAGTTGAACACCGGTCACGAACCGACCGGCATCTGCTCCCCCGAATTCGTCACTCGGTTGCGAACGCTCGCATCACAGTCGGGAACGGGTCCTGGTGTGGCGATGGTGCGCGAGTCGGTGACGCTCGCCGTCGACGCGGCCGCGACGACGAGGATCGTCGTCGGGCATTTCGGACCTGTCGCACACATCGCGCATGCCGTTGCTCGTCGTCTCGGCGAGACGTTTCCGCTCACCGCCGATGTCGACTCGTCGGCCAGCGAACAAGCCCGCGCAGCGAATGCGTCGAACGCCGACGTGTACGTGGGCTTCGAGGTCTCCCCCGATGCCGGCTCGACGATCTCTTTCTACGAGGTACCGACGTTCGTGTCCGTCGGTGGGCGAAATCTTGCGTCGCGCATCGCTGCGGCACTGTCGGCTCGTGTTCCGGAAGTGTCGGTGCACACTCACGGCGTCCGGCACCCCGTCCTGCGCGAGACACGGATGCCGGCTGTGTTGTGCAGCCTCGGCCCCATCGAGGTGATCGGTCTCAAGTCGTCTGCAGTGTCGTTGGCGGTAAAAGATGCGATCGAGGCCTGGTGTGCCGATCCACTGGCCGAAATCTGACCATTCGGTCAATTGTCCACAGTTCGTCCACAGTTGTTGATAACCGAAAAGCCTGACCCCACAGTTGAGAGTGAGGGTCTGTGGATACGAATTTCGTCGTTGAAGTTTGACTGCCGAACCGAGACGTAACTGGCTCAGCCCTGATGCTCAGTCATCGCTCGGTAGATCCGCTCGAGATCCACCAAGTCGGCGAAATCGATCAAGATCCGGCCACGCTTTCCCGACATCGACACTGACACCTTCGTGTCGAGGTGTTCAGCGAGGAGGCTCTCCAGTTCGAGCAACCCTGCTGGCTTCAACCCCGGCGGAGGCGTGGGTTTCGGCGTGGGCTTCGTGACCCCCTCTTTGACGGCCACTTCTGTTGCGCGAACCGACCACCCTTCCTTCACGGCGGTGGCGGCGAGCTGTTCCATGGTTGCCGTCGACTCACACCCCAGCAGTGCTCGGGCATGACCGGCCGAAAGGCGTCCGTCGGCGAGATACCCCTGGACTGCGGCGGGCAACGTGAGCAATCGCAACGAGTTCGTGACCGCGACACGGCTCTTCCCCACCCGCTTCGACACCTGCTCGTGCGTTAGTGAAAAATCTTCAACAAGTTGTTGGTAGGCCGACGCTTCTTCGAGCGCCGTCAGGTCTTGCCGATGCAGGTTCTCGACCAATGCCTGCTCCACCGACTCGATTTCGGTGATCTCACGGACAACGACCGGCACCTGCTTCAGGTTGGCCTTCTTCGCTGCCCTCCAACGCCGTTCACCGGCAATCAGCACATACGAACCAGGCGACGCCTCTCGCACGAGCAGCGGCTGCAAGACGCCGATCTCTTTGATCGACTTGGCGAGATCGGCCAGTGAGTCTTCGTCGAAGTGAACACGTGGCTGATGTGGGTTCGCAACGATCGCATCGATGGGCACATCGCGCAAAGCGGATGCGGGCAGATGAACCTGAGGTGCTGCTGGTGTAGCAGGAGCACTCCCCGACGGCGCTGCGGGGGAAGGCGCGGGGGCGTCGCCCGACGGTGGTGCCGTCGGAATGAGGGTCGACAATCCTCTACCCAGCTTGCGGCGTTCTGCCATTGCTCAACTCCTTTGCGACGGCGCGATAGGCCCTGGCTCCTTTCGACGTCGATGCGTGCTTCAGCACTGACATCTCCATCGACGGAGCCTCTGCCAACTTCACGTTGTAGGGGATGACCGACTTGAACACTCGGTCACCGAAGGCTGTTCTCAGTTCGGCCTCCACCTCTTGCGAGAGCTTCTTCGCCGCTTCCGACATGGTCAACAGGTAGTGGCCGATTTCGAGATTCGGATTCAGCGACATCTTCACCTGACGTACCACCTCGCTCAAGTCGCGCAAACCTTCGAGCGCAAAGTACTGGCACTGCACGGGCGCAAGCACCGTGTCGGCGGCCATGAACGCGTTCACCGTCAAACGACCAAGCGTCGGCGGACAGTCGAGCAAGATGTAGTCCCACTCGTCACGAACCGCATCGATCGCTTCTTTCAATCGAGGCTGCGGAAACATCTCGCCGACCAACATCGCCTCGACTTCGGCGAGCATCTGACCCTTGGGGGCCGGCGCCACAAAGAGGTTCTTCTCGGCTGTGGGTTCAACGATCTCGTCAAGGGTCGCTTCGCGCTTCAACACGTCAGCGATCGTGGCGGCGTCGTCGGGAGCGTGCACGCCGAGACCCGACGACGCATTGCCCTGAGGGTCGAGGTCAATGATCAAGGTGCGGAAGCCGATCTCAGCCAACGCCGCGCCCAAGTTGATGGCCGTTGTGGTCTTGCCGACGCCGCCTTTCTGGAGCGACACCGCCAGCACGATGCATCCTGATTGTTCACTCACGTCTGGTGTCCCATCGCCGAAGGTCTGTCTCGAGGGGCCGTCCCCTCTATTCACAGGCTAGACCGCTGCTGTGGCGGTTGGGTGGATATCCCCAGCCTGTCGGCAGTCCGTCTCAGCCGTCGGAAACGTTTCACGTGAAACATCCGAACGGTTCCGGCGAGCCGATTGTTTCACGTGAAACATCATGAAACCCTTACCCAGTATGGCGTGGCCCTGCCCAAGGACTCAGATGGCCGTCAGGATGACAACTCCGGAGCAACGCCGGGGGCCGGCGTAGCCGACCCGGGAGAGCAACTCCGCAGGCCACCGGGAAGGATCCTCGTCGGGTGGTTCCGAGACCACCAGCAGACCCTCCGTCTTCAAGAGAGGCCTGGCGAGGCGAGCGGTGGTCTCTGGTGGGCCGAACCCACGGGAGACAACTGCGGCGTAGTTCCCACGATGTGCGGGGTCGCGTCCGAGGTCCTCCACGTCGGCCGTCAGAACGGTGACTCGGTCGACCCAGCCCAGCGATGTGACCCCGAGCGCCAAGGCGTCCATCCGGGTCGCCCGGCGATCGACCAAGGTCAGCTGGAGATCAGGACGGGCGTCAGCGAGCACGAGCCCTGGAACACCGGCTCCGGTCCCGATGTCGATGACCGGACCGGTCACGCCCTCGAGGGCATCGACGAACTGCCGGGCATGGTCGATGACCTCGGGGATCGGCCGGTCACCCAAGGTTCCGAGCCTCTGGGCGCTGGCCAGAACATCAGCGACCGTCTTTCGTGCCTCCGTCACCCTTGCAACCTACATTCCGGTGCCGGCAGAAATTTCTGCCTCATCACCCGGGATGCTCCACCCTTTCTCGTAGCCACTGCGACAACCATCTCTCATCGACACGATGCGCAGCAACTTCCCACATTGCACTCACTGCTTGATCGACGTTGGGTCGACCATTGATCCAGCGATATCCGTTCAGATCAAGAAACACAATGAGGCACGCCCACGCCACCCGCTTGTTTCCGTCGGGAAGGGGATGATTCCACGCCAGTCGACACGCCAGCACGGCAGCCTTTTCGATCGGGTCCGGGTAGAGATCTTGATCTCCAAAGCCGGCTCGTGGAGCGTGAAGCGCCGTGTCTGCGAGATCGCCTCGACTCATCGACTCGAGGGTGCGGCAGGGAATACCCGTCACCTCTTCGGCGAGAAACCAGAACTCAGCAAGGCTGAGATATCTGGTCACTCAGCGAGACGGTTGATGATCTCCCGGTCACGTTCGAGCAGCATTCGTGCCCGCGCAACAAAGTCAGCATCAAGACGAACCCGAGCGATTTCCGCCTCGAGCGACTCAATGATGAGTTGGTTCAAGCTTTCGCCACGGACGCGTGCAACGGTCTCAGCCTCGGCGGCGAGGTCGTCAGGCAATCTCACAGTGGTCTGCTTGGACACGATGTCATGATATCACGACACTGTGACAAGTCTCTTTGTCCCGGCGGGCCGGGGGAGCGGGTCAGGCCGGTTCCACCACCACACGGCGGCGAGGCTCTTCGCCCTGCGAACGAGTCACGATGCCCTCCACCTCGGCCAGCGTGTCGTGCACGACCTTGCGGTCAGCCGAGTTCATGGGCTCCAGTGCGCGGGCGCTGCCCGACTCGAGCACATCCTGGGCGACCTTCATCGAGAAACGAGCGAGGGCTTCCTTGCGACGTTCGCGGTATCCAGCAATGTCGATGCGCAGGCGAGTGTCTTGGTCACCCAGGCGACGCTGGCTGGCGACGCGCACGAGATCTTGAATGGCAAGCAGCGTTGCGCCGCCTGATCCAACCATCAAGCCGAGATCTGACCCGTCGACGCGCACCTCGATCTCTTCGCCATCGCGGTTCACGGTCACCGTTCCGGTGGCCCCAAAGGCTGTGACGAGTCCGCTCAGGAAGTCGGCAGCGGTCTGACCGACCACTGCCGGGTCGACCTCGACCTTTTCGCGAGGCTCGCGGGGCTCACGCTCTTCGCGGGGCTGGCGCTGCGGACGATCACCACCGCGCTCTCCACCACGATCACTGCGGTTGCCGCCGCCCGAGCGGCCGTTACCGCGTCCGCGGCCTTCAATACGTCCACCTTCGCCGCGTCCACCTTCGCCGCGTCCGCGGCGGTCGCGGCGGTCGGTCTTCGACCGCGGTGTGGTCGGCTTCACGCGAGCACGAACTCGTGCTTCGCCGCGGGTGCGGCCGAAGAGTCCCGTCGAGGGCTCCTCCAGAATCTCGAACTCGGCCTCGTCGTCGGCAATGCCGAGCTGGGTGAGGGCGTTCTCTTTGGCCTCGTCGATGGTTCGGCCGGTTGTTTCAACCCACTGCATGGTTGTGGTCCTTTACTTCTTGCGCTTGCTCGGCGGAACCGGGCGAGCCGTTCGCCCACTCGGAGTGGGGCGGTTCTTGCTGGGCGTCACTCGCTTGCTCTGAATGGGAGAGCGTGCTTGCTCTGGTTCACTCTTTTGCTTGCTGGACTTTTCTTCCTCGGCGGCAACTTCGCGGGCCTTGGCGCTCGCCTCCTGGGCCTGTTTACCCAAGCCACCCTCGCCGTAGAAACGGCGCGTGATGTACCACTGCTGCACAATGCGCACGATTGCCTGCGTCAGGTAATAGACGACGAGGCCCGTGGGCAGGAAGACCTGGAAGACCGCGAAGACCACCGGCAGGTACTGCATGACCTTTGCCTGTCCGGCCGACATGGTGGGCGACGAGGCGCGGTTCGCGACCATGCGCTGCTGCACCCAGAACAACCCGGCGAGCACAACGATCAACAACGCATAGGGAATGCCCTTCACGACATCAGCGCCCATCGCATCGGCCGGGGTGAGCGCGAGGTCGAGACCGAACGAGAGCATCTCCTTCGCACCGTCGAGCGACTTGAAGAGGGCACTGTCGGTATCGATGTACTTGGGGTCGAACGTGCCGTTGTCACCGATGCGCGTGAGACCACGCAACACCTGGAACATGATGATGAACACCGGCATCTGCGCCAAGAGCGGCAAGCACGAGGCCAGCGGGTTCACCTTGTGCTCTTGGTAGAGCTTCATCATCTCTTCGTTGAGACGCTGGCGATCACCCTTGTGCTGCTGCTGCAAGCGGCGCATCTCGGGCTGCAGACGCTGCATCTCGAGCATGCCCTTGGTGCTCTTCAACGTGAGCGGCGTGATCAACAGCATGATCGCCACCGCCACCAGGGCGATCGCGATCGAGTAGTCACTCACCCATGCGTAGAACGTGTCGATGAGCCAGGCGGCTGCTTGGAAAAATGGATCGAACATCTCTGATCCTCTCTAGTTGCGCACCTTCGGCGCGGGGACGGGGTCGACGCCCGACGGACCGAACGGCCGACACCGGGCGAGACGACGAATTGTGAGACCGAGACCGCGGGTCGAGCCGTGGGTCTCGATTGCCTCGACCGCATAGTGCGAGCACGAGGGCCAGAACCGGCACGGCGACGGACGCCCCTCGCGGGCGCGCTGATACCAGCGAATCATGGCAACCATGCGGCGCTGCACCTTGGTGAGGGGAGCGTGCCCGTGCGGAGCGGGGTGGGCGAGGATGTCGGTCACGACGGTGCCTCTTCACTTGCGTACTTGGCAAGAAGTCCGTCGACGGCCTTTGTGAGCTCGGCATGGGTGGATCTCTGCGCACGAGGGGACGCACCGAAGACGTAGTACCCCGGCTCCATCACTGCTTCGCGAGTTTTCACAATTTCACGAAGTTGGCGGCGCAGGCGATTCCGCTTCACGGCATTGCCGTACGAACGCCCGAGCACATACCCCACGTGGGGATGAGAAAGAGTCGAATCACGCATCATCGTGCAAGACAAAGGACCACTACGAACGTGCCTCCCCAGCCGTCGAATGGTCTGGAACGCAGACCGGCTGGAGATGCGGCCGATCAAGCGCTGAGGCGGTGACGACCCTTGGCGCGGCGGGCCTTCAAAATGGCTCGGCCGGCGCGGGTGGACATACGAGCGCGGAATCCGTGCTTACGGGCCCGACGACGTTGGTTCGGCTGGAATGTGCGCTTCATGGCGGTTCCTCTGGGACATGCTCCCGGAGGAGCAGACAACTGTTTTGTCCGCCTGAGCCACTGGCACGCGACGGCAACTTCCACAGGCTAACGCTCGGCGCACCGGTCCCACGCACGACAACCCACCGACACACTGCACAACCACACAAACACCCGCTCGACAGTCCGCCATCGGCCGGTCTGGGGTCAAATTTTGGATATCCACACGCCCTGCTACGGTCACCAATCCCGGTGAAACCACCGGGGGCGTTCTCCACACCCTGTGGATAACGCTGTGGAGCGGAGGGAGGAGGCCCCACGTGAGCAACCACGAAGCCGTCTGGAATGCGACGGCACAGCTGCTCAAAGCACAGGTGTCAGAAGGAGTCTGGTACTCGACGTTCAACGACGTCGTGGCCGTACCGAGCGAGCAGGAAGAGCTCCGGCTCCAGGTTCCGAACGCACTCGTTCGCGACCGCATCGTCACCCGCTACCGGCCACTCGTGCTCGAAGCCCTCGACGAGATCGGCGAGAGCGATCGTGAACTCATCATCGACATCTCCGACGTCGATGCAGCCGACGCACACGCAGCACCTGCGGCTCCCTCCACAGCAGATGCTCCCGCTCGCGTCACATCCGAAAACCTCAATGGTGGCAAGGGTTTGGCGGCCGGTCTCAACCCCAGGTACACCTTCGACAACTTCGTCAAAGGAGCCTCCAACCAGTTCGCGCTCGCCGCTGCGTTGCGCGTTGCCGAGACCCCGGCGCGTTCGTACAACCCGCTGTTCATCTACGGCTCGGCGGGTCTCGGCAAGACCCACCTGCTGCACGCCATCGGCTGGTACGTGCATCACCATTACGCGCACTACGAGGTTCGCTACGTCTCGACCGAGACCTTCCTGAACGAATACGTCGACGCGATCCGAACCAACTCGACGGCCGCGTTCAAGCGTCGCTACCGCGACGTCGACGTTCTGCTGATCGACGACATCCAGTTCATGGAGGGCAAGGAGGGACTCCAGGAGGAGTTTTTCCACACCTTCAACTCCCTCCACGGAGCGAACAAGCAGATCGTCATCTCGTCTGACCGCATGCCCGATGCCATCCCCACCCTCGAGGACCGCCTCCGTGGCCGGTTCCGCTGGGGGCTCATCACCGACATCCAGCCGCCCGACATGGAGACTCGCCTCGCGATCTTGAGGAACAAGGCCGAGCGTGACCACACCCCGCTGCCGGCCGAGGTGCTCGAGTTCATCGCAGCCAACATCACCTCGAACATCCGTGAGCTGGAAGGAGCCCTGATCCGGGTGGCGGCGTACGCCAACCTCACCCGGGAGACAGCCACCATCGAGATGGCCGAGGCCCAGCTGGCCGACCTTCTCACCCAGAACGTCACCAAGCTCCGTACCGACGAGGAGATGCTGGCCGAGATGGCCTCCTATCTCGGGTTCTCGGTGGAGGCCCTCAAGGGCAAGAGCCGCCAGCGTCCGCTGGTGTCGGCCCGCCAGGTGGCCATGTACGTGTTCCGCGACATGACCGAACTCAGCTACCCGGCGATCGCCCGCTTGTTCGGCGGCCGTGACCACACCACGGTCATCCACGCGGTCGACAAGGTCCAGCGCTTGATGCGCGAAGAAAAGGCCACCTTCGACCAGGTGACCGAACTCATCGCCCGGATCAAGAACTCCTGAGTGCCATGAACCCGGCCCGCGACACGAACACAGGTTCTGTGCACCGACAGGTGGAATCGGTGTGGACGTGGTGTGGGGATACGGGGACAAACCACCGGTCGTCCACACGTGTGCGAACTACACCGACGAAAGGTGTGATTCGAACGGTGTCGGTGCACACACGGTCGGTCGTTGCGCCACAAGGCCGCGACGGGCATCGTCCACAATTCACAGCACTTATTAGAACCGTTAGACAAAGAGAGCACAGTCTGATGTCGGTGACAGTCGCGCCGTACAATCGCACCAACGCCCTCACTCGGAGCAGATCGTGAAGTTCAGAAGCGAACAAGCAGCCTTGGCAGAAGTGCTCGGAGCCCTGGCGCGCATCGCCTCGACGCGTAACGCCGGAACCCCGGCGCTGTCGGGAGTGAAGATGACACTCACCGGTGACACCCTGGTTGCGACCAGCACCGACACCGACATCTCGTTGCAGTTCCAGTTGGCGGTCGGCGGCGACACCGACGGCCAGGGTCTGGTGAGCGCACGCATCCTGAACGACATCGTGCGTGTGATGCCGTCGGGCAAGGTCACCGTCGAGATCGCAGCCGACAACGCAACCATCTCCGCGGGGCGGTCGCGCTTCACCGTGCCGACGTTGAATGCGATCGAGTTTCCCCGAACCACCGCGCCGTCCGGTGAGGCGGTGACCATTCCGTCATCGGTGTTCAAGGCTGCGCTCGAGCAGGTCGTGTTGGCAGCCAGTCGTGATCCGCAGAAACACCATCTCTCTGCAGTCGTGATGGCATCGACGGCGAAGGGTCTGCAGCTCGCCGCAACCGACGGATACCGGCTCGCGATCCGCGACCTTCCCGGCCAGAGCGGTCTCTCCGACGACAAGTTCCTCATTCCGGCGCGTGCCCTCGCCGAACTCGGTCGCTTGCTCGACATGTCCGACGAAGTGACCGTTCGATTCAGTGATCTCGACGCATCGTTCCAGTCGCCGTCGATGACGTTGTCGACACGACTCATCAATGCCGACTACCCGCCGTACGAATCGATCGTGCCGAAGTCGAACACGAACACACTCACCGTGAACCGCACCGACCTGCTCGATGCGCTGCGACGCACGGGCGTGCTCTCGAGTGACATGGCTCCGGTGCGTGTTCACATGTCGTCGGAAGGTGCGCGCCTCACGGTGCAACTCACCGACGGCACCACCAGCACCGAAGACATCGACGCCGCGTACCAGGGCGAAGACATCACGGTCGGGTTCAACGGTGACTATCTCGCCGCCGGTGTCGACGCCTGCGGTACGGAAGAAGTCGTCATCTCCACGAGCGCGGCGAACAAGCCGGCAGTTGTCACGCCGGTCGGTGACGACACCTACCTGTATCTGTTGATGCCGCAGCGTCTGTGACCCGGCGAGATCGCGCGGAGCACACGGCGTGATCACCCGCATCGAACTCACCGATTTCCGCGTCTACCGACACGCAGTGATCGAGCCGCACCCGGGCGTGACGGCCGTGATCGGCAAGAACGGCCAGGGCAAGACGTCGCTCGCGGAAGCGATGAGTTATCTCTCGACTCTGCGCAGTTTCCGTGGTGTGCAGAACGACGCTCTCGTGCGCGAGGGCGCAGACAGTGCGTACCTGCGCGCGGTGATCGTGCATCCCGACGGCCGCGAGATCTTGGTGGAGGCAGAGATCAATCGTGCCGGGCGCAACAAGGTGCTCGTGAACAAGCAACGCCTTGCCCGCACACGCGACCTGCTCGGCGTGGTGCGCTCGACGGTGTTCGCACCGACCGACCTGCAGGTCGTCTACGAGGGTCCGGCGGCACGACGCGACATGCTCGACGATGCACTCGTGGCCCTCGCTCCGAAGAACGACAAGTTGAGGCTCGAGGTCGATCGCATCGTGCGTCAACGAAACAGCCTGTTGAAGCAGTCGTACGGCCGACTCACCGACGACATCGAAATGACACTCGCCGTCTGGGACGAAAAACTGGTGCTCGAGGGCACCCGCCTCGGCGAGGCACGGGCGCGGTTGGTGGCCCGGCTCGCTCCGTTCGTGCAGGAGTCGTACGAGCAACTGGCGGGCGAGGTGACCCCGGTCGAGGTGAGGTACGAGCCGGAGTGGCGCCGTACCGGGCTCGCCGCGGCACTGGCCGAGTCACGCGACGAAGACCTGCGCAGGGGCATCACCAGCGTCGGGCCCCACCGCGACGACGTGGGCCTGTTCGTGAAGGGCATGCCCGCCAAGTCGCACGCCTCCCAGGGGGAGTGCCGCACCCTGGCCCTTGCCCTCAGGCTCGGAATTCACCGCCTCGTCACCGAGGTCGCCGGCGAGGCCCCGTTGCTGGTGCTCGACGACGTGCTCTCCGAACTCGACCCCGGCCGTTCGGCGCGGCTCATCGCCCATATGCCGGCCGGACAGGTCATCATCACAACGGCCGGGGTCCTTCCCCAGGCGGCGCACCCCGACGCGGTGGTGCACGTGGTCGCCGGGCAAGTCTCAGGGCAGGTGACCGGCGACACCGCCGGGGGAGAAGACCGCGATGGCTGAGAGACCGCCCCGCGACCCACGGCCTCTCGGTGAGGTGTTGGCGAAGGTGCTGCAGCGCATCAAGGTGGTTGACCAGCGAGAGGGCGTCGAACTGTTCCGATCGTGGCGCGAGATCGTGGGAGATGCCATCGCCGACAACGTCACTCCGAAGCGCCTCGAAAACCGGGTGCTCAGCGTCGAAGTGGTCGACAACGCGTGGGCGACACAATTGAAGTTCCTCGAAGCCCGGATCATCTCCACATTGCGTGAGCACGTGGGTGACGAAGTCGATTCGCTGCAGATTCGGGTCAAGCGTCCCCGGTGAGCAACACCCCCACAGGTAGAATTTCGAGGTCATGGCTGAACCAAAAAAGGCCCCCGCAAAGGCTTCTTCCAAGACCCCCTCGGCTGACTACGGCGCCAAGGACATCCAGGTTCTGGAGGGTCTCGACCCGGTGCGCAAGCGGCCGGGCATGTACATCGGATCGACGGGTCTTGCCGGTCTCCATCACCTGATCTGGGAGGTCGTCGACAACGCCGTCGACGAGGCCATGGCTGGGTTCTGCACCCGTGTCGGGGTCACTCTTCTCGCCGACGGTGGCTGCCGGGTCGACGACAACGGGCGTGGTATCCCGGTCGACCCGTACCCGTCGGGTCCGCACAAGGGAAAAAGCGCGGCAGAAGTCGTTCTCACCGTTCTGCACGCCGGCGGCAAGTTCGGCGGCGAGGGCTACAAGGTGTCGGGCGGTCTGCACGGCGTGGGCGTCAGCGTCGTGAATGCTCTCTCCACCAAGGTGCTGCTCGAGATCGACCGCGGCGGCGACCGCTGGGAGATGGAGTTCAGAGACGGCGGCAAGCCCGTCAGCAAACTGAAGAAGACCGGCTCCACTCCCGGCCGTGGTCGCAAGACGGGCACCACCGTCACCTTCTATCCAGATCCCGTGATCTTCGCGAGCGAAGGTGTCGAGTTCGTCGCGCGCACGGTGATGGAGCGCCTGCAGACCATGGCGTTCCTCAACAAGGGTCTCGAAGTGGTGTTCTCCGACGAACGCGCCGGCAAGGAGCAGACCGTCACCTTCCAGTACAAGGGCGGCATCGTCGACTTCGTGAAGCACTTGAATGCCACGAAAGAGCCGTTGTTCGCGAAAGTCGCGTCGTACACCGACGAAGACGACAACGACGGCATGGAACTCGACATCGCGATGCAGTGGAACACCGGTTACTACGAGGGCATCCACGGGTACGCGAACGGCATCTCCACCACCGAGGGCGGCATGCACGTCGAGGGTTTCAAGACGGCGCTCACGTCGGTGGCGAACAAGTACGCCCGCGACAAGGGCCTGCTGAAAGAGAAAGACGACAATCTCCTCGGCGAAGACATCCGTGAGGGCATCACTGCGATCGTCTCGGTGAAGGTGCGCGAGCCCCAGTTCGAAGGCCAGACCAAGGCCAAGCTCGGCAACGTGCCCGCGCGGTCGTTCGTGCAGAAGGCCACCAACAAGAACCTCGCCGAGTGGTTCGATGAGAACCCGACAGAGGCCAACAAGATCATCAAGAAGGCGATCGCCGCATCGCAGGCACGTCTCGCCGCGAAGAACGCACGCAACGCCGTGCGCAGAAAGACGGCTCTGTCGGGCGCGGGCATGCCCGACAAGTTGAAAGACTGCTCGAGCGGGAACCCCGACGAGAGCGAGTTGTTCATCGTCGAGGGCGACTCGGCAGGCGGCACCGCGGTCGATGCGCGCGACCCGCGCACACAGGCGATCCTGCCGATCCGCGGGAAGATCCTGAACGTCGAGCGTGCGCGACTCGACAAGATGCTCAAGAACAACGAGATCCAAGCTCTCATCACCGCCATCGGCGGGGGAGTGGGCGACGAGTTCGACGTCTCGAAGGCCCGCTACCACAAGGTGATCGCGCTCGCCGACGCCGACGTCGACGGGAGCCACATTCGAACCCTGCTCCTCACGTTCTTCTACCGACAGATGCGGGCCATGGTCGAGGCCGGCTACGTGTACATCGCGCAGCCGCCGCTGTACTCGACCGAGGTCGGCAAGGAGAAGATCTACCTCAAGGACGACGCAGCGAAAGCCGCGTTCCTCGCCGAGAAGCCCAACCACAAGAAAGAGTTCCAGCGCCTGAAGGGTCTCGGTGAAATGGACTGGCAGGAACTCAAGTCGACCACCATGGACGCCTCGTCGCGAACGTTGCTGCAGGTCACCGTGGAAGAGGCCGCACTCGCCGACGAGGTGATGAGCATTCTCATGGGCGACGACGTGGAGAGCCGCAAGAACTTCATCACCACCAACGCGCGCGACGTGCGCAACCTCGACTTCTAGAAGGCGAACCCCATGACCGACGTGAACATGCCGCCGAGCGATCCGATCCAACCCGTTCCGCTGCAAGACGAGATGGAACGGTCGTTCCTCGACTACGCGATGTCGGTCATCATGTCGCGCGCCCTGCCCGACGTGCGCGACGGTCTCAAGCCGGTGCACCGCCGCATCATCTGGGACATGGACCAACAGGGTTTCCGCCCCGACCGCCCGTTCGTGAAGTGCGCACGCGTCACCGGTGACACCATGGCCCGCTACCACCCGCACGGCGACAGCGCCATCTACGACGCGCTGGTGCGCATGGCCCAGCCGTTCTCGCTGCGTCACCCGTTGATCGACTTCCACGGCAACTACGGCTCGCCCGACTTCGGCCCGGCTGCCGCCCGTTACACCGAGTCGCGTCTGCACACGCTCGCAATGCGCCTGCTCGACGGCATCGACGAGAACACCGTCGACATGATCCCGAACTACGACGGCACCGCCGAAGAGCCGAAGGTGCTGCCGGCGCGGTTCCCGAACCTGCTCGTGAACGGCAGCCAGGGCATCGCAGTGGGAATGGCCACGTCGATTCCGCCGCACAACCTCGGCGAAGTGATCGACGCCACCATTCACCTGCTCGACAACGACGAGGCCACCGTCGACGACCTCATGAACTTCGTCAAGGGGCCCGACTTCCCGACGGGCGGCCAGATCCTCGGTCGTTCGGGCATCATCGACGCATACCGCACCGGTCGCGGCTCGGTGAAGATGCGCGCCAAGTGCTCCATCGAAGAGGGCCGCAAGGGCCGCATGGAGATCCGCGTCACCGAGCTGCCGTACCAGGCGTCGTGTTCGTCGATCGCCGCGCGCATCCAGGAGCTCGTCGACGGCGGCGACCTCGACGGCATATCCGACGTGAACGACAACTCCTCGGGTGGCCAGACCAGCCTCATCATCGAGTTGAAGCGCGACGCGAACGCGAACGTCGTGCTGAACAACCTCTTCAAGCTGACCAGCCTGCAGACGTCGTTCCCGGTGAACATGGTCGCACTCGTCGACGGCGTGCCGCGCACGCTCAACCTGCGTGACGCACTCGAGGGGTACGTGCTGCACCAGATCGAGGTCGTCACGCGTCGCACGCAGTTCCGCCTCGACAAGGCCCGCGACCGGGCGCACATTCTCGAGGGCCGCATGAAGGCCCTCAACGTGATCGACAAGATCATCAAGTTGATCCGCGAATCCGACGACGCCGCGAGCGCAAAGGACGCGCTCATGAAGAAGCCCTACGAGTTCTCCGAACGGCAGGCCGTCGACATTCTCGACATGCAGCTGCGCCAGCTCACGAAACTCTCGCGCATCGATCTCGAGAAGGAGATCGGCGAACTGACCGAGAAGATCAAGGAGTACGAGTCGATCCTCGCCTCCGACAAGAAGCTCCGCGGCGTGATCAAGGCTGAACTCGAGGACGTGCGCAAAGAATTCGCCACGCCACGCATCTGCCAGATCACCCACGACACCGGCGAGATGGCGCTCGAAGACCTCGTCGACGACAAGGAACTCGTTGTCGTCATGACCCAGGCCCAGTACGTGAAGGCCGTTCCGGCGGCGTCGTTCCGTGCCCAGGCCCGTGGCGGGCGCGGAGTGAAGGGTGCGACGCTGAAAGAAGACGACATCGTGCGCCGCGTCATGTTCACCACGGC
>VFQT010002548.1_pt1 | contig 18451 bp, 18 predicted proteins | sample 3512381 | NCBI WGS metagenome assembly VFQT01 (sample SAMN10412376, study PRJNA504923) | tailings metagenome | isolation source: Relicate 2 Philex TSF3 active mining site | place: Philippines: Tuba, Benguet | collected 2017-08-29
GACTGACGAAATGCGGCGTGATCTCGGCCACGAGGCGACCGAAGGGAACTCCCCGATCCAGGAGGTAGTTCTCGTGACACCCGTAACTGTTGCCCTTGCCGTCACTGTTGTTCTTGTAGAGAATGATCTCGGCATCGGACGGCAGGTACGAGCGCACCGACCGCATCGACGCACGCACGATCTCCTCGGCCGCGCGATCGTAGAGAAGAGCCTGGGATGCGGATCGGCACTCCGGAGTCGAAATTTCCGGGTGAGCATGATCGACGTAGTAACGCGCTCCGTTGGTGAGTACTGCGTTCACCAACTGCGGTTCGACCTCTGGTGGCAGAGAGTCCTCCCACGAGAAACCTCGCGCATCCTGCCCTGGATGCTCGTCGGCGAAATCCCAACCGATCCGGCTGGAGGCCGCTGCGACGTAGGCGTTGATAAGAACCGAGGAAGCCGCCACCGGATTGGGATCGGCCCCGCGGACGATGATGCCGTACTCCGTCTCGATTCCGCAGACCTTGGGCAGGGCCATGAGGACTACAGGTACTGACCCGTGGCCGTACGCTCGATCGCCCGACCGCCCGCCAAGCCGGACGACACCCGTCCTTCGTCCACCAGGGTTCGGATGAAGACGATGCGCTCACCCTTCTTCCCCGAGATCTTGGCCCAGTCGTCGGGGTTCGTCGTGTTGGGCAGATCCTCGTGCTCGCGGAATTCCTGTCGGATCGAATCGAGAAGGTCCTGAGTCGACACCCCCCGGTCGCCACCGCCGATGAATCGCTTGATCGCCACTTTCTTGGCCCGACGAACGATGTTCTCGATCATCGCCCCCGACGCGAAGTCCCGGTAGAAGAGCACTTCTTTGTCGCCGTTGGCATAGGTCACTTCGAGGAAGCGATTCGTCGGACCGTCGTGGTACATCTCCCCGACGGTGGCCTCGATCATCGAGGCCACCGCCGCTTCGGGCGAGCCGGAACGCGCGATCTCGTGTTCCGACAGGGGAAGGTCGGTTTCCAGGTACCGACCGAAGATCTGGCGCGCCGCATCGGCCGATGGTCGTTCGATCTTGATCTTCACGTCGAGTCGTCCGGGGCGCAGAATCGCCGGATCGATCAGATCCTCGCGATTGGTCGCGCCGATGACGATCACGTTTCGCAACCCTTCGACCCCGTCGATCTCGGCCAACAACTGCGGAACGATGGTCGACTCCATGTCGGACGAGATTCCGGTCCCGCGAGTACGGAACATCGAATCCATCTCGTCGAAGAAGACGATGACGGGCCAGCCCTCTTCGCTCTTCTCCCGCGCACGTTGGAAGACCAACCGGATCTGGCGCTCGGTCTCACCGACGTACTTGTTGAGAAGTTCCGGCCCCTTGATGTTGATGAAATAACTCCGACCCTTCTCGTCGCCGGTGGCCGCGGCCACCTTGCGCGCCAGGCTGTTGGCCACGGCCTTCGCGATGAGAGTCTTTCCGCACCCGGGCGGACCGTAGAGCAGGATCCCCTTCGGAGCGGGCAATCGATACTCGGCGAACAAGTCCTGATGCAGGAAAGGGAGTTCGACCGCGTCGGCGATCTGCTCGATCTGATCGTCGAGTCCGCCGATGTCGCCGTAACTGATGTCCGGAACCTCTTCGAGAAGAAGTTCGTCGACCTCGGGTCGGGGCAACTTCTCGACGAGCATCTGCGACCGAGCGTCCCGTCGCACCGAATCACCCGCACGCAGGCGAGCCCCGCGGAGGGAATCGGCGAACTCGCACACCGTCTCCTCGTCGGCACGTCCGACGACGATGGCACGCACCCCGTCCTCGAGAACCTCCTTGATCGTCACGACGTCGCCCATGCCTTCCGGGGAGCGAACCATCACGACGTTCAAGCTCTCGTTGAGCACCACTTCGGCACCCAGGTCGACGGTTTCCGAATCGATCTCCGGATGGAGATTCACTCGCATCTTGCGGCCACTCGCCAGGACGTCGATCGTGCCGTCCTCGTTGCGACCCACGACGATGCCATAGGCCGACGGGGGCTGGGACAACTTGTCGACCTCGTCGCGCAGGCTCGAGATGTGCTCACGAGCCTCACGCAGGGTGAAACTCAATTTTTCGTTCTTGGCGATCTCCTGGGCCAGTTGCCCCTTGGTCTCGAGCAGTCGCTCCTCCAGTTGACGGAGACGGACCGGAACGTCGGCCGATGAGCCCGCAGGAGATCGACCGGACGCCGAATCAGCGGCATGGTTGTCTTCAGCAGCCATCGCGACCTCCGAGCGGCAAACTACACCTCGTCCACCGACCGTGCGATGACGGACGGCCCTGTGTAACATTCGACCAGTGCCTCACCAGAGGGACGACAACATCACACCATGCCAACGGGAGCGTGACGCCCCGTCGACACGAGGAGAACGCGAGAACTCATGAAGGTCTGGATCGATCAGGATCTCTGCACCGGCGACGGTCTGTGCGAAGAAATTGCCCCGGACGTGTTCACCCTTCTCGACGACGGTCTGGCGTACGTGAAAGAGGGCAGCAAGATCTACGCGACGGCCAAGGGCAATCCGCAAGGTGCCGAAGGTCTGGCGGAGATTCCCGACGGACAACTCGATGGCGTCATCGAGTCCGCCGAGGAATGCCCCGGCGAGTGCATCTTCATCGAACCCTGATGCTCTGACGCCCGTCAGTGGGCGAGCAACCGGCCCGCCGTGAGGAATCCGGTGTGGGCCACCATGCGATGATCCGGTCGAACGGCCGCTCCTTCGATGTACCAGCCCCGGTGCAGCACCTCCATGGTCCTCGTCGCCGTCCACGATGGTGACGCCATGGCTCGCCGTGTTTCCGCCGCCTGCGTGATCGACGGCGTGTAGGCCACCAGGATCCCACCCGGGCGAAGGGCGGTCTCGGCGTGCGGAACGACGTGCCAGGGTTCGGGAAGATCGAGGACCACCCGATCGAAACTCGCCGTCCCGTCGATCCCTGCGTAGCAATCCCGCACTTGCACGTCGTAGCGGTCGAGCACCTCGTCGCCGAGGAACGAGCGCACGTTGACCCGCGCCCGATCGGCGAAGTCCTCACGGAGTTCGTACCCGGTCACATGAGCTCCCGCACGCAGCAACGACATCGACAGCGCCCCGGAGCCCACTCCACTCTCGAGCACGCGACAACCTGGTGCGATGTCGGCCAGCATCAGAATCGGAGCCAGGTCCTTCGGGTAGATGACCTGGGCCCCACGAGGCATCTCGATCACGAAGTCCTCGAGCGTCGGACGAAGGACGATGTAGCGGGCTCCTCGCGTCGACTCGAGGCGACGCCCTTCTCCCCCGCCGACGATGTCGGCGTGCGGAACGAAACCGGCGTGACTGTGGAATTCGGCGCCTTCCTTGAGGGTGATGAGGTAGCGACGTTGCTTGTTGTCGATCAACAAGGCTCGCTCACCGTAGGAGAAATCGGACATCGCGTTCATTCTCCCTGCCGCGCGAGCCGAAGTCGCGCTTTCTTCGACAAGAGCATCTCGACCGGAACCGGATCACGATCCTTCGTTCGATCGACGAGGCGGCAAAAGGCGCATACGTCGCTCTCCCCGCCCGTCGGAGCGTCACAACGCACGCACCGATGCACGGCGCCACGATGTTCGGTGGACGCCAGGAGCGGAGCCATCCGATCGAGAAATCCGGCATAGAAGGAGGCCTTCGATCCGGGTGACTTCTCCTCCAGATCGTTGAGCAAGTCCTTGTACTGAAGATGCCGATTCCCAGCCGCCATCGGACACTCCTCGATCACGTAGTCGATCCCGCGGACGATGCACCATGCGGCCGTTTCGCGCTCCGACAGACGGACGAGCGGCTTGGCCTTGCGCGGAAAGCCGTTCCCGGCCGGAAGGACCGGCATCTGACGGGACAAGTACTCGACGTCCCAGCGCAAAGCGTTTCCGAACAGCACCGCGGCCTCGTCGTCGAGATTGTGACCGGTGACGACGACGTCGTATCGACCATCACGCGCCGCTCGATCGAACAGATGTCGTTTGCTCAATCCGCACGCCGAACACGGGACTCGTCCGGTGACCTTGGCCGCTGTCGGAACGTCGAATCCGTGATCGTCGCGTAGCGACTCGACTCGCAACGACAGACCTCGCTCGCGTGCGAAGCTCTCGGTGATCTCGCGGGAATGATCGCTGTATTCACCGATCCCGAGCTCGATGTAATACCCATCGGCCTGGTATCCGAGCTCGAGAAGCAGATCCCAGACCGCGAGCGAATCCTTCCCTCCAGAGACCGCCACGAGGATTCGTTCGTCACGGGAGAACATCTCGTGTTCATCGATCGCCTTCTGCACCTGACGGCGACAGAGTTCGAGAAAGTGTTCGGCACAGAAGTTGGCGTTGTGGCGAGGAAGATCGATGATGGCCGGCCCTCGGCAGGTGCGACATTTCATCGATTCAGCCTCCGGACACGACCGGGCGGATCTCGACCACGGCGTCGGCCGCGAGCAGACCGTCTCCCGGAACCAGCGTCCCGTTGCAGATGACGAGATGCGCCTCACGCGAGAGCCCGAGTTCGGCCAACAAGGCGTGGACCCGCCGAGTTCCGGTGATCTCGATGTCGCGTCGTGGATTTCTCAGGACCACGTTCATGAGGGGCGACCTCGCCGTCGAGGTCGTTCGACCGAGGAGATCACGAGACCGTGTCCCGGCTCGATCGATTCCACCGACACGACGTCCGGACGACGACCGGCGACCCGACGAACCAAGCGGGCTCCCCACACGATGAGTCCCACGATCGTCCACCCACGACGACCACGAAGGAATCCCTCACGAAGACTGCGTGAACGCAGAAAGGACAGCACGACGAACCTAGAGACGGCGAATCTCGACCATGGTCGAACGACGTCGACCACTGCGCCGTCCGACCAGGAAGACGACGATCACCACGACGACTCCAGCGGCCACGGCGACGGTGGCCAAGGTGCTCTTGCGGTCCTCGACCTTGTCGGCGACCTCACCTTGGAGTCCACGCAACTTCTTCTCGATGTCGTCGCGCGAGATGCGTTCACTTCGAGTCATGACGCGGTTCCTTTCCGAGAGTCGCCCGTTTCACCCGGGACAACGTCACCACGGTGAGGCCGAGGGCGAGAACGAGGACGATCAGGTACGGAACCCACGACCAGGCCCCGTCGAACATCGACGTTTCGGTCTGCAGGAGCCTCAAGGTCCCTACCAGTACGAGAATCGACCCCAATCCGAGCAAGAGAGAGCCCACCGTTCCGAGAGCCAGCCAGCGTCCGGCGCCTTTCAGAGGACCGAGAGTCTCCTGACGGGCGTATTCCTTCACCACGTCGATGACGTCGCCGACTCCGGCTCGTTCCCGTCTGGCGCGCTCGCTCACACCGAGTTTCTAGCAGCAACCACGTCGTTTGGCACCGTGACGTCGACGCCCGGACCCACATCAACCATCCGGCCCGTCCAGCTGGTACCGAAATCGCACCGAGGCCTCCAGATCGTCGAGAGCCTGGGTCACACACGTGACGCCAGCCGCCGCATCGCCAGCTTCGAGTACACGTTGACGATCCGCCGGGCCGATCGGCACGACGCTCGCCACCCGATACACGTACTCGGCCAGGGTTTCCTCGTGCGACCTCGGCTCCACGCCGGGAATCCGATCGTCGATTCGTCGGAACAGCCCGATCAAGCGATCCACGGCGTCGACGAGACGACGAGTGATCAGGTCCTCGTCACCCACGATCGGATCGACGGGCCAATCGGTCACCTCGGCCACCGGATACGGATCGTCGGGCAACCACGTCGCGACACGAAGGCGTCGAACACCGACGGCCAGGACACCCCGTCGACCGTCCTCGAGTTCCTCGTCGCGAACGACACGAGCGAGCGTTCCGACCGCAGTGCGCAAGTCGCCTCCGCCGACCTCGTGTCCACGTTCGATCAGGACGACACCGAACTCCTTCGACTCGGTGTGGAGCACGTCGTCCATCATCATGCGATAACGAAGTTCGAAGACATGCAACGGCAAGAGGCCACCCGGCAACAGCGGCGTCCCGAGTGGGAACATCGCCAGACGGCGACCGAGGGTCACGACGCCGACCTGTCAGCTCGCCGAAGATGGAACGAGGAGGTCTGCGGTCGGCCCGGAGGGATACGTCGCCAGCGCATCGGAGAGATAGCCCTCCCAGATCGGCCGGAAGGTGGCGTCATCGGACACCCCGGCACCTTCGAGGAGGATCACGAACGACACGAGTCCTCCACCTTCGATCGGGACGTATCCGGCCAGGGCCTTCACCCCGGTCAACGAGCCGGTCTTGGCGACGAGTCGACCTTCCATCGGATCGCCCACGAAGTACGACGACATCGTCCCCGAGCGACCGGCGACCGGCAGCGCGCCATAGAGAACCGAACCCGCATCGAAACGATCGAGCAGATCGAGCATCGTGCGACACGACAGAGCGTTGTCCGTCGACAGTCCCGAACCATCGACCATCTGGAACGCAACGGTCGACACACCCCATCGCTCCAACGTCTCGGTCACGGTGGAAATTCCGGCTGCCCGCGACCCGGCCTGACGAGTCACGTATCCGATCTCCTTCAACACCATCTCGGCCGTGTTGTTGTCGGAGTTGGTCAGCATCTCTCGAATCACATCGGACATCGGTGCCGAACTCACCGAGGCGATCGCCGCCAGCTCGGCTGGCGCCCGGCCCGACGTCGCTTGACCCACGATCGTCACCCCGCGTTCGCGCAACAGTCGGGTGAATTCCTCGGCCGCACCCAGAGCCGGATCGTTGGTTCGCACGCCGATTCCGAGAACTGCTCCGTCGTTGGCGACGAGTCCGCCGATCGGACCTCCTTCCACGGCACGGAACGAGATGGGCCAGGTCGGCGGATACAACTCGGCGTCGTAGCGGGAACCGTCACCCACCACGTTCCCGCCGACCTGGGTGACACCGGCCTGTACGACGGCGTCGGCGAGCGCCTCGAGCGACGTCGCCGGCTGTTGCGGGTACCGGGCGTATCGCGCGTCGTCCGGGTACCACGCCGCGGAGAGAAGCGGGTCGCCTCCCCCGACGAGATACAACGATCCGACCGAACCACCCACGACTTCGGCCTTCACCTGCGTCGTGTAGGTGTGATTCGGACCGAGAGCTTCGAGAGCAACGGCGGCCACGACGAGTTTCAGGGTGCTCGCTGGCGTCACTGCGACGTCGATCTCATCCGACAGGGCCAGGACGCCATCGACTTCGACGGCAGCGCACGATCCGGGCAACACTGCACCACCGAGTGGTCGCAATGCGCCTTCGAACGCCGTGAGCGAGGTCTCGCGAGCCAAGACCTCGGGAGTGCGCCGAGCCGAGAGGATCGGAGTCTTCGGCGCGACGGCGGGATATTCGGCCACCGCATCGGGGCCGGGGGGCTCGCTTCCGTCACGCGATTGCGCGTATCGCCACACACCGAACAGCACCACCGCTGGGAAGGCCGCGACGAACAACAGAGTGGCGATCGGATTGGCCGCCGGCACGGCTCTCCGGTGCGGGCGACCGGTCGGTGCAGGTGACATCAGAGTCCTCGTCGACGACGGTACTCGGCCGCACGATACAGATGGCCGAGGGCCATGACCGCGCGGTGACCCGACGAGTAGCACAGGCGTCCGGTGGCGCGAACTGTCGCTGGACCCGAGTTTGCCGGATCGGCCACGGCGAGTTCGGTGGCAACGAGGATCGGCTTTCCGGTTCGCCTCGACAGTTCGTCGGCGGCTTCGGCGAAACGCTGATCCTGGCGCTCGTGATACGCGACGATTCTTTCGAGTCCGTGGTCGGGATAGAAGCGACCTTCCTTCATCATGCGCGCTTGATTGGCCTGGATTCCGATCCCCAGATAGATCATCGCGTGAACCTCGGAGTGGGTCGCGATCATTTCCATCACCTCAGGAATGGTGTCGCGAGTCTCTCCACCTGCGCAGTCGACCGGATTGCTCCGACTCCATCGCGGCGGAAGTTTGGTGTCGATCGCTCGCCGCAGATCATCGGGCAAGTCGATCAACGTCAACACTCCGTCGCGCGTCAACGCGTCGGACGTCACGACTCCCCATCCCCCAGCGGTCGTGAGAATCACGGTGTTCGGACCGAGTGGAAGTGGTTGCGTGGCGAAGGTCGCGGCCGCTTCGAACGCCTCGTCGACGTCCCTCGCCCGAGTGATCCCTGCAGCGCGGCAGAAACCATCGAACACCTTGTCGTCGGCCGCGAGAGCTCCGGTGTGCGAGGCCGCGGCCTTGGCCCCACCCTCGGTGGACCCGCCTTTCACCAACACGAGAGGTTTGCGTCGGGCAGCCGATGCCAGCCGCTCCATCAGGGCCCGACCGTCGGAGATTCCCTCCACGTACGCCAGACCCACCGCCGTGGCCGGATCATCAGCGTAGAAATCGAGATAGTCGGCCACCGACACCGCCGCCGCGTTCCCGGCCGACACGGCTCGACTGATCCCCACCCCTGTGGCCCGGGCGTAGTTCATGAACGACGACACGAAGTTTCCGCTTTGGCTGGCCACACCAATCCGCCCGGCCGGCGGATACGGCGCCACGATCTGCGCACACAACGAAGCGGGTGTGCTCACCACACCCTGACCGTTCGGCCCGGCGAGGAGGATGCCCAACTCATCGGCCAACTCGACGAGCTCGCGTTCGGCCCGCCGCCCCTCGTCTCCGGCCTCTCCGTATCCGGCCGAGGTGAGGAAGGCCGCTTTCACTCCCTTTTTCGCGCACGCTCGCAGAAGGTCGGGATTGGCACCCGCTGGTGTGCAGACGAACACGAGATCGATCGCGCCGTCGGGCAGGTTCTCGATCTCGGCCACGGTGCGCACTCCGAGGACTTCCTCGCCCTGAAGATTGGTGCCGAACACCGCTCCGTCGTAACCCGATGCCAACAGATTGTGCAACGAGACGAAACCGAACTTGCCCGGGTGGGTCGACGCTCCGGTCACCAACACCCCGCGTGGTTCGAACAAGGCCGCGAACTGCTCCGCACTCGGACGAGTACGAGACGTCGTGGAGACCGGGATCGGCTCCCCGATCTCGACCAGTGCGTCCACGGCGACCGGTCGGCCGTTCGCATCGACGATCAGAGGATTCACGTCGACGCTGCGGACATCGGGGCGCTCGTCGGCGAGCCGGCCGAGGCCGACCAGGATCGCAGCCAACGTGTCGCGATCGACCGCGGCCTCACCACGGAAGGGTCCGAGAAGTTTCCGAGTCGCCAAACCCTCGATCATGTCGTGAGCAGTGACGACGTCGAGTGGAGCCGGACGGAACACGACGTCGGCCAGAGCTTCGGCGAGCACCCCACCGACTCCCAACATCACACTCGCGCCGAACTGCGGATCGCGAACGACGCCCGCGATGAGCTCGCGGTTGCCCGAGATCATCGGTGCGACGAGTACCGACACCTCACCGTCATCGGGACGCGCCGCAGCGAAGAGTTCAATGGCGGCGCGTCGGACCGCCTGCTCGTCGGCGAGACGCAGGCGCACCAGTCCGCGCTCGGTTTTGTGGGCAATGGCATCCCCGCACAACTTCGCGACGACGGGGTAACCGAGTCGACCCGCAGCGAGGACCGCATCATCGGGATTCGTGACCGTCTCTTCCCCGGCCATCGGCACACCGAATTCGGCGAGGAGACGCTTCGAACGCTCTTCCGACAAGGTGAACGATGCAGAGGAGACCATGTCTGCCACGGTAGTCGCCACCAACTCGGCGCATTCGTCCAAGCTTCGATCATCACGTCGCGCGACACCGGAATTCGATGTCGCGCGACGCCACGTGGTCGGGCTGACAGGACTTGAACCTGCGACCTCTTGACCCCCAGTCAAGCGCGCTACCAAGCTGCGCCACAGCCCGCTATGTCACCGCACGCCCAGAGGCGATACGGCACGCCGACTCTACCGGAGGGGCAAGAGTCCCCCTCGGTCGGTCAAACGAAGAGGTCGACGATGCGCCAGGCGAGATACAGCACGACACCGCCGACGAGCAGTTTGAAGTGCCAGGGAGCCGCTGGATCATCACCGGCCTCACGGGCGAGGGCGTTCAGATCGAGATTCTCGGCGGTCACCCGCGGACGACTCTGGGCGACGGGCCCGTCCAGAACACGCCGACACGACGGGCAGCTGCCGTCGACCCCCATGGCACTCGGCGCCCAGTAACGCGCACAGTCCTCGCAGAACGGCACGGTCAGTCGTTCCTCTTGCGCACCCTGATCTTCAGAGGTGTGGAACCGAAGTCGAATGCTTCGCGGATACACCGCTCGAGATAGCGCAAGTAGGGCTGGGGAATCTCCCGATTCACGAAAAAGGTGAAGGTCGGCGGATCGGTCGCGCCTTGCAGTGCGTACATGACCCGAACGCCACCGGCGGCGGGTTGACGTTGTTGTGCATCGGCGATCACGCGATTCACGTCTCGGGTCGGCACCCGCCGGTGATACTGAGTGATCGTCTCTTGCAGTACCGGACGGAGCTTGTGCACCCCGCGTCCGGTGAGAGCCGAAATCTTGAGAACCGGAGCGTCGTCGAGGAAGTGAAGTTTGCGACGCACTTCTGCTTCCACCATCTCACGTTCCTCACCGATGGGAACCAGCTCCCACTTGTTGAGGAGCACGACGATCGGACAACCCGAAGCGTCGATGCGCTCGACCAGACGTTGATCCTGCGCCGTGACGCCCTCGGTCGCATCGATCACCAGCAATGCGATGTCGGAGTCGTCGACGGCTCGCAACGCGCGCACCAGCGAGTAGTACTCCGCCGAGTCGTCGATCCTCGATCGACGCCGCATGCCCGCGGTGTCGACGAAGACGACCGGACCATCCTCGGTCTCGACGAGTGTGTCGATGGCATCGCGTGTCGTTCCCGGCATGTCGTGCACGACCGATCGATCCTCACCCACGAGGCGATTGAACAAGGTGCTCTTGCCGACGTTCGGACGGCCGACCAAGGCGACGCGGGGAGGCCGTTCGCCTTCGACGACTTCGGCCACGTCGTCCGACTCGATTCGTTCGGGGATTCGCGCGATCACTTCGTCGAGCAGATCTCCGGCCCGACGTCCGTGCAATGCACTGACCGGATAGGGCTCTCCGACACCGAGGGCGAGGAACTCCCAACGGTCGGCCTCGCGACGATCGTTGTCGGCTTTGTTCACCACGAGAAGGGTCGGAACACCCGAACGACGAATCCAGTTGGCGACCGACGAGTCGTCATCGGTGACTCCGATCGAGCCGTCCACCACGAAGAGCACCAAGTCGGCCGACTTCACGGCTGCTTCCACCTGGCGACTCACCTTGGCGTCGAGTTCCGATCCGGACGGGAGCCACCCTCCCGTGTCGACCACGGTGAAATGGTGACCGAGCCATTCGGCCTCCGACTCCTTGCGATCACGAGTAATGCCGGGTCGGTCCTCCACGATGGCGGTTTGCCCGCCCACGATGCGATTGAAGAGTGTGCTCTTGCCGACGTTCGGTCGGCCGACGATGACCACGGTCGGATCGGCCGGATCGACCATCGAATCGGATTTCGTCATGACGCAATCTCCAGTGCTCGTCTCAGCGACAACCCATCGGTCGGCACGATCTCCACCGGTCGAGGCAGATCGTCCACCGTCGTACCATCGAGGAAACGCCCCTCGGACAAACAGACGTCGGGCAACAGATAGCGATGACCGTCGGGTTCGTCGCGAAGAACTCGGGCCAGATCATGGCCGACCATGAGTCCGGCCACCGACGTGTTCCCACCGAAGAACTCGTTCACGACCGGAACGATACGGACATCGGATCGCGGCACGGAGGCGACGAGAGGACCGAGCACTCGCGCACCGTACTCCCCCGTCAGGATCGCCACCGGAGCACGACGCGACGGGCGGATCGACAAGGTCGTGCCGGTCGAGCGAACCCGCAGACCGGTGTCACCCGCCGGGTTGCGAGGAGCGCGATACCCGGCCGCCGGCGCACCGTCGATCGCCGCGAAGAATCCGCTCTGCGGTCCGGTCGGAACGTCCAGTCGACCGGTGAACTCCCATTCGAAGGTGCGCGCCATTCCGACACCATCCTCGTGCATCGGAAAACCTTCGTAGTCCGCGCCGTCGGGAAAGGGCTCGTCGGCCATCAAGTAGTACTCGTCCGACGCGAACACGAGTCGACGGCCGAGGACGTCGAGGAACCGTCGTTGCCAATCGCGTACGATGCTCAGCACGGTCCGAGCTTCCTCGACCGTGTGAAGTCGCATCTCGGGTTCACGGTTGTACTTGCTGATTCCGAGGGGAACCACCGCGACCCGGGACAGCGTCGGGTATCGATCGAGGATGCCGATCATCGTGTCTTCGAGAATCGCACCGTCGTTCATACCCGGGCACACGACGATCTGCCCGTTGACGGTGATCCCGTGATCGAGCAGCGCGCTCAACCACCGAAGACTCATCGCACCGCGCTTGTTGCGCAACATCCGCACGCGAACATCGGGATCGGTCGCATGGATGCTCACGTTGAGCGGAGACAGCCCTTCGGTCACCACCCGCTCGAGGTCGGCCTCGGTGAAGCGGGTCAGAGTGGTGAAGTTCCCGTAGAGGAAACTCAGCCGGTAGTCGTCGTCCTTGACATAGAGACTCGGCCGTAGTCCCGAGGGAAGTTGGTAGATGAAGCAGAACGGGCAGTGATTGTCGCAAGTACGCACACGATCGAACACTGCGCTCGCGACCTCGGCTCCGAGCGGCACTCCTTCGGCTTTCTCGACGAGAAATGTCGACTCGATCCCACCGCGACGAACGTCGATCTCGACTCGTGCCGCATCGGTGAGCAGCCGCCATTCGATGATGTCGCGTGGGACCGTACCGTCGAGCGCGACCACCTCGTCTCCGGGAAGCAGACCCGCGAGATCGGCCGGCGACTCCGGTGTGACCGCCACCACAATCGGTGCAGTGGAGGTCGCGATCATGGCGTCAGGCTACCGACGGTCCGACGAGAGGTCGCCGAGGCTCCTCGTTCGCGAATCGCGAGCCTGCTCACGACGCACCGTTATCCTCCTGCCATGTCCGTCGAACGAGTACTGCTCGCCAGTCCTCGCGGATTCTGCGCTGGTGTCGAAATGGCGATCAAGGCATTGGCCTGGATGGTTCGGTCGTTTCCCCGCCCCGTGTACTGCTACCACGAGATCGTTCACAACAAACTGATCGTCGAACGATTCGAGAGACTCGGTGTCGTCTTCGTCGACGATGTCTCCGACGTCCCGCCCGGGAGTCCGATCATGTTGTCGGCGCACGGTTCCGCTCCCGAGGTGGTCGACGAATCTCGCCGCCGAGGTTCGATCGTCGTCGACTCGGTCTGCCCCCTCGTGACCAAGGTTCATCACGAAGTCAAGGTGCGCGCCGGCAAGGGCTATCGCGTCGTCTACGTCGGACACGAAGGTCACGAGGAAGCGGTCGGCACGATGGCCGTCGCGCCCGACGCGATCTCACGCGTCGAAGCGGTTGCCGACGTGGATGCGCTACCCGAATTCGATCAACCGGTCGCTCTTCTCGCCCAGACCACGTTGTCGCACCGCGACTGGGAGGGAGTCGCACTGCGAGTACGCGATCGATTCCCGAACGTCTGGACGCCCGGCCGAAGTGATCTGTGCTTCGCCACGACCAACCGTCAGTCGGCGCTCATGCAGATGGCTCCGCACTGCGACGTGATCGTCGTCATCGGTTCGGCCAACTCGTCGAACACCCGCGCTCTCGAACGCCTGGCCGTCGAAGCCGGTTGTGCTCGCGTGTTGCGGATCAACGAGGCCTCCGAGCTCCCCGATGACGTGTCGGGAACCGTCGGAGTGACCGCGGGTGCCTCCGCACCCGAAGAGGTCGTCCGCGCCGTCCTCGATCGACTCGCCCCCCGCCTCGGCGTGGAGCCGATTCGTTTCACCGACGAGGACGAGTACTTCCCCCCGCCTCGCAATCTGCGAGAGCTGCAATCGGCGATCGAAGTGGCGATCACCGTCATGAACGGCGGGGGCCTCGACACTCGTGCGCGAGCCGATGACCGGGCCCTCGCGGCGAGCGACATTCTCGCCGTGCTCGTCGACTGATCGAGCCCGTCCCACGATCGGCGCATTTCGCATCGTCGGCTGCGATCTGCCACGCTCTCGGAGTGCTCAGCCCGACGATCGACACGGTCCGCTTGTTCCTCCACGTTCTGGCCGCCATGGTCTGGCTCGGTGGCCAGATCGTCCTGATCGGCCTGATCCCTCGCCTCCGTCAGGCGGCCCCGGAGACCACGCGAGTGGCCGCCCGCGCGTATGGCACGGTCGCTTGGCCGTCGTTCGCAGTCCTCGTCGTGACCGGAATGTGGAGCATCTTCGATCTGACCCTCTCGGAACAGACGACCGACTATCAAGCGACGATCGGCATCCATGTGGCCCTCGCGTTCATCGCTGGCGCCAGTGCTGCGATCCACTCGGTCGGGCGAACCAAGCTGGCGCTGGCCCTGGGAGGGGCCATCGGGCTGTTCGCCTCGCTCGGCGCGGCGTTCCTCGGAATTCTCCTGCGCACCGGCGCCTGAACGTCCGGGACGCCGATCTGCTGGAGAGCGTCAGTTACGTGGAACCTTGCTCCACGACACGTCTCGATCGACGCGCACGTCACCCGGCAATCCGAGCACGCGTTCACCGAGGATGTTGCGCATCACTTCGCTGGTGCCACCTTCGATCGAATTGGCCCGACTGCGCAGGAACGCCTTCTGAGGATTCTCGAGGCCCATCGCCTGCTCGGGACGGATCATCTGGTATCCACTCGGGAACAACATCCCGTCGGCACCGAGAAGTGTGACCGCGAAGGAATACACGTCCTTGTTCAACTCGGCCATGGCCAACTTGGCGATCGATCCTTCGGGCCCGGGATCTCCCATCTTGCGCATCTGCGACGCGCGGATGTTGGTGAGGCGCAGCAACTCGGCTCGGATCCAGAGAGACATGAGTTCGTCACGCGCGGCGGGAGTCCGCGAATCGGCGGACAAGTCCTTCCACACCTTCACCGCGTCGCGGATCGGCCCCGAACCCTTGGGAGGAATCGCTCCACCGATCGAGACTCGTTCGTTCATCAGGGTCGTGAGTGACACACGCCAACCATCACCCACACTGCCGAGCATCTCGGCGTTCGGGACACGAACGTCGGTGAAGTACACCTCGTTGAACTCGGCTTCACCGGTGATCTGATACAGCGGTCGGACCTCGACTCCCGGCGCCTGCATGTCGACCACGAAAGCCGTGAGTCCGGCATGCTTCACGGCCTCGGCATCGGTCCGTACGATCAGCAAACCCCAACGCGACAGGTGGGCCAGCGTCGTCCAGACCTTCTGTCCGTTGACGATCCACTCCTCCCCGTCGCGAACTCCCTTGGCCGACAAGCCGGCGAAGTCCGAACCCGAACCCGGCTCGGAGAAGAGCTGACACCACACCTCCTCACCCGTGAACAACGGGCGGAGGTAACGCTTCTTCTGCTCGGGCGAGCCCCAGACGGCGACGGTCGGACCGCACATTCCGTGACCGATCGGGTTGCGCGCAACCGGATTGGGCGCACCGGCGGCCGACAGACGTTCGTTGATCGACCGCTGAAGCTTCGGATTGAGTCCGAGACCGCCGAATCCTTCGTCGAAATGCACCCAGGCGAGACCTCGATCGAACTGGGCACCGAGGAACGTCGTGGCATCGGTCGACTTGGGCGGGAACTCGGCGAGCAATTGCTCGACCAGATCGTTCACCTTGGTTTCGTCGGCTGAGGCAGTGGCGGTAGCAGTGGACATGGCTCCCCTTCGTGTCGGCGACAACGGGGCAAAACTAATGCGGCTCGCTCGACCGATCGTCATCGGACTCGTCGGCGCTCGTCACGTCGTGACCGGCCTCGGCGAGCCGTTGGAGCAACGAGTCCCGAATCGACACCCCGGGCTCCCGGGCCTTGTCGGCGGCGATCCGCCATCCGAGTCGGCTCGAGTAGGTCAGCGGAGGCTCGCGTAGTCGCCCACCTTCGACAGCCGTGACACGGGCGAAGAACAGGCGGTGGTCGCTCAGATCCTTGTCGTCGTAGATCTCGCACCGCAACCACGCGATGGCGTCCTTCACCACCGGCAGGTCCTCGGAGCCCCACGACGCCAGGAACTCGTCGGCGACGAAGTGGAACTTGCGACCCGGGTACGAGAAATACTGGCCGGCCGCGACCTGATCACCAGCGAGAACGGACACCGCGAACACTCCGCTGTCCACGATGAGAGGAAACGTGTCGTGACGCGGCGACACCGACGCCATCACGATCGGCTCTTCGAAGCTGACCTGCGTCACCCAATGGCTCGTGTAGGCGCGCCGCACCCCATGATGAGACGCTCCGACGACCTGGACTCCGTGCATCATCTGACCCAGGCTTCGCTTGATCACCGGATCGATCACCGGATCAGTCTCCCGTGATCAGTTCAGTGGCGCAACCAGACGCGCCCACTCGGCCCGATCGTCGTCTCCGATCTCCACCACGCACGAACGCATCCACTGCAGCGCACGCAGGACGATCACCGCTCCGTGATCGCCACCGGCGAGCCTCTGCACCCAGATGGCACGCAGGTTGTTGAGCATTCGCTCGACGATGGCCACCATCGAAGCCGGATACCACGCAACCGGCGGAATCGCCACCGGACGACCGGCCATGCGATTGACGAGATCTCGACAATCCTCGGCGTCGAGCACCGCGCCTCCGTGGAAGGGGTCGAAGAACCGGGACGGAATCCGCGCGACTCCGTCGATCTCACCGACGAGGAAATGGCCGGGAAGTCCCACTCCGCACAGGCGCACCCCGAGGCGAGCGCCGACCTCGATCATCAGAATCGACAGAGTGATGGGGATTCCGAGCCCTCGCTCCATGACGACGTCGAGAAGAGAATTACGTGGGTCCGAGTAATCCGCCACGTTTCCTCGCAGGCGACCCGAGGCGAAAAGCGAGCGAGCCACTCCTTGCGCGGTCGGTGACTCGACCGACGCCGCCAACTCGTCGATCCGAGCGAGCTGACCCACCAGATCTGCGGCTCGAGAACGATCGGTGCCGTCGAGGTCGTCGCACGCGCGCGTCGTGACGTGCGAGAGCAGAAGTGCGACTTCGGCCAGCGAACCATCACCCGCCTGCACCAGTGAACGGAAAAGGAGCGCTGGTTCGAAGTCGTCCCAAGATCGTCCGATCGACTGCACGCGGCCGAGGGTAATCGCACTACTCTTCCGGCCATGTATCTAGGCGCTCACGCTTCGACGACTCCCGACAAACCCGCTCTGATCATGACCGGGTCCGGTTACACGCAGACCTTCGCCGAACTCGATGCCGCGGCCAATCGCTTGTCGCATCTGCTCCGATCGGCCGGGTTGCAACCGGGCGATCACGTCGCGATCTGCATGGAGAACCACGACCGGTATCTCGAAGTTCTCTGGGGCTGCCAGTACGCCGGCATCGTCTACACGGCGACGTCGTCGCGGCTCACCAGCAAGGAACTCTCGTACATCATCAACGATTGCGCAGCGAAGGTCTTCATCACCTCCAAATACAAGGCCGATCAGGCCGCCGAGATCGTCGCCGACACACCGAACGTGCATCTGCGACTCATGCTCGACGGGACCATCCCGGGATACGAGGCCTACGAGACCGCCGTTTCCGCGCACTCCAGCGAACCGTTGCCAGCTCGAGTCGCTGGCGTCGACATGCTCTACTCGTCGGGCACGACCGGCATGCCCAAGGGAGTCACCAAACCTTTCGTCTCGCTCCCCCTCGAAGAGACCCCGACCTCGGTCGCGCCGATGATCACCATGCTCTTCGGCTTCACGTCCGACAGCGTCTACCTGTCACCGGCTCCGCTGTATCACGCGGCACCGTTGCGATTCACGATGGGCGCTCAGAGCGTCGGCGCCACTGCGGTCGTCATGGAACACTTCGATCCCGAGGAGTACCTCGGGGCGATTCAGGCCCATCACGTGACCCACAGCCAAGTCGTCCCGACGATGTTCGTTCGACTGCTGAAACTCGACGCCCCGATCCGCGAGTCCTACGACGTCTCGTCCCTCCAAGCCGTCATCCACGCCGCGGCCCCGTGTCCCATCCCGGTCAAGAAGCAGATGATCCAGTGGTTCGGATCGTTGATCCACGAGTACTACGCCGGAACGGAAGGGAACGGGTTCGTCTACTGCAACAGCGACATGTGGTTGGCGCATGAGGGAACCGTCGGCATGCCGATCGGCTGCACGATTCACATCTGCGGCGACGATGGTGAAGAACTTCCTCGCTACGAAAGTGGCACGATCTTCTTCGAAGGTGGTGCGGAATTCGAGTACCACAACGATCCCGAGAAGACGAAGGGTTCCCGCCACCCGAAGGGTTGGAGCACACTCGGCGACGTCGGCTATCTCGACGACGACGGCTTCTTGTACCTCACCGACCGCAAGGC
>VFQT010002549.1_pt1 | contig 18448 bp, 20 predicted proteins | sample 3512381 | NCBI WGS metagenome assembly VFQT01 (sample SAMN10412376, study PRJNA504923) | tailings metagenome | isolation source: Relicate 2 Philex TSF3 active mining site | place: Philippines: Tuba, Benguet | collected 2017-08-29
TTCGCTATCCGTTCGCCCTTTCCGTGCAGATACGTCACTTTCGTGTAGTCACCCCTACCATACCGCGGGCCTTTTCGCGGGTGGTGACCGGCTTTCCGTACGTGCCAGCTGGTTCACCAGCAATGTCAGCGATCTCATCACTTCGCGAACAGTGGGGAGCTTCACGCGGACTTTCCCCTTCAGCGGCACCGGCCTCATCTTCCAGTACCAGAACGTCAGCAAGGCGCGTCGTCGCGGGCTCGAGGCTGAGATTGCCTATGGGATCGGACCCGTCGATTTCTCTGCTGCCTACAGCCGGGTCCGCAGCATTGATCGGAACACGGGAGAAAACCTGTTCTCGTCGCCTGACAAGCTGGCACTCACCGCTGGCGTGCGCATTGTCGACTCGGTCAAGGTCAATTGGACATCGCAGATCGTCTGGGCGCAAGACTATGACACGACGGTCATCCGGCGTCGCGACGCCTATGATGTGCACGATGCCTTTATCACCATCACGCCCGCCAGTTTGCCTGTCCGCCTCGATCTCGGGGTGACCAATATCTTCGACAAGCGCTACGCGCTGTACAAGAACTCGACAGCGAACCCCAATACCTTCGAGGAAGGCCGCAGCCTTCGTGCTACCCTTACCACCAGGTTCTGACATGAAGTTCAGAGGAGAACTCTCGTGAAACACCCCATTACTCGCTGCGGCGTCATTTTCGCCGCATTGTCGGGCACCATTTCGCCGGTCATCGCAAAACCGCAAACGCAGCCAGTGGAAATCCGGTTTGACGCACGCGTAGGCTCGGAGCCCGCGCGTTGCGGTCAGGCCTATTCGAACATCGGCAGTGCCAAGGCTGGAATGCAATTCCAGGACATGCGCATATACGTTTCGGCCGTGAAGCTGATTGATGCGCAGGGCAGTGAAGTGCCGGTCACCCTGACTGCAGACGGGCAATGGCAGAGCGACCAGGTCGCTCTGCTCGACTTCGAAGACCGGACCGGAAATTGCAATGGCAACCCGGGCACTAACATGGTGGTGCGCGGCACTGTGCCAAAGGGTGCCTACAGTGGCCTGGTTTTCGAGATTGGTGTGCCGCAGGCGGTCAACCACCAGGATCCAACACTGGCCGCTGCGCCGCTCAACGTGACGGGACTGACCTGGCCTTGGCGCGCCGGCTACAAGTTCACGACCATCGATCTCGAAACGAGCGGCGGTGCAGGTGGCCCGAATGCCGCCACCGGGTTCTCCATCCACATAGGGAGTACGGATTGCGGTGATGGTCCGCTCATGAAAGCGCCGAGCGCGCCCTGCAAGGTATCCAATCGCTCAAGCTATCGACTTGATGGCTTCAACCCCGCCTCGTCCAGGGTCGTGCTGGATTTTGCGGCGTTGCTTGCGGGCACCGACATCACGGTCAATGCGCCGCGCACCGCGTCGGGTTGCATGTCCGGACCCGATCCAGACTGCGTTGCAATCTTCGACCGGCTTGGCCTCATTTTCGACGGGAAGCCGTCGACCGGCCAGAAGTGGGTGCGGGCGGAGTAAGCGATGCGCATCTCCACGATTTCCCTGCTGCTGTCCGGCCTGTTGCTCGCGTTCAGCGTAGCCCATGCCGAGCAGCACGGGGGCGGGGCCTTGCAACCAATCGATGCGATGGTGCCAAGCAGATATGACTTCGGGCTGCCTTCCTGGGCGCCGAGGCCGCTCGAACCAGCATCGAACCCGACCACACCGGCGAAGGTCGAGCTGGGCCGCTACCTGTTCTATGACACCCGCCTTTCGCGCGACGGATCGAAATCCTGTGCGAGTTGCCACGAGCAGGCCCGATCATTCACCGACGGTCTCGCACGGTCGCCCGGCGTCACGGGCGATCTCACCCATCGCAACGCGATGTCGCTGGCCAATGTTGCCTACTTCCCGGTGCTAACCTGGTCCAACCCGCTGCTCAAACATCTGGAGCAGCAAGCACTTGTGCCCTTGCTGGGCCAGGAACCGGTCGAACTGGGCCTCGCCGGAATGGATGAGGAGGTCATTCGCCGGCTGCATGAGGAGCCAGTCTATAAGAGGCTCTTCGCGAAGGCATTCCCCGAAGTTCGCGGCCAGATTTCGATGGCGACCATCGTGCGTGCCCTGTCGGCATTTCAGCGCACCATCATCTCGGTTCGCTCGCCCTATGACCGCTATCGCTACGAGGGGGATGTCGGCGCTGTCTCGGACGCCGTCATTCGCGGCGAGGCATTGTTCTTTTCCGAGCGGGCTGAATGCCATCACTGCCATAACGGTCTCAATTTCTCCGATACCGTACTGCATGAGCGCAACCGGGCAGGCGAGGTCGCTTTCCACAATACCGGTCTGTACAACCTCGATGGCAAGGGCGCTTACCCTGCAGACAACACCGGGATCATGGAAATCACCGGGCGGCCCGAAGACATGGGACGGTTCCGTGCTCCCAGCCTCCGCAATGTCGCGGTAACCGGGCCCTACATGCATGACGGTTCGATCGAGACGCTGGACGGAGTGCTCGATCACTACGCGTCCGGTGGCCGAACCATCAAGACCGGTCCCTACGCCGGTGTCGGTCACGACAATCCGCTCAAGAGCTCGTTTGTCCCCGGTTTCACGCTGACAGCGGGCGAACGCGCCGATCTCGTCGCCTTCCTCAACTCGCTGACTGACGAGCAATTCCTCCGCGATCCTCGCTTCTCAAATCCCTGGCTGGCCGCAAAGGATAAACATCGATGAACCGAATCCTGACCGCGCTGGTTGCACTGTCACTGCCGATCGCGGCGATCTCTCCCGCGAGCGCGCATACCTCGCTGCGCAGTTCCAGCCCGGCCAGCGGCAGCGTGCTCATGCAGGCGCCGCCGCAACTGTCGCTGACATTCCTGGAACCGGCGCGACTGACCTCGCTGATCCTGGTGACAGCGTCGGGTGAACGCAAGCTGGCGTTCGCGCCGACGGGCAGTGCGCTGACCTTCACCACACTGAAGCCACATCTGGAACGCGGTCGAAACGAGGTCCGCTGGACAGCACTCTCTCAGGACGGCCACGTGATCGAGGGGAGCATCATCATCGTTCTGCGAGCACCAGAACGCTGATATGTTCGAAGCGCTGAGCACAGCAGCAAGGACTGTTGTCTATGCTTCGGCATTGACAGGTTCGGGCAGCGTCATCGCGCTGGCCTCGCTGCGGTGTGAAAGCGGACCTGTTGCAGTTAGGCTGAACCGAGTGATCCGCGCGTCAGGCCTGGTCCTAGCCAGCATCACCTGCATTGCCGCGTTTCTTTTCCTCGTCCGGCTTGGCGGGATTGATGACGCAGCGGCCCAAATAGCGCTCTTCGGGTCGCCACTAGGCGCTTCCTTCGCGCTTCAGGTGCTTGGTGGGTTTGTTCTGGCTGCAGCTGCTAGCCCTAACGTTCGGCAACTCTGCGCCGCGGCAATCTTGCTGTCCTTTGGCGTCGTAGGCCATGCCGCCTCGCGCGGCATCGTCAGCTCGGCAGCAGTTGTCCTTCATGTGAGCGCAGCAGCATGGTGGCTTGGCGGACTGCTGGTGTTGTTTCGGGCCAGCAGCGTGATGGATCGCAGGGATTTTGCGTCCCTGACGGCTCACTTCAGCTCGCAGGCAATCTGGGTCGTTGGCATGCTGATCGCGGCTGGAATCACCACGGCTGCGCTGTTGCTCGAGTTCAAGTTCGATCCCTTCCTGCGATACGCGCAGATGCTTCTGGTCAAAGCCGGTATTCTGATCGGCCTGTTCGTATTCGCCGTGATCAACAAGGTTGTTCTTGCGCCTCGGATTGCCGTGGACGAGAAGGCGATCACCTTGATCCGGCGATCGATGCTCGCGGAAATAGGTCTTTTTGCCGCTGTCTTCGTGGCCACAGCCTGGCTCACAACAAACTATTCACCACATACGGCCGACGGGGCGCCACACCAGCAGCACGAGCAGGTTCAGATCAATGGCCCAATCACGATCATCGGTCCCTGGGCGCCCGCTATGTTCCCCGGTGCACAGACCGCTGCCGGCTATATGGTGATCGTAAACCGGCAGAGTGTCGAGGACCGGCTGCTGTCGGCAAGCAGCCCTTGGGCCGAACAGGTGACACTCCATGCGACGAGCAATGCAGGCACCATCTCGAAGATGGATGACCTCAAGTTTCTCGCGATACCGCCTGGCCAACGAATAGCTATTGAACCGGGAGCATATCATCTGATGTTTACAGGTCTCTACGCGCCATTTGTCGAAGGAGACGATATTCCGGTTTCACTGCACTTTGCGAATGCAGGAAACGTGAATGTAATCCTCAAAGTTCACCGCTTTGGCGACGCTGCCGAATCGCATCAGCACTAGCACGAGTCTTGGAACGGCTTGAGTGGTCGCGAACGGCTAGCTTATCCGCGACGTCGCTCAATTCAAGTGGATCTTCCTGGCAGGTATCGATGGGATAGCTCTCGATCCGCGCCGCGCCTGCGCGGCGGATCTGCGCCGCTGCTTCTTCGATATGAAACGATACCGCATCCCGCGCGCGCAGCGTATCGCCAGCCTTCATGTAAGCGATCAGGCGGTCATGCTCGATCAGCGAGCTTCGGGCCTCGTCCAGCTGGAAATAATTGGCGCCGGCGATCCAGACTGCCGGCGGGATGGCCTTAGAATAAGTGGCAAGAGCGACCCGATTACCGCTGAGGCGGACAAGTTCGAAATGCCATTGGTAATCGAAAAGGGCGCCTTGTAGCAAGTTAGCAGCCTGGGTCTCGTAGGATTTGAGCGCGGCGTTGATGTCTTCGAGGTAGGCGAAATTGGCCTTGCCCTGCAGCGCTGCCACCTGAGCGGCAGCCAGGGCCTGGATAGCACCCGCGAGCGCCAGATGCTCGACGATGCGTTCGATCGTCCAGTCAACGATTGTGAAGCGACCATGATCACGGACGATTAGGCCGAGGTCGATGAGTTCCTGTGCGAAGCGTGACGCATCGCCCGCAGCGAGATCCTGGAAGCCGGGGAGTTGCTCGGGATTGTCATAGCGCTGCCGCTTGCGCGGCTCGCGAAGCAAAGCGAAGACATGCCTAGCCGGGCATGCAATCGTTCGCAAGGCTGACAATTTTGCTTTCGCCACCGATGCCTCAAATTGCTTCCCAACGACACCATCCGGATAATCCGTACCACTCAGATTCGGAAATCAAATCGATTTTGTGCTAGATTGCCAGCAATGATGCGGCGGGCAAGAACTCGTCCACGACGGAGGTCGATTGACCAGAGCGCTGTCTCTTTCTGAACTCATGTTCCTCGAAATCAGGTTCGGGGTCCTGTCCGCGCGCTATTTGCCCGGGCAAGTGATTGCGAAGGCGGACGTGGCCGAAGTCTATGCTTGCCGCCCGGCCGCTGTGGCCGAAGTACTCAATGCTCTAGCTCATGAAGGCTACCTGACCCGCCAGGTGCGCAGCAATTTTGCAGTGCGGACCTGGGGCCGTGAAGAGATCGAGGATCACTTCGAGATGCGCGCCAATTTCGAGGGACTCGCCGCATACCGAGCGGCAGAACGCGCAACTTGCGCAGAAATTTCACTGCTGAACACGCTGGCATTGGAGTCTCGCGACGCATCACCTGGCGATCCCAACGCGCTCGAACGCGTGGTGCTCGAGAACCTTCGCTTTCACAGTCAAGTGATGCGCATGTCCCGCATCCCGCAGATACCCGACATGGCGCGCATGGTCCTGCCCAACGCACTCCATCGCCGGATTGCCTGGTCGCAGCGGGTCGACGATGCGGAAGAATCCTTCCGGATGCACCAGAAGATTGCGGCCGCCATTGGTGATCGCTTAGCCTCAATGGCGCGGCTACTGATGCGTGAAGACATTTATTCCTCGCGCGAGAGCGTGCTCGCCGCGATCGAAGCCTTGACGAGCGTCGAGGCAAACGATGTGGCGACAATTGTCCGGTTTGCGCCGACTTTTGAACTGGACGGCAGGATCTACGGGCAGGGGACGCGTGAAGCCGGAGTCGACGGCCGGGTCATTCCGTTCGGCATGCCGGCGGCCAATCTCAAGTAGGTGGGCTCAGCTAGGCTTGGGGGATTGCACGGCGTCGCCGCGCTCGTCCGGCAGGTTTGCCCGGTCGGCCTGCAATTGCTCCATCACGCCTAACATCATGGCCGACGCTTGGTGGAGCCCGGCGGCATTGAGCACGTTGAGGAAGTCCTGAGCATCGGCGGCGATCAGGTCGAGCGTACTTCGATCGATCAGCAATCGCTGCATTCGCATCTAGGCACCCCCGAAGCCAAATCCGCGCAAACGATTGTTGAATCGTGGGAATCTGTCAATATTGCACCAGGTCAAATGTGCCGAATAATGACTCTAAAATGGTGCGAGTTAGGTAGGTGCCCGTATCGAAAGGACGTTTGACTACATGAAAACAATCTAGCTGCCTCTACATTGTAATACCCGGCTTATCCCTTCGCGTTCAATAAGCTGGCGAGAACGACCAGTCTTCGCGAACCGAATTTAATCATTCACCGTCCAGCGGCGTGCAGAATTCGACATCGATCCTGTCGGGCTGAACGATCCTGCCGCGCACACTCACTTTTCCTTCAAGGTGATCAGGCGCCGGTTCCTCGCCAAAATGCAGTCGCCAGGCTACGCCGTCCGCATCGCGAAGGATCGGCCCACGCGGCCCCGCCTCGAGCTTTCCGGTGATCGTGTTGGCTGTACAGCGGATAGGGCGGTTCATGGGCAAGTTCGGGGCGCAGATGGTGGGAGGTGTTGCCCGGTTCTGTTCGGGTCGCGGCCCGTCTCTAGCAAGTGGCACAGAAAACTTGCAAGATTTTGCGCGCGATTATCATGCACCTTCTGCATCAGAGATAGAAATGCATCTCGCGAACCGCGAAAAGATCGGCACTGTCGGTCTCGGCGATCGTCATTAGCAGTTTGAGGTCCTGCACAGGGTGAAACGACAACTGCCGCGTGCGCCGCAGCTCAAGCAGATTGTAGATAGTCACGGGGTCGTCGGGTCTTACAACGATCGCACCGCCGCGGTTATCCGAGACATCGATGGCTCCGATTGCTCCGTCTGGAATGTCCTGGAAGTTGTTGAAATACCGCTTCGTTGCGAAGCCGTTGCACAGGTGGATCTCCCATACTTCGACCTCGCGGGGGCACGATCTGCCGATTTCGAGCATGCCGCCGACGCCAAGACTGATGCCCTCGGGTCCGGCAAAATAGCACAGCTGCCAGCGATCGATGGTCAGCTCGGCATCGCAGGACTGCCCCTTAGCCAGAAGACCGACGGCAGGATCACGGCATAGCGGCGACGGAACTGAATTCATCGAACAAACTCCTAATTCAAGAGTGACGGCAGTACGATCAGCCAAGATTGCCGGCGGTAAAACGGCGCGGCCCGGTGGGAGGTGGCCCGGACCGCGCCGCACCCCGTCAGGCGTAGATCGCTTGGCTGATCCACTTGGGGCTGTCGGCCTTACGCTCGTCGCTGACGGAATGGTGATGTGCGCCGGCGTCCTTGTCGGAGCAGTCCGAGCACAGCCCATTGGCTTCATACTGTGCGGCCTGCGCGCCTTGCTTGGCATCCCGCTTGCGCGCCTCGAGTTCCTCGCGCAGCCGGGCCAGACCTTGCCGAACCTGTTCACCCATCACCTGGTGATCGGCCGATCGCTGGGCAGCCCCAGGGGCAGGCGGCACTGAGGGGCTGGCAGCCGAGGCGAGGGCAGGGGTGGCCGTGGCGGTGAGCAGAGGTACAATCAGGCAGAGATATCTCTTCATCTTCAGTCTCCTTGGTTCTCAGAAAAAGCCGGTCCGGCGACCGAACGAGAGGTCGGCTTGCGATGAATTCCCAAGCGCCGACCGGCGCACGCTCAGGGTGACGCCCCGCTTGCCGCGGGCGCGGAAGTGGAGATCTGATGGATCGATGTTGTTGCGTTCGGCCCAGTCTTGCGCGTCGCGCTCGCTGGCAAAGTCGCCGAGTTCATCATGCTCATAGGCCATGATCAATCTCCTGATTGTGGGGCAGCGGGTTGGGGCGGGGTGCCTTGGCAAGGCAGGCGACAATGCTCGACGCCAGGGCGACCGCGAGCATCGCCGCGATCGCCAAGTCGCGCACCGATGGCTCGGAAGACAAGAAGACCAGGACCGCGAGCCAGACCAGGGTGGCATGGGCTCGGTCGAACACGCGGCCTGCGGCCTCAGCCGAAAAGGTGAGCCGCGACCTCACAGGTCGAGCCCCAGCGATTTTTCAGGGACGGGAAGCTGGCGGACCGGCGCTTGCGGCGCAGGTCCCAGCACCGCATCGAGCTTGGCCTTGAGCTCCGGGCTCATCCTCAGTTCGGGCACTTGCCGACTATCGATCGGATTGGAATGGCGTGGTTCCACCTCGACCTTGCCGGTCACTTCGAGCGCTGAGGTCTTGTTCCCGGGGGTGCGGTCGAACTGCTGCTTCAGGGAATCGAGGTTGTTGGTGACAACGACCATGTCGTCGGTCGCGCGCGTGTTGAGGACGTTCTGGGTGCGCTGGGTGGCGAGATTGCGCTGCGAGGAGGAGATAACTTCGATCGCCTCCGGCTTGGTCATGCCCTGCGCCATGTGGGCATTGAGGGCATAGCCAAGATCGAGCCGGCGCAGCATCGGATCGCCGGGGGCGAGGACCAATTGCCGCTTGTCGGCAAGTTCGACGCGGATGCCTTCCGCGCGCGCCTCAAGTACCGTGGCATAGGTCGACTTGGCAATGTCGCGACCAGCGTCCTTGTCGCGCCAGAACACAGTCTCGCCGTCGTGGATCCTGATCTGCTTCTGCTCGTAGAGCCCAAGCCGGTCGAAACGGTGATCGGGATTGATCCGGTCAGGATCGATGATCTTGCGCTTGCCATCGCGCTCCAGCACAACCTTGCCGTCCTTGCGCACCTCGCTGACCTGATATTCGCCGCGCCCGAGACCGATCTCGCGCACATCCATCCGCGCCTCGACCACCTGGCCGGTCCGGTACGTCGAGGCGAAGCGCAGCTCTTCGCGCGTCGCATTGGCGCTCTGCAGCGTGGTGAGAGCGACGCCGGCGCCAGTGAGCGTGCCCTCCTTGAGCAGTCCCGCCTGGACCCGCGTGTTGATCTCGGCGCGGTCGGCGCGGCCGGCGGTGAATATCGCGGTCGCCTCGCGCTTCTCGGGCGTCAGCGACAACCATAGCTCGGCTGCCCGGGCGACATGGTCGGGACCTGCCTCGATCACTCGGCCGTGCGCCGCGAGCAATTCGAGCGCGAGGCCGGCATGGCCCTCATTCGAGAGGCCGGCAACGGCGAGGAGGAGCGGGGAGTTCTTCTGCCGGATGTTCTCGTCCATCCGCACAGTCGCCTGACCAGAGGCCTGCGACACCGCGAACATCTTGCCCTGCTCGATCGCCGAGAGCTGCTGGCGGTCGCCCATGAACGGCGCCTTGGCCAGGTCGAGTTGCTCGGCGAGCGTGGTCAGGCGCAGCATGTCGCGCGAGGAGACCATCGAGCTTTCATCGGTGATGATGACGGTGTTGGCGAGCGCTGCTTTGGCCGCCTCGAATCGCTCGCCGGCCCCGGCAGCGGCAGCCGAGGCATAGGTGCTGAGGAACCGGGCGATCGTATAGGCCTCGATCCCCGCCGCGCGCATCTGGTCGGCCGACATGCCCTGGCCCCCGCCACCTCGCAGATCGGCGACCATCTTGTTCTGGAAAGCGAGGCCGACCAGCTTGACCCCTTCGGCGTCCAGGACCTTGTCGAGCGCGCCCAGCAGCGTCGATTTACCCGCACCGGCGACGCCCTGGACATTGAGGAAACGGTCGCCGCCGGAGAGGATTGCGACGCCTGCGGCAAGTTGGCCTTCATTCAATTGCCAGGTGTCGACCCCGGCGCGCTCGCGCCCCAGTTCGCGCGCCGCTTCCTGCAGCCGCGCCATCGCCGCCTCGGGCGGCATAAATGCGCGGCCTGTCCCGTGCCCCCTCTCGATCGTATCGAGGATCCGCTGTTCGGTTCCCAATGCCGCCGGCGTGGTCACGAGGTCGAAGTGCCCGTCGAGCCGGTCGGACTTGCCGGGAATCAGATGACCCTCGCGCACCAGTTCGCCGATCCGCTGGACCACCGCGCCGCCCTCAAGCCCCTTGATCTGGAACCCGAGAGCGCTAGCCAGGATCGCTTGGGGCGAGAAGGCCGCTTCGCGCTCGGAGAGGTGGCGGATCGCCGAAGCTGTCGCGTGTTGGGCCTTGATGGTTTCGGCAGGCAGGAAGAGTGCTGCCGCGCCGCTCACTGCAAGCGGGCTCGGCGTACGCAGCGCCGCATTGATCCGGGTGGCGACTTCGCCGATCGCCGCCGTGGCCGTCTCGCGAAACGTGGGCCGGGCCTGCACATCCGCGCGTGCCTTGGCTTCGGCCACCAGGCCCTTGCCATCGAACCCCAGCTCGGCGGCGCGTTGCTGCCAGCCCTCGACAAGCGTGCCGCGATCCTCGGGCACCAGTTTGGGATCGCGGGTATAGAGCGTGATCTGCTTCTTGGTCGCGAGGCTGGTGGCGCCGGTTTCGGCGATCTTGGCCTCGATCTCGTTGGCCCGGGTCGAGAAGGCCTTGATGACCTCGGCGGGCACACCCTTAATCTCGAACGAACCATGCTTGCCGGCGGCCTCGGTCTCGTAGCCGAGCTTCTGCAACTGGGCGCGGAATGCGGCGTGGTAGAACTGGCCGATTGTGGTGTTGTTCTTCCAAATTTCGCCGTTCCACAGCGCCTTCCAGGTGCCTTTGGGTTCGCGGGTCAGGTTGGCGACGACGGCGTGGATGTGGCCCTGCGGATCGAGCGCGCGGCTCATGTCGTGGGCGAACAGGGCATAGACGAGATTGCCAGTCTTTTGCGGCTCGCCGCTGCGCGAGCGATCGTAATTGCGGCTCTCGGCAAACTGCTTTTCGACGAGCTGCGTCATGGTCGATTTGACGGCGGCGAGGTGCGCATCGAGGATCCGCTTGTCGCCGCTCACCAGCGCCAGGATCGAGGCGGACTTGGGCATCGAGAAGGTAAGGTCCAGGCCCAGACGCCGCCCTTCGACCTGACCCACCATCTCCCCGTCAGGCAAGCGCCCATTCAAGATCGCTTCGAACTGATCGCGTTCGACCTGACCCTCAAGTCCGAGTGCGCGCGCACCCTCGCCGCCCCAGACTCCGGCTTCCGCGTGTTCATCGGCTGTGTAGTAATTGTCATTCGCGAAATAGTCGGCTGCGCCGCTCGACGACCTGACGGATGCGATGGAGTGCATGGGTTACATCTCCGGTCCGTCATCGTGGCTGGGGACATCGATCTCGGGCTGTCGCGGCGGTTCCTTTTCGCGTCCCACTTCGGCTTCGCGGTCGATTGCTTCGGCAAGTTCGCGGGCGGCTTGGGTGGACCGCTGGGCAGGGACCTTCGTCCCGGCGCTGCGGGGCGTCTTGGACGCGGTTTCGGTCTCGCTGGCGCGCATGGTTGCTGCGCTCTTCACGATCTCGGCGCTGGCGATCATCGAGCGGCCAAGGCTCGGTTGCGGTGCAACTGCCGGCTCGGCCTGTACGGCGGCGAAGTTCAGCTCTTCTTGTCGAGGTGTGGGATGCTGCGCCGCCGATTCCTCGTCGACTTGCGCCGCGGGGGCGAGTTCGAGTTCGTCCTTGGTCTCGCGCCCGCCGCCTTCACTTTCCGCATCATCATCATCGGCATCGGCATCGCGTGCAAACTCGATCGGCTCGACATGCGCGCGCAGGACATAGCCTTCGGCAACCTTGGGATAGTCCTTGTAGGTGAGCTTGATCCGCGCGGCATCGAAGCCTTCCGGGAACACCAGGAAGCCGCGCAGCGAAGGCAGTTTCATGATGTCGTCGGGCAGCACTAGCGGCTGCACTTCCGAGCGCGGGGTGATCGTCGCCGCGTCGCGGATGTTGGAATAGCCGTAGCTGTAGGCCTCATCCATCATCCTGACTTCACGGTGGCCGATGTAGTCCGAGCAGTGCTCGGCGGTGTCGCGGTCGGCTGCGGCGAGAACGAGCTTGGTCCGCGCGAGCGAGGCAAGGTTCTGCGCGCCTTCCTTGCCGTAGGTCTCTGCCAGTTTGGCGAAGGAATGGATGCCGAGCACGAAGGCGCCGCCGAAGCCGCGCGCGGTCTGCAGGCCGTCCTCGATCGCCGGCAGGCGGTGCAATGCATGGACCTCGTCGAAGAAGAACCAGGTGCGCAGGTCCCGGGTTCGCGGCAGGCGCATCAGGGTGTGGACCGCGAGGTTCATCCAGAGCGAGAGCAGCGCCCGATTGAGCACCAGTTCGTTGTGCGAGGAGGTGATGAACAGGATCGAACCGGGCTTGTTCTCCGCGCGAATCCAGTCGGAGATCGAGAACGCCTCCTTGCCCTCAGGCAGGAAGCGCAAGGCCTGGGCATTGGTGTTGAAGACGGCGCGGATCGATTCCGCCATCTTGGCCGCCTCGGGCGCGGTCAACGGATCGGCAACGGTGTGCTCTAGGAGTTTGTGGACCTCCTTGAGGTCGGCCATCATCAGCTTGCTGGCGAGTGCCTGGTTGGTGGCCTCGCCAAGCTTGATCAGCTTGATGCAGGTCTCGACGAACAGCGTGCGCGCGGCCAGCATCCAGAAGGGTTCGGCGCCCCCGCCGTCGGCAGGAAGCAGAGCGGCGGCGATCCCGGTGAAGTCGGCATGGTTTTTGGCTTCGGCGAAGACCGACCAGCTCGGGCAGCGCTCGTCCATCGGGTTGAGGATGGTGTCGGTCTCGGGGTTGTAGAACGCCTCGACGTAGGCCCCGGTGAGATCAAACACGACCGCCCGATCTCGGCGCGCCCGCATCTGCGCGATGAGGGCGCGCATCTGCGTGGTCTTGCCGGTTCCGGTCGAGCCGATCATGATCGTGTGGGCCTGCTCGGTGCGCCAGGGGAATGGCACATCGGCCATCGAGTAAGCGTGGTGGATGCCCGCAGCCTTGCGCTCGACAAGCGGAAGGGCGAGGACTTGCTGAAGGGTCTTGCCGGGCAGCTGATGGGCGACTTCCGCGTCCAGCATGTCGCGATTGTGGGCATTGATGACGGCGGCGAGCTCGGGGCCATCGACCAGCATCGCGCCGCGCTGGTGGCGCTCTTCGAGGATCGACTTGCCGCGCCGCTTCGAGAAGTCGACGAACCACACCGCGATCGGCACCGCAACGAACAGCGAGATGAACAGCGAGCCCCAGATTGCCCGCATCAACTTGTTCCACGCGATGACCACGTCTGGATGGCTGGCGATCATCGAAACCGGCGCCGGGATCACGCGGCCCGAGGGGAGTGTGAGGTTGAGAATTTTGCGCGGATTGAACTCCATGAAGCTCCAACCGGCGGCATAGATCCGCATCAGGATCATCTGCACTTCGTGCTCGTGGAGCAGCAGTGCGAGGACGATCGAAAGCGCCACGAGGAAGGTGAAGAACCACACCAGCAGCGGCATCTTCGCCGAAGCGAACCACATCATGAATTCGTGCGTGATGAGCTGCGAGCCACGGGTGAAGTCGCCGGCATTGCGCGGCATGTTTCCGCGCGCCGAATGGTGCTGGAGTTTGCCCGGCCGCGCCCGGTCCGACCAGGTGTCAGGACGCGGCACAGACCGCCTCCATCCGCGCTTCGGCTTCGGTGATCAGCGCAGTATGAACGTCGGGGTACTGGCGCTGCACGATGAGGTCGGCAACGAGGAACAGATATTCGGACGAGAACTGCCGGCGCCGGTCCTGTTCCGAGCTGCCCGAAACGGCGCCCAGAAAATGCTCGAGCGCGATTCGCAGAAGGTTGGAACGGGAGACCTGTTTTGCAGCTGCCGCAGCCTGTGCAGCATCGGCCAGGGCTTGCGGAAGCCGGACCGTAATCAGAACTGTTTCTGTCATCACCAAACCCTTCGAAAAGGGCCTGGTGGGAATTGCGCAACGCCTGTTTTAGGCGATCCCCCAATGCTTGGCAAGCAAAGGCATCCTGGAAGGGCCGCGTATTACATTGTAATACCGACCAAATCCCGGATATTCAGAGGGTTCGGCGATGTGCACCGGGCTGTATTACAAAGCGCATCACTTCGCATCACCTGTAAACCCACGCATTTCCGCCATTCTTCCTTACGGGCCGCCGTGTACGGTCTGCACCTTTTCCCTTTGATCCTGCAGCTTTGATGGCTCGCGGGTTTTGGTTATTTTGCCCGAATCCGGATGGGTGTTTCACGGCCTCTCGGCAGCACGCCGACGCTGCCAAACTGGCATTCGGAGACAGCATCAATCGTGACAGATAGGGCAGGGGGCTTGCCAAGCTGGCCAGGATGACGATCCTCGCGCGTGGGAGGTTTCAGCACCAACCCAAGAGGTACAATCATGGCCAGGAAAGGAAGTCTCGAGGCCGAAAGACAGGCAATCGCCAAGGAGCGTCAAGCGCTGGAAACACGCGAGGCGAAACTGCGCGACAGCGAGCGGGCGGCCAGCGTCGAGCTGATGCAAAAATCGGTTCTCGGCAAGGCGCCGTTCGAGAGGGTCGAAGGCTTCTTCGCCGCTCTCGGAAAGCTCGGTCTGGACGAAGCCGAGAAACGCCTTCGGGCAAGCTGAAACCGGCCTTGAAAAAGGCCAGCGCCGCCGGGGGCTCGATGCCTCCGGCGGTGCTTTATCATCCGCAAAAAAAAGGCGCCGGAGAGCCCCTCGTCGGAGCCCTCCGGCGCTGCGGCCGATGGTCATTTCAGAACGGGCAATCCGCGTCCCATTCGGGATCCATCACCACGCTCATGAAGCTTGCGGCCCGGGCGATGTTCGCCTCGTCGAAGTCGTCTGCCATCATGCCGGGGACGGAATGGACGATCCGGTCGATCATGTCCTGGGGCAGGGCGTTGTAATCGCCTTCGTCGATGGCGAGGAAGCAGCCGAACTCGTCCTCGATGACGTGCTGGTCGAAGAAGCTGTGCTGGGCTCGGATGCTGGCAGCGCGTACTGCGGCGTCATAGCTGATGGGGTCGAAAGCCGGGATGTCGAGGGTCTTGGTAAGAGCGTTCATGTGAGCCTCCTGTCAAAGGAATTGAAGAGGTCTCCTCAAGGATGGCCGAGCTTGGTCCGGGTCAGGAACGGGCCGCCCGCGGCCCGCCGCGTAGCGGGGGTGGGGGAGCCGATTTTTTCGCCTCCTTCAGGCGGAAAAATTGGGGGAACCGCCCTTCTTGACGCGGGCCAATGGCGGCCATCATACTTGCCAAGTCTGCGAGAGTTTTAACTCTGTTGGTCAGCGCCCCGGTCGCCCCAAACACTGGTGTTGCCAGCCCGGCCGACGCGAAGGCTTCGCGCGCGCGCCAGCAGGCCGCAAGGCCGTTACTGGCGGGGGCCAGAAGCGAGCGAGCCGGGCCATGATAGCGCGCATACCGATCGACAAAAAAGAAGGACATCCGGCGGTGAGGCCGGACACCCTTCCGATTGATGGAAACGGATCGGCCCCGCTCAGAACGGCGGGAGATCGTCGCCGCCCACCACGCGCTTCATCGCGGGCCGATCAGGCTGCGCCGGGGTCTTTGCCCGCGCCGCCGAAGCCTCGTTCTGGGCTGATGCATCGCGCACGATGTGAAGGGGAATGCGCGCCTCACGCAGCCGGTCGGCGAGGTTCGCCTGGATGCCGCCGCCGCTGCACACCACGGCCTCGACAGGCTTGAAGGCAAGCATGCGCGCATTGCGCTGATAGGGCGCTGAAGGTCCCCGCGAGGTATCGGGCTTGCACAGGATCACCGGCACATTGTGGCGCGAGGCCCATGCTGCCGCGATCACGTCCGCGCCCTTGTTCTGGGCGGTCGTTGCCAGCGCCATCGAGGGTACCCGGGCGTGGATCGCATCGAGGTAGTCTTCAACCAGCGCGATGTCGGTGAACTGCTGCCCGCCCGAGAACACCACGACCGGACCCGTGGGGGCGAACTGCTCACGCCGCTGCGCCTTCTGTGCCGCGAGATAATCGCGCGCTTCGATCATCGAGGCATTGGTCTTGGATGACACCCTGGACCCACGCACCGGCGAGAAGGGTCTGCCGGTTTCGACAAGGTAGATTCGCGCGGCATGGTCGCGCATGCACTCCATTGCATCGCGGCATTCAGCAAGGCTGCGGGCCTGCATGGTGAGGTCCTCAAGGTCGGTCGCGTAGACCTCGCTCGGATCGTATTCGCGCAGCTTCTCCTGCAACCGGTTCGCCATGGAATCTTCGCGATCATCGAGGCGTTTGGCGACGACATGAAAGCTGTTGGCGATGCCCCAGGCGACTTCGCTCGCGAAGTCCTCCATCCGGGTGTCGCGGAACAGATCGAAGACCGTTGCCAACATCATCTCGATCGCTGCCTGGGCCACCTCGGGATCGGGCATTTCGATAGCGCTCGGTTCATGCTCGATCGAGAGCTTGGCCAGCTCGGTCTGCTCCATGAATGCCCGGGCGTAGTCGGGCGTGGCGATTTCGCGCGCATAGTGTTCGGCAAGGTCGGCGAAGTTCGAGAAACGGTCCGTCATGATAACCTCCAAAAGGAATTGTCTCTCATCACGCTGATGAAAGATGCCCATCGGAAGGACGCCGGAGTCAGGCAGTCAGGGACGGCGGCGCATCCGCGCTGCCGCCGCGAGAAGCGGGCGTGGGGGGAGCCGATTTTTGCTCGCAAGCCACAAGGCGCCGCGGGCCAAAATCGGGGGGCACCCGCGATCCTTGACGGCCGCCAATCTCCCAGGCGTCATGCTATGGCGATGCTGATTTCGCTCAGCCACCGAGATGAGAGAGAGATTACGGTTTTGCCCCCGAACCCCTCTGGGCGTTCGGGGTTAACCGCAAAACGCCATATCCTCTGCGCCCCGCCATTGCGCCCTCGGCAAGGCAGAACTCACGTTGGAAGCGGGGCGCCCTGACTGCGCCGCTCCGGCGCGGCCAGCAACAAAGGACGGACCCCTTGCCGGAGACTGTCAGTCGGCCCGTGGCCCGGTGCAGCGCACGGGCTCGGGACGGCGACGAAGACGCAGGCGAGAGTGCCGGCGGCCCAATGCGAGGAACGCCGCACCCGCAGGAGCGCAGCCCGCAAGGGCGCGCGGGACCGAGTGCGACAATCTTGGCGGGGCCGCTCCTTCTCGTCGGACCGGCGTTGGCTGGCACCCCGCCGATGATAGGCATATCCGTCGCTGGAATGCCCAATGTTGATGATCGGCGTGCAGGCGGTGGCGATGATCATGTTCGTCATCAGGGAGCCCTTCCGGAGGATATGGTTTGTTAGAAATATATGTGCTAGTTTCTAACGAAAGGAGCGCTCGAATCATGTCCGCCATGGCTGACAAAATCATGAAGCGCGTTCGCGCGAAAGGGAGGGGGTGGGTCTTCACTCCCAAGCATTTCATCGACTTCGGCACGCGTGGCTCGGTCGACATGGCACTGTCGCGCCTCGCGCAAGCGGGCGAGATCCGCAGGATCGGACGCGGTCTCTATGACTATCCGCGACTGCATGACAAGCTGGGCGCACTGACACCGGACGCCGATATGATCGCGCAGGCCGTATCGGCGCAAAGCGGCGATAGACTTGCGCCCTCAGCCGCCGCGGCGGCGAACAGGCTCGGCCTTTCAACGCAAGTGCCGGCGAGAACGAGCTATGCGACGACGGGACGAACCCGCGTGAGCAAGGCCGCAGGCCGCAGTGTTACGCTTAAGCACAGCCGTGCGCCGGTCCTAGGTCACGCCTCGGAGGCTGCCAACGGTGTGGTCCAGTTCCTGGCCGGGCTCGGGCGCGACAAGGTCGATGCCGATGCGATTTCGCAGCTCGCAGCCCGGCTCGACGACAAGGACGTTCAGGCACTGCTCAAAGGCCGCGCGCAGATGCCGGGGTGGATGGGCGATGTCGTGCTGAAGATCGGGGCGGCGCACCATGGATGAGTTCGCCCGGCGGCCTGCCGATGAGCGGCGGGCCTTCTTTGCCGAAGCAGCCGCGCGCCGCGATCTCACACCACTCATCGTCGAGAAGGACTTCTGGGTTTGCTGGACCCTGCGCCGACTGATGGGAGTGTCTGAACTGGCTGGGGTTCTAACCTTCAAGGGCGGGACCTCGCTCTCCAAGGCATTCGGGATCATCAAGCGGTTCTCCGAGGACATCGATCTCACCATCAATCGCGCTGCACCGCTGCTCGGCGAGGTCGCTTCGCCGATGGCCAGCGAGATTAGCGGCAAGGAACGCGAACGCCGCGGCAAAGCGCTCGGCGCTGCCGCGCAGGAATGGGTTGCGACGATCCTGTTACCGACGCTGGCGCAAGCAATCGAAGAGGTCTTGGGCACCCGCGAGGGCTGGAGCATCGAGGCCGATCCCGATGACAGGGATCTGCAGACCGTCCTGTTCAACTACCCAGCGTCGTCGGGATATGGCCTGGACTATGGCGCCAATTATGGCGGCCATACCGGCTATGTGCAGCCGCGGATCAAGCTCGAATTCGGGGCGAGGGGCGATCCTGAACCATTCGAGC
>VFQT010002550.1_pt1 | contig 18444 bp, 17 predicted proteins | sample 3512381 | NCBI WGS metagenome assembly VFQT01 (sample SAMN10412376, study PRJNA504923) | tailings metagenome | isolation source: Relicate 2 Philex TSF3 active mining site | place: Philippines: Tuba, Benguet | collected 2017-08-29
CACAGCGGGATCGCTGCGCTGGCCAGCCGGGTGTACCGGGGATCGCGGTAGGCCACCCGGAAGATGCGGGTCTGCCCGTGGGAGGAGCCGCGGGGATGCAGGTGCTCGAACTGCTCGAGCAGGACGACCGACCGACCGTGCTCGGCCAGCCGCCAGGCGGTGGCCGCGCCCATGCCACCGGCACCGATGACCACTACGTCCACTCGCTCGGTCACGGGTCCTCCCCTTCAATCCACCGGCTCGACCAGGTCGCCTTGCTGGCCCACCCATCGCACGAGGTCGACCCAATGGACCGGTGCGTTAGCTGGATAGTTGCGCCCGGAGCACCTCCAGGAAGGCCTGCGGCCCACCGCTGAAGTCTTCGAGCAAGGCGTCCGGCTGATGGGCGGCCAGTTCATCCGAGGTCGACGTCCCGGTCGCCACCACGATCACGCGGAAGCCGACCGAGCGCGCGGCGGCGATGTCCAGCGGGGTGTCGCCGATGATGATGGTGCGCTCGACCCCACCCCCGAGCTCTAGGGCCGCTTGCCTGACCAGCTCGAAGCGCGTCGCATGCTGGTCTCCGTAGAAGCCCTCCTCCATCTCGAAGTACGGGTGCAGCCCGGAGGTCCGCACCTTCAGGTCGGCCCGGCGGGGGGTGTTGCCGGTCAGCAGTCGCTGTTGCGTTGCAGTGGTCGACACTGCGGCCAGGACGCCTGCGACGCCGGGAATGGCAGTGCTGGGCGCCAGGCTCAGGTCCGCCGCGGTGATCTCGTCGAGGGCAGCCAGGGCCGCATCAACCACTGCTGCATCGGGCTCGACGTGGGCACTGATGATCTCCATGACCAGTTGCCGATCCGTCTTCCCCGTGCCCAGTTGCACGGGCTGGGCATCCACCTTCAGCACGTGCCGGACCGCGTGGGAGTGACGGTCGCGGGGCGAGGGTGCATGGACGACGAGGGTGCCGTCGATATCCCAGAGCAGGCAGGCGTCGGCGATGTCGGTGGTCATGGCCGCATCCTTGCGCTAAGCCGCCTCGACCTCGATCGTGTGGTACCCGGTGGCTCCCGACGGGATGACGTCCCGCTCCTTGGGCGTCTGGACCTCGCCCAGTCCATTCGTCGCCCGAACACGAAGGATGTGCACGCCCGGGGTGGCATCCCAGGGCAGCCACCACTGACGCCAGGTCACCGGATTGGGCACCTCGGCCAGGTTCGCGTCCTGCCACGGGCCATCGTCCACCTGGACCTCTACCCGGGCGACCCCGTCCCCGTCCATCGCCCAGGCGACGCCGCCGATGTTCGTCGGCCCGGCCTTCATGGCGCCTGGATTGGGCTGCTCGATCTTGCTCCCCGTCAGCACCGGGGCATCAGTCGCCCAGCCGCGCACCGTCCAGTAGGCGGGCATGTCAGCGTAGGTAGCCGCTTCGATCTGGGTGACCCACTTGGTCGCCGAGATGAATCCGTACAGGCCCGGGATGACCATGCGCACCGGGAAGCCATGGTCGATCGGCAGGGGCTCGCCATTCATGCCGATCACCAGGAGGGGCTCGCGCTCGGCGAGCCCGGCCAGCGGCGTGCTGCAGGTCCAGCCATCGACGCTGGTGCTGAACACCTGGTCCGCGGCCGAGTCGATGCCGGCCTGCTCGAGCAGCGGCATCAGCGGGGTTCCAAGCCACCGGGCGTTGCCGATGTAGTTGCCGCCGATCGGGTTGCTCACGCACATGATGGTCACGTCGCGCTCGACCATCGGCATCTGCAGCAGGTCGTCATAGGTGAGCGTGTAGGGACGGCGCACCATGCCGCTGAACTCCAGGGTCCACTCCTGCGCTTGGACCTGGGGCACGATGACCGCGGTGTCGATCCGGTAGAAGCTGGCATTCGGGGTAACGAAGGGCTGGATGCCCGAGATCGGCGCCTGCACCCCCGCGGGCAGGGGTGCGGCTGGGGAGGCAGGCAAGGGCAGCAGGCTGGTGGCACGTGAGGCAACCGCACTGGTTCGCGAGCCCAGGAACTGGGCAGCAGCCATCGATGCCGCTGCCAGGCCCGCGAAGCCCAGACCGCCGATGAGCACCGCCCGGCGATTGACCCCCTGGTCGCCTGGGTCGACAGCAGGTCCGTCAGTGGTGCTCGCACCGGCGATGACGCTTGCCTGGCTGCCGGTCGAGCCAGCCGGTGCCGTTCCCCGGCCCGCTACGCGGACCAGCACCGCGAGCGCAATGGTGGAGCCAAGGCCGGCGGCGATCGAGGGCACCGCCGCGCCGAATCCGTCGTCGGGGCGGGCCAGGGCAGCCACGACGCCCATGGCTGCGACCAGGTCGGTGATCACGATCCCCAGCCAAAGCCGGCGGCGAGCCTGGATCCCGGCGACGGCCGCCAGGACGATGACGGCGACGCAGACCCCGACCACCACCACGGACTTGGACGCGGTCCCGAAGGTCTGGACCATCCATTCCTTGACCACTGCCGGCGGCAGGTCGATCAGGGAGGAGGCGACGACGCTGATGGGGGCGAAGGCGGGGTCGATGAGGCCAGCCACCAACTGGCCGATGGAGAGCCCGAAGCCAGCAGCGACCAAGCCGAGGACGGCATAGACCAGAATCACGATGGGACCATAACCGCCATTCGATTGCGGCGCTTGCTCACCGAGCGCAGCCCGACCCGCATAGCCTGGGGTGATGCCTGCCCCGCATCCGCTGACCACCCAGGCCCTGGATGCTGCGCTCGCGGGATTGCCCGGCTGGTCGATCCAGGGTGTTTGCCTGGTCCGACACGACCGTGGCGACTCCTTCGCCAGGGTGATCGGCTGGGTCGTCGCCGCGGCCAAGTTGGCCGATGCCATGGACCACCACCCGGATATCGACATCCGCTACCGCGAGGTGACCTGGCGCCTGTCCACCCATTCCGTCGACGCGATCACCGAGCTAGACCTCAGGCTGGCGCACGGCATCAGCGACCTGGTCGGCCGGCCGGGAATCGGTCATTCGCCGTAGGCCGCCGATGGACCTACCCTGACGAGCGTGTTCGATGGCTTCAGCCCGGCGACCAAGGCCTGGCTGTCCTCGGCATTCGCGGCTCCGACCGCCGCCCAGGATCAGGCGTGGTCGGCGATCTCGACTGGCGAGCACGTCCTGGTCGTCGCCCCGACAGGCAGCGGCAAGACCCTCGCCGCCTTCCTATGGGCCCTGGATCGCCTGCACGCAGGTCCCGCCTCCCCCTCATCGGGGCGTCCGGAACCGTCGACCCCCGCTCGTCGGTGCCGGGTGCTCTACGTCTCTCCGCTGAAGGCCCTGGCGGTGGACGTCGACCGCAACCTGCGTTCGCCACTGGCGGGCATCGCGCAGCAGGCACGCCGTCTGGGACTGGAGGTTCCCGAGGTAACCGTGGCCACTCGAACCGGGGACACCCCGGCCGCCGAACGGGCCCGCTTCCAGCGCTCCCCCGCGGATGTCCTGATCACGACACCGGAGTCGCTGTTCCTGCTGCTGACCTCCTCGGCACGCGAGTCCCTGCGTGGGGTCGACACCGTCATCCTGGACGAGGTCCATGCCATCGCGGGCACTAAGCGCGGCGCTCACCTGGCGGTGTCCCTGGAGCGGCTCGATGCGCTCCTGGAGCGCCCGGCCCAGCGCATCGGCCTGTCGGCGACGGTCCGCCCGATCGAGGACGTCGCCTGGTGGATCTGCCCCAGTCGGCCCGCGACCATCGTGGCGCCGCCCACCGTCAAGGAGTGGGACCTGCGCGTGGAGGTCCCGGTGGAGGACATGGCTGCGCTCGTCGATGGCGTGGGCCCGGGCGGCATGGCGGAGATCTCCGGGTCCGCTGCTGGCGCCGAGGCGCGCTCGTCCATCTGGCCCCATATCGAGGAGCGCCTGGTCGACCTCATCGAAGAGCATCGGGCCACCATCGTCTTCGCCAACTCCCGTCGACTGGCCGAGCGGATCACCGCGCGCATCAACGACATCGCTGCGGACCGTCACCAGGCCGCGGAGCCTGCGGTCGCTGCGGAGCGCAGCTTCGAGCCGATCGCCAGGGCCCATCACGGGTCCGTCAGCCGCGAGCATCGATCCGTCATCGAGGAGGACCTGAAGGCCGGCCGACTGCCTGCCGTGGTCGCTACCAGCAGCCTTGAGTTGGGTATCGACATGGGAGCGGTCGACGTGGTCGTCCAGGTCGAGACCCCGCCCAGCGTTGCCTCCGGGCTGCAGCGCGTCGGCCGTGCCGGCCATCAGGTCGGCGCGGTGAGCCGGGGTGTGATCCTGCCGAAGTATCGCGGTGACCTGGTCACCTGCGCGGTGGTCGTCGAGCGAATGCTCGCCGGTCGGATCGAGGCACTGCGGATCCCGCGGAACCCGCTGGACGTCCTGGCCCAGCAGATCATCGCGATGACCGGCATGCATGAGTCCGCCGGGGATGAATGGACGGTGGACGAGGTGCTGGCCCTGGCCCAGCGGTCCGCCCCATTCGCCGGACTGACCCGCCCGGTCCTGGATTCGGTCCTGGACCTGCTCAGCGGCCGGTATCCGTCCGACGACTTCGCCTCGCTCAAGCCGCGCCTGGTCTGGGATCGAGGCACCGGTCAACTCCAGGGTCGCCCCGGCTCCCAGCGGCTCGCGGTCACCAGCGGCGGGACCATCCCCGATCGTGGTCTGTTCGGCGTGTTCCTGGTCGGGGAGAAGGCATCCCGGGTCGGCGAGCTGGACGAGGAGATGGTCTACGAGTCCCGGGTCGGGGATGTCATCGCCCTCGGTGCGAGCAGTTGGCGCATCGAGCAGATCACCCACGATCGAGTCCTGGTCAGCCCTGCCCCGGGCCAACCCGGTCGGCTGCCCTTCTGGCACGGTGATGCCCTCGGCCGGCCGGCCGAGCTCGGGGAGGCCGTCGGGGCATTCATCCGGTCGATCGGCGCATCCAAGCCAGCAGCGGCCAGTGAGCGCCTGGGCGCGGCCGGCCTCGATGAGCGCGCCGCCGCGAACCTGCTGGCCTACCTTGCCGAGCAGCGCGAGGCCACCGGGGTGCTGCCGGACGACCGGACCATCGTCATCGAGCGATTCCGCGACGAGCTCGGCGACTGGCGGGTGGTCATCCACTCCCCCTACGGGGCTGGCGTCCATGCGCCCTGGGCGCTGGCCATCGGTGCCTCGATCCGGCAGTCCACCGGCCTTGACCCGCAGGTCATGCATGCCGACGACGGCATCGTGCTGCGCCTGCCGGACGCGGAGAGCGACGAGCAGGTCCGCGAGGCGACCAGTGCGGTGTGCCTGGAGCCGGAGGAGATCGAACAGGTCGTCACGGACCACGTGGCCGGATCGGCCCTGTTCGCCAGTCGATTCCGCGAGGCAGCGGCCCGAGCCCTGTTGCTGCCCCGCCGGCAGCCAGGCAAGCGCTCCCCGCTGTGGCAGCAGCGCCAGCGCTCAGCCCACCTCCTGGAGGCGGTGGCCGGGTTCCCGACCTTCCCCATCGTGCTGGAGACGGTTCGCGAGTGCCTGCAGGACGTCTACGACGTCCCCGCCTTGATCCAGCTCGCGGAGCGCATGCGCAGTGGTGAGGTGTCGATCGTGGAGGTGCAGACCTCCACGCCCTCGCCCTTCGCGCGCTCCCTGCTCTTCGGCTACGTGGCCTCATTCCTGTACGAGGGGGATGCGCCCCTTGCCGAGCGGCGCGCTGCCGCCCTCACCCTGGATGCCAGCCTGCTCGCCGAGTTGCTCGGGACCCCCGAGTTGCGGGACCTGCTGGATCCCCAGGCCCTGGCCGAGGTGGAGGCGGAACTACAGCACCTGGCAGCCGATCGGCACGCCCGGGACGTGGAGGACGCGGCCGACCTGCTGCGCATCCTTGGCCCGCTCAGCGGGCAGCAGGCCCAGGCTCGAGGCATCGATCCGGGCTGGCTCGAAGAACTACGGGATGCTCGACGCGCCATTGAGGTGCACTGGACCGGCTCGATCGGGACGGACGGCGACAGCCAGGTGACGGCCGCCATCGAGGATGCTGCTCGGCTGCGGGATGCCCTGGGCATCGTCCTGCCGCCGGGGATCCCGTTGGAGTTCTGCGAGCCGGTTGCCGACCCGATCGGCGACCTGGTCCACCGCTACGCGCGGACCCATGGCCCCTTCAGCACCGCCCAGCTCGCCGATGCCCTGGGGCTGGCACCGGCCGTCGCCGACCTGGCCCTGCACCGGCTGTATGCCAACGGGCGGGTGATCTGCGGTCAGTTCCGCCCGGGTGGATCAGGATCCGAATGGTGCGAGCCGGAGGTGCTGCGCCGCATTCGGCGGCGCAGCGTGGCACGCCTGCGACACGAGGCCGAGCCCGTGCCCCCACCCGCCTTCGCGGAGTTCCTCGTGCGCTGGCAGCAGGTTGCGGGTGCGGGCGAGGCCCCGAATCGCACCGGGGCCGATGGGGTCCTGGCCGTGGTCGAGCAGCTGGCCGGCCTGGCGCTGCCCGCCTCGGCCTGGGAGTCCGGGGTGCTCCCGGCTCGGGTTCGGGACTATCACCCGGGCCTATTGGACGAGCTGACCACCTCCGGGGAGGTCACCTGGTGGGGGGCCGGCCAACTTGCCCGAGGTGATGGACTGGTCGCCCTGGCCCCGGCGGATCTCGCCGATGCCCTGCGCCCTTTGCTCGATCGACACCCCTTGGCGTCGGGTATCGGGGAGGCAGGGGCCACGGACGATGGCACTGCGGCGGACGAGGTCGATGCCGCCGTCCTGAAGGTGCTGGACGGCTCCGGTGGCTACTTCTTCCGGGATGTCTCCGATCGGATCGGCATGCTCGAGGGTGCGCTGGTGGACGACGACCGGCTGGACGCCGCCCTGTGGTCCCTGGCCTGGCGGGGATTGATCACCAACGACAGCTGGTCCGGTCTGCGAGCCCGACTCGGTGGCAGCCCCGCGCGGCGACCCCAACGCCGCGGGCGGCTGGCGATGCCCCGCCGAGTCGGACCGCCGACCTCGGCCGGACGCTGGTCGATCCTGCCCGCCGTCCAGCTTGGCGCCGAGCAACGGGCAACCGCACTGGCAGATGCGCTCCTGGCTCGCTACGGCGTGGTGACCCGGGGCAGCGTGGGGGCAGAGCGCATCCCGGGTGGGTTCGCCGCGGCCTACCGGGTGCTGGGTGCCTTCGAGCAGGCCGGCCGATGCCAGCGCGCCTACGTGATCGAGGGCCTGGGGGCGGCGCAGTTCGGAACGGGCGCAGCGATCGATCGGGTCCGGGCGATCTCGTCCGGCAAGCGCACGGCGTCGGCGGTCGTCCTGCCTGCCATCGATCCGGGCAACGCCTTCGGGGCTGCCCTGCCCTGGCCCGAGCCACCGGGGGGCGTCGCCCATCGCGCGGGACGCAAGGCCGGTGCCTGGGTGGTCCTCATCGACGGTGACCTGCGCGGCTACCTGGAGCGCGGGGGCGCCACCTTGCTCCTTTGGGGGGAACCACGCCCTGCCCTGGCGGCATTGCCGAAGGCCCGGCTGCCGGGAGTCCGGGTGTGCCTGACGAGCGTCAACGGGAATCTGCCCGGACCCAAGGATGCCCTCGGGGCTGACCTGGAGGCCACCGGCTTCATCCACACCCCCGCGGGGTGGCGGCTTCGCACCCCGGGTCGCTGATGCCCGAGGGGGACACGGTCTGGCTGGCCGCTCGCCGGCTCGATGAACGCATGGCCGGCGAGGTCATCCTCGACAGCGATTTCCGTTGGCCGTCCCTGGCCACCGCCTCGGTCGCGGGCTGCGTGCTGAACGAGGTGGTGCCGCGTGGCAAGCACCTGCTCTTCCGCTTCGACGACGGACGCACCCTGCATACCCACTTCCGGATGGAGGGGACCTGGCACCTGTATCGCCCGCACCAGTCGTGGAAGGGCGGGCCCGCCACCTCGGTGCGGGCCGTGCTGCGCACGCAGGAATGGGTTGCCGTGGGATACCGGCTCGGAGTCCTGGAGTTGCTGCCGACTGCTCAGGAGTCATCCGTCGTCGGCCACCTCGGCCCGGACATCCTCGGCCCGGACTGGGACCTCGCCCTGGCCCTGGCCAACCTGCACCGTCGCCCTGAGCGTGCGGTGGGGATGGCCCTGCTGGATCAACGCAACCTCGCCGGCATCGGGAACATCTACCGAACCGAGGCACTCTTCCTCGCCGGGGTGCATCCGGCGACCCCGGTGGACCAGGTGGCAGATCTCGCCGCCGTGGTGGAGCACGCCCGCCGGCTGATGGAGCGGAATAAGGCACGTCCCTCGCAGTCGACGACGGGGGAGGAGGGCTACGGGCGGGCACACTACGTATTCGAACGCGGACGCAAGCCATGTCGTCGGTGTGGCTCCGTCATTCGAGTGGACAAGCAGGCCGATGATCTGGGCGAGGGGCAGGTGAGCCTGCTCGGTCCGGGTGCCCATGGGGCTCCTCGACTCACCTATTGGTGCCCTACCTGCCAGACTCGATAGGCCCGCAGGAGCCAGTCGCCTCGCCCCCGTCGCAGCAGGGCTGGATGTAGAAGCACCTTGGGCAGACGTCCTTGCCACCCCTGCGCTCCAACCGCACGGTCTCGCACGCCGGACATGGCCCCGGATCGCCCATCACGACCCCAGTATCAGACCCAAGCCTGCGGGGCTCCATGACCGGCAGGGGCGTGTCCGGCGCGGCGTGTGCTTGGCTTGCCCCATCGGCGGGCGTGGTTTCGGCGCGTCGTGGTCGACGGGGGCGTCGAAGGGAGCGGTGCGTGCGCCGGTCGAGTGCTCGTCGAATCCCCATCCTGCTCGCCGCATCGGCGACCTTGGTGCTTGCCGCGGGCTGCGCGTCGGAGCAAGCGGCCGTCCCGGCCAGCGGTGCCCCGTCAGCCTCACTCCTAGACGGCATGGCCACCTGCGACGAGGCATCACTGGCCGACACTGCAGAGGGCGTGATCTCCCCGAACGAGAAGGTCGATTCGATCGACGGATTCGGCTGCTCAGACGGCTGGGCCTATGCCTTCGTGACGATCGGCCCGGCTGACGGCAGCCAGGCCGATGGGTACACGATGACGATGATCTTCCAGGCCGAAGGCCAGTTCTGGGTGCCCAAGGACGCCATGGACGTCTGCGGCAACGTCTCCACCGGGTCCAGCCAGCCGGTGGCACCAGGTGATGCCCAGGTGCCAGCGGCAATCTGGCAGGACGCCTGCTGGACCAACTGATGCATACTTGTGGACACCGCGCACGAGCGTGCGGGAGTCAAGCCATGACCGGAGGTCGCGATGTGTAGTCCAGTGCGCTGCAATGCCTGCGGCTTGATCACCTGGACCGGGTGCGGGGAGCACGTCGACCAGGTCATGGCCAATGTCCCGCAGGACCAGCGCTGTACTTGCCGCTAGGAAGCGGTACTTGCCGACTGCATGCGCTTGATGCAGGCAACCGGTCCACGCTGCGAGTTTCCTGGTGCCCGGGAGGCAGCACTGAGCAAGAACTCCAGATTGGCGAGACAATGTGTTCGCCATGCCGAATGAATACGACCAAGGGCAACCCCTGGACACCGACGTCCTCGTCGTGGGTGCTGGCCCTGCCGGCTCCGCTGCTGCCGCCTGGGCGGCACGCAGCGGGCTTGACGTCACCCTCGTCGATGCCGAGTCCTTTCCCCGTGACAAGCCCTGCGGGGATGGGCTCACCCCGAGGGCGATCGCGGAACTGGACGGCTTGGGGCTGAGCGACTGGCTCACCGGCCGGGCCCGCAACTACGGGCTTCGTGCGGCTGGCTTCGGGCAGCTCCTGTACTTGCCATGGCCCGGCGGCTCCCTGCCGCGTCATGGGGGGGCTGCTCCCCGGCTGGAACTGGACGCCGCCATCAGGCAGGTTGCACTGGATGCCGGCGCCAATCCAGTCGAGGGCTATCGCGCAGTCGACGTCCGGATGGACTCAGGAGCGGTTGCCGCCGTCCAGTTCGCGAGCAGGTCGGGTCGGTCGGCCTCGCGGCACGAGATCGCCTGCCGTCGGCTGATCGTCGCCGACGGTGCCCGTTCCCAGCTCGGCCGACGACTTGGACGCACCTGGCATCGCTCCACCGCCTATGGGGTCGCGGCCCGTGGCTACGTGAAGAGCCATCGCAGTGACGACCCGTGGATCTCCTCGCACCTGGAGTTGCGCGGGGAGCAAGGGGAGTTGCTCTCTGGATACGGCTGGATCTTCCCGCTGGGGGACGGGGAGGTGAACATCGGCGTCGGAACGCTCGCGACGGCCAAGCACCCCGCGGACGTCAACCTGCGCAGCCTGATCCAGCACTACGCCGACACCCAGCGCGAGGACTGGGAACTCGAGGGCGAGATCCGAGCACCATGGTCGGCGCTGCTGCCGATGGGCGGAGCCGTGAGCGGGGTCGCCGGACGCAACTGGATGCTGGTCGGCGACGCGGCTGGGTGCGTGAACCCGCTCAATGGCGAAGGCATCGACTACGGGCTGGAGACTGGCCGGCTCGCCGCCGAGTTGCTAGCGCGGACGATTCCCAATGCGGCCCTGGACTACCAAGCGCAGTGGCCGGCCATCCTGCGCGCCCACTATGGAACGGCGTTCTCGATCGCCCGTCGCCTCGCCGGCCTGCTCACCGTCCCCGGCTTCCTGACGACCTTCGGACCGGTCGGCATGCGCTCACGGTTCCTGATGACCATTGCCCTTCGGGTCATGGGCAACCTGGTGACGGAGGAGGACCGGGACGCCACCGCGCGCCTCTGGCGGGCTGCGGGGCGCACCAGCATCCGACTCGACGACCGCCCGCCATTCAGCTAGTACTAGAAGCTCCAGTCCTCTGTGAGAAGCCCTTCCTGCATGGACATGCGCAGCGGATCCATCCGCAGCACGGCGGGCGGCCCATCCAGCAGTGGCGGCATCGACTCCATCATCGCCGCGAACCCAGCCGCTGCCTGGTGGGCTGCCTGGGCCTGCTCGTCCTTGAAGACCTCAAAGAGCCAGACGGTGTTCTCCGCATCCGGGTCGATGGAGACGATGAACACCTCGGTGCCGGGCTCCTCGGCCAGTCCATCGGCGTAGGTGTTCAGGACCTCCAGCAAGGCCGGGCGCAGCCCGGGCCGGCAGTTCAGCCTCACCAGCAGGGAGCGTCGCCCGGGCAGGAGGACCTGCCGGGGATCGCTGCGCGTTTGCTCGGGCATCGTGATCGGCTTCTTCGGTCTCGGGCGCCAGTGGTGCGCCTGACTAGTGCGACAACTCGTCCTTGGCGAGGATCTGGGCTTCGTGCTCGAGGTACCAGGCATAGGTCGTCGCCAGTCCATCGCGCAGGGTGATGCTCGGCTTCCACCCGAGGGCGTTGATCCGGGTGGTGTCCAGCAACTTGCGCGGCATGCCGTCCGGCTTGGAGGTGTCCCACTCGATCATGCCCTCGAAGCCCACGACCTCGGCGACGGTCTCGGCGAGTTCGCGGATGGGTAGGTCCTCGCCCCAGCCCACGTTGATGGTCTCGGAGGAGTCGTAGGACTGCAGCAGCATCAAGGAAGCCGCGGCGAGGTCGTCGACATGCAGGAACTCGCGACGCGGTGAACCCGTCCCCCACACGGTGACCGCGTTGGCCCCGGAGGTCCTTGCCTCGTGGAAGCGGCGGATGAAGGCCGGCAGGACGTGCGAACTGGTGAGGTTGAAGTTGTCCCCCGGCCCGTACAGGTTGGTCGGCATGGCGCTGATCCAGTGCCGCCCGTACTGCTCGCGGTGGGCCTGGATGTAGAAGATCCCGGCGATCTTGGCCATCGCGTAGGCCTGGTTGGTCGGCTCGAGCGGCCCGGTCATCAGGGAGGATTCCCGGATCGGCTGGGTGGCGTGCCGGGGATAGATGCATGAGGATCCGAGGAAGAGCAGCCGATCGACGCCGATCGCATGGGCTGCGTCCATCACGTTCGTCTGGATGAGCATGTTGTCGCGCATGAACTCCACGGGGAAGGTCGAGTTCGCCAGGATCCCGCCGACCTTCGCGGCGGCATCGATGACGACATCGGGACCGGCCGTGGCGATCGCGTCGAAGGTGGCGTCCCTGTCCCGCAGGTCGAGCTCACTGGACCGCCAGCCGATGACCTCGCCGACGCCTGCTGCCTGAAGCGCTCGGACGATCGCCGAACCGACCAGCCCATTGTGGCCGGCGACGTAGACGGACAGCTCGGGCCAGTTCAGTGGTTCGGGCACCCGTCGATCCTCTCACAGCCGACGTCTACGCCGGTGGCGCCGACATCGGCTGTGGCCAGGTCTATGTCAGCGTGTCCGCCTCGGTCGTCGGTACCTGGCATGGCGGCCACTTCCATAATGGGCCCGCTCGATTCAGGTGCACCAAGTCGCGGCGAACCGGCGAAGGAGACGCACATGCGGATGAAGCCATCGATCGACCAGAGGTCACGACTCGTACGGTTGGCAGCCGCGACCGTCGGGTCGGTTGCCATTCCCGGCGCGCTGCTCCTCGCAGCCCCACCTGCCTCGGCGGCCAGCACCATCGCCGACTGCCTGGCGGCCAACGCCGGGATCGCCGACATCGTCTGCCACGAGGTCACCCAGTTGCCGGGCACCGCGACCGTTGGTCGAGTGAAGGTCTCCTGGCAGCTAGTCCCTGGCAACCTCGATTCCCTGGAAGGAGGCCTATGGATGGTACGCAGCCCGATCGCAGGGCAGCGTCGCGGCAACCAGGCCACCGTCCCGACCGCCGACTCGCGCGAGAAGTGCTCCAATGGCAATCCATCCGGCTTCCAGGACTGCACCAAGGTCTACTCAGGTGCGGCTGGCTCCTTCGTCCTGGAGTTCGGGGTGGGCATGGCCGGCTATCAGTACGTCCTGAACGCATCCGAGACGCTGCGCAATGGGGCAGGGGAGGAAGGTGGCGCAGACCTGCGGGGGAACGCGGTGGACTCCGTCGTCTGGGTCAACCAAGCGGTGCGCTACCAGGTTGGTGGCCGCCAGGTCGTCCGCCGCACCTGCCCGCCGCAGCGAACCCGCGATTGCCGGCCCGCTGTGATCCTCGAACTGAACTCGGACGTCGGCACTGACATGCCTGTCCGGCCCGTGGGGTGAGGCTCGCTCGACTGCGAGGATGACGCCATGCGCGTGATCACACCTGAGCAGCTGACATCCGTCTTCGCGAGCCTGCCTGCGCGGCCAAGGGTCGTCGCCTCCGGAAACTTCGCCACGCCCCGCGCGATCCTGGGCCTGCTCGATGCGCAGGTCTCCGAGTACACGTTGCACTTACTCAACGGTCAGCCGCCATTGCCGACACGACCCGGCGTGACCCTCGAGACCGCCTTCGTCGGAGCAGGCATGCGCGATAGGCCGAACCTGGTGTACATCCCCTGCCGACTGAGCCTGCTACCGGTGCTCTTCCGCGATCACCATCGTCCAGATGTCGTCCTCCTGCACACCTCCACGCGCAGGCACGACACGGTGAGCCTGGGTACCGAGGTGAACGTCCTGCCGGCCGCCATCGAGGCGGTCCGCGAACGTGGCGGCATCGTCGTAGCCCAGTCCAATCCGCAGATGCCCTACACCTACGGCGATGCCCAGGTCTATGAGCACGAGATCGACTACCTCGTCGAGGTGGACGAGCCCCTCACCACCCACGCTCCAGGAGCCCTCAGCGATACCTCTCGGCAGATCGGCGAGCGCATCGCAGCACTGGTGCAGGATGCCTCCACCCTGCAGCTGGGGATCGGCGCCGTCCCTGATGCCGTCCTCGCCGAGCTCACCGGGCGCCAGGGCCTTCGCATCTGGAGCGAGATGTTCAGCGACGGGGTCCTGGCCCTGCACCGGGCCGGCGCACTGGACCCGCAGGTCCCGATCACGGCCAGTTTCGTCTTCGGATCGGCCGAGCTCTACGAGTGGCTGCACCTGAACCGAGGCGTCCAGATGCTGCGCACAGAGCGCACCAACGATCCAGGGACGATCGCCAAGCAGGCCCGCATGACGAGCGTGAACGCGGCCCTGCAGGTGGACCTGCTCGACCAGGCCAACGCAAGCCGGATCAAGGGTCGAATCTATTCGGGATTCGGTGGCTCGACCGACTTCATCGTGGGCGCCCTTCACTCGCGCGGAGGACGTTCCTTCATCGCCCTGCCCTCGTGGCATCCGAAGGCGAACGTTTCCACCATCGTGCCGCTGCTGACCGAGCCGGTGACCAGCCTCCAGCACAGCTACGTGGCCACCGAGCAGGGCATCGCGGAGATCTTCGGCAGGTCGCAACGGGACCAGGCCCTCAACATCATCGGCCAGGCCGCGCACCCGGATGCCCGGGACTACCTGACCGAACAGGCCGGCGAACTCGGCTTGCTGTAGGTGATCGCCGTCGTGACGTGCACGGAGCCGTGGATGAAGGCTAGGTCAATGGGTTGATCCAGCGAACCCCGTCGAACCGCGCGAAGTCCGCATCCTGGGAGTAGATGGTTCCCCCGTTCTCGACTGCGATCGCTGCCAGGTGCGCGTCAGGAATGAGATTCCCCCAGGCGCCAGCTGAAGCCACCAGGCGCTCGATGACATGGACATGCTCCGGCCCGGGGCCGATCATCCGGGCGATCGGCGAGGCCATCCAGGCTCGTACATCACGGAGGGCATCGGCAACGGATTGGGGGTCGACCATGATTCGCGGGTGCGTGGTGATCCGGACGTACCCCATGAGCACGGGCCAGGCGAATCCGATGTGCTCGTCACCGTGCAGTGCGGAGTACCACCAGGCCCACGCCTTGTCGTGCTGTGCACTGCCGGAGTCCATGGCGTGGACGAGGACGTTCACGTCAGGGACGATCATGGCCACCCCGGAGATCTTCGAGCAAGACGGCATCATCGAGCGCCTCGGCGAGGGCGAGGGCCCGGGTCAGGTCAACCCGCGCGCCGCCCATCGAGCGCGGTTGGGGCAGCTGCCCCTGCGCCTCACGCGGGGCTGCGATCAGCCCCCGACGAAGGGCTTGGTTCACCACCTCCCTGAAGGAGGCTCCGGTTTCCTGGACCTGCCTCTTGAGCAACATCGCGACATCGTCGTCGAGGGTGAGGGTGGTGCGCATGAACCCAACGCTAGACTGTGAGCGTCAAGGCATCAACCTGTGATGCGTTGATGTCTCCCGACTCAACATCGAATCATTGCCCAGGTGGCCAATGGCAGCGCCGATCCAATCCAGGCCCGGCGTCCAGGCTCGGACGCGACGGAGGGGTACGGGATGCCAGAACTCCCCGAGGTCGAAGCACTATGTCGACTGCTGACCGCTCGCCTGCTGGGCAGTCGCGTGGCGAGCATCGAACTCGGCTCGCTGAGCGCACTGAAGACCGTGATCCCATCGCCGGCAGACCTCACGGGTGGTCTGGTGTCCGACGTCCAGCGTCGAGGGAAGTTCCTCGCCTTGCGCGTCGATGCTGGCGCCGAAGGGCAGGCGTATCTGGCCTGGCACCTCGCCCGAGCCGGGTGGGTCAAGTGGCGGGAAGAGATGCCAGCCACGCCGTTGCGGCACGGCAAGGGGGCTGTGGCGATGCGCATCGGCTTCGTCACCGTCGATGGGGAACCCGTCGGCGGCTTCGAGCTCACCGAGGCTGGTACCAAGAAGGGCTTGGCCATCCACGTCGTCACGGACTTGCATGATGTGCCGGGGATCGCGCGGCTCGGCGTCGAGCCGCTCAGTGACGCCTTCACCCGCCATGCCTTCGACCGCATCTGCGCCGATGCCGGCCGCATGCACGTCAAGGGGATGCTACGCGATCAATCCAGGATCGCCGGAATCGGCAATGCCTACAGCGATGAGATCCTGCATGCGGCTCGGCTGTCGCCCTTCCAGCCGACTGATGCACTCGACGACTTGCAGCGCACCCGTCTGCATGAGTGCATCATCGCGACCCTGCGAGACGCGATCGAGGCCTGCACTGGGACCGAGCCGCAGGGCCTGAAGGATGTCAAGCGATCCCATTTGGTGATCCACGGCCGAACCAACCAGGCCTGCCCGACCTGCGGGGACCTCATCAGGGAGGTGTCCTTCGCGGATCGGTCCCTGCAGTACTGCCCGACCTGCCAGACCGGGGGCCGGGCACTGGCGGACCGTCGCCTCAGCCGCCTGCTGAAGTAGGTTGCCGCCATGCGCATGCGACGCAAGCCGGTCCTACCGCCGGGCAAGTACCGGATGGGCGGCGTGCACTTCAAGGACGACCAGGCCTTCATCGACACCGCCGTGCGTGACGTCAGGCGTCTGGAGCGAACCTGCGGGCTCACGGAGCAGTCGGCCTTGTTGGACTGGGGCTGCGGGGCGGGCCGACTGGCGGTCGGCGTCCGCGAGTACTTCGGCCGGGTTCGCGATTATCACGGGGTCGACATCCAGCCGGATCTCATCGGCTGGGCGCAGGCGAACCTCGCCGCCCCCGGGTTCCGCTTCACCTGCCTGGATGTCGGCAACGAGCGCTACAACCCGGACGGCTCCACTGATCGGACGATCGGCGCCGATCCGGGCAGCGTGGATGTCCTGTATGCCTACTCGGTCTTCTCGCACATGACAGACGAGGACACCGCGGCCTACCTGGGACTGATTGCCGCAGCCCTGACCGGGACCGGGCGCGCGATGGTCACCTGCTTCGTGGAGGAGGGCGTTCCCGAGTGGGAGGAGAATCCTCCCGGGTACGGGCCATTGGACTGGAAGGGTCGACTGCACTGCACCCGCTTCGACCGTCGGCATTTCGAGGAGTTGGTGGCGGCAGCCGGCCTCGCGGTTGACCGCTTCGTCTACGGGCGGGAGACCGACGGGCAGAGCCAGTACGTCCTGCGCCCCCGTCAAGCCTGATCCGCTTACCGGACGTTCATCTCCGATTTCCATCTTCGGGCATGTCGTCCCCACGGGGGTCACGTCCCCATGAGTTAGGCTCAACGTGAGCAAAGTCGTGCACCTGACTGGCACATTCCCCATCCTGAGAGGTTCTCCCATGCGTCATGCCACGCACCTGACCAAGAGGCTGGCTGCGGCCGCTGCCGTGACGGCAGTCGTCGCACTCGGCGCCGGGGCCATCGCCCCGGCAGCGAGCGCCGCCCCCGCAGATCCAGCCGGCTTCGGCCTGCACGTGATCGCCGACCCCAAGACCAAGCCAGTCCCGGCCACTCCGTACGGTGCGGTCCGCATCTGGGATATCGGCGTCACCTGGGGCAAGGTCCAGCAGAGCCAGAAGAAGTTCTGGTGGACCGGCCTGGACCAGGCCATCGCCAATGCCCGCAGCCAGAATGTCAAGGTGCTCTACGTGCTTGGCTCGACCCCGAAGTGGGTGGCCGGCTCGTGCAAGAAGGGCAACTACCCCAACGTCGGCGCAGCCTGCGTGCCGAGCAAGGACGCCTGGAAGACCTGGGTCACCGCGGTGGCCAAGCGCTACAAGGGCCAGGGCCTGGCCTACCAGATCTGGAACGAGGCGAACCTGTCGACCATGTGGTCGGGCACGCCGCAGCAGTTGGCCGACCTCACCCAGGCTGCGAAGAAGATCATCCGCAGCACGGACCCGACGGCCACGGTCGTCAGCGCGAGTTCGACGGTCCGGCTGACCGCCTCGTACGAGAAGTTCTTCCCGGCCTACCTGAAGGCCCTGAAGAAGGACAGTTGGCCGGTTGACGTGTTCTCCGTCCACCTGTATCCGGACGGCCAGGGCACTCCCGCGACCCGCGCCGGCTACATCGCCCAGGTGCAGGCCGATCTCGCAGCGGCTGGCGCCCCCGCCCGTCCGCTCTGGGACACTGAGATCAACTACGGCTTCTCCGGTCCTGGGGACATCCCGGGCGTGGTCATCGACGGTGACACCGCGGCGGCCTACGTCTCCCAGACCTACCTGGACGACCTGCGGCTGAATGTGGCCCGTGCCTACTGGTACTCCTACACGCTCACGCCGTACGTGCGCGGCGGCGTGCAGTTGATGGCCGGCACTGCCGGGACGAACGCCTATGCCACGACGTACAACTGGGTGGCCGGCGGGGACGTCAACTGCGTGACCGGAGCGGTCAACACCTGCACCGTGGTCAAGAACGGCGTGCCAGCAACCATCGCCTGGGCCAGCACCGGCTCCGGCCCGTTCACCGTTCCCGCCGGCGCGACGAACTCGGTGACCGCGAGCAACGTCAGCGCGCCGGTTACTGCCGGCCAGGTCGTGACGATCGGGAGCATGCCCACATGGTTCGGATGATCGATGCACGCGTGGTCGCGGTCGTCGCGGCCGCGGCCCTGGGCTTGGCGGCATGCGGGGGCGGGGGTGAGGCGGCGCCAGGCGCCGCTGCCTCCTCCGCTGCCGCGCCGACCGGCCCGGTGGTGACGCCGGACCATGTCGGCATGCAGATCGAGGGAGCCGAGGTCGAGGCCTGGTCCTCGGCTCCGCTTGGCTCCATTCGGCTCTGGGACAACGGCACTGCCTGGTCGCAGATCGAGCTGGCCAAGGGCGAGTACAAGTGGGACAACCTCGATGGGATCATTGCCAACGCCAAGTCCAAGGGGATGAACGACATCCTCATGGTCCTGGGGACGACTCCCGAGTGGGCGGTGCCGAAGA
>VFQT010002553.1_pt1 | contig 18425 bp, 17 predicted proteins | sample 3512381 | NCBI WGS metagenome assembly VFQT01 (sample SAMN10412376, study PRJNA504923) | tailings metagenome | isolation source: Relicate 2 Philex TSF3 active mining site | place: Philippines: Tuba, Benguet | collected 2017-08-29
CCAAGTATTTCTTCGGGAGAAGTGTTAGATGATTTTTCTGCAGTCGAACGTTATGCCCAACATCTCATTGACGCTATCGATGTTCGGTTAGACGGATTAACGGTTGCACTTGATTGCGCTCACGGAGCTGCTGCTGCCATCGCTCCGAAAGTACTTGAGCGACTCGGCGCGACTGTACATGCGATAGGAATAAATCCAAATGGTGAGAATATCAACGCTGGAGTTGGCTCTACCCACCTTGACGCAATTCAGGATTTAGTAAGAAAAACAGGTGCCATTATTGGAATCGCTCATGATGGCGACTCAGATCGTGCGCTATTTGTGGATCACAGCGGCAAAATCATCGATGGTGATTATGTGCTAGCGATACTTGCAATCGCGATGTCGCAATCCAATCAACTAAATAAATCGACTGTCGTTACGACAGTAATGAGCAATTTAGGTTTCCATAAGGCAATGGCTGCAGCTGGGATCAACGTCGAGGTAACTGCGGTAGGTGATCGCTATGTTCTTGAGCGAATCAATGAGCTCGGCTTATCACTAGGTGGCGAGCAATCTGGGCATATCATCATCCGAGCGCAAGCTACTACTGGCGATGGCATATTGACTGCACTCACGTTGCTCTCTTTGATCGCAAAGAAACTCATAAATCCGACAAGCATCGCTGACACTTTTGTGAAATTTCCCCAAGTACTTGTCAATGTTCCAGTCACGAACAAAGAAGAAGCCTTAGCGGATTCGGCCATTATCAAAGCCTTGCGTGAATCTGAGCTTGAGCTGGGAGTTAGTGGACGTTTGTTAGTCAGAGCCTCTGGAACTGAAGAATTAGTGCGCGTAATGGCTGAGGCCGAGACTATTCAACAGGCGGAGAAAGTTGTAGCCTCAATTGTTTCGGTAATTCGAGCGCGTTACGGCAAAGAATTACATTGAATCAATTAGATCTTTATAAACTAGATTATTGCGGAGGTTAGTTTCATGTGTGGAATCGTCGGATACGTCGGCAGCGCCGATGCGACGACCGCGCTGCTAACTGGACTAGCTCGTCTCGAATATCGCGGATACGACTCAGCTGGAATCTCGATTCTCTCTGACGGGAAGATAACTACCGCCAAACGTGCGGGAAAGCTCTCAGTTTTAGTAACTGCTCTCCAGCAGAGACCGTTGCCGTCAGGAAACCTTGGCATTGGACATACTCGATGGGCCACTCATGGTTCCCCTATCGATCGCAATGCGCACCCACATATGGATCCTGATGAAAAAGTCGCCATCATTCATAACGGAATCATTGAGAACTATCACGTGTTGAAAGAAGAGCTAGAGCGCGATGGACATTACTTTGCCTCGGATACTGATTCTGAGGTAGTTGCGCATCTACTCGGAAATGAATATGGAACATCGTTGAATTTGACCTCTGCTATGGAACGGGTATGTCAGCGATTACAGGGGAATTTTTCTCTAGTAGCAATTGCTATTGATTCCCCAAATGTCCTTGTTGGTGCACGCCGAAATTCACCGCTTGTGGTGGGTCTGGGCGTGGGGGAGAACTTCCTGGCTTCAGATGTTTCAGCCTTCATTTCGTACACCAAACGAGCTTTGGAGATAGGTCAGAATCAAGTCGTCACATTAACTGCAGAGTCTTACTCGATAAGTGATTTCAATGGCGTTAGCCAGAGCGCCCGTGAATTTGAGGTTACCTGGGATGCTAGCGCTGCCGAAAAAAATGGCTTTCCTCACTTCATGGCAAAAGAAATCATGGAGCAGCCCAAAGCGCTCGCTGACTCACTTTTGGGTCGAATCGATGAGCGTGGACATCTGGCGTTAAATGAGATCCGATTAAGCGACGATGAAATTCGAGATGTTGATAAGGTCATCATCGTTGGCTGTGGCTCGGCATACCACGCCGGCATGATTGCTAAATACGGAATAGAACATTGGGCGCGCTTGCCGGTTGAAGTGGAATTGGCATCTGAGTTTCGATATCGCGATCCAATCATCACCCGAAATACGCTCGTCATCGCTATCTCGCAATCTGGCGAGACTATGGATACTTTGATGGCACTTCGTCATGCAAGAGAGCAGCGCGCAAAAGTAATTTCGATTTGCAATACGCAAGGAGCATCAATTCCTCGAGAATCAGATGGTGTGATTTACACCCAAGCAGGACCTGAAATTGCCGTCGCGTCAACTAAAGCATTCCTCACTCAGATTGTGGCTGCATATTTGGTGGGCCTATACATTTCCGAGATTAGAGGTATCAAATTCATTGACGAGGTTCGAGACATCTTGGATGAACTTGGTGAATTACCTGAGAAGATTGAACGGTATCTTGAGACATCTGAGCGCCTAAAGGATCTTGCGTATGAGTTCAAGAGTGCACAGTCAATACTTTTCCTCGGGCGTCACGTTGGTTTTCCAGTTGCCCTTGAAGGCGCTCTAAAGTTAAAGGAATTGGCCTACATGCATGCAGAAGGATTTGCTGCCGGGGAGTTAAAGCACGGACCGATAGCGCTCATCGAAGAGGGAACCCCAGTTTTGGTTGTCATGCCAAATCCCAATAGCCCGCTGCATGACAAGATGGTGAGCAATGTGCAAGAAATCGAAGCTCGTGGAGCTCGAGCGATAATAATCGCGGCAGAGAGCGATCGCTCGATAACCTCTCCTCGAGCAATACGTATCCCAGATGCGCCCATTCTCTTTCAACCGTTGCTTGCGGTTTTACCTCTACAACTCTTTGCCTATGAATCCGCGGTAGTCCGAGGATATGATGTAGATCAGCCGAGGAATCTGGCTAAGTCTGTGACGGTTGAATAAAAGTGGAAGATTTACGACGTTCGGTTTCATGGCACATTCGCAATGCCGCTATTGCGATGGGGCTATTTGTACTCATCACTGTCGATGTTCTTCAGAGCGGCCCATTAACTGATGTTGATGCAACTATTGCTCGCTGGGAGCGACCAGAGCTCCCTGATTGGGCAGATTGGGTGATTTACAACTTAGATCATCTCGGCCTCCGCGGTTTGACTGCTCTTTGTTTATTGACGCTCTCGTTTTATCTGGGGCGGAAATTCAAAACCTGGCGACCTTTCAATCTTTCTATGGTTTCACTCCTTTCGCTAAACCTTGTCGTTGGGTTGGCAAAGCTAGAGTTTGGACGAACTAAGCCAAAATTACAGATTGATTTGCTCGACGCAGGTGGCATGTCATATCCAAGTGGTCATGCATCCAATGCAATTCTCACCTGGGGGTTGTTCGCTTATCTCGCTGTGAAGTATTCGAAGCCAAGTAGATTTCGAACCCGGCTAGCGATTTGGTCGGTAGCCGGAACTACAACGTTAGTAGTCATCATTTCCCTTTTCCGAAACACGCACTGGCTCTCGGACCTTGTAGGAGGAGTGAGTATTGGTGCTGCGCTTTTACTCCTTATCGTCGCGATTGATCGGGTGATCTCCTCTAGTCGAGTTGATCGAATAAAAGAGGTGCAAAGAGCATGATTCGAGGTATGGGAGTTGATGTAGTTGAAATTGCCCGTTTCGAAGAGTCACTTACTCGCACTCCTGGGCTACGTGAAAGATTATTCACCGAAACCGAATTATCGATCGCAGAAGAGCGACATCCTTCATTTTTGGCAGGTCGCTTCGCTGCTAAAGAGGCCTTGGCAAAAGCTCTTGGAGTTCCTGAAGGTCTCGCATGGCACGATGTGAACATTCATCGCGCCGATAATGGTGCACCGATTATGGAGTTGACAGGTATTGCTAAACAACGCGCTGGTACCGGAACGATTCATCTTTCAATCTCACACGACGGCCCCGTAGTTGTTGCAATGATTGTGATTGAGAATCCTCGTGCCTGAAAAGATCTTTGCGGCCACTATCGATTATCGCCAGTTGAGCGCGAACGCATCCGCGATAATTGGGGCAACACAAAAGCCATTAATGGCAGTGGTAAAAGCTGATGCGTACGGACATGGCCTTCTTGCTTCAGCACAGGCGGCTCTGGCCGGTGGTGCGACTTGGCTAGGTACCGCATTTATTGATGAAGCAATCAAGCTACGTGAGGGTGGAATCACCGCGCCGATTCTTGCCTGGTTGACTCCGCCGACTGAAGATTTCACTCGGGCGCTTGAGTTCACCATTGATTTATCAATCTCATCACTCGAACAACTCTCCGCAATAATTTCCGCGAGTGAAGCAACTGGTGTTAAACCACGTCTACATCTAAAGGTAGACACAGGAATGACTCGCGCCGGAGCTCTAGATGAATTTCCATCGCTTGTGAGCGCAATTGGTGACTTGCTCGATGAGGAACGTGTTGAATTGATTGGCACTTGGTCGCATCTTGCCTGTGCGGATGACCCCAGTCATCCGATGAATCTCAATCAATATGAACGTTTCATCAGCGCTCTTGATTACCTTGAGAGTGAAGGCATTAATCCCGGCATTAGGCACTTAGCAAATTCCGGAGCAATCGTAAATTTTCCAAATTTTGCATTCGACATGGTTCGTGCGGGAATACTTCTTTATGGGTATGTGCCAGGTGCGCAGATCACGCAGCGCCTTGACGTCAAGCCAGTCATGGAGCTGAGCGCAACTATCGCACTAGTCAAGCGAGTTCCTGCGGGTGCAACGGTGGGATATGGCGCGACCGTTGAATTATTGGAAGATCGATACATCGCGCTTATTCCGCTCGGTTATGCAGATGGAATTCCACGTCAACTCGGTGGCAAGATTTGGTGCACGATTGGTGGCGCTCGGTACCCACTTATTGGCCGGATTTCGATGGATCAAGTAACAGTTGATCTGGGATCAGAAACTTCAGTACAAGCTGGGGAGCGTGCAATTTTCTTTGGCCCAGATTCTGGCGTTACCGCTGATGACTGGGCCAAGGCGGCGGGCACCATTTCCTATGAAATACTCGCACGAATTGGGGCGCGCGTTCCCAGGGTCGCACGATAATTCAATCCATACTAATCTTCGGGAAATTTCTAGTGGGCTTGGGAGAAGGTGATTCGTGTCCACGCTGTTGAGCGTCGCTCAAGTCAATGTGACCTTTGGTGGACTTCGAGCCCTTAAAGATGTCTATTTAGATCTTCATGAGAATGAGATTGTTGGCTTAATCGGACCAAATGGCGCTGGGAAGACAACGCTGCTCAATGCGATCTCTGGGTTGGTCCGTCCAGAATCTGGCTCCTTCACTCTTTTTGGCAAATCGGAAGATTGGCCGAAACCACATGAACTTGTCTCACATGGAATCAGCAGGACGCTCCAAGGAGTGGGACTTTTTGCAGATCTCACAGTCCTAGAGAATGTGATGATTGGGGCACATAAATTTGCGAGCGCTGGATTGGGACGAGCACTTTTAGGGAGAACGGCTCGAGATGAACGCGCCCTGCGCGATCGTGCGATGTTGGCTTTGGAGCGGGTATATGCCGGAGGATTAGCCGATCGACGTGCAGATACTTTGGCATACCCAGAAACAAAACGAGTTTCTATTGCTCGTGCGCTAATTTCAGAGCCCAAGATTCTTTTGCTTGATGAACCAGCTGGTGGACTAGGTAAGGAAGATATCGATTGGCTCGGTCAACTCATCAAAAATCTACGACGTGATTGCTCAGTGATTTTGGTAGAGCATCACATGGATGTCGTGATGGCAGTGTGTGAACGACTTTATGTGTTGGATTTTGGTGAAGTCATCGCCAGCGGCAGCGCCGAAAAGGTTCGACAAGATCCTGCAGTGATTGCTGCATATCTTGGAACTGCGGTGAGTGAGCTATGACGTTACGTGTGCGCGGCTTGACGATTGATCACGGCGCAATTCGGGCCATCTCAAGCGCATCATTTAATGTGCCTAAAGGTTCAATCACAGCGGTGATTGGAGCTAATGGCGCTGGAAAATCCACCTTACTTCGAACAATCTCCGGTTTAAAGCGGGCGACCTCAGGAAGCATTCTTTGGGATGAACTCGCCCTACATCATTTACAAACTGAGCAGATCGTACGGTCGGGAATTGTGCACGTTCCAGAGGGGCGATCGGTCGTCACTGAACTTACTGTCGCAGAGAATCTTGCCTTAGGTGGCGTTTGGCGTTTGCGACAATATAAAAGCGATGTAGCCAAAGCTATTGAAGAGGTCTATGAACTCTTTCCACGTCTTGCTGAGAGAAAGAAGCAACGTGCCGACACTCTCTCCGGTGGCGAACGACAAATGCTTGCAATCGGACGCGGATTAGTGGCTCGACCACAACTGCTTCTACTTGATGAGCCTTCGCTTGGTTTAGCGCCTTTAGTCGTCGAGCAGATCTTTCAAACCCTTGCTCAACTGCAGAAGAGCTCCGGCATGACCATCTTGCTCGTTGAGCAGAATGCAATGAGCGCGCTGCGGATAGCTTCGCAGGGGATAGTGCTGGACCAAGGACAAGTAGTGATTGCCGATGACGCGCGGGCAATCATGAATGACACGGCTCTTCGCCATGCGTATTTGGGATATTAGGTGATCAGATGAATCTCATTAATACTCTTATCGCTGGAGTGAGTATCGGCGCCATTTACAGTCTCATTGCCTTTGCGCTGATTTTGGTCTGGCGGAGCACCCGAGTGGTTAATTTTGCGCAAGCTGGTCAAGCGGCATTCTCGACTTACATTGGACTCACAATCGAGAAGGCTGTTGGTAATTATTGGATAGCACTTGTAGCAGCAATCATCGCAGGAGTTGTTGTGGGAGCCTTTGTTGAGGTGGTCATTGTTCGTTTTATAGTCAAGCGAGCCACTTCAGCGGCGACTGCAACGGTCGCACCGGTGATCGCAATGCTTGGTTTACTTGGAATTTTCCAAGGAGTGATGGGATTGGTGTGGGGCGGGGAGTACCAGCCGTACCCGACAGCGTTTTCACGCGAAGGTATCTCTATCGCGGGCAATCAGATTCCATTTTCTCAATTTGATCTTTTCGTGTTACTCACCGTGGTCGTAGCTATGTCTATTTCCGCGATTATCTTTCAGCGCACCAGCCTGGGTCTATCTATGCGTGCTGCTGCGTTCGCCCCTGAGGTGACCAGACTCTCTGGAATCAAGGTAAGTCGGATTCGCACATTGGGATGGGCCTTTGCCGGAGGTGCGGGCGGACTTGCTGGAGTCTTAGTCGCACCGACAACATTTATCGCGCCCAATTCTTTCGATTTACTTTTAGTTTTTGGATTTACCGCAGCAGTCATTGGTGGACTTGATAGCTTAATTGGTGGCGTCCTTGGTGGTCTGGCTCTGGGCATCGGACTCTCTGTTGTAACTGGTTATCTTGGTGGCTCATACACATTTATGACCGCGTTCGTATTGCTAATCATTATCCTGCTGGTAAGACCGCAGGGAATTTTAGGAGCGCGAGGTGCTCGCCGTGCGTAAATCCGACAAGCCAAGTGCAACCAAGCGAATGGTGCTTGCAATTGTTGTAGGAGCGCTTTTATTTGTACTTAGTAATTTTGTCGACGAATATCGCATCTTCCAAGGCGCACAGGTTGCGGCATATCTAGTTGGCATTATTTCGATAGTTTTATTAACCGGATTCTCGGGTCAAATAACTTTAGGTCAAGGTGCTTTCATGGCCGTTGGCGCCTACTCCTCAGCAATCGTGGTGCAAGAGTTTGGCGTACCCATCTGGTTGACATTTTTTATCGCGGTGATTGCGGCCGCACTCTTCGGTGCAATCGTCGGCATATCTGCCGGACGACTAAGTGGTCCTTATCTTGCGGGCGCAACATTGGCATTCGCGGTCGGTATTCCCGCGCTAGCGAATGCAATTCCCATTCTTGGTGGCGAACAAGGTTTGTCGTTTGATATTGGTTTAGCACCTGGACGATTTGCAGATACCGTCTCACCGTACAAGTGGCTGTTCTGGATTTGTGCGCTCTGCGCCATCATCGCGGTAGTTGTTGCAGTAAACATCACCTCGAGTGGATTAGGAAGACAGTGGCGCGCAGTGCGCGCACATGAAACGGCAGCGGCGCTCTCGGGAATCAATCCAGCGCGAAGCAAAGTTCTTGCCTTTACTGTGAGTTCGGGTTTTGCAGGTTTAGCGGGCGTCTCATTTTCAGCAACAGTTGGCTTGGTCTCACCATCTGGTTTTACTCTTGCGCTCTCATTCTTATTACTTACCGGAGCGATTCTTGGTGGCATCTCGCATATCTCGGGGGCCCTGGGCGGAGCCATCATCGTTGTCATCATCCCTACTCTCTTCGAGAGTTGGACCGAGGAGGCATCGCTAGGCGTTGCTACCTACCTGCCGGGCATCATCGTCAGCGCCCTACTCCTGCTCAGTATCGCGTTGGCCCCCGAGGGGCCATCAGAGTTGATCCATAAACTTCGCCATCGCCGCCACAATCACTGATAGCGCAGATTCCCCTCCCCGTTTAGCTCCGGGTACTCAGGGTTTTCTCGGGTAAAGGTTGGATAACGTACCCCTTTAGGGGTGGGTTTAACGGGGTAGGGGTAGGTAGGCTCGGAACTCCAAACCCTCCCTAAACCCTAGGGCAGGGCAGATAGAAGTTACGAAGTCACGAATGGAAGGACATCCATGATTCGCGCACTTAAGAATCGAGTCCGTGTGGGCGCAGCTCTCGTTGCACTCACAGGTCTCGTGTTATCCGGCGTACCTGCACAAGGTGCAGCGACACCAGGTGTAACGAAGGACACAATCGTTCTCGGTATGACTAGCGCGCAAAGCGGCGCAGCATCACCGGGATATAACAAAGTCGGACCTGCTATGCGGGCCTACTTCAACTACATCAACGAAAAGGGCGGCGTAAACGGTCGCAAGATTGAGCTTAAGCTCGAGGACGACAAGTACGTTCCAACTAATGCCGTCAATAAAGTTAACAAACTAATTTTGCGCGACAAGGTCTTTGCACTCGTTGGAAATCTTGGAACGTCCACTCATACCGCAGCCCTCAAGCGGACTCCAATCATTCGACAGAATGTTCCAGATCTATTCGTCAACACCGGATATAGCGGCTTCGCTAATCCGAAGAAATACCCAACGACCTTTATGTACCTACCTTCCTACATCATGGAAGCAAAAATCATGTCGAAGTACATCAAGGATAAGTTCCCAGGAAAGAAAGTTGGCATCCTTTATCAGGACGATGACTTTGGTAAAGATGGTCTAGCCGGTTTCAAAGCGGCGGGATTGACCTTCGTTGCTGGTGGAACTCAACGCTATGCATCACTCTCTCAGGCAACTGTTGGTCTCACTGCACAGATGACCGCGCTCAAAACTTCGGGCGCAGAAGTAATCATCATCTTCGGAGTAACTAGCGCAACTGCAGTTGCAATGCGCACCGCTGCAGCTCTTGGTTATCCAACATCTTGGACGCCACAATTCTTAATTGGTTCGGTTGGTGCCGATCCAACTACCTTGCTTACCCTTGCGGGCGCAACAACTGCTGAAGCTCGTGCGGCAACGCTCCGTTCTCTAACTGGCGCACTTAGCCTCTCCTTCCTCCCAGCAGCGACTGACACCGAGGATGAATACGTGAAGAAGTTCATCGAAATCAACACTGCTTATAACAAGGGTGTTGCATGGGATAACAACGTGCTCGTGGGTATGAATCAGGCAATGCTGATCGTCCAAGCTCTCCGCGCAGCTGGCCAGAACCCAACTCGCGCTTCGCTCATTTCAGCGCTCAAGAGCAAGGGCGGCACATTCGCATCTGCTGCTTATTCGAAGCTGGATTCAGCTAATCACGTCGGATACACCGGTTACTGGGTCGGTCGCTACAACTCAACTGGCGTCATTTCACCGGTAGATGGCGGCAAGCCAGTTGTTTACACGACAAACTCCAGCACCGCTAACGGTGATGTTGCCGTATCCACTTTCGTCCGCCCAGCGATGCCCGCTGATGGCGTCCCAACAAATAGCTAATCGATAAAGGAAAAGGAGAAAACGAAATGAGACTTACTCTTAATAAGACTCGCCGCAATATGGCGCTCCTTCTCTCGGTAGCGCTTGTTGGTGCAGTACTTGGTTTTCCAAGCGCTGCAACAGCTGCAGAGCCAACCTGTACCACTGCAAATGCAGTGACCACATGTACTGGCGAAACGAGCGACACTGCAAAGTATGAAGTTCGTATCCCAGATGATTTCAATGGCACGCTTCTACTTTGGTCACACGGCTACACCTACGTTGCGAAGATTCCAGCTCAAGTTCCACTACTCGGTGGTCAAGGCAACGATCTTCGCGCAACAATTGCGCCAGGTGCTCCAGATGACATGAAGATGGCAAACGCCCTTCTTAATCAGGGTTACGCGCTCGCCGGTTCCGGCTTTGCTGTTCCTGGTTGGAATGCAGAATCTGCAGTCAAAACAAATGTCGAACTCCTTGGCATCGTCAAGAAGAAGTTCCCAAAGATCAAGCGCACAGTTGCGTGGGGCGCCTCCCTTGGTGGCACCATCACCCAACGCCTTGCTGAGACCAATCCAAAGTTGATTGATGCAGCGCTTCCGATTATGGCCTTCAATAACATCGACAGAGTCACTGGCAGCAATGGTGGCTATGGCACCGATGCTGTCTGGCTCTTCAAGATGTTCTTCGATCCAACGATCAAGGGCTTTGGCTACACCGCAGGACCAGCAGGATTCGGTGAAGCCGCTGCTGATTTTGGCAAGGTGCTCGCAGCTGTCGTTGCGATTCAAGGTGGACTCCAGAAGTCAGGCGCTGACACGTGGCCAGCTACTGCAACGCTCGTGCCAGCAGCTGTGAAAGCAGCTCTTCCGGCACGGAGCGCACTACTGATGGTTGGTCTGCTCTCTGGTATGCCTATGCGGAGCTCCAGCTTTGATGGTGTTACCGGAACTCCAATCGACACTTCGAGCGTCGCTGCGGCAAGCGCATCTACCTCGGCAAGCACTGGTTTCTCACTTGCGTTACAACCTGCGCTCGCAGTTGCAGAGAACATGGTCAACATCGCAGGCTTTGCGACCTTTGCTCGCTTTGACCTTGAGACACAGGTAGGCAATAAAAACTTTGCCGACAATCAGAAGACCAACTATGCAGCGAAACTCTCCGAAGAAGAGGCAGCAACATATAACGTCGCCCTCTCTGGTGAGGCTGGCGTTGCCGGACTTCTTCAACTTATTGCAGGGTTCCAACAAGCTGCACCGCTCAAGGCAGATGCCGAAGCGCTCGCAAAGCTCAAGAAGCTCGACACTATGACCGGCCAGATAAATGTTCCGACAATCGCCTTCAATAACACTGAAGAGACGGTCGAATTCCAGCCGATGATGTCATGGATGATCGAGAAAGCAAATGCTCAGCACGCTGCCGCAGTAGCTGCTGCTAAGGCGAAGAAGAAGAAAGCCCCTGCCAAGAAGTTTGCTGCATTCTGGGGTCAACCATTGGATGAGTACACCAAGTTCAATGCGGCTGGCCCAGTCGTTCAAACTGATACGCCAGGAACCGGACACGTGAAGTTCTCCTTCCCACAATGGATGGATATGGTCCGCCTTGGCGACATGGCTGCTCGATTGAAGCGTCTTCCAAGCGAAGCGATTCTCAATCTCACTCGCGAGAGTGATCCAAACTGGTACCCAACCGAAGACTTCGATGCAGATACCTTCGAGTCGATTGGTTCATAACCAGAATCCATAGCTAGTAAGAGAATTGGGCTCATACCTTCGGGTGTGAGCCCAATTTTTTGAAACCAGGTTAATTGGTTTACCGGTACTCTTTTTTTCATGAAAAAAAAGCTCGCAATTTCCTCCACTTCTGAGATGGAGCAATGTGCGAGCGCGATTGCTAGTCAGACTCGGCTCGGCGACCTAATTCTGCTCGAAGGTCCACTAGGTGCTGGAAAAACTTTTTTTGCCCAAGCGTTAATCCATTCGCTAGGTGTAACAGATCACGTCACCTCACCTACTTTCGTGATGATGAAAAGTTATCGTGGTCGCTTTCCCATTAATCACATCGATGCATATCGATTGATTGATTTGCAAGATCCAATGCAGGCATTTGATGAATTAGATGTTGATATCGAAGGATCGCTGACTATCGTCGAATGGGGAGCAAAATTCGATGTCACCGGTAACGCGCTTCTTATTTCAATTGAAATTGGCGACGGGGAATCTCGCACCCTCACTTTCGAAGGTACCGATCAGCGCTGGGGTGATTTAGCGATATGAAACGTGCCTTGACTATCGATACCTCAACTGCGCACACGGTCGTCGGTGTTGTGGAGGGCAATGAAGTAATTTGGTCAAGATCAATCGAGGGTGCAACTTCCCACGGTGGCGCGCTCGGCCAATTGCTAGATAGCGCACAGGGTATCTCCGAGGTAGATCACGTCATTGTCGGTATGGGTCCAGGACCGTTTACTGGTTTGCGCGTTGGAATTATCTGCGCACAAGGTTTTGCAAAAGCACGAGAGATTCCCTGTATTGGCGTAGTTTCACTGGATGCCATTGCCTATTCATGTGAACTCAAAGATAAGACCGTCATATCGATTGATGCTCGCCGCAAGGAGCGATACTGGGCTGTCTACGATGCAGAAGCGCAGCGAGCCTCCGAGATTGCAGTCTCGAAAATCTCTGAAGTTCCAGCAGGAATCACCGATGCCATTCCCACACCCCTAGGCTTGTTTCGTGCCGCCAATAATCCACGTTCAATTCGGACTGCGCCTTTATATTTACGTAAACCTGATGCGGCGCTGGCACCGCTGACTAACATCCAACTTCGCGAACTTCGTTTCTTCGACTTGGGTGAAATTCTTGGAATTGAGCGGGAGCTCTTTCCTGACCCATGGTCGTTAGCTCAATTTAAGGAGGAGTTGCGATCGGTTCCACGCTCACGCTATTACGTTCTTCTGGAGGATCACACTCCTGCGCAACCACGCATAGTGGGTTATGCAGGAATCGCTTTCACTGGACCGGGCGAGCCTGCTGATATTCATACCTTGGCAGTAACGAAGGAGTACCAAGGACGAGGCTTAGGACAACAATTACTCAATCACCTTATGGAGAAATCACGCGACATCGGCGCATCAAGTATCCTGCTTGAAGTACGCGATGGGAATGAACCGGCGCGAGCCCTTTATGCAAAGAATGGATTTGCTGAAATCTCTCGCAGAATTGGCTATTACGCTCGCTTTGGGGATGCGCTCGTGATGGAGAAAGTTCTCTCCAATCCAATCACTTCTATGGACGTTAACTCATGAATAAGAATGAGCCATTAGTCCTGGGTATCGAAACCTCATGTGATGAGACCGGCATCGGGATAGTTCGTGGTCGAACTCTTCTTGCTAATGAGATTGCATCGAGCGTTGCTGAACACGCTCGTTACGGGGGTGTAGTTCCAGAAGTGGCAGCGCGAGCACATCTTGAAGCTTTTTATCCAACACTTGACCGCGCTCTTGCAGAAGCAAAAGTGAAGTTGCACGATCTTGATGCAATTGCTGTCACACGTGGTCCGGGTTTAGCGGGGCCGTTACTTGTTGGCACTGGTGGTGCAACCGGGCTTGCTGCAGGATTAGAGATTCCGATTTACGGCGTCAATCATTTAGCAGCACATATTGCAGTTGATGCGTTGGAGCATGAACCTCAACCAACCATTGCATTACTTGTCAGCGGAGGACACTCATCAATTCTTGAGGTTCGTGATATCAACCGAGATATTCTAGTACTTGGTGAAACTTTCGATGATGCGGCAGGAGAGGCCTTTGACAAGATTGCTCGGATGCTAGGTTTGCCATTTCCTGGCGGCCCACATTTAGATCGACTAGCGCGTACCGGCGATGCTGCTGCCATTGATTTTCCGCGTGGACTTACACTTTTTTCTGATGATCAAGAGCGACGCGAAAAAGAATTCTCCTTCTCCTTCTCTGGCCTAAAGAGCGCAGTCGCGCGATGGATCGAAAAAAATCCAGAACTCACCGATCGCGAGCGAGCCAACGTTGCTGCTTCATTCCAAGAAGCTGTTGTTGATGTACTGACCGAGAAGGCAATCGCTGCATGTAAGCGAACGGGTATTGATCGCCTCCTGATAGCGGGGGGAGTAGCCGCCAATTCCCGATTGCGCGCTCTAGCCTCGCAGCGGTGTGCGCGTACGGGCCTTGCCCTGGCAATTCCCACTCCCGATCTATGCACGGATAACGGGGCGATGGTGGCCACTCTTGGCGCCCTCGCCGTGGCCGCTGGGGTAGCTCCCGACTCCCTAGCCCTTGATGTCGAGCCTGGGCTGCCCGTTACCCCTTCAAATTGACCGGCTGGGGGCCAAGTTCTACCCTTTGCGTTAGCACTCTCACCCCGACACTGCTAATTGCCCACTGGGCTTTTGCAGCGTCGCCCGAGGGGCACGAGGAGATATCACTACATAACCTTTGGAAGGAAGTTCGTTATGTCCGTAGGAATCAAGCCATTAGAAGATCGCATCGTTGTTAAACCAAGTGATGCAGAGCAGACAACCGCATCAGGTCTTGTTATTCCAGATACCGCCAAAGAGAAGCCACAAGAGGGCGAAGTTGTTGCCGTAGGTCCAGGCCGCTTTGATGATGGAGTTCGCGTGCCAATGGATGTCAAGGTTGGCGATCGAGTGATGTACAGCAAGTACGGCGGAACTGAAGTAAAGCTCAAGGGAACTGAGTACCTAGTGCTCTCTGCTCGCGACATTCTTGCAATCATCGAATAGTCCACACACACAGTTAGGGATTAAAACTCATGGCAAAAATTCTCCAATTTGATGAAGAAGCGCGTCGCGGCATGGAGCGCGGAGTAAATATCCTCGCCGATGTCGTGAAGGTAACTCTCGGACCAAAAGGACGCAATGTCGTCATCGATAAGAAGTTCGGTGGGCCAACTGTTACCAATGACGGTGTGACCATTGCGAAAGAGGTCGAACTAACCGATCCAGCTGAGAATATGGGCGCACAGTTGGTTAAGGAAGTCGCAACGAAGACCAACGATGTTGCTGGTGATGGCACGACTACTGCAACAGTGCTTGCACAAGCCATGGTTCGTGAAGGACTTCGAAATCTTGCTGCCGGAGCGCAGCCAATGGGATTGAAGATTGGTATCGAAGCAGCAGTTTCTGCAATTACCAAAAAGTTGCACGAGATTGCAACACCGGTCTCAGGTAAAGCGCAGATCGCCGATATCGCAACTATCTCCGCTCAAGATTCGGCAATCGGCGAATTAATTGCTGATGCTATGGATAAAGTTGGTAAAGATGGTGTTATCACCGTCGAAGAATCGTCAACAACCAATCTTGAACTCGATTTCACTGAAGGTATGCAATTCGACAAGGGGTATATCTCCCCATATTTCGTCACCGATGCAGAGCGAATGGAAGCGGTCCTTGAAGATGCTTACATCCTCGTTACCAGTGGCAAAATCTCGGCGATTGCTGAAATTCTTCCGCTCCTTGAAAAGGTCGTGCAATCAGGTAAGCAGCTACTCATCATCGCTGAAGATGTCGAGGGCGAGGCGCTATCCACTCTTGTTGTTAACCGGATGCGCGGCACCTTTACCTCTGTGGCAGTGAAGGCGCCAGGTTTTGGAGATCGTCGCAAGGCGATGCTGCAAGACATTGCGATTCTCACTGGTGGACAAGTTGTTTCAACTGAGATTGGTTTGAAACTTGATCAGGTTGGACTCGATGTCTTGGGTCGCGCTCGTCGAGTAGTAGTGACCAAAGACAACACCACTATTGTCGATGGCGCTGGCAAGAAGAGCGATGTTGAGGGTCGTGTAAACGAGATTCGCAACGAGATTGAGCGAGCAGATTCCGATTGGGATCGCGAGAAACTTCAAGAGCGCGTTGCCAAACTTGCTGGTGGGGTATGCGTCATTAAAGTTGGCGCGTACACCGAAACGGAGTTAAAAGAGAAGAAGCACCGCCTTGAGGATGCTATCTCTGCAACGCGCGCAGCGGTTGAAGAGGGAATCGTCGTTGGTGGCGGAGCAGCGCTTGTTCATGCTGCCGATGTCCTTGCCGATGACTTAGGCAAGCAGGGTGACGAGGCAGTTGGCGTGCGTTTAGTCCGCAAAGCTTGCGATGAGCCACTTCGTTGGATTGCTGAGAATGCCGGACAAGAAGGCTACGTTGTCGTAGCAAAAGTCCGTGCGCTCTCAAAGAACGAGGGATACAACGCAGCTAGCGATGTTTACGGCGACTTGGTCAAAGATGGCGTAATTGATCCTGTGAAGGTAACGCGATCAGCGCTTGCTAATGCAGCATCAATTGCAGCGATGTTCATTACCACTGAGGCTCTTGTCTTCGAAAAGAAAGAAGAGGAGATTCCTGCCGCTGGTGGACATGGTCACTCACATGGACCTGGTGGACACTCTCATTAAGTAATGCATAAGCATTAAAAAAGAGGGCCGGTGCTTTTGGCAACCGGCCCTCTTTTTCGTTGAGGGGGTAATACAGAAAATATGAATTACATTGCGATTCGATTGGAGCGTGAGATTAACTCGGCGCGCTCATCCTCGGAGAGACCGCCCCAGATTCCATATGGTTCCTGAACCGCTAGCGCATGCTCGCGGCATTGAGCGATCACTGGGCAGGTAGCGCATATAGCTTTTGCTTCAACAATCCGCTTGCGGCGGCTTGGTCCGCGCTCGCCCTCCGGATGGAAGAACATTTCAGCGGGGTAGTTGCGGCAGGCTCCTTCGAATTGCCACTCCCAGTTGCTGGCAGTTGGCATTGGTAGCCGTGATATTTCAGCCATTTCCACTCACCTTTTCCTTTGCTTTCGGGTAGGCTACCAATCGCGCCATAGGTTGTTCAAGTACCTGGAGCGCGTTGGGAGTGAATTCTTCCTGAGAGGGGTGTGAGAGATGGCTCAGCACGGAGTTACCGTGGCCGAGGTGGCCCACCGCCTAGGTGTGGCGCCTGCCACCCTTCGTACCTGGGATCGCCGCTATGGCCTAGGCCCCTCCTCTCATGAGGCGGGCGAGCACCGTCGGTATACCGAGGAGGATCTCGCTCGACTGGCTGCGATGCGTCGCCTGGTGGTCTCTGGGGTGCCGGCGCAGCAAGCGGCTCAACTAGCGAAAACCTCACAAGTCTCGGTCGATGAACAGCTTCCGCTGCCAAAATTCCAAGATCGCGAGGATGTTGTTGCAGCGATTGTGCGCGCCCTCGATGGTATCGATAGCGGCTTCGTAGAAGCTCTCATTCGGCGCGAAATTCTCGCTAGTGGAATCATCAAAACGTGGAATGAGATTTTGGTTCCTGCTCTTGTACTCGTGGGTAAGCGGTGGGAGGAGACTGGAACTGGCATTGAGGTGGAGCATCTCTTCTCTGAAATCGTCAAACGCGTCATGCGAGATTGCGCCAATGAGATTGAAACACCACGTAATCCCAAACCGGTGCTGCTAGCCAGTATTGGCGAAGAGCATCACTGTCTTGCAATACATGCGCTAGCTGCTGCGCTTGCGGAAGAGAACATTGCTACCCACTTCCTTGGTGCGCGAACTCCCGTCGAAGCGATTGCTGACATGGTTCGAAAGACTCACCCACCAGTGGTCTTTCTTTGGGCGCAATTGCGTAAGAATGCCGATTACTCGGCATTGACGGAGTTGCCGCCATTGCGTCCGGCGCCACGCTTGATCCTTGGTGGTCCAGGATGGGAAGCCGATCGCATCAGCGGGGCAACGGTTGTCGATAACCTCTTCGAGGCATGTGAATTGGTGGGCTCGACCATCGGTAAGTAGCAGCTCTGGCGCTCACTAGGATTGGGAGATAACCCGAGGTTTCCCGGTCGGAGGTGAGCATGCGCGAGTTTGAGAAAGTTGCGATGCTCGGATTGACCTTCGATGATGTACTTCTTCTTCCTGATACTTCTCACGTCGTTCCAAGTGAAGTAGATACCTCCACTCGACTTACGGAGAAATTCTCATTAAAAGTTCCGATTATCTCTTCGGCGATGGACACAGTCACAGAAAGTTCGATGGCAATAGCTATTTCGAAAGCCGGTGGCGCCGGAATCATCCATCGCAATCTCTCGATTGAGGAGCAAGTTGCTCATGTGCAGAAAGTGAAGGAAGTTGCTGGCGCGCTGGCCGGTGCAGCCGTTGGTGTGGGCGAAGATGGATTCAAGCGCGCCCAAGCTCTCATGGAGGTGGGTGTTGATCTGCTCGTTGTTGACACGGCACATGGACATCACCAAGGCGTCCTTGATGCAATTTCTAGAATTAAGTCATTTAATTCAGCGCAACAAGTGATTGGTGGAAATGTTGCTACTCGAGCGGGAGCACAAGCTCTAATCAATGCTGGCGCAGATGCGGTGAAAGTCGGCGTCGGTCCTGGTTCCATCTGCACGACTCGAATAGTTGCCGGAGTTGGCGTACCTCAGATAACGGCAATCATGGAAGCGCACAAGGCCACAAGCTCTGCAGGTGTGCCACTTATTGCTGATGGCGGAATTCAATATTCGGGCGACATCGTCAAGGC
>VFQT010002554.1_pt1 | contig 18424 bp, 14 predicted proteins | sample 3512381 | NCBI WGS metagenome assembly VFQT01 (sample SAMN10412376, study PRJNA504923) | tailings metagenome | isolation source: Relicate 2 Philex TSF3 active mining site | place: Philippines: Tuba, Benguet | collected 2017-08-29
GGATTTCAAAAAAAAGCTACCTTAGAAACGTGGTACAGAAAAAGAAAATCAACTTTGAGTTGTTCAATGGGAATGCAGCACCCGGCGTTGCTTCCAAAAATGCTTCACTCAAAAAATCAATCATCAAAAAGATTGACCGGAAGCAACATTGCACCATCACCGAATTGAGCAAGGAACTCAATCTCAGCGTACCAAAAACCACCACGCTGATCACTTCACTGGCTGAAGATGGTTTCGTCTGTGATGAAGGCAAACTGGATTCCACGGGTGGAAGAAAAGCAAGCATATTCGGACTCACTGCAGATGCTTGTCATTTTGTTGGAGTTGCCATCAGCAGATACCATATTGATTTTGGGGTGATGGACTTCAAACGCGGAATTAAAATTCCATTTCAACAAGTTGCATATAAGTTCGAAAACAGCAAGGAATCACTGACAACCTTGGTTGAAGCAATCAAAGCATTTTTACAGAGTCTCGAGCAGGAGAAATTGAACATCGCTGGACTCGGAATCTCCATGCCAGGAAGGATCAATCCCCAAAATGGAAAAGCGCTCAACTACTTTAATTTTATTGAGGAGCCCCTGAATAATTTGCTGCAACGGGAATTTGAAATGCCTGTTTTCATAGAAAACGATTCGCGTGCAATGGTCTATGCAGAGATGAATGCCGATGATGCATCCAATGAAAAAAATCTGGTTTTCATCAACCTTGATTATGGTATCGGCATTGGCATCATCATCGATGGCAAAACATACTATGGGAAATCCGGTTACAGCGGTGAGCTCGGTCACATCCCGCTGTTCGACAATGAAATCATTTGCATCTGCGGAAAAAAAGGTTGTTTTGAAACAGAGGCATCCGGATTTGCACTCAAGAGAAAATTCAAAGAGAAATTGAAAAGCGGATCCAGCTCATCGGTTCTGAAAAATAAAAAAATAGACGATATCACCCTTCCTGATATTATCTATGCTGCTAAACAAGAGGACATGCTTGCCATTGAACTGTTGGCAGAAGTAGGAGAAAAACTTGGCAAAGGATTGGCAGTGCTGATCAATATTTTCAATCCCGAGACCCTTATCATTGGTGGATTACTCGCAGAAACTGGAGACTACATCAGGCTTCCTGCAAGAAGTGTGCTGAATAAATTTTCCTCTGCCATGGTCAACAACGATACCACCATGCGTTTGTCAAAATTGGGAGAGCATGCCGGCGTGATCGGTGCATGCCTGATCGCAAGGAGTCGCGTCATCTTTTAATAGGCCTGTGCGAATAAAACCCTCTGCTGACTTGGCTTTCCGGAAAACACACAAGTCCCAGTTTCTAGTTTATTATTGAGCGGTATGCAACGAATTGTTGCCTTGGTTTCTTCTTTGATTTTGTCTTCGGTCTCACCTGTTCCATCCCAATGGGCTGAAACAAACCCACCTTTCTCACAGATAACTTGCTTGAATTCATCCCATGAATTTACTTCAGTGATGCTTGCATCTCTGAAAGCAAGTGCCTTGTTGAATAAATTTTGCTGGATCTCTTCCAACAATGATTGCACATAGGATGAGAGTCCCTCGGAAGAAACCGACTTCTTCTCTTTTGTATCCCTTCTCGCGATTTCAACAACACCATTTTCAATGTCCTTCGGACCAATGGCAATTCTTACAGGAACCCCTTTCATTTCATATTCTGCGAATTTCCATCCTGGTCTCGCGTTGTCTGAGTCATCATACTTCACAGAAATACCTGCTGCTTTCAAAGAAACCATGATTCCATGCACTTTTTCATCCACCAATGCTTTTTGTTCCTGCCCCTTGTATATCGGAACAATCACAACCTGCAAAGGCGCAATTTTTGGAGGAAGCACCAATCCCTCGTCATCACTGTGGGCCATCACCAGCGCTCCGATCAATCGGGTTGAGACACCCCATGATGTTGCCCAAACGTATTCCTGCTTGTTTTCCTTCGTTAAATATTTTACCTCAAAAGCCTTCGCAAAATTTTGTCCAAGAAAATGTGAAGTGCCCGCCTGCAGCGCTTTCCCATCCTGCATCAATGCCTCGATGCAATAGGTTTCCAATGCACCTGCAAATCTTTCATTGGGAGTTTTCACTCCCTTGATGACGGGAAGCGCCATGTAGTTCTCTACAAAATCTGCGTAAACGTGCAACATTTTTTCTGCCTCTTCGATCGCATCTTCTGAGGTAGCATGGGCGGTATGTCCCTCTTGCCACAAAAATTCTGCAGTCCGCAAAAACAAACGCGTTCTCATTTCCCATCTTACCACATTGGCCCATTGGTTGATCAACAATGGCAAATCGCGGTATGATTGAATCCAATCTTTGTATGCGTTCCAGATGATCGCTTCACTTGTTGGACGAACAATGAGTTCTTCTTCCAACTTTGCTTCAGGATCAACGATCAGTTTTCCTTTTTGGTTGGGATCGGTCTTCAAACGGTAATGGGTAACCACTGCACATTCTTTGGCGAATCCTTCTGCATGTCCCTCTTCTTTTTCCAAAAACGACTTGGGTACAAAAAGTGGGAAATAGGCATTTACGTGTCCGGTTTCCTTGAACATCCTGTCCAGCTCGTCTTTCATGTTTTCCCAGAGGGCATATCCATATGGTTTGATGACCATGCACCCTCGTACGGCTGAGTAATCGGCCAACCCCCCCTTGAGGATAAGGTCGTTGTACCATTGTGCATAATCAACCGATCTGGATGTCAACTCATTGCCCATGTCTGGAAATTTTTGGGTGGATGGCAACTTTAACGAGATTTAAACGTCTCAACATTAAAGTGCGATTGCGCAAATGTAGTAACTTAGTGCTAATCTTTAAATCCATTGTTATGAGAAAGATCATGGCAGTTTTATCGGCAGGAATCCTTTTGGTAGGGTGCAGTACAGCATACAGATCTGGGCAAACACCTGATGATGTTTACTTTTCTCCCGCCAGAAACAACAACAGCGGTTATGTTGTAGTGGATGATGAAGATGGAAATGGAAGCTACAATGCAGCGAACGTTCCCATGCAAGACAGGTACTTGAGGATGAAAACATTTGGCGGATCAAGATGGAATGTATTCGATGATGACTATGCTTATTGGAACAATCCATATTGGAACAACAGGGCTTATTTCGATTTATATACCTATGGTGGAATGGGATTCAATAACCTAGCACTTGGCAACCCATTCATGTTCAATCCGATGAGTTATTATTACAGTCCGTTTTCACCCATGTACTATGGACAACCTGTGGTGGTGCTGAATACATTCAAAACAACAGTAGCTCCAAGAAACTCTGGACCAAGGGTGTATAACCTGAACAATTATACTCCACCCCGCCAGACTACAAACTATTCAAAGTTTGGAAGCAATTCTGGACAGTATTATAACAACAACACCAATAACAGCTACTACAGAAGCAACAATTACAACACTGGTGGTTCCAACAGAATTTTCAGCAACAATTCTTCTGGTGGAAGCTATGCTCCCTCCAGCACCCCTTCTTCCGGATCCAGCGGTACTGCGCCCGTGAGATCTTTCCCGAGAGGGGGAAATAACTAAACAGCCGTTGTAGTGGTTGTAAGTTGTAAGTTTTAGGTTATAAGTTACAACATCTTACAACCTATAACTTACAACCTAAAACTTACAACTTATATCCTTAATGAAACGTCTTCTATTCATTTTGTTCTTGATTTCGTTTAAATCTTTCTCCCAAGAACCCGCTGATGCGATCAGGTATTCGATGACAGATCATGGTGGGACAGCCAGGTCAAAAGCAATTGGTGGTGCGGTTGGAGCATTGGGAGGGGATTTGTCGGCAGCATATGTAAATCCTGCTGGACTCGGATTGTACCGCACCAGTGAGCTGGTGTTTACTCCTTCATTTCATTTCAACAACAATAAATCAACCTACCTCGGTTCAGAAAAGAAAGAGAGAAAATCAGCCAATGATTTCAACAATGTTGGCATGGTGCTTCCAAGAGATGGATCTTACAATGGAAGATGGAGCAATTTTACTTTTGCCATTGGTATGGTCAATACAGCCAACTTCAACAACAGGTTTGTCCTTTCGGGCAACAACAATCAAAGTTCTTTTTCCGAAAAATATTTGGAAGAACTGGTAAAAAACAATGTGACCGATCCCAACAAAGCTGCGACCAATTTTCCATACGGTTCGAGCCTCGCGTTCAATACCTACCTCATCGATACGTTGTTGAATCCCAACAACACCATCAAAGGATATAGAAGCCTTGCTCCCATTGCATCCGGACTCCAACAGGAAAACACGGTGACAACTGTCGGCGGGATACGTGATTTTTTCATGAGTGCAAGTGCCAATTATTCTGATAAACTTTATTTCGGAGGAACAGTCATCTTCAGCAGATTGAGTTACGAACGCAACAGCGTTTACAGAGAATCTGACATGACGAAGAAGCTGAACAACTTCAATTATTTTGAATCCGAAGATTACCTGTATACAAGTGGTGTAGGGACAGGCATCAAGTTGGGTGTCATCGCCAGACCTGTCAAGGAATACAGGATTGGTATTTCCTATCATAGTCCCATTGTATACACCATGATCGATAATTATTCTGCAAAGATCACCACAGATCTGGAAGGTTACATGGGAAATGGTGTTTTAAAGCAGAGTTCCTTGGATCTCAACAATGGCTCCATGGGCGAATACCAATACAGCTTTACCCGTCCCTCTAAATTATTGCTCGGCATGTGTTACACATTCGGAGCCGATGAAAATGTAAAAAACCAAAAAGGTTTTATCACTGCAGATGTTGAATACGACAATTACAAAAATGCAAAGTTCAGGCCCTCTTTGAATGCCTACAACAACAGTGGAGCAGATTATTTAAATGAGGTGAACGGCGTCATTCAAAATGAATACAAGTCCGGACTCAATCTTCGCCTGGGGGGTGAATTAAAATTCAATACCCTGATGGCCAGAGCAGGTTTCAATTACATGACCAATACCTTCACTGCAAATGATCTGTCAAACAAGCGCATGAATGCAAGTGCCGGTGTAGGTTACAGAAATAAGGGCTATTTTGTTGATATCACCTACGTATATCAAATTTGGAACAATGCCTATTTCCCATACAGACTGGAACAGGCATTTTTTGCGCCTTCTTACATGAAAACAAGCAGCAGCAACATCATCCTCAGCATTGGTTTGAAATTCTAATCACTTCCTGAAATTCAGTAACTTGCCGCATGGCCATTTTAAAATTCAGGGTATATCTCGAAGAGGACGATACCGTCTACAGAGACATAGCCCTCAAGCATACGCAAACCTTTTATGAATTGCATCAGTCGATTCTCAAGGCATATGAGTTTGACAGCATTCACGAAGCCATATTTTTCCGCAGCAACGACTTGTGGCAAAGAGGCAGAGCCATCAGTCTTGAGAAATACGAAAGTGTTGAATACAAGGTAGATCCGCTTGATATGATTGAAACAATCATTGGATCGGAGATCAAGGATACAGAACAGAAATTTATTTACGTATATGATCTCAAGAAGAATTGGACTTTCCACATACAACTGATCAATATCTCCAAAGAGGAGAACCCTAAGCTAACTTATCCTGCCATTACCAGAAAAGAAGGAATTGGTCCCAGTCAGTACGGCATCAAAAGCATCTTGGGTGATAAGTTTGCTGATATAGAAGAGAAATACGATCTCAGCGCCATTGGGGAGGGATTTACAGATGAGGGGGAAGATGAAGGTGAACAGGAAGATGAATTGGGCGGTGAGGAAACAAGCGGCGAGGACGAAAATAATTTTTAAATACTTATCGGTTGCAGTTCTCCATAAGCTGCCAATCGCATGAAAGAAAAACAATGCATCATCGTTGCAGGTCCCACTGCTATTGGGAAAACTGCTGAAGCCATCCGGCTTGCAAAGTTGTACAACACTTCCATTATTTCGGCGGATTCAAGACAATGTTACAGAGAGTTGAGGATTGGCGTTGCCAGACCAACTGAAGATGAGTTGAAAGAAGTAAAACATTATTTCATCGCCAATCATTCCATCACTGAAAATGTTTCTGCAGCCACCTTTGCAAAAGAGGCAAGCGCTTACCTCGATGAAATTTTTGAGGGCCATGATGTAGCCATAGTCTGTGGTGGAACAGGCTTGTACATCAAAGCACTGGTAGAAGGATTGGATGACATCCCGCCCATCCCTGATGAAATCAGAGCAGAGGCTATTCGTTTGTACAAAGAAAAAGGAATCGATGCACTGAGAAACAAACTATTGGAATTGGATCCATCTTTTGCAGGGCGCGGTGATATTGATAATCCACAGCGGATGATGCGGGCGCTGGAGGTAGTAGTGTCCTCTGGTAGGTCGATTTTTGATTTTCATAAATCAGTTGACAGTTCGCAGTTCACAGTTAACAGTCAACCATCAACCGTCAACCGTCAACAAATATTATTTACCTACAATATTCTAGACCTCCCAAGAGAAGTGCTTTACGAAAGAATCAACAAGCGTGTTGACAAGATGATTGAAGAAGGATTGGAAGATGAAGTACGATCGTTGATTGCACACAAGGATTTAACAGCTTTGCAAACCGTCGGCTATAAAGAGTTCTTCGATTATTTTGACGGAAAGTGTACCCGCGAAGAAGCGATTGAAAAAATCAAACAACATACGAGAAATTACGCCAAGAGGCAGATTACGTGGTTTAAAAGAATTGCAGTTGACGGTTGACGGTTACCCGTTAACAGTCAACTGTTAACAGTTAACTGTCAACTGCCATTGATCGTGCATAAAATGAACACTATCTTTGCAAAATGACCCTAACATTCACCAATCAGGAAATTGAAATAATTTCCAATACCGCTAAAGCCGCTTCGAATCTGAAGATGGAGGCTTTTGTCGTGGGTGGATTTGTTCGTGACAAAATATTGAATCGCCCTTGTATGGACATTGACATTGTTTGCCTGGGCGATGCGAATGAATTGGCGTTAGAACTAAGCAAACTATATCCATTTGAGCCAAAAGTTTCTTGGTTTAAAAATTATGGCACAGCACATGTCCGCATCGGAGAATATGATGTGGAGTTTGTAGGTGCCAGGAAGGAAAGTTACCTGCAGCATTCGCGCAATCCGATTGTTGAAGCAGGAACTTTGCAAGACGACCAGGAGAGAAGGGATTTTACGATCAATGCTTTGGCGTTTTCAGTCGACAGTTTACAGTTAACAGTTAACAGTCAACAGTCAACGGTCAACTTAATTGACCCTTTTAACGGAATTGGAGATCTTGAAAATAAAATCATCCGCACTCCCCTGTCACCAGAAAAAACCTTTTCAGATGATCCGCTCAGAATGATGCGGGCCATCAGGTTTGCATCACAATTGAATTTTTCAATCGACCCCAAGACATTGCTTGGCATTCATGATTCAGCGCATCGGATTTCTATTATATCACAGGAAAGAATCACAGATGAGCTGAATAAAATATTAATGTCCGGTAAACCTTCTATTGGACTGGACTTGCTATATACATGCGGATTATTGAAAATGATTTTCCCCGCACTGGTAGATCTCGCAGGGGCTGAATACATTGACGGAAAGGGACACAAAGATAATTTTTATCATACCCTTCAAGTGGTAGACAATATTTGTCCGCATACAAACAATCTTTGGTTGAGATGGGCCGCATTGTTGCATGATATTGCCAAACCTGCAACGAAACGCTTTGAAAATGAGGTGGGATGGACGTTTCACGGACATGAAGTGGTCGGCGGAAGAATGGTTCCGAAAATTTTTTCAAAGTTGAAATTGCCAACACATGAAAACATGCGGTATGTAAGAAAGCTTGTTGAATTGCATCTTCGTCCGATAAGTCTCACGAAAGAAAACATTACAGACTCTGCCATTAGGAGATTGCTTTTTGATGCGGGAGAAGACCTGGAAGATTTGATGACGCTCTGTGAAGCAGACATTACATCTAAAAACGAAGCCAAAGTCAAACGTTTCAGATCAAATTTTGAATTGGTTCGTCAACGCCTGAAAGAAGTTGAAGAAAAAGATAAAATCAGAAACTGGCAACCGCCCATCACAGGTGAATTGATCATGTCAACTTTCAATCTTCAACCTTGCAGGGAAGTCGGCATCATCAAGACTGCTATACGAGAAGCCATATTGGATGGAGTGATTGAAAACAATTATGAAGCAGCATATGAAATCATGATCAAAGAGGCTGGAAAGCTAGGACTTCGAGTTAATAATTGAATTGTTTTGGGTTTTGGGTTTTCAGTTGTGGGTTAAAAAGCGATCTACATTTATAATAATTCAACTCAAAACCCACAACCCAAAACTGAAAACATTTTAAACCGACACATTAAAATCCCTCAAAGCATCGTTCAGACTGGTCTTTAAATCTGTGCTTGGTTTGCGTTGACCGATGATCAAAGCACATCCAACCTGATAATTACCTGCTGGGAATTCTTTTGAATACGAACCGGGAATGACTACAGATCTTGCTGGTACCCTTCCTCTGTATTCCTTGGGTTCAGGTCCGCTTACATCAATGATTTTGGTTGATTTGGTCAGCACAACATTTGCACCGAGTACAGCCTCTTTTTCTACGATTACTCCTTCAACTACGATACACCTGCTGCCCACAAAACATCCGTCTTCAATAATAACAGGAGTTGCCTGAAGTGGTTCCAATACGCCACCAATCCCAACACCGCCGCTGAGATGTACGCCTTTTCCGATTTGTGCACAACTTCCAACCGTAGCCCATGTATCAACCATGGTTCCTTCGTCGACGTACGCGCCAATGTTCACATACGATGGCATGAGTACAACATTCTTTGCCAAATATGCTCCATAACGCGCAACAGCATGGGGGACTGCGCGAACGCCGAGTGATTTGTAGTCTTTTTTCAAGAGCATCTTATCGTAAAACTCAAACGGAGGAAGTTCCCAAGTCTGCATTTGTTGAATAGCAAAATACATGAGAATGGCTTGTTTGACCCATTCATTCACCTGCCAATCATCCCCTGCTTTTTCTGCTACACGCAGACGGCCTTTGTCAACTTCCTCAATGACTGCCCTCACTGCATCAGCATATGCATTGTCTTTCAGTAATTCACGGTTGTCCCATGCAGCCAATATTTGATCTTTCAATTGCATCGTGTATAATTTTTGCGAAGATAAGAAATGCAGGGTTTTCATTGTTGTCTAGTTGCCATTGTTGCAGTTGTTGTAGTTGTTGCAGTTGTTGTAGTTGTTTTAATTGTTAAATTGTAAATCAAATAAAAGAGATACACGACAACAAAGACAACCAGACAACAAAGACAACCCTACAACAACTACAACCATTACAACAAATACAACCATGCATCATAAGATAGTTTCAACAGCCATCATCAGCTACGGCATTTCAAGCAAAACCTTTCACATCCCTTTTATTACAACGCATGGGGGATTTTCATTGGATATGATTATGGAGAGAAGTGGAGAGACATGTAAAGAAAAATTTCCAACGGTTAAAGTGGCGAAATCGATAGAGGAAGTATTGAATGACCCTTCCATTGAGTTGGTTGTGATCACCAGTCCCAATACCACACATTTCCCCTATGCAAAAGCTTTATTGGAAGCCGGAAAACATGTAGTGGTTGAAAAACCATTCACAAATACCTCTGCAGAAGCACTTGAACTGATTGAGCTTTCCAACAAAAGAGGAAAAATCTGTTCGGTATTTCACAACAGAAGATATGTAGCAGATTTTCTCACCATGAAAAAAATATTGGATGATGGACTGCTGGGAGAGCCGCGAGAATTTTTTGCGCATTATGATCGGTTCAGGCCGGAGCCAAGGACATACGGGCTGTGGAGAGAGCATGAACTTCCCGGCAGTGGTGTTTTTTATGATCTGGGTCCACATTTGATAGACCAGGCACTGGTATTGTTTGGAAAACCAACATACATCACAGCAGACATCAGAAAAATGAAATCCTACTCTAAGGTGGATGACTTCTTTGATGTAAAACTTGCATACGACAACTTGATGGTTACCCTGCACTCGAGCATGCTCGTCAGGGAGATGGGTCCCCGGTACATGATCCACGGCACCAAAGGCTCATTCATCAAACATGGTGAAGATCCGCAAGAAGATCTCTTGAAAGCAGGCGTGGTGCCAACCGGACCGGATTGGGGTAAAGAAGAGAAACAGTTTTTTGGACTGATACATACAGAAATGGAAGGAAAAATCGTAAGAGAAATGTATCCTTCTTTACAGGGCAGCTTTGGATATTACTATGACAACTTGTACAAAACGATTGCAGAAAAACAACCCTTGAGAGAAACAGCAATAGATGGTTACAATGTAATCAGGCTCATCGAACTTGCGTTTGAAAGTTCATCTCAGAAGAGAACCATTAAAGTTTCGGGATTGCTTTGATACAAACGGAATCAACTGGGTCAAATGTATTGATTGATGATGTTTTCCAACCACTCTTGTTTTCCGCTTGTGGCTACCGGTGCACCTGATTTCAAAGCGATGTCCCTCAGGTCTTCCAAGCTCAATTTTCCTTCCTCGAATTTCTTTCCATCACCGCTGTCAAATGAAGCATAGCGATCCTTTCTGAAAGAAAGATAAGGGGATTGTTTCATGATATTGTCTGCAACAATCAATGCACGGGCAAAGCTGTCCATCCCTCCAATATGGGCAAGGAACAGGTCTTCCATATCGGTTGAATTGCGTCTGATTTTTGCGTCGAAGTTTACACCGCCACCGGCAAATCCACCTGCTTCCAAAATAACCAGCATCGATTCTACCAGGTCATTCAGATGCATGGGAAACTGATCAGTATCCCATCCATTCTGCGCGTCTCCCCGGTTTGCATCAATGCTGCCCAACATTCCTGCATCTGCAGCTACCTGCAATTCATGTTGGAATGTATGCCCAGCGAGGGTTGCATGGTTGACCTCCACATTCAATTTAAAATCTTTGTCCAGTCCATGATGCCTCAAAAATCCAATGACTGTCGCAGCATCATAATCATACTGGTGTTTGGTGGGCTCACAGGGTTTAGGCTCAATGAAAAATGTTCCCTTGAAGCCGTTTTTCCTGGCATAATCTTTGGCGAGATGCAAGAATTTTGCAAGATGCTCCTGCTCCCTTTTCATGTTCGTATTGAGGAGAGTCATGTATCCCTCTCTGCCTCCCCAGAAGACATAGTTTTCTCCGCCCAATTTGATGGTGGCATCGAGTGCATTCTTGACTTGGGTAGCTGCATTCGTTAACACCAAGAAATCCGGATTGGTACTTGCACCATTCATGTACCTTGGATTGGAAAATACATTGGCTGTGCCCCACAAAAGCTTTACACCACTTGCCTTCTGCTTCATTCCGGCATAATCCACGATGGCCGCCAAGTTGCTTTCATATTCAGACAGATTTGAACCTTCATCCACCAAATCAATATCATGAAAACAATAATAGGGTATACCCAATTTTGTGATGAACTCAAATGCTGCATCCATTTTATCCTTACCCCTTTCCACTGCATTACCTGCAACATCCCATGGGAATTGATGGGTACCCGGACCGAATGGATCTGCTCCGGTATTGCAGAAGCTGTGCCAATATGCTACAGCAAATTTCAGGTACTCCTTCATGGTCTTGCCGCCAATCAAATGTTCTTCGTTGTACCATTTGTAGGCAAGTGGATTGTCTGACTTTGGACCTTCATATTTGATTTTTCCGATGCCGGGAAAAAATTCTTTGTTGCCGAGCGTGATTGACATGGCGGGAGTGAGTTTTAAGTTATAAGTTATAGGTTATAAGTTGTAATTGTTGTAGTTGTTTTAGTTGTTGTTTTTGAAATTATTTAATTTCTGTTATACAACCATTACAACCGTTGGAACAATATGTTACAAACCTCTGTTTGTAAATATACCACATTCAATATTTCAATTATACTTCGAGCTCAGATTTCCAACGTTGATATGCTGCTATATACTGATCTTGAAGCGTTTTATCGGGCTCAATTTTTTGCAACATTTTCAATCCCTCAAATGCCTCTTTTTCAGACTTGAAAATCCCGGCTCCGATACCTGCAGCACGGGCAGCTCCTTGTGCACCATCCGTATTGAAAAGTTCAACCACTGCTCCTGTTGTATTGGAGAAGGCTTCTGCAAAAACATTGCTTAAAAACATGTTCGCTTTCCCAGCCCGGATGGTATTCAGTGTGAGTCCCATGCGCATCATGATCTCCATGCCATAATACAAAGCAAAAACAATTCCCTCTTGTGCAGCTCTGGCGAAATGCGCATTGCTGTGTTGATTGAAATGAAGATTTTTCAGAAGCGCACCCGGATTCTTATTTTCCAGGACCCGCTCTGCGCCATTGCCAAAGGGATAGCACAACAATCCCTCTGCACCAACGGGAATGGCAGATGCAAGCGCGTTGATTTCGGGATAAGTCTTGTTGTTGAAAATATTTTTTTGCAACCAGCTGTTAAGGATCCCTGTTCCATTGATGCATAGCAATACACCATATCTTTTTTTATCTGCCCTATGATTGACATGCACAAAACTGTTCACCCGTGAGAGCTCATCATATGAGGGTTGATCAATGACACCGTAAACTACACCGGATGTACCAGCAGTTGCAGCCACTTCCCCCGGATTCAGCACATTCAGAGAGAAGGCATTGTTGGGCTGATCTCCTGCTCTGTAGCAAACAGGCACAGAAGCTGAGAGTCCCAATTCACTTGCAGCCTTTTCAGTAAGAAATCCCTGTTCACCAAACTGTGGGACAGTTTTGCAAATCAGTCGCTCGTCTATTTCATAATACTTCAAAAGATCTGAGGCGATTGATTCCTGTTGCACATCCCACATAACACCTTCAGAGAGTCCTGATACAGTCGTTCTCATCTCGCCTGTTAATTTATATGCGATGTAATCGCCAGGCAACATGACTTTGTGAATTTGCTGATAAATATCCGGTTGATGATCCTTGACCCATTTCAGTTTTGATGCCGTCAGATTTCCAGGCGAGTTCAAATAATGTTGAAGACAAAATGATTCTCCCAATTTCTTGAAAGCATCATTCCCAATATTTACAGCACGGCTATCACACCAAATGATAGATGGTCGCAATGCATTGCCCTGTTTATCCAACATCACCAGTCCATGCATTTGATAGGAAATGCCAATGGCAGCAATGTCATTTTTCTTAAAATCACATTCATCCGAAAGAATTGCCATTGCATTGCGAAGCTCCTTCCACCATGTTTCAGGATCCTGTTCGGCAAATCCAGCTTGAGGTGAATGAATAAGCATTTCAGATGATGGCGAGTATGCAGATGCAACACATTCACCTGAATCAACAGAAATCAATGCACACTTTACAGATGAAGAACCAATATCTATTCCCAATAGAAATTTCATGCCATTAATTTACAACACTGAATTTGTAGGTAGTCTGACTTTTCCAAACTTCACCAGGCTTAAGAACGGTTGAAGGGAAATTGGATTGATTGGGTGCATCAGGAAATTGTTGTGTCTCTAAACAAAAACCTGTACGATGCTCAAATGTAAGTCCACGGCCCTTTTCAGAACCATTTAAAAAATTCCCGGTGTAAAACTGCACGCCCGGCTGGTTTGTAAATACCTCCATTTTTCTTCCTGACTTTTTTTCAACCACTTCAACAACAGGAGCAGTAGCGTCATGTGCATTTAAAACAAAATTGTGGTCATATCCCTTACCAAATATTAGTTGCTGATCCTGTTGATCGATGTCTTTACCAATTTTTTTGAATTGAGTAAAATCAAATGGAGTGCCTGCAACTTTTCTCAACTCACTTGTTGGTATCAGAGTGCTGTCAACAGGCGTAAAAACGTCTGCGTTGATGTTGACTTCATGATCCAAGATGGTTTTTGAAGGATCTCCAGAGAGATTGAAGTAGGCATGATTGCTGATGTTGAGCACAGTTGTCTTGTCTGTTGATGCACTGTAATCAATCACCAAACTGTTATCTGACCTGAGTGAATAAACGACTGTGAGTTTTACATTTCCGGGATAGCCATTGTCACCGTCTTTCATAACAGTGGTTAGTCTAATAGCATCATTCATGATGCGTGCATCCCAAACTTGTTTGTCGATGCTGTTTACTCCACCATGCAAACTATTCAAACCATCATTTTGGGGGAGCTGATATTGCTTTCCGTCAAGTTCGAAAGCCCCTTTTGCAATTCGATTTGCATAACGACCTACAACGCATCCAAAATATGACTTGCCATTATAGTATCCTTTGATATCATCATATCCGAGCAGCACATTGCCGTCTTGCCCTTTTTGATCGGGAACATGAATTGAAACAAGCGTTGCTCCATAATTGCTGATTTCAACAGCCATGCCGCTTTTATTGCGCAAGGTGAAGAGCTTGACTGTTTTGCCGTTTACAGTATCAGCGAAAGCGCTCACCCTTTGTTGATCAAGGGGTGCGTGCTCTCTGTGTGAGGGAGAAACGACACAAGCTGAAAAGCTGGCGAGCATGACATGTGCGAAAGCAAATATTCTTTTCATACGATGCTTTAAAATTCACAGGCACCATCACCTGTACTTGCAATATAATATTTTGGATTGACTCCAAACCTGGACTGATATCGTTCTGAAACCATTGCAATGATGTCGGAAATTTCTTCCTCTTCAACTAAATTGATGGTACAGCCTCCAAAACCGCCTCCCATCATCCTTCCACCCCAAACTCCTTTGCTGGATTTGCACCAATCAACCAATTGATCCAATGCTTCACAACTGACTTGGTACTTGTTTTTCAGTCCCTCATGCGATGCGTAAAGCAATGCCCCAGCAGTGCTCCAATCATTTTTTGAAATGGCTGCAACAAACTGATGCAGTCTGTTATTTTCCTCGATCACATAACTTGCTCTCTGGTACTCCTTTTCACTGAAGATTTTGCGATGCGCATCAAGATCCACTCTGCTGATATCTCTGAGTGATGTTGCTTGTATCCCTTGCTGGTTTAATTTAAAAACAACCGATTCACATTCTTGCCTCCGCAGGTTGTACTCAGACGAGGCCAGTTCATGTTTGATGCAGGTGTCAATCAACAATATTTTATTTCTTTTCAACTGCAGTGATACATATTCAAAATCCAAGTTTCTGCAATCAAGCTTGATCGCCATGTCTTTTCGTGCGTGAACACTCGCAAACATATCCATGATCCCGCATTGGAGTCCCACGTAATTGTTCTCCGCCTCCTTCGCTATCAGCGTTAGCTCAATGTCTGAAAGATTGAAATGAAATAGCTCATTGAATGCTTTTGCAAAAACGACTTCCAACGCAGCAGACGAAGAGAGTCCAGCGCCTACAGGGACCTCGGATTGAATGATTGCATTGAAAGGTTGAATATCCAGTCCCCGGACTTTGAACGCATGCATCACTCCCCATATGTAATTCATCCAATGGGCGGATGATGACTTTGAGGGCAGATGCTCAAATTCAACTTTATCATCCAGGTCTGAGGCAATGACGGTTGACAATTCACTGGATGAGGGTGCGATTGCGATGGAACAATATGCATCGATCCCTGCAGGCAATACAAATCCCCCGTTGTAATCAGTATGTTCCCCAATCAGATTGATCCTGCCAGGAGCCCTGAAAAACCTGGGGAGATGTTGAAAATATTTGTTGAATTCCTTGCTTAAAAAATCTTTTGTCATGGGCATTTCCAAATGAAAACCAGCATTATGTGTACACAAACTAGTCAAATTGAACCAAACAGTCCCTTTTGTGTTACGATATTGGGAAAATCGATTCAAAATCAGGTTTTTGGGCCACCCAGCATTTCCCTAAAAAGCCGAAAATCGTGAATTTTGCACTCCATTAAATTGACAGCCATTATGCCAGAGCAACAGGACGATATTTTAGAACAGATTACCAGCTCAGAATATAAGTATGGATTTGTAACCAATATCGAAGCGGATGAGGCACCGAAGGGTTTGACAGAGGACACCATCAGATTTATTTCTGCCAAAAAAAATGAACCCGAATGGATGTTGGAATATCGGCTCAAGGCCTTCCGCCATTGGTTAAAAATGGAAGAACCGGTTTGGGCAAATGTCAACTACCCTGAGATTGATTTTCAGGACATCATTTACTACTCCGCTCCCAAACAAAAAATTGCTCCAAAGAGTTTGGATGAAATTGATCCAGAACTCAGAAACACATTTGAAAAATTGGGTATTTCATTGAATGAGCAAAAGCGACTGACTGGTGTCGCAGTGGATGCAGTAATGGACAGCATATCTGTAGCAACCACTTTCAAAGAGGAATTGTCGAAAGTGGGCGTGATCTTTTGTTCCATGAGTGAAGCGATCCAAGAGCATCCTGAATTGATAAAAAAATATCTAGGATCGGTTGTGCCCGCAACAGACAATTATTTTACCGCACTCAACTCTGCAGTATTCAGCGACGGTTCTTTTTGCTATATACCAAAAGGAGTAAGATGTCCCATGGAACTCTCCACCTACTTCAGGATCAATGCAAAAAATACAGGACAGTTTGAAAGAACGTTGATCGTAGCAGAGGAAGAAAGCTATGTGAGTTATCTGGAAGGATGTACAGCTCCCATGCGTGATGAAAATCAATTGCATGCAGCAGTGGTGGAGTTGATTGCAAAAGAGAAAGCTGAAATCAAATATTCAACCGTACAAAACTGGTATCCCGGTGATAAAGAAGGCAAGGGAGGTATTTACAATTTTGTAACGAAGCGAGGTATTTGCGCAGGTGATCATGCGAAGATATCCTGGACACAGGTGGAAACCGGATCAAGTGTAACATGGAAATACCCAAGTGTTATTTTGAAAGGCGATTACAGCATTGGAGAATTTTATTCAGTGGCTGTCACCAATCATTTCCAACAGGCAGATACCGGTACCAAAATGATCCACCTAGGGAAAAACACAAGGAGCAGGATCGTGTCAAAAGGTATATCTGCTGGGAAGAGCGATAACTCCTACCGTGGACTCGTCAATGTGGCAAAAAATGCAAGCAATGCGAGAAATTTTTCACAGTGTGACTCCCTCCTGCTGGGAGACAAATGTGGCGCGCATACTTTCCCGTATATAGAAGTAAAAAACAATACTGCTGTCGTTGAACACGAAGCAACAACTTCAAAAATAGGAGAAGATCAGATTTTTTATTGCAACCAAAGAGGTATGGATACCGAAACAGCCGTGGCATTGATCATCAATGGATTTGCGAAAGAGGTCATGAACCAGCTTCCCATGGAATTCGCAGTGGAAGCACAAAAATTGCTCGCTATCAGTTTGGAAGGAAGTGTTGGATAATTTTAAAACATCAATTATTACATATGCTGAAGATTGAAAATCTGCAAGCCCGCATCGAAGAGAAAGAGATTTTAAAAGGAATCAATCTGGACATCAAACCAGGTGAAGTGCATGCGATCATGGGTCCGAATGGATCAGGAAAAAGCACCTTGGCTTCTGTATTGGCTGGTCGCGCGGACTATGAAGTAACGGGAGGCGCTGTTGATTTTCTGGGCAAAGACTTGCTCGAACTATCTCCTGAGGACAGGGCCAAAGAGGGCCTGTTCCTTGCCTTTCAATATCCGGTTGAGATACCTGGAGTGAGCACCACCAATTTCATGAAGACTGCATTGAATGAAAAAAGAAAGTACCAAGGATTGGATCCATTGGATGCTGCTCAATTTCTAAAGTTAATGAAAGAAAAAATGAAGCTTGTCCAAATCGATCAGTCGCTTTTGTCAAGATCATTGAATGAAGGATTTTCGGGTGGAGAAAAGAAAAGAAATGAAATATTTCAAATGGCCATGCTGGAGCCGAAGCTTGCAATTTTAGACGAAACAGATTCCGGCTTGGACATTGACGCATTGCGCATCGTTGCAAACGGAGTGAATCAACTCAGATCAAAGGACAATGCATTTTTGGTCGTAACTCACTATCAGCGTCTGCTCGAATACATCGTACCTGATTTTGTTCATGTATTGTACAAAGGAAGGATTGTAAAATCCGGTACCAAAGAATTGGCATTGGAGCTGGAAGAGAGAGGATACGATTTTATCAAGGAAGAAGTTGACCAGGCAATTGCCTAAAATCATTGATCAATGGATGCGAGCAACAAATTAATATCAGCATACAACGAACTGGAAGGGAAATCAAAAAACCTCTCAGCATTCCAGCACGAAAATTGGAAAACATTTTCAGGAATGGGCATTCCGCCACTGAAACATGAGGAGTGGAAATACGTGCCAGTGAAAAACATGTTCAAAGATGAATTGCAGTTTTCTGTTGAAGAAACTGCACTTGACACATCATGGATACAGCAATCGTTGCTGCCAGGTACAGAAGATTTCAACTACATTGTCTTTTACAATGG
>VFQT010002556.1_pt1 | contig 18401 bp, 18 predicted proteins | sample 3512381 | NCBI WGS metagenome assembly VFQT01 (sample SAMN10412376, study PRJNA504923) | tailings metagenome | isolation source: Relicate 2 Philex TSF3 active mining site | place: Philippines: Tuba, Benguet | collected 2017-08-29
AAACCGTCACCTTCCCGGTCAAGGTCTATTCGCTGGTGCGCCGCGGCGTCTCGCCCGAGATCAACGCGGCTTCCACCGTCCTCATCGTCATCACGGTGGTCGCCACCGTCCTCGCAATGAAACTCCAGGCACAGCCCAAGGCCGACAAGTGAGCCGCCACATGACAGACGCCATCGTCTCCATCCGCAACGTCACCAAGGCATTCCCCGGCGGCGTCACCGCCGTGGACAATGTCTCGCTCGACATCGCCCAGAACGAATTCTTCGCGCTGCTCGGACCCTCCGGCTGCGGCAAGACAACGCTGCTCCGCATGATCTCAGGCCTGGAGACGCCCACCTCCGGCCAGATCATCATCGGCGGAGAGGACATGGCCTTCACGCCGCCCAACAAGCGGCCCACCAACATGGTGTTCCAGTCCTATGCCGTCTTCCCGCACATGACGGTGGAACAGAACGTCGCCTATGGCCTGAAGGTCACCGGCGTCCCGGCAGACCAGATCAGGCGCCGCGTTGGCGAGGCGCTGGAGATGGTGAAGCTCACGGCGCTCGCCACCCGCAAGCCGGACCAGATGTCCGGCGGCCAGCGGCAGCGCGTGGCGCTGGCGCGCGCGCTGGTGAAGCGCCCCAAGGTCCTCCTGCTGGACGAACCGCTCTCGGCGCTCGACGCGAAGCTGCGCGACGACATGCGCCTCGAACTGACAAGGCTTCAGGAAACCGTCGGCATCACCTTCATCATCGTCACCCATGACCAGGACGAGGCCCTCTCCATGGCCAGCCGCATCGCGGTGATGGACAGGGGCTCGGTGCAGCAGGTGGCAACCCCGGCCGAACTCTACGAGCACCCGAAGAGCCGCTTCGTGGCGGACTTCATCGGCAAGGTGAACCTCATCGACGCCAGGGTCCACCGCCAGATCGGCCGCAAGATTGACTGTGAAGCTCCCGGCATAGGCCGGCTGGAGCTGCAGAGCGAAGGCCTCGTCGGCCCCCAGATTGCGATCGCGGTCCGGCCGGAGAAGCTGAAGATCAGCAAGACGGAGCCCAACACGCTCATCCGCATCCACGGCCGGGTGCGGGACGTCGCCTATTACGGCGATACCAGCCATGTGGTGATCGAGGCGGCGGACGGGCTCGGCCTTTCGGTCAATGTCCAGAACGAGACCCGCCGCGGCGGGGCCGGCGTGGAACGCGGCCAGGCCGTGTGGGTTCACTGGGCCCCAGAAGACTCGATCGTTCTGACGGAGTAGCGCCATGTCGCTCGAAATGAATCCCAAGGGCCCGCTTCCGGGCGACAACGCCTTCCGCCGCGAGAAGCTCAAAGGCACACAATGGGAGCCGACCTATGCCGGCGCGCTCTCCTTCATGCGCCGCAAATACACGCGCGACCTCGCCGGGGTGGACATCGCGGTCACCGGTATTCCCTTCGACCAGGCGGTGTCGCACCGGCCCGGAACGCGCCTCGGTCCCGAAGGCATCCGCCGCGCTTCGGCCGAGAACGCCTGGGGGCCCTTCTGGCCGTGGAACTTCGATCCCTTCGACACGCTGGCCGTCATCGATTATGGCGACTGCTTCTTCGACTGGGGCCGCAAGGAGGACTTTCCCCAGCGCCTCGAGGACCATGCGACGGAGATCATCTCATCGGGTGCCGAGATGGTGTCGCTCGGCGGCGACCACTACGTCACCTATCCGCTGCTCAAGGCCCATGCGAAGAAGCATGGCCCCCTGTCACTCGTCCATTTCGACGCGCACCGCGACGTGGAACCTGACGATGGCGGCCGCATCGACCACGGCACCATGTTCGGCTATGCGGTCAGGGAAGGCCTTATCGACCCGCGGTCGTCGGTACAGGTGGGGTTGCGCACCGTCTTCGCAGGCGAGCGGACATATGGTTTCCGCCTGATCTATGCCGACGAGGTGCATGAGAGTTCCCCGGCGCAGATTGCGGAGATCATCACGCAGGTGGTGGGCATCAACAAGGCCTACCTGACGTTCGACATCGACTGCCTGGACCCTTCCGTTGCACCGGGCACCGGAACGCCCATCCCTGGCGGCCTCACCTATCACCAGGCGGCGTCCATCATCCGCAAGCTCACGGCGGTGAACTTCGTCGCGATGGACGTGGTCGAAGTGTCTCCGCCCTTCGACCACGCGGAGATCACCTCGCTCGCGGCCTCGTCGCTCGTCATGGAGTACCTCTGCCTCAAGGCCTGGCAGAAGGGCGCGCGCGCCGTTCCGCTCAGCGAGTGATGCCCAGCGCGCGGTCCTTGTTGCGCACGGCATAGCCCGCCTGCAGCGGCCAGTTGCCGTAGCTGTCGCCCGCGATCAGGTCCCGCATGGCGTGGAGCGGCCAGTTGGGATCGTCCAGCGCCTGCCGCGCCAGCGCGATGAGGTCGGCCTGTCCGTTCTCGAGAATCCGCTCCGCCTCCTGCGGCTTGGTGATGAGGCCCACGGCGGCTGTCGGCACGTCGGCAGCTTTCCGCACCGCCTCGGCCAGCGGCACCTGGTAGAGGGGCGCCACCGGGATTTTCGCCCCGTCGAAGCCACTGGAACTGCAGTGAACGACGTCATAGCCGATGGCCTTGAGCGCCTTCGCATAGGCGATGCTCTCCTCCACCGTCACGCCGCCTTCGATCCAGTCGGTGACGGAGATGCGCACGAAAGCGGGCTTGTGCGCGGGCCACGCCTCACGCACGGCGCGCGCCACTTCAAGGGGAAAGCGCATGCGGTTCTCGAGGCTGCCGCCGTAAGCATCGCTGCGCCTGTTGGCCACCGGCGAGAGGAACTGGTTCAGCAGGTAGCCGTGCGCCGAATGAAGCTCGATCATGTCGAAGCCGGCGGCCTCCGCGCGCTTCGTCGCCGCCATCCATTCGGCCCGCACCCGTGCCAGCCCCGCCTCGTCCAGCGCCTGCGGCATGGCAGAGGAGGCCGAATGCTTCTCGGCCGAAGGCGCGACCGGCGTCCAGCTTTCAAAGCCCAGCGCCTTTTTCTCCTCCTCCGTCTCGTTGAAGGCCCCGCGCCATGGCACGGGTGAGGAGGCCTTGCGCCCCGCATGGGCCAGCTGGATGCCCGCCGCCGCGCCATTCTGGTGCAGGAAGTCCACGATGCGCGTCAGCGGTGCGATCTGCGCGTCGTCCCACAGGCCGAGGCAGCCATAGGATATCCGGGCCTCGGGGCTCACCCCCGTCGCCTCGACGATCACGAGGCTGAAGCCGCCCAATGCGAAGCGGCCCAGATGCACGAGGTGCCAGTCATTGGCGAGCCCGTGCTTCGCCGAATACTGGCACATGGGCGCCACGATCACCCGGTTCTTGAGGGTGAGGCCGCGATAGGTAACGGGCGAAAACAGCTTGGTCATCAGCTCAAGGCATCCTTCAATCGGTAGAACAGCATGGCGGAGGCGAGCATCGGCACGCGGATCGGTCCGCCGGGGAAGGGCAGGTGGCGCAGGCGGGAGAGGAGGTCGAAGCGCTCCGCCGTGCCGCGCACGGCTTCCGCCATCAGCTTGCCGTAGAGCCCCGCGAGTGCCACGCCCTGGCCCGAATAGCCATGCGCGTAATAGGCCGTGGGGCTGAGGCGGCCGCAATCCGGAATGCGGTTGTGGGTGATGGCGATGTAGCCGCCCCATGCGAAGTCCACGCGGGCATCGCGCAGCTGGGGAAAAATCCGCGTCATGCGCCGCTTCATGAAGGCGGCGAGGTCGGGAGGGTCGAGCGTCGTGTAGCTGGCAGCACCCCCGAACAGCATGCGCGTGTCGGGGGTGATGCGGAAATAGTCCACGATGAAGTTGGTGTCCGCCACCGCCTCGCCGTCGCGGATCAGGGCGCGGGCGCGGTTCTCGCCCAGAGGCTCCGTGGTGACGATGTAGCTCGTCACCGGCATCACCTTGCCATAGAGTTTCGGCACCAGCCGCCCCAGATAGGCGTTGCAGGCGATGATCACGAACCGGGCGTTGACCCTGCCTTCCGCCGTCCTGACGAAGGGCTTCGAGCTGGTGTCCACTTCGACGGCGCGTGAGAATTCATGGATCGTGGCGCCCGCCTGGCACGCCGCGCGCGCCAGCCCCAGGCAATAGTTCAGCGGGTGGAAATGCCCGGCACCGCCTTCGCGCAGCGCACCGTGATAGGCGCGTGTGCCGAGCTTCTCCTCCAATTCCGCCTTGGCCAGCAGCTGCGTGTCGGTATAGCCCAGCGCGTCCCACTCGTCCTTCCACTCCTGCAGCCCGTCCATGCGGTTGGGCTTCGGCAGCACGTGGAGGTAGCCCCAGCGCAGATTGCAGTCGATGGCGTAGCGTGAGACGCGATCCTTCAGCAGCTGCTTCGATTCCTCGGCGAGCGCGAAGCAGCGCCGCGCATCATCCGGGCCCAGTTGTGCCGCGATCCGGTCCTGGCCGGACGAGAAGCCGGTGCAGATCTGTCCGCCGTTCCGCCCCGATGCCCCGTGGCCCACCGTTTCGGCCTCGATCACGACGACCTTGTGACCCGCCTCCGCCAGCTCGATCGCCGCCGAAAGCCCCGTGTATCCCGCCCCCACGATGCACACATCGGCGGAGACTTCGCCCCTCAGGGGCGGATGCTTGGGGGAGGGGGTGGCCGTCGCCTGGTAATATGAAGGTGCACTGATTGATTTCGGCATGATGGAAAGGGTTTAGCTGCCCCCCTTTTGCTCGGTCAAGCTTCCGGGCTACATTGGCGCTGTTTCAACAATAGCTGGAATATCATGACCCAGTCGCGATTTGAGGAATGGCTGAACGATCACAAGATCAGCGAGGTTGAATGCCTCGTGGCAGACATGAACGGCACCGCGCGCGGCAAGATTCTTCCCCCTAAGAAATTTCTCTCCGGCAACCGCTCCCGGGGCCTGCGCATTCCGGAGGAGGTGTTCACCCTCACCATCAACGGCCGCTACGTGCAGGATACGCGCGCGGTGAGCGACAGCGCGATCGACATCTACATGAAGCCCGATCCGAACACGATCCGCTTCGTGCCCTGGTACACGGAGCCCACCGCGCAGGTGATCTGCGACGCCTTCCACCTCGATGACCAGCCGGTCTCAATCTCGCCGCGCTACGTGCTGAAGCGCGTGCTGGAAGCCTACAAGGAGAAGGGCTGGAAGCCCGTGGTGGCGCCCGAGCTCGAATTCTATCTCGTGAAGAAGAACCTCGATCCCGACTATCCGCTCGACGCCGCCGTCGGCCGGTCGGGGCGCAAGGAGCCCGGCGGCCAGGCCTATGGCATCGACGCCGCCAACGACTTCGACCCGATCGTCGAGGACATCTACGACTATTGCGAGGCGCAGGAACTCGACGTCGACACGCTGAGCCATGAGAGCGGCCCGGCACAGCTCGAGATCAACTTCAACCACGGCGACCCGCTCGAACTCGCCGACCAGGTCTTCCTGTTCAAGCGCACGGTGCGCCAGGCCGCGCTGAAGCACGACATGTACGCCACCTTCATGGCCAAGCCGCATGAGAACGAGCCCGGATCCTCCATGCACATCCACCAGTCGGTGATGGATTCGAAGACCGGCAAGAACATCTTCGCCTCCAAGGACGGCGCGCAGTCGAAGCTGTTCCTGAACCACATCGGCGGCCTGCAGCGCTATCTGGCGGCGGCACTCTCGCTCTGTGCGCCGAACGTCAACTCCTACCGCCGCCTCGTGCCGGATTCGGATGCGCCGACGAATGTCCATTGGGCGGTGGACAACCGCACCGTCTCGCTGCGCGTGCCGTCTTCCGATCCGAACAACACCCGCGTCGAGAACCGCGTGCCGGGGGCGGACGCCAACCCCTATCTCGCCTTCGCGGCCTCGCTCGCCTGCGGCTATCTGGGCATGGTGGAGCGCATCAAGCCCTCGGATCCGGTGGAAGGCTCCGCTTACCGCTACGCCCACACGCTGCCCATCAGCCTCGATGAAAGCCTCGACAAGCTGAACTACACCAAGGCGCTGAAGCAGGTGCTGGGCGAAAAGTTCTGCGAGGCCTACAACGACGTGAAATACGAGGAGATGCAGAATTACAGGCGCGTCATCAGCTCCTGGGAGCGCGAGTATCTGCTGCTCAACGTGTGAGGACTGGCGCGGCTGAAGCCGCTATGATCCGGCGAATCGGGGATAAAGGGAGCACAAAATGCAGACGGCGACGAGATTCCTGCTGGCAGTGCTGCTGTGGGCGGCCATCGCCGTTCCGGCCTCCGCGCAGGCCAGCAAGGCGCCGGATGCCGCCGATGTCGCGAATGTCATCACGGCCATACTGGATGACCCTGAACGGCTTCCCCTGCCGCTGGAACGCATCCGCCCGGCGCTGGTCGCGCACTACATCCGCGACCAGGGGCCGGTCTACTGGGTCGGCACCGGGCGTATGACACCCTTCCTGCAACGTCTCGCGGATGCCGCGGACGATGGGCTGAACCCTGGCGACTATCCCCTCGACGCGCTGATGGAGCTGCGCGACATGATCGAGCCGGATGATCCGGAAGGCGCGGCGGTCGCGGAGCTTTACTACTCCGCCTTCTTCCTGACCTACGCCGCGGACCTGAAGATCGGCCGCCTCACGCCCCAGAAGGTCGATCCGCGCCTGTTCCGCAACCGCAAGTCCATCGACGTGCTCCGTGTGCTGACCGATCTCAAGAAGGAGAACGACCCGCAAGCCTTCCTCGCCGCCTTCGAATCCCAGAACCCGCATTACCAGGCGCTCAAGAAGATGCTGGCGCTCTACCGCGCCATGGCGGAATCGGTCAAATGGCCGTCGATCCCCACGGGCGGCAACATCGAACCCGGTGACAGCGATCCCCGCATTCCGCAGATCCGCAAACTCCTGATGCTCACGGGTGACCATCCGGGCGGCGGCGGCGGCGACGTCTATGACCCGGAGACGGTGCTCGCGGTCAGAAGCTTCCAGATGCGCCACGGGCTGGAGGCCAAGGGCCTCATCGGCAAGCAGACCGTCATCGCCCTCAACGTGCCGCCGGCGGAGCGCGCCCGCCAGATCATGCTCAACATGGAACGCTGGCGCTGGATGCCGGAGAACATGGGCCCGCACCATTTCACGGTGAACCTGGCCGCCTACGAACTCACCGAGATCGTGGAGGAGCAACTGGTCGATCGCATGGATGTGGTGGTCGGCGCCGTGGCTACCCAGACCCCCGAATTCTCGGACGAGCTGGAATATGTCGACATCAATCCCACCTGGACGGTGCCCTATTCCATCGCCACGAAGGAAATGTTGCCGAGGCTGCGCCGCAATCCCTCCGCATATGCGGGCGATTTCGAGGTCTTCATGAACGGCAAGCTCACCTCGTGGAGCGGCATCAACTGGGCGGCCTATGGGCCTGGCCGCTTCCCCTTCACCTTCCGCCAGAAGGCGGGGCCGAAGAACGCGCTCGGCAAGGTGAAGTTCATGCTGCCGAATCCGCATAACATCTATCTTCACGACACGCCGTCCAAGGACAAGTTCCTCGCCACCACGCGCGCCTTCAGCCACGGCTGCATCCGCCTGTCGCGTCCGCTGGACCTCGCCTACCGGCTCGTGGGCGACATCGCGGGCTGGTCGGCTGAAAGGATCGACGCCGCCTTCGCGAGCGGCAAGACCACGCGCGTGGCGCTGCCGGAGCGCATCCCGGTGCATCTGATCTATGCCACCGCCTTCGAGGGGGACGGCGGCTCGGTCGAATTCCGCCCGGACGTCTACGGCCGGGACCGCAAGCTGGAGGCCGCCCTCTTCGGCAAGCCCTCCAGCTGATCAGCGCTTGAGCCTGAGGCGCACGATGGCCGCGGCGGCCTCCTCATGGCCGGCCGTTGCGGCCCGCTCATACCATTCCAGCGCCTTGGCCTTGTCGGGTGCCGCCTTCTTCAGGTTGAGGCTGGCGAGGATGACCGGGTCATAGCTCCGGGCGAGATTGTAGGCGCCCGCCGCGGAACCGCGTTTCCAGGCCTTCTCATAGGCGTTCCGCGCCTTCCGGATGTCGCCGTATTTGAACAGCGAATTGCCTTCCGCCAGCAGCTTGCGGGTTTCCGGGGTTTCCGGCTTGGCCAGCGAGAGGCTCACGCTTTCGGGCGGCGGAATGGGTGCGGGGTAGCCGGACTCGGATGCATCCGGAAGGGCGGTCTTCGCCGTCTTCGGCGCGGCGGCCGGCATCTGCCGGGGCGGCGGTGCGGATGCCGGCTCCACCACCACGTTCGAGAGCGCCACCGTCATGGTCTTCACGGGGGCCGCGAGTTCGCCTGTCCGCGGTTCGAAGGCCGCCACTGCAAGATCGATCTCGCGCTCCTTCGCCTCCGGCACCACGAGCCTCAGGTTCTTCAGATCCTCCCGCGTCAGCGCCCAGATCTGGTCTTCTTCACGCTTGCCCGAGGTCAGAAAGGCCCCATCGGGCACCCCTGATATCTTGAGCAGAATGTCGCTGCCCAGATTTGCCGGTTCGGCGCGAAGCGCCAGCGGAATGAAGCTGTTCGTCTCCCCGGCGGCATCGGCAACCTCGAGCGTCGCCGTCGGCACGGATTTCTTGGTGATTTCGGTTGACCGGGCCGGAACCTGCGGCATGGCCGCCTGCCGGAGCGCCGGGGTGGGGTCCGTCCTGGGCGTGGGCTCGAGTACGTCGGGTGTCACGGCGGCCACGGCCTCGGCAGGCATCATGGGCGGGCTGGGCGCGTCAGGTCCCCATGAGAGCCGGAGATTGGACAGCCCCACGCCCGCTCCGGCCGCCAGGCCCATGGCGGCGGCCAGCGCGAATGTCTGCGCAAAGCTCAGGCCACGCCGCGGGGCGGGGGGTGGGGCGGGCTCAGGGGCAACCATCTCGCGCCGCAGGAACGTCGCGGTGTTCGGTTGGGACATGATCATGTCGCGGTAGCCCGGGGGTGGTTTCGGCCGCCCCCCGGCCTCGAACGGGTCCTCGGGCAGGGCCCTCTGCCGGCGGTAGCGGGCGAGAAGCTCTTCCCGCGTCAGGGGTTCGCAGCCCTGGGCAAGCACCCAGGCAGGTTCCTGCGGGCCGGAATGGGTCCCGTCTTCGGCAGCCGGCTGCGTTTCGGAAGGACGTTGGCGGTGCGTCATATCCATGCTCCTGCGGATTGACATGAGACGGCCCCCTGCCGGGCATCTCGGCCCGGCGGGCTTTCCCCTGTCAGTGAAGGGTGATGAAAGGCGGTGCGGCGCGGCTTCCGCTCAGCGGAAACCAGGGCGGTGGCATGCAGCATCCCCTGCAAACTCCAGTTCTCTGCCGCCGTCCCGGCACCGGGCTCCGCTTCTGCTCATGCGGATTGCCCGGTTCACGGAGCTACCGTGAACAGCGATTGTGGCAGAGGCCGGGCGAGATTATGGATTCTCGCGTCTATCGCGCCTGGAGCGGCACATAGTCCCGTGCGGCGGGTCCGTCATAAAGCGTCAGTGGACGGATCAAGATATTGTTCTGCAGCTGCTCGAGGCACTGCACCGTCCAGCCGGGCACGCGGCCCACCGCGAAGATGGGCACGAACAGGTCGGGCGCGATGCCGTTCAGGTAGTAGATCACGCCCGAGTAGAAATCGACGTTCACGTTCACACCGAAGCGTGCATAGGGCTTCATCGCGTCGACGACGGCCTGGAGGATGGCGAACCACTTGGGCTCGCCCATCTCGCGTGACAGCGTCTCCACGCCGTCGCGCATGTGGCGTGCGCGCGGGTCCTCGGTGCGGTAGACGCGGTGGCCGAAGCCCGTCACCGCCTCACCGGCCGCGCGCTTGGCCTTCACATAGGCCGCGGCGTTCTCCGGCTCCCCGATCTCCTGCGCCATGCGCATCACGTCCTCCGCCGCCCCGCCATGCGCCGGGCCTGAGAGCGCGGCAATCGCCGAGGTGACCGCCGCATGGAGGTTGGCGTCCGTGCCGATCACCACGCGCGCGGTGAAGGATGAGGCGTTGCTCCCGTGCTCCGCATGGAGGATCAGGTCGCGGTCCATCAGCAGCGCGCCCTGGGCCGAGGGCTTCCGGCCGGTGATCATCCACAGGAAATTCGCGGCATGTGACAGGGCCGGGTCGGGCTCCGGCGCGGCGCGCCCATTGCGGGCCGCCTCATGCGCCGCCACGATCATCGGCACCTGCGAGGCCAGCCGGATGCCCTTGTCGCGCGTCGCCTCCACCGAATTGTCGAATGTGTCCGGCTCGAAGGCGGCCAGGGCCGAAACGGCGGTGCGCAGCACGTCCATCGGATGCGCGTGCTTTACCGTTTCGATGATGGAGAGGATCTCCTTCGGCAGCCAGCGCGCGGCCTTGAGCTTCGCGTCGAATTGGGCGAGTTCCCCAGCGTTGGGCAGTTCCCCATGCAGCAGCAGGTAGGCCGTCTCCTCGAAGGTCGAATGCTGCGCGAGATCGTGGATCGAATAGCCGCGATAGCGAAGTTCCCCCGCCTTCCCGTCTATGAAGGTCGTGCCCGACCGCTCGAAATAGACGCCCTTGAGGCCGCGGTGGATTTCGATCTTTTCTTCTGCTGACATGCCCACGATCCGAAAGAGAGTCTCGAATGAGTGTGATTGACGAAGCCAAGGCCAAAATCAAGGGCAGAAGACTGAAACTCGTGATGCCAGAAGGCGAGGACCAGCGCATCCGCGCCGCCGCACTCCGCTTCCGCGAGGAAGACCTGGCGGAGCCCGTCGTCTTCGGCGCGGATGACGTGCCGGAGAGCGGGGCAAGCCACATCGCCATCATCCGCCAGCGCCGCGAGAAGATGAATGACGCGATGGCCGCACGCCTGCTGAAAAAGCCACTCTACCGTGCTGGTGCAGCCGTCGCCACGGGCGAGGCGCATGCCATGCTGGCGGGCGCGGCCAATCCCACGGCGCGCGTCATCGAGGCCGCCCTGATGACCATCGGCCCCGCGCCAGGCATCGAAACGCCGTCCAGCTTCTTCCTCATGCAATGGCCTGACAGGCGCCTCGTCTTCGCCGATTGCGGCGTCAACATCCAGCCCGATGCGGCACAGCTTGCGGACATCGCCATCGCTTCCGCCCACAGCGCGTCACGCGTCCTCGGCGAACAGCCGCGCGTGGCGCTGCTCTCCTTCTCCACCAAGGGCAGCGGCAGCCACCCCGATGCCGACAAGGTCATCGACGCCCTGCGGATCGCGAAGGAGAAGGCCCCGCATCTGATGATCGACGGCGAACTCCAGGGTGATGCCGCGCTCTCGCCCGCCGTCGCCGCCCGCAAGCTGAAGGAGCCGGGCGATGTCGCCGGCCGCGCCAATGTGCTGGTCTTCCCGGATCTGGACGCCGGCAACATCGCCTACAAGCTCACCCAGTATCTGGCAGGCGCCCAGGCCATGGGCCCGGTGCTCCAGGGCTTCGCGCAGCCGGTCTCCGATCTCTCACGCGGCGCCAGCGTGGATGACATCGTCGCGACGGGTGCGCTGCTACTGGCGATGAGTTAGACGAGCGCCCGCACGTCCCGGGCGATGGTCAGTTCCTCGTTCGCCGGAACCACATGCACATGCTCCGGCGGAACGCCCAGCCACTTGAGGTGGGAGAGGATGCGCGCCCGCACCGGTCCCGCATTCTCGCCCACGCCGCCGGTGAAGATGATGGCGTCGACGCCGCCCAGCGCCGGAACCAGCGATGCCGCATGGCGCGCGGCGGAATAGCAGTAGTAGTCCACCGCTTCGATCGCCTCCGTCCGGTCGCTCGAGAGCAGCACGCGCATGTCGGGAGAAATGCCGGACAGGCCCAGCAGTCCGCTCTTGCGGTAGAGCAGGTCTTCGAGCTGGTCGAGGCTCAGGTGCTCGTCGCGCATCAGGGCCACCAGCACGCCGGGGTCGATGGAGCCGGTGCGCGTGCCCATGACCAGGCCATCGGCGGTGGAGAAGCCCATGGTGGTGGCGACACTCTTCCCGTCGAAGATCGCGCACATGGAGGCGCCGGAACCCAGATGCGCGGCGAGGATGCGGCGCGGCAGCGGCCTGCCCGTCATGCGCGGCAGCGCCTCCACCACGTGCTCGTAGTTCAGCCCGTGGAAGCCATAGCGCCGGTAGCCCTTGTCGAAATAAGCCCGCGGCAGGGGAAGCCGCGTCGCGAGTTCCGGCTGGGTGGCGTGGAAGGCCGTGTCGAAGCAGGCGATGTTCGGAACCTCCGGCGCCACGCGCCGCATCTCGCGCAGCACGCCCAGTCCGAAGGGCAGGTGCAGCGGCGCCAGCGCCCGGAGCGCCTCGAGGTCGTGCTGGATCGCGTCATTCACCACGACCGGCGTCACATATTGCGTGCCGCCATGCACGATGCGGTGCCCGATGCCGTTGAACAGGGCCGGCTCTTGGCCATTGTCGGCCAGCCATTCGGCCGCCACCAGCAGCCCCTCGGTGGGGCTCGTCACATGCGGAACCTCGCGGGCAGGGTGGCCGTCCACCTCCAGCCGCGGCTTCGAGCCGATGCCGGAGACCTGGCCCTTGAGGAGCGGTTTCAGCTCCCCGCCGAACACCGCGAACTTGAGCGAGGACGAGCCCGCGTTGAGGACGAGAATCCTCACTTCAACTCGATCTCGATGAAGGCATATTCGGTGTCGTTGGCGTTGATCACGTCATGCTCCACGCCCGCGGCGCGGAAATAGGGAACGCCCTTCTTCATTTCGGCATGCGCCGGGCCCGTGGGGGTCTCGAGGCGGACCTTGCCGTCCATCAGCGGCACCACGACATAGTCATGGCCATGCTTGTGCCAGCCCGTGTTGGCGCCGGGCGCGAAGCGGTATTCGGTGACGATCACCCGGTCATTTTCGATGAAAACGGTGGCCTTGGCGGTGCCGGACATGCGGAGACTCCCTTCAAATTCGGCGACATCGTGGATGGAACTGGAACTTGCCGCAAGCATGTTATATTATAACAGCCATGCCTTTTCCCGAGCCGCACCATAACCACGCCGCATGCACCGCCGACCTCATCTCGCGCGCCGAGCGCACCTGTGAGCGGCGCGGCTCCCGGCTGACCGGCCAGCGCCGCGACGTGCTGGACTGCGTGGCCCAGAGCCATTCGGCGGTCGGCGCCTATGACATCATCGAACGGATGGCCAGCCGGGGTCCGCGGCCAGCACCCATCACCGTCTACCGCGCGCTCGATTTCCTCGAGGCCCACGGCCTCGTCCACAAGATCGAGAGCCGCAACGCCTTCGTCGCCTGCACCCACCCGCATGAGGGCCAGCCCGCCGCCCTGCTGGTGTGCGAGCACTGCGGCCTTGTCGCCGAACTTGACGCGCCCAAGGTCTTCGGCGCGCTGGAGGCGGCGGCGCAGTCGCAGGGGTTCACGGTGCGCCGCAGCGTGGTCGAACTGAGCGGGGTTTGCCGCGCCTGCGGCGGGGGAGGGGCCTGATGCTGAAGGTCACCAACGCGATCCTGAGTGCTAGGGATGCCACCCTCGTGGTCGGCGGCCGGACCATCCTGGACAAAGTCAATCTCGACGTCCGCCCAAACGAGATCGTCACCGTCATCGGCCCCAATGGCGCGGGCAAGTCCACCCTCGTGCGCTGCCTCCTGGGCCTGCAGCCCCTCACCTCGGGCGAGGTCGTGAAGGCCCGGAACCTCCGCGTCGGCTATGTGCCACAACGCTTTCCCCAGACGTCCAACGTGCCCCTCGACGTGCGCCGCCTCCTTTCCCTCACCCTGAAGCCGAGCGAGGCCGAGATCGACGACGCGCTGGCCGAAACCGGAATTCCGCACCTCAAAGGGGCGACGGTCTCCCGCCTTTCGGGGGGCGAGCTGCAGCGCGCCCTTCTGGCCCGCGCCCTGCTGCGCAAGCCCGAACTCCTCGTGCTGGACGAGCCCGTCCAGGCGGTGGACTTCCTGGGCGAGGCGCGCATGTACGAGCTGATTTCGGACGTCCGGAAGAAGCACGGCTGCGGCATCCTCATGGTCAGCCATGACCTCCACATGGTGATGGCGGAGAGCGACCACGTCGTCTGCCTCAACGGCCATGTGTGCTGCGAGGGCGGCCCCATCAAGGTCCAGCAGGACCCGGAATTCGCCAAGCTCTTCGGCCCCTCGGCGGCGCGCATGATCGCCGCCTACACCCACCACCACGACCATGACCATGAGAGCCATGGCCATGCCCATGACCACCCCCATGATCACCGGCACTGACCGCCTTGCTTGACATCCTCACCGAGCCCTTCTTCCAGCGCGCCCTTCTGGCGGGCCTCGCCATCGCGTCCGTGGCGGGCCCCGTGGGCTGCTTCATCGTCTGGCGGCGCATGGCTTATTTCGGTGAGACGCTGGCCCATTCCGGCCTGTTCGGCGTCGGCCTCGGCCTGCTCCTCGGCTTCAGCCTCACGCTCGGCGCGGTGGCCACCGGCGTCGCCGTGGCGCTGCTCCTCATGGTGCTGAAAAGCCAGCGCGTGCTGGCCACCGACACGCTGCTCGGCATCCTGTCGCATTCCTCCCTCGCGCTCGGCATCGTCACCATCGGCCTCGTCACGGGTGCGGCGGGCGACCACCTGGACCTGCTCTTCGGCGACATCCTCACCGTCACCTGGCAGGACGTTGCCGTGGTCTGGGCCGGCGGGGCCGTCGTGCTGCTGGTGCTCGGCCTTCTCTGGCGTGACCTCATCGCCATGTCGGTGCATGAGGAACTGGCCCAGGCCGAGGGCATCAAGGTGAAGCGCGTCGAACTGGGCTTCGTGCTCCTCATCGCGCTGATGACGGCGATCTCGATGAAGATCGTGGGCCTCCTCCTCATCACCGCGCTCCTCGTCATCCCCGCCGCCGCGGCGCGCCGCCTGTCCGCCAGTCCGGAGACGATGGCGCTCACCGCCGCCGTCCTCGCCTGCCTCGCGGTGGTCATGGGCCTCGCGCTCTCGGCCTTCGCCAATGCCATCACCGGCCCCGCCATCGTCATCTCGGCGGGGCTCCTCTTCGTCTTGACCTTGCTCCGTCCTCAGGCCAACTAGTCCCATGAGCTATTCCGCGATCAAGAACCGCCGCGCCTCGCTGCCCGTCAAGGTCGGCCACGTCACGGTGGGGGGATCTGCCCCCATCGTCGTCCAGTCCATGACCAACACCGACACGGCGGATGCCGAGGCCACCGCCCGCCAGACCGCGGCGCTGGCCCGCGCCGGCTCCGAGTTGGTCCGCATCACGGTGGACCGGGAGGAATCGGCCCGGGCCGTGCCCTTCATCCGCGAGAAGCTGGACCGCATGGGCGTCAACGTCCCCCTCGTGGGCGATTTCCACTACAATGGCCACACGCTGCTGAACGATCATCCCGCCTGCGCCGAGGCGCTGGCGAAATACCGCATCAACCCGGGCAACGTCGGCTTCCGGGAGAAGAAGGACCGCAACTTCTCCATGATGATCGAGACGGCGCTGAAGTTCGACCGGCCCGTCCGCATCGGCGTCAACTGGGGCTCGCTCGACCAGTCGCTCCTGACCGAACTCATGGACCAGAACGCGAAGGCGGCGGAGCCCATGGACGTCCGCGAGGTGATGCATGAGGCCGTCGTCCAGTCGGGCCTCATGTCCGCCGAACGCGCCGTGGATCTCGGCCTGCCCAAGGACAGGATCCTCATCTCCGCCAAATGCTCGGAGGTGCAGGACCTGATCGCCGTCTACCGTTCGCTCAGCCGGCGCTGCGACTATGCCCTGCACCTGGGCCTCACCGAGGCGGGCATGGGCTCAAAGGGCATCGTGGCCTCGACTGCCGCCCTCGCCGTGCTTCTCCAGGAGGGGATCGGCGACACCATCCGCATCTCCTTGACGCCGGAGCCCGGCGGTGACCGCACGCGGGAGGTGCTCGTGGCGCAGGAAATCCTGCAGACCATGGGCATCCGCAGCTTCGCCCCCATGGTCATCGCCTGTCCCGGCTGCGGCCGCACCACCTCGACGACCTTCCAGGAACTGGCGCAGGACATCCAGTCTTACGTCCGCACCCGCATGCCTGACTGGCGGAGGGACTATCCCGGCTTCGAAACGCTGCAACTCGCCGTCATGGGCTGCATCGTCAACGGTCCGGGCGAATCGAAACACGCCGATATCGGCATCTCGCTTCCCGGCACGGGCGAGCTTCCGGCGGCACCCGTCTTCATCGACGGCAAGAAGGCCATGACGCTCCGGGGCGAGAACCTGTCCGCCCAGTTCAAGGACATCGTGGAGGATTACGTGAAGGGCCGGTGGGGCTGATTTCCGTCCGTCAGCCCCGCGAGGGCCGGGATCACGGGCTTTGCCCTTACTTCCTTCGCTCCACGATGAACCGCGCCGCCGCGTTCAGCACCGCCGCCTTTTCCCCGTGGACGGCAAGGCTTGCGATCGCCTCCTCGACCAATGCCGCAGCGCGCGCCTTCGCCTCGTCCATGCCGAGGAGGTCCACGAAGGTGGCCTTGCCCATCTCCTTGTCCTTCTGCGTCGCCTTGCCCAACGCCTCCGGCGTGGACTCGACGTCCAGAATGTCATCCGCGATCTGGAAGGCCAGCCCGATCTTCCCGGCATAGCGGATGAGCGGGGCAGGGTCCGCCCCGCCCATGATGGCGCCCGCCTCGCAGGCGAAGCGGAACAGCGCGCCGGTCTTGAGAGACTGGATCAGTTCGATCTGCGAAATCCCTGTTTCGAATCGGCTTTCCGCCTCGATGTCCAGCATCTGGCCGCCCACCATGCCGGCAACGCCCGCGGCTTTCGCAAGGCCTGACACCAGCCTGAGGCGCACCTTGGGGTCCGGGTGGGTGTCCTCTTCCCCCAGGATCTCGAAGGCATAGGTCAGCAGCGCATCACCGGCGAGAATGGCTGTCGCCTCATCGAAGGCCTTGTGCGTGGTGGGCTTGCCGCGGCGCAAATCGTCGTCGTCCATGGCGGGCAGGTCGTCATGCACCAGCGAGTAGCAGTGCACGCATTCGAGCGCCGCCCCTGCGCGCAGCGCCTGGGCCCGCGGAACCCCGAAGAGGGCCGCCGATTCCACCACCAGGAACGGCCTCAGCCGCTTGCCTTGCCCCAGCGCGGCATAGCGCATCGCCTCCGTCACGCGCGGGGCGGGGAAGGCGTCGGGCGACAGCAGCCGGTCGAGCAGGGCATCGGTTTCGGCGGCGCAACGGGCAAGGGCATCCTGGAAGGACAAGGCGGGAATCCTGTGGTAAGGGCCGCTCCTGATTAGAGTCATGGCACAAGAAACTCAACCAGCAGCACTTTCCCCCGACGCGGTCATCCCCGGCGAAACGCCGCCGGAGCAGCCGGCGGCCGAGGTGCCGCCGCCGGTCGCCCGCGTGCCGGACGTGCGCCCGGCCCGGTTGCGGCGCTTCCTGCGCTGGGGAGGCTATGTCCTGGCCTTCCTCGTCGCCTGTCCCATCGTGATGACGCTGGTCTATGCCGTGGTGCCGCCGCCCGTCTCCAACATCATGCTGCTCCGCGCCCTGGGCGGCGCGGGAATCGACCGGCAATGGGTCAGCCTGGAGGATATTTCGCCCAGCCTGCCGCGCGCCGTCATCTCCTCCGAGGATGCCCGCTTTTGCGAGCACCGCGGCGTCGACTGGCGTGAGTTTCAGGGCGTCATCGAGGACGCCCTGGACCAGGACGAGGCCCCCGTGCGCGGCGCCTCGACGATTCCCATGCAGACGGCCAAGAATCTGTTTCTGTGGGACGGGCGCTTCGCCGTCCGCAAGGCCATCGAGCTTCCGCTGGCCATGTGGATGGACCTCGTCTGGTCCAAGCGCCGTATGATCGAGGTCTATCTGAACATCGTGGAATGGGCCCCCGGCGTCTACGGGGCGGAGGCCGCCGCCCGTCACCATTTCGGCAAGTCCGCGAAAAAGCTCACGAAAAAGGAAGCAGCACTGCTGGCCGCCGTGCTTCCCAACCCGATCAATCGCAATGCCGGAAAGCCGTCCAAGGGCGTGCGGCGCATCGCCAACCGGATTCTGCTCCGCATGGGCGGCATGGGCCCCTATCTGGCTTGCCTTCAGCCCTCGTCTGGGTTATGAGCCAGCCCAACTGAAGGGCGTGGGCCGTTCCCCGCGCCTTTTCTCATGGAGTTTCAAATGGCCGTTCCACGCAAGAAAATGTCCAAGAGCCGCATCGGCATGCGCCGTTCGGGCCACCAGGAGCAGACCGTGACCTGGGTGGAAGACAAGAAGTCGGGCGAGCTCCGCCGCCCCCACCACATCGACCTGAAGACCGGCCTCTACAAGGGCCGCCAGGTCCTGACGGTGAAGTCCGAGGGCTGATCGCCCCATCATCGCTATCGCTTTGAAGCCAGCCCCCGGGCTGGCTTTTTGCGTTTGCGCCTCGCGGGAAGCAAAGAGCCCTCGTCCGGCGCTTCGCACCACCTTCGAAGGCCTTTGTCCGCACGTCCCGCCACCCCAGTTTTCATCATCCCGGCGCAGGCCCCCAAAGGCGCCGTCATCCCGGCGAAGGCCCCCAGTAGTCGCCGTCATCCCGGCGAAGGCCCCCAAAGGCGCCGTCATCCCGGCGCAGGCCTCCAAAGGTGCCGTCATC
>VFQT010002557.1_pt1 | contig 18381 bp, 16 predicted proteins | sample 3512381 | NCBI WGS metagenome assembly VFQT01 (sample SAMN10412376, study PRJNA504923) | tailings metagenome | isolation source: Relicate 2 Philex TSF3 active mining site | place: Philippines: Tuba, Benguet | collected 2017-08-29
CGCAGGGCACGCCGCCCTGGATGGGCTTGCCGGGCTTGGCGCCCGTCAGCTCGGCTCCCGTCACGGGGTCGACCTTGGCAGCGACCGCCTCCCAGATGGGCTTGAGCTCGGCCCAGGCGGCAGGGTCGCCGCCGGGCATGAGGGACGGTCCGAAGCGGGCGCCTTCCTCACCGCCGGAGACACCGGACCCGATGAAGCGCAAGCCTTTGGCCTTCAATGCCTTCTCGCGGCGGATGGTGTCCATCCACAGGGCATTGCCGCCGTCGATGATGATGTCTCCAGGCTCGAAGACCTTGGCGAGCTCGTCGATGACGGCGTCCGTGGCGGCGCCGGCCTTGACCAAGATCACGGCCTTGCGGGGCCGTTTGAGGGAGGCTGCGAACTCGGCGACGGTCGCCGCGCCGGTCAATTTCCCCGGTGTCGAGCGGTTTGCCGCCACGAATTCCTCCGTCTTGGAGGCCGTGCGGTTGTAGACCGTGATGGCGAAGCCGTGGTCGGCGATGTTCAGAGCCAGATTTTGGCCCATGACCGCGAGACCGATGAGACCGATGTCGGATTGCATATGAAAACGAGGGGTGGCGGGGCGGGGCGGGGCTGGCAAACGGAAAAACCGCCCCTCCGGGGTCCTAGGGGAGGGGCATCCGCGCTTGCCTCCTTCGGAGGGGTGGCCAAACCTCCGAGGCTGGACGCGACCGACCCGGGACCCCACCGCCCCGGGCTCGCCCCGCGCCCCCCGACACCGATGGCCATCACGTTCCGCAACCCTTCCCCCCTCTGGCGCCCTGAGATGGAGCGCGACGCCTGCGGCGTCGGCTTCATCGCCAACCTCAAGGGGGAGCGTTCCCATGCCCTGGTCGAGCGCGCGCTCGAGGGCCTGCGCAACCTCGCCCACCGCGGGGCCATCGACGCCGACTCCGTCACCGGCGACGGCGCCGGTCTCCTCACCCAGATTCCCCACGCCCTCATCCGGCGCTTCCTGACCGCCAAGGGCAAGATCCTGCCCCGCGAGGCCGACACGGCCCTGGCCATGATCTTCCTCCCCCGGGAGGACTACCCCCGCTCGCATGCCAAGCAGATCGTCGAGGAGGCCGTCCGCAATGAGGGCCTGTCCTTCGTCGCCTGGCGCCAGGTGCCCGTCGACCCCGCCTGCCTGGGCAAGAAGGCCGAGCTGACCCGCCCCGACATCTGGCAGGCCGTCGTCGCCCGCAAGGCCGACGCGGAATCCGCCATCAGCGACGACGAGTTCGAGCGCCGCTGCTTCCTCGCGACCAAGGTCGCCGAGCGCCGCGCGGCCGAGTCCAAGGTCGAGGGCTTCTACATCTGCTCCTTCTCGAGCCGCACGGTCACGTACAAGGGCCTCTTCAACGCCCCCCAGGTCCGCAAGTTCTACACCGACCTCAAGGACCCCGAGTTCACCACCGCCTTCGTCCTCTTCCACCAGCGCTTCGCCACCAACACGCTGCCCGACTGGACCAAGGCCCACCCCTTCCGTTGCATCGCCCACAACGGCGAGATCAACACCATCCGCGGCAACCGCAACATGATGCGCGCCCGCGAGTCCTCGGACATCGCCGGCAAGTGGGGCGACCGCTACGCCGACCTCCGCCCCATCATCCAGCCCGACATGTCGGACTCGGCGTCGTTCGACAACGCCTTCCAGCTCCTCGTCGCCGACCTCCCTCCCGCCAAGCGCTGCGGCATCGTCGCCGCCTCGATGATGATGCCCGCCGCCTGGGAGAACGATCCCGCGCTCTCCGACCGCGTCCGCAACTTCTACCACTACCAGTCGCTCGTCATGGAGCCGTGGGACGGCCCCGCCGCCGTGGTCTTCACCGACGGCCGCCTCGTCGGCGCCTCGCTCGACCGCAACGGCCTGCGCCCCCTCCGCTTCAAGCAGCACGCCGACGGCACCGTCGTCGCCGCCTCCGAGGCCGGCCTCATCGCCCCCTGGGGCTCCCCCGTCGTGCGCGCCGGCCGCCTCGGGCCCGGCCGCATGTTCGCCCTCGACCTCGCGCAGGGACGGTTCCTCGATGACGCGGACTGCAAGCAGGTGCTCGCCGACCGCCGCGACTACGGCGCCTTCCTCCGCGAGTCCGTCCTCGACCTGCACGGCCTCGCCAAGGGCAAGCCCGGCGCCGCCGCGCCCGCGCCGGTCGACCTCCAGCTCGCCTTCGGCTCCGACCTCGAGGAGCGCGACCTCATCCTCGCCCCCATGGCCGTCACGGCCCAGGAGGCCGTCGGCTCGATGGGCGACGACACCCCGCTCGCCGCGCTCTCGCGCCGGCCGCGCCTGCTCTACACCTACTTCAAGCAGCTCTTCGCCCAGGTCACCAACCCGCCCATCGACCCCATCCGCGAGTCGCTGGTGATGTCCCTGACCAACTACATCGGCGGCCAGATCGGCATCTACGAGACCCTGCAGGACCGCCGCACCTTCCTCCAGGTCGACACGCCCTTCCTGCTCCCGCACGAGTTCGCGGAGATCCCCGCGCACTTCGCCGGCAAGCTGCTGGACCTCGACGCCACCTTCGCCGCCGCCTCCGGCCCCGCCGCCCTCGAGCCCGCCCTCCGCGCGCTCGCCGAGGCCGCCGTCGCCGCCGTGCGCGACAAGGGCGCCCGCGTCGTCCGCATCTCCGACCGCGCCGTGTCCGCCGAGCGCGCCCCCGTTCCCATGCTCCTCGCGGTCGGCGCCGTCCACCAGGCGCTCGTCCGCGCCGGCCTGCGCCTGCGCTGCGGCATCGTCGTCGAGACCGGCGAGGCCCGCGACGTCCACCAGCTCGCCTGCCTCATCGGCTACGGCGCCACCGCCGTCTACCCCTGGCTCGCCTACGGCATCCTCGCCGACCTCCACGCGGCCGGGAAGCTCGACCCCAAGGCGGACCTGCCCAAGGCCTGCGAGAACTACCGCAAGGCCGCCGGCAAGGGCCTGCTCAAGATCATGTCCAAGATGGGCATCTCCACCCTGCTCTCCTACCAGGGCGCGCAGGTCTTCGAGGCCCTCGGCGTGGGCGACAAGGTCATCGCCGACTGCTTCGCCGGCACGCCCTCGCCCATCGGCGGGGTGGGCTACGAGGAGATCGCCGGCGAGACGCTGCGCCGACACGCGCGCGCCTTCCCTGTCGCGCCGGCCGAGCTGCCCAACGAGGGCTGGTACCTCGTCAACAAGAAGGGCGACGGCGAGGCCCACGGCTGGGGACCCAAGGTCGTCGCCGGCATGGGCAAGTTCCTCAAGTCGGGCGGCGACGCCGCGGGCTGGGCCGAGTGGCGGACCGCGGCCGACGAGCACGCGCCCATCACCATCAAGGACCTCCTGCAGCTGAACTTCGCGCCCAGGGCCCTCGACCTCGCCGAGGTCGAGCCCGCCGCCGCCATCCGCCGCCGCTTCACCACCGCCGGCATGTCGCTCGGCGCCATCTCGCCCGAGGCCCATGAGTGCCTCGCGATCGCGATGAACCGCATCGGCGGCAAGTCCAACTCCGGCGAGGGCGGCGAGGATCCCCGCCGCTACCGCCCGCTCCCGAGCGGCGACAACGCCAACTCCGCCATCAAGCAGGTCGCCTCCGGCCGCTTCGGCGTCACCGCCGAGTACCTCGCCTCCGCCAAGGAGATCGAGATCAAGGTCGCCCAGGGCGCGAAGCCCGGCGAGGGCGGCCAGCTGCCCGGCCACAAGGTCTCGCCGCTCATCGCGACCCTCCGCTACTCGGTGCCCGGCGTGACGCTCATCTCGCCGCCGCCCCACCACGACATCTACTCCATCGAGGACCTCGCGCAGCTCATCTTCGACCTCAAGTGCGTCAACCCGCGCGCCAAGGTCTGCGTGAAGCTCGTCTCCTGCTCCGGCGTCGGCACCGTCGCCGCCGGCGTGGCCAAGGCGTACGCCGACGTCATCCTCGTCTCCGGCCACGAGGGCGGCACGGGCGCCTCGCCCCTGTCCTCGGTCAAGAACGCGGGCTCCGCGTGGGAGATCGGCATCGCCGAGGCCCACCAGGTCCTGATGATGAACGACCTCCGCGGCCACGTCACCCTCCGCACCGACGGCGGGATGAAGACCGGCCGCGACATCGTCATCGCCGCCATCCTCGGCGCCGAGGAGTTCAACTTCGGCACGGCCGCGCTCATCGCCGCCGGCTGCGCCATGTTCCGCGTCTGCCACCTCAACACCTGCCCGGTCGGCGTCGCCACCCAGCGCGAGGACCTGCGGGCCAAGTTCCGCGGCAAGCCCGAGAACGTCATCCACTTCTTCAACGCCGTGGCCGAGGACGTGCGCGTCATCCTCGCCAAGCTCGGCCGCCGCTCGCTCGACGAGGTCGTCGGGCGCACCGAGCTCCTCCGCTTCGTGCCCGACGCGGAGAACCCCAAGACCGCCCGGCTCCGGCTCGACGGCCTGCTCTTCGACCCGGACCCCGCCGGCGACGCCGCCCGCATCCACACGCGCGACCGCAACAACCCGCCCGGCCACGACCTGGTGGTCGACGACGTCGTCCTGCAGGACGCGCGCCACGTGCTCGTCCACAAGGAGCCCGGCTTCCGCGGCTCGTACAAGGTGCGCAACGTCCACCGCAACATCGGCACCCGCCTCGCCGGCGAGATCGCCTACCTGCACGGCAACAAGGGCCTCCCCGAGGGCCTCATCGACCTCACCTTCGAGGGCAGCTCCGGGCAGTCCTTCGGCACCTTCTGCGTCCAGGGCATGCGCCTCCGCCTCGTCGGCGAGGCCAACGACTACGTCGGCAAGGGCATGAACGGCGGCGAGATCACCCTGCGCCCCTCGCCCGAGGCCTCCTTCGCCTGGCACGAGAACATCATCATGGGCAACACGTGCCTCTACGGCGCCACCGGCGGCGCGCTCCTCGCCGCCGGCCGCGCCGGCGAGCGCTTCGCCGTGCGCAACTCCGGCGCCACCGCCGTCGTCGAGGGCGTGGGCGACCATGGCTGCGAGTACATGACCGGCGGCGCCGTCGTCGTCCTCGGCCCCGTCGGCCGCAACTTCGCGGCCGGCATGTCCGGCGGCCTCGCCTTCGTCTGGGACCCTGACCGCCGCCTCGACGCGCTGTTCAATCCCGAGATGGTCGAGCTCAGGTCGGTCGACGCGGCCGAGTCCGACGCGCTCCGCGCGCTCGTCGCCCGGCATGCCGAGGCCACGGAGAGCCCGCATGCCCGCGCGCTGCTGGCCGAATGGCCCAAGGCGCTCGCCGCGTTCCGGCGCGTGACCCCGATCGGCAGCGTCGCCACCCTCGCCGCCCCCGCCGTCGCCCAGGCCTGAGACCCCGCCGGCTCGTCTCGCAGGGGCCCGGTCCGCCGGGCCCCTTGCCATTCAGGACCTGCGCGACCCCGCCCAGCCGCCGAGAGCGGCGGCCGCGGCGAGCGCGACCAGTCCGAGCAGCGTGACGCCGAGGGGCTCCCCCGAGAGGATGAGGGTGAGGACCGAGAGGATGCCGACCACCCGCACCAGATGGGCCGCGAGGCCCTCCTTCCCGCGCACCTTGCCGATGAGGAAGAAGGCGAGCAGCACCAAGGTCATGCCCGCGGCCGCGCGCGCGCCGGGAGGGACGACCAGGGCGAGGATCAGGGTCCCCACCTTGGGCAGGAGCAGGGCGATGACGACATCGAGGGCGACCTCGGGCCAGCCGGGCGTGCGTGAGGCGCGGGGATTCGTCATCCCGGGCATCCTGCCGCAGGGCGTCGCCGTCTCCAGCCCAATCAGGCCACCCGGCCGTCGAGATAGGTCTGCCCGGCCCCGGTGATCGCGACGGGGAGGACCTGGCCGATGAGGGACGCCGGCCCGTCGAGGATAACCCGGCGCTCGTTCTCGGTGCGACCCATCAGCCGGCCCCCCTTGCGGTCAGGGCCCTCGACGAGCACCGCCTGCGTCGTCCCGACCTGGCGCAGGTTCTCCGTCGAGGAGCGCAGCGCCAGGATCTCCTGCAGCCGGGCCAACCGCGCCTCCTTCTCGTCCGCCGGCACCGGATCGCCGAGGGCGAACCCCGGCGTGCCCGGGCGCGCCGAGTACTTGAAAAGGAAGCCGTGCTCGAAGCCGATCTCCCGGAAGAGCGCCTCGGTCTGACCGAAGTCCGCCTCCGTCTCGCCCGGGAAGCCCACGATCACATCGGTGGACAGCGTCATCCCGGGTCGCGACGCGCGCAGGGAGGCCGCCAGCCGGCGGATGCGCTCCGCGAGGTAGGGCCGGTTCATCGCGCGCAGGATGCGGTCGGAGCCGGACTGGAAGGGTAGGTGCACGTGGGCGCACAGCTGCGGGAGCTCCGCGTGCGCCGCCACGAGGTCGTCGCGGTAACCGATGGGGTGGCAGGCGGTGTAGCGGATGCGGGCGATGCCCGGCACCTCGGCGACGCGGCGCAGGAGCCGGACGAAGGGGCTGATGCCGTTCTCCGCCCGCTGCGAACCCCGCCCATATTGGTTCACGATCTGCCCGAGCAGGGTGACCTCGCGGGTGCCCGCCGCGGCCAGCGCCCGCACCTCCCCGAGGATCGACTCCGGCGAGCGCGAGCGCTCCGGGCCCCGCGTGCGCGGGACGACGCAATACGCGCACCGCATGTCGCAGCCCTGCTGGATGCTGACGAAGGCGGCCACCTGACGGCCCTCGTCTCGCCCCGGCAGCGCGTCCTCGAATCCCGCCTCCGTCGCGATGTCGACCCGCGCCGCCGGCGCGGGCTCGCCCAGGAGACGCCCGAGGTGGTCGGGAATGTGCCGCAGCCGCTGGGTGCCGACGACCAGGTCGAGGTCGGGCAGCCGCTCGAGCAGATCCGCCCCGCGGTTCTGCGCCATGCAGCCGAGGATGCCCACGAGCCGCGGACCCTTGCCGGCCCGCCTGTCCCGTAACAGGTGATCGGCCTTGCCGATGGCCTTCTCCTCGGCGAGCCCCCGGATCGAGCAGGTGTTGATGAGCACGATGTCCGCCCCGGCCTCCTCGGCCTGCACTTGGTAGCCCTTGGCCCGGAGCAAGGCGGCGACCCCCTCGGAGTCCCGCTCGTTCATCTGGCAGCCATAGGTGCGGATATGGACGCGGTGCATGGGAGTCTGGAGACCGGGGATTTTGAGGGTGCCGAGGATACCGATGAGGCCAAGGGGCCGTGGAATTAAGGATAAAAGGAGGAAACGATATAAAGGATAGGAAAGGCAGGGGTTACAGAAATTAAGAATTAAAAGAGGGAGACCCAGCCCTACCTGTCGCCTCCATTAAGCCCTGAAGCGATTAAGCCGGTAAGCCGATCTCCGTGCCGCCGTGAAGCTGCGAAGCCGTGCCTCCGTGACCTTCCGGACGTGCGGGTAACCAGATTCGAACTGGTGTCACCACTTTGGAAGAGTGGGGTCCTACCGCTGAACGATACCCGCGTTCCGGACGGCCTCATCACACCTTCCCCGCCCCCGAGGGTCAAGGCAACGCTTCCCGCGCCGACGTGCCGAAGCCCCGCCTTGCCCCCTTGCGACCCTGCCCTTTCATTCCTGTATCCCGTAACCAAGCCATCAAGCGATCAAGCCCCCCTCCTCCTTCCCATGTCCGAAACCCTCCTCTTCGCCGCTCCCACGGTCAACGCCGACCTCCGCTGGTTCTCGCGCTTCAAGGCGGGCGACCCCTTCCCCGCCTTCACCCACAAGGGCCGCAAGGTCGGCTTGCTGCCGCTCCTTGAGGTGGGCCGTGCCAAGACGGAGTCGGCGTTCGACGAGGTCCTGAACCTCACCGAGCTCATCCGAGCCGCGCGCGTCCGTGATCCCAAGGCCGGCGTCCCCGAGGTCATCGCCGCCGAGGCCAAGGCTCGCGGCATCCGGCGCTTCACCGTGCCCTACGATTTTCCCGCCGGCCTCTGGGCCCGCCTCGTCGAGCTGGGCATCCGCCTCGAGCTTCCCGGCAAGGGCCGCGATGAGCGCGCGTCACCCCAGGTCTTCCCCGGGCGCGCCCTCAAGACAAAGGTCGACGCCGCGGGCATCGCCGCGGGCAACCGCGGCTCGTCCGCCGCCTTCCGCGCCGTCGAGCGCATTCTCCGCGAGTCCACCATCAAGGGGCGCTGGGTGCGCTGGAACGGCAAGGTCCTCACCGCCGAGGCGCTCCATGCCGCCGCGCACCGCGCCGTGCTCGAGGTCGGCTGCATCAACGACCACGGCCTCATCATCGCCCCCGGTGACCAGGCGGTCGACTGCCATGCCGCCGGCTCCGGCCCCGTCCCGGCCCACGAGCCCATCGTCGTCGACATCTATCCCCGCCACATCGAGTCCGGCCTTTACGGCGACATGACGCGCACCTACGTCAAGGGCCGCGCCAACGACGAGCGACGCCGCATGATCGCCACGGTCAAGGCCGCCCACGCCGCCGCCCTCAAGGCCCTCCGCCCCGGCGTCACCGGCGCCCAGGTCTACGCCGCCGCGGCCGACCTCATCAAGGCGCGCGGCTACTTCACGGGCAAGAGGGGCGACACCTACGTGGGCTTCTTCCATGGTCTCGGCCACGGCCTCGGCTTCGATGTGCACGAGGCCCCGTCGCTCTCGCCCGCCGCCCACCAGCCGCTCGAGCCCGGCCATGTCGTGACCATCGAGCCCGGACTCTACTACCCCGGCCTCGGCGGGTGCCGCATCGAGGACGTCGCCCTCGTCACGAAGGCCGGATACCGGCTCCTCTCGCGCCATCCCTATCGCTGGGAGATCGCCTGAGATGGCGCGCGCGCGGGGCAGGGCGGGGTCCCACACGACGCTCATCGAGGCCGCCGTGCCCGTCGTGGCCGCGCTCGAGCCGCTCGGCCGTGTCTCCCGCGGCATGATCGAGGCGGGCATCGGCGCGCGCGGCCACGCCATCAAGGTGGTCGCCCTTCCCGGTTGCCTGCGCCTGACCGTCGTCTCCAAGGGCTCGCGCCAGGAGCTCCATGCCTATGGGGTGACCTTGGCGCGCGCGGCCGAGGTGCTCGCCGGCCCCGAGTTCCGCGCCTACAAGCTCAACCTCCCCGCATGAGCGCCGAGCCGGACCTCGAGGTGACCTTGGCCGATTGGGAGGCCGCCGGCCCGGGTTGGGCCCGCCTTCCTTATCTTGCCCGTTGGTCCGGTCGTCGGCTGCCCGCCTCCTGGGAGGCGGCCTTGCCGGGGCGTCATGCCGCCGTCCTCGAGAGCGGGCCGACCGGTCGCCACACCCTGCTCGTGACCGAGGCCGCGGCTTTCAGCTTCCCCGCCCAAGGACGCGGCGTCGCCCATGGTCCCCTGGGTGAGCGGCTGCTCGACACCGAGGACCCCCTTGCCTGGCTCGATGCCTGGGCCGCCGCCAACCGCGCGCCGCGACTGCCCGGTTGGCCCGCCTTCCAGGGAGGCTTGGTCGCCGCGCTCGGTTATGAGCTCGCCACGCGATTCGAGCCCGTGGGCGCGCCGCCGGCCGACCCGGCGCTCCCGATGGCGGTCTTCCTCGAGGCCGACGAGGCCCTGCTGCATGACCGCGAGACGGGCGACCTCGTCGCCATCGTCCTCTGTCGCGCGGCCGACCCCGCCGCCAACGCCCTCGAGGCCGCCCGCATCCGCGCGCGCCGCCTCGTCCGCCTCTGGGATCTCGCCTGCGAGAGGCCCGCGCCCAAGTTGCTCCCCGCCGGGGAGCCGGTCCCCATCCTCGCCGCCTCCCTCGATGCGCCCGCCTTCGCCGCCGCGGCGCGCCGCTGCCGGGACTACATCGCCGCCGGCGACACGTATCAGGTCAACCTCTCCACCCGCCTCGAGCTGCCGGCGCCTCCCTCGGCGCTCCTCGCCTACGAGGCCGTGCGCGCGACCAATCCCTCGCCCTACATGGGCTACCTCCGCCTGCCGGGCGTCGAGATCGCCTCCGGCTCGCCCGAGCTCCTCGTCTCCCGCGATGGCGGCCGCCTCGCCTCGCGGCCCATCGCCGGCACCCGCCCCCGCACCGGCGAGGCATCGGAGGACGGCGCCTTCGCGCGCGAGCTGGCCGCCGATTCCAAGGAGCGCGCCGAGCATCTGATGCTCGTCGACCTCCTGCGCAACGACATCGGCCGCGTCGCCGCCCCGGGCACGGTGAGGGTGCCCGAGTTCATGGCGGTCGAGCGCTACTCGCACGTCATGCACCTCGTCTCCCAGGTCGAGGGCGCGCTTCCTTCGCCGCCGCCGCCGCCCTCGGGGCTCATCCGCGCCCTCTTCCCGGGCGGCACCATCACGGGCGCGCCGAAGGTCCGCACGATGCAGGTGATCGCCGGGCTCGAGCCCGTGGCCCGCGGCTTCTACACCGGTTCCCTCGGGTGGATCGGGGCCTCCGGCGACCTCTGCCTCAACATCATCATCCGCACGCTGACGTTCGCGGGCGGACGTTGCCTCGCGCAGGCCGGTGCCGGCGTCGTCGCCGATTCCCATCCGGACCGCGAGCACGCCGAGTCCCTGCGCAAGGCGCTCGCCCTCCGCGTCGCCCTCGGCCGCCTCCCTCCCGCATGAGCACGGTCTGGCGCGACGGCTCCCTGTTGCCCGGCGACGCATCGCCCGGGACCTTTCCCGATGGCGCCCGCCTCTTCGAGACGGTAGCCATCCGCGACGGCAAGGTGGAGCGGCTCGGCGACCATCTCGCGCGACTGCGGCTCGGCCTCGCCCATCTCGGCCTCCCTCCGGGTCCCCTCGCGGCCGGCGACCTCGGCGCCTGGCGACGCGCCGTCGGCGCGCTCGGGGCGCGCGACGCCATCCTGAGGCTCGTCGCCGGCCCCGGCCTCGAGGAGCTCGGCGCGAGGGCCCTCCTCGCGTCCCCCCCGTCCTTCCGTCTCCGCACCCTGCGCACGCGGCGGGATGCGCCCGAGTGGTCGCCACGTCCCAAGGCCGCGCCCTGGGCCAACTCGCTCGCCGCCACGCGCGAGCTGCGCGCGCTCGGCGAGCCCGCCGGCACCGAGGGCGTCCAGCTCGACGCGCGCGGATTCGTCAGCGAGGCGTCGCGCTCCAGCCTCGCCTGGATCGCCGACGGCGCCCTTCGCGTTCCCGCCGAGTCCACCGGGCGGCTGCCCGGCACCGCGCTCGCGCAGCTGATGGCGGTCGCCGGCTTGCCGGTCGTCGCGACCGAGGCGCCGCCCCCCTCGCGCGCCGAGGCCATCCTCGTCCTGCGCTCCACCTTGCCCGGCGGCGCCGCCCCCGCGCATGCCTGGTCCGATGAGGCGGGGTCGCCGCTATGGTCGGGAGATCCCTCGGCGGCCGGAGGCATCCTGCGCCGGCTCGCCGACTTCCGCGCTCAGGCCGCCGTCAGCCTCGCGTAGAGGGGGAGGGCCGCCGCGAGCACGAACAGCGCCGCATAGGCCACCGCGAGGAGCGACGCCGCGCAGAGCAGCGCGAGCTGGGTCGCGAGCCGCTCCGCGTCGTCCACCTTGCGCAGCTGGAGGAAGGAGGCGATGGCGAGGCCGCAGCCGGCCGCGAGCAGCGCCAGCAGCGAGGCCCCCGCGTGGTTGTAGAAGAGATCCGTCAGGAAACCGAGCCGCCCCGGCTCGCCTTGGATGGCCGCCACCAGGATGGGCTGCGCCCGGAAGATGAGCATGCCGGCCAGCGCCGGAAGCCCCGCCGTCATGAGCACCGCCAGCTGGGAGATGCGCCGCGCGTTCGCCGTGTCCATGCCACCTTCTCCCGCGGGCCTCCCCCGGGGTCAACCCGCCGTTTCCGCCCTCGCCTTTTCAGGGGGTTCGGCCAGCCTGCGGGCACATGGACGGCGCCCTTCTGCTCTGGACGGTCTTCCTCGTGCTCAACCTCAAGGCGGCGGGCATCTCCCTCCTCCATGGCATGGTCACGGGCTTCACCTCGGCCGAGCTGGAGCGTCTCCGGCCCGACCACCCCGCCGCCGCCGCCGCCCTCGAGCGCTGCCGGGATGACAAGGCCAACGTCCTCGCCGCCTTCGATCTCCTCCATTCCGCCTTCGTCGGGATGAGCGCCCTGCTCGGCGGCATCCTGCTCGGCGGCCGCCTCCTCGAATCCGCCGCCGACGGCCCTCTCGCCACCCTCGGCGCCATCCTGGGCATCCTCGCCGCCTCCTTCCTGCTCGCCTGGTTGACGGGCATGCTCCCCCGCAAGGTCGGCGCCCACCTCCGGCTCCGCCTCACCCCCATCCTTGTCCCCGCCCTCCTGCTCGTCCGCGGCGTCGGCGGCCTCCTGCGCCGTCTCGGCCGCCTGCACGACGGGCTGGCGCCGCCCGAGGATCCCGCGGCGGACACCGGCGATGCCGAGATCGGCAGCGTGGCCCGCGCGGCCGCCCGCGCCGGCAAGATCACCCAGGCCGAGAGCCTGCTCGTCGCCAATGCCGTGCGCCTCGACGACATCCCCATCTCGCAGGTCCTCACGCCGCGTCCCGTCGTCACCGCCCTCGAGGCCGGGCTGACCGTCGCGGACGTCCTCCGCATCTATCCCTCGCTCCCGCACGGCCGGCTGCCGGTCTGGGATGGGAATCCCGACCGCATCGTCGGCGTCGCCCGGCGCCGCGACATCCTCAAGGCCGCCGGCGAGGACCGCCACGCCGTCACCGTGCGTGAGCTCATGGCCAAGCCGCACGTCCTGCCCGAGAACGCCTCGCTCGCCGACGCCCTCCAGGGGCTGATCCGCCACCACCAGCAGCTGGCCATCGCCGTCGATGAGTTCGGCGCCTTCTCCGGCGTCGTCACCCTCGAGGATATCTTCGAGTCCCTCCTCGGGGTGGAGATCTACGAGAAGGACGACCCTCATCCCGACATGCGCGAGCTCGCCCGCCAGCGCGGCCTCCGCGCGCGCAAGCCCGGCGAGCCCGGCCGCGCCTGACCATGCGGCCGACCGAGACGCCGACCCCTGGCTTCTGGGTCCACGACCTCGACCCCGTCGCCTTCCGCTTCCCCGACGGCTGGCCGCTCCATGGCATCCATTGGTACGGCCTCGCCTACGCCGCCGCGTTCCTGATCGGCGGCCTGTTGATGGCCCGCTGGCGGCGGGCGGGGCATGCCCCCCTGCGGGATGCCGCCGATGACTCCGCGCTGATGACCGCGCTGATGGCCGGCGTCGTCCTCGGCGGCCGCCTCGGCCATGTCGCGCTCTACGCCCGCGACGAGTTCCTCGCCGACCCCGCGATGGTCCTCCGCGTCTGGCAGGGTGGCATGGCCTTCCACGGGGGGCTGGTCGGGGCGGCGCTCGGAGCCCTCTGGTTCGCGCGCTCCCGTCGCGTCCCCTTCCTCGCCGTCGGCGACCTGGTCTGCGCCCTCGCCCCGGCCGGCCTGCTGCTCGGCCGCCTCGCCAACTTCGTCAACGCCGAGCTCATCGGCCGTCCGACGGACGCGCCCTGGGCGGTCGTGTTCCCCCTCCCCGGCGGGCTCTGGTCGCCCCCTTGCCATCCCTCCCAGCTCTACGAGGCCGCGCTCGAGGGCGCGGTCCTCCTTGCCTGGGTCCTCGTCCGCTACCCCCGCCGTCTGACCGCCGGCCGCCTCGCCGGTGAGTTCCTCCTCGGCTACGCCGCCTTCCGCTCGTTGGCCGAGGTGTTCCGCCTGCCCGAGGACGGGTATATCCTCGGTCTGACCGCCGGACAGTTCTGGTGCCTGCCGATGGCCCTCGTCGGCGCCGGGTTGCTCTTGCGCGCCCGCGCCGCCGCCGACCAACCTTCCTCCCGATGACGCCCGTCCCCCTCCTCGACCTCGGCCCGCAGAACCGCGCGGTCGCCGACGAGCTCCGCGCCGCCTTCGAGCGCGTGCTCGCCTCGAACCAGTTCATCATGGGCCCCGAGCTCGAGGCCTTCGAGCGCGACTGCGCCGCCGCCGTCGGCGCGCGCCACGGCCTCGGCGTCGCCTCGGGCACCGACGCGCTCCTGCTCGCGCTCATGGCGCTCGGCGTCGGGCCGGGCGACGAGGTCCTGCTGCCCTCCTTCACCTTCTTCGCCACCGCCGGCTCCGTCGCCCGTCTCGGCGCCACGCCGGTCTGGTGCGATGTCGACCCGCACACCTTCAACCTCGACCTCGCCGATGCCGACCGCAAGGCCGGGCCGCGCTCCAAGGTCATCATGCCCGTCCACCTCTTCGGCCAGTCGATGGACATGGATGCCGCCCTGGCGCTCGCCCGCGCCCGCGGCCTGCGCGTGATCGAGGACGGCGCCCAGTCCATGGGGGCGCGCTGGAAGGGGCGCCCCGCGCTCGGCTTCGGCGACTTCGGCGCCAGCAGCTTCTTCCCCTCGAAGAACCTCGGCGGCTTCGGCGACTCCGGCCTGCTCGTCACCTCCGACGATGCCCTCGCCGAGCGCGCCCGCATCCTGCGCGTCCATGGCATGCAGCCGAAGTACCACCACCGCCTGCTCGGCGCGAACTTCCGGATGGACCCCCTGCAGGCCGCGCTCCTGCGCGTGAAGCTCCCGCATCTCCCCTCCTACAACTGCGCCCGCGCCGGCAACGCCCGCTTCTACCGCGAGCGGCTCCTCGGGCTCCCCGGCATCGCCGAGAACCGCCCCGGCGCGCCCGCCGACGCCCGCCTGCTCCTGCCCGTCGATTTCAGCGGCGAGGGCATCTGGAACCAGTTCACGCTCCGTGTCCCGGGCGGCCGCCGCGACGCGCTCAAGGCCTTCCTCGCCGACCGGAAGATCGGCTGCGAGGTCTACTACCCCGTCACGCTCGACCGCCAGGAATGCTTCCGCGGGGTCGGTCGCGGCGCGGAGGCCTGCGCCACCGCCCACCGGCTCGCCGACGAGGTCGTCAGCGTGCCCATCTTCCCGGAGCTCACGGAAGCCCAGCGCGCGGCCGTCGCCGACGCCCTCGCCGCCTTCGCCGGGGGTTGAGGGGATTCCGCCGATGGGCGGCGGAACGGAATCCCGGAAGCACGGAATCCCGGAGCGAAGCAACCCCGACCCTGTCCTCCATGCCTGCGTGATTCCGGCGCCGCCGCGAAGCTGTGCCCCCTGCGAAGCTGTGAAGCCGCGCCCCCCATTAATCCTTCCCCATCCCTTTCATCCTTTCCATCCTTCCAGCCCACACCTGATTCCCATGCGCCACGTCCTCGGCTTCGATCTCGGCGGCACCAAGTTCGCCTTCGGCATCGTCCGGGAGGACGGCCATGTCGTCGCCTCCGGCCGCGTCGACACGCTCGCCGACCAGGGGCCTGCCCAGGCCTGCCGCCGCGCCATCGACGGCGCCCGCGAGCTGCTCGCCAAGGCCGGCATGACCCCGGCGCAGCTCCTCGGCGTCGGCATCGCCTCGCCCGGTCCGCTCGACCAGGCCAAGGGTTGCGTGGTCGGCTCGCCCAACCTCCCGGGCTGGTCGGATTTCCCCATCGCCTCGACGCTCGGCGACGCCTTCGGCCTCCGCGCGCGCATCGACAACGACGCCAATGCCGCCGCCCTCGGCGAGCACCGCTTCGGCGCCGGCAAGGGGAGGCGCCACCTGGTCTACGTGACCGTCTCCACCGGCATCGGCGGCGGCGTCATCGTGGACAACCGCCTGATGCGGGGCGCGAACGGCAACGCGGCCGAGCTCGGCCATCTCATCCTCGACTTCCACGGCCCGGCCTGTCCCTGCGGCGCCACCGGTTGCTTCGAGATGTTCGCCTCCGGCACCGCGCTCGCCCGCCTCGCCCGGGAGGCGCTCGCCAAGGGACGCGCCTCCTCGATGACCGCCCTCGCGGGCGCCGCCGACAAGGTCGCCTCGCGCCACGTCTTCGAGGCCGCCGCCGCCGGCGACGCCCTCGCGCGCGAGCTGGTCGCCGCCGAGGTCGACTATCTCGGCCGCGGCCTCGCCGTCATCATCAACACCTTCAATCCCGAGCGGATCGTCATCGGCGGGGGCGTCGCCTCCGTCGGCGAGCCCCTGCTGGGCCCCGTCCGCGCCCGCGCGCTCGCGCTCGCCTTCCCCCGCCTCGCCGCCGCCTGCGACATCGTCCCGGCCGCGCTCGGCGGCGATGTCGGCGTGGTCGGCGGCGCCGCCTGCGCCCTCGAGGAGTTCGGCGCGTGAAGGTCAGCGTCGTCATCCCCGCCTACGACGAGGAGCGGCTCCTGGGCGGGACGCTCGCCCGCGTCCGCGAGGCCGCCGAGGCCGCCTTCGGCTCGCGCGGATGGGAATGGGAGACGGTCGTCTGCGACAACAACTCCTCCGACCGCACGGCCGCCGTCGCCCGCGCCGGAGGCGCGCGCGTCGCGTTCGAGCCCGTCAACCAGATCGGCCGCGCGCGCGACACCGGCGCCCGGGCGGCGATGGGCGAGTGGCTGGTCTTCATCGATGCCGACTCGACGCCATCGCCGGGGCTCCTCGGCGCCATCGCCGACCAGATCGCCGCCGGCCGCGCGCTCGCCGGCGGCGCCACCGTGCGACTGGACGGCGAGGCGCCTTGGCACGCCCGGTTGCTCGGCCTCTGCTGGAACACCTGGAGCCGCCTCGTCGGCTGGGCCGCCGGCTCCTGCGTGTGGGTCCGCGCCGACGCCTTCCGCGAGGTCGGCGGCTTCGGGACGGAGGCCTATGCCGGCGAGGAGGTCGGCCTGAGCCGCAGGCTCAAGCGCCTGGCCCGCCGCCAAGGCCGCCGATTCGTCATCCTCTCCGGCCACCCGCTCGAGACCTCCTCGCGCAAGGTGCGGCTCTACACGCCATGGGAGATGCTCCGGCTGCTGCTTCGCATGACCATCTCCCTCGGGGGCGCCGCCAAGGATCCCAAGGCCTGCCACCTCTGGTACGACGGGCGGCGCTGACCTCAGAGCCGCTGGCGTTTCCAGGAAGGGATGGGGAAGGCCGTGATGCGGTCCGTGGCCACCTCCACCGAGTCGCGCGGTCGCAAGGCGCGCGCCTCGCGGTCGGTGACGATGGCCATGTGGCGGATCCCCGTGATCCGCAGGGTGACGTCCCACCGGTTGCCCTCGCCCGCGACCCAACCGTCATCGCCCATCTTCCGGAGGTCGAAGGGCACGGAGTGGCTGCGCAGGGTCTTGCGCGGCCCCTTGGCGTACTCGTGGAAGTAGGACATCGCGAGCTCGCGCACGGAGCGGTAGACCGGGTCCCGCCAGCGCAGGCAGGCGTAGTTGGTCTTCGAGATGGCGCCCCACTTGCCGCCCACCTTGAACGGCGCGATGACGTGGTCCATGTCGCGATGGGCGCAGAAATCCAGGAGCAGGGGCGGGTGGCCCTGGAGCCAGAGCGCGAAGGCCGCGACCATGGCCCCCTCGATGCAATGGGCGCAGCCGGCGTCCATCGTCCCCTTGACCGACCTCGCCGTGTCGCCGTCGGGCTCGAAGTTCTGGGGTAGCCGGCAGAGCCAGTCCTGGATGGCCCCGGGTGTCCGCAGCCGGGCCAGCGTCGCGGCATGCGGGCGCGGCAGTCCCCGGCGTTCGGCGAGGCGGGTGCGCGCGGCGAGCGACATGCCCCGCAGGGTGCGCGGCCGGGGCATGGCCTCAAGGCGCAACTGCCCGGGATTGCCTCCCGTCGCCGGCCGCGCACGATTCCGCCATGCCCTTGTTCGATTTCGCCTGCGCCGCCTGCGGCAAGGTCGCCGAGATCCTCGTGCGGAGCGCCGAGGACACGCCGGCCTGCCCGCATTGCGGCTCCACCCGCCTCACGAAGGAGCTCCCCACCTTCCGGGCGCAGACCAAGGAGTCCGCCCCCCACGTCCACTCCGGCTCCTGCGGCTGCGGCAAGCCCCGCGGGGGCTGCGGCGCCAACTGACCCATGGTCCTCGCGGCCATCGACCTCGAGGCGCTCCGCTGGGGAGCCCTCCTCATGATCCTGCTCGTGGTGTCCATCGCGCTCCATGAGTTCGGCCATGCCTGGATGGCTGACCGCCGCGGCGACCCCCTTCCGCGGGCGCAGGGCAGGGTGACGCTCGACCCGCTCGCGCACATCGACCCCATCGGCACCCTGCTCATCCCCGGGCTCATGATCTTCTGGCCCGCGTTCTTCGGGGGCGGCGCGCCGGTCGCCCTCATCGGATGGGGCAAGCCCGTGCAGATCCTCCTCCCCAACCCGCGCACCCGGCACTGGGACGACATCCTGTCCACCGCCGCCGGACCGGCCATGAACCTCCTCATCTGCCTCGTCGTCTCCCTGGGCAGCGCCACGGCCCTCGCCTTCGGATGGTCGCCCACGCCCTTGGCCTCGGAGTTCCTCGTCACGGCCATCGCCCTGAACGCCGGCCTCCTCGCCTTCAATCTCCTGCCCATCCCTCCCCTCGACGGCGGGCGGCTCCTCCGGCGCCTCAGCGGGATGACCGAGGCCACCTTCAACCAGATCGCGACCTACGCCCCCATCGTCCTGCTGGTCCTCATCAACCTCGGCCCCTTCCGCCGACTCCTCGGCGAGCTGGTGTCGATGGTCGCCGCCCCCTTCCTCGGGCTTTCGGGCCTCCTGGGCGGCTGAGGCACCCTAGGCTTGCCAACCCCCCGCCCCGCGGGGAATCTCCCATCATCATGCAGTCCCTCGGCGAACGTCTCCAGGAAGCCCGCCAGCGCCTCGGCGT
>VFQT010002558.1_pt1 | contig 18378 bp, 11 predicted proteins | sample 3512381 | NCBI WGS metagenome assembly VFQT01 (sample SAMN10412376, study PRJNA504923) | tailings metagenome | isolation source: Relicate 2 Philex TSF3 active mining site | place: Philippines: Tuba, Benguet | collected 2017-08-29
CTTCAGCGATCGGTTCATCTGCCGGATCAGTGCCGCACGGTAATCATCTGTCAATTCAAACAGGATGTGCCGTACACGTTCCACCCATGCCGCAGTATTCCTGCCTTTCATGACAAACCCGTTGACACCATCCTTCAGCAGGGTGCCCAGGGATGCCGTGTCCGAAGCCAGCACCATCGTTCCATTGCTCATTGCTTCCAACGCGGTGTTTGGAAAATTATCAATGAGGGAGGGAATGATGACCAGATCTGCGGTGGCATATTCCCGGTCAAGTAATGAACGTTCAAGATGCGGATGATATTGGAATCGATCCGGAAACAATCCAGAAAGTTCATCCAGTGCCGGTTTGCACGACTGCCCGTTGACGATCCCGGCCTTGCCTGCAATGATGAAATCCGTATCATCAAATGTTTCAAGGTAGGTCCGGATGATATCGAAAAGCAGTTCGGCCCCCTTGATGCGTGAAACGGTCCCTGCATACAGAACTTTTTTTCTGCAGGACGTTGCATTAGCGCCGGATCTGTCGATCTGCCCGTGGAGTTTGATGTCCACAGGTGTGGGCAGCAGCTCAATGGGCTTTTTCAATCCCAGATCCTTTTCTATGTAACCGGCGAGATGATCACCGGGTCCGATGATATGACCGAACTGGCGGATCGACTTTTTCTCCAGCCATTGAATGAAGCGCTTACCCAGATGTCTGTTCGCCGGGTTATTGTCCCACAGCTGATCATAACTGGAGATCCGAAGTATCGAAGGATGATCCACCCGAAAAAGTCCGATCGCTTTCCAGTTGGTGTAGTGGATCACATCGATCTTTTCATCGGAAAGTTGTTTACGTAAGGTTCGATTAATGGTCAGGCTGGCCCAGCACCTTTGCAATCCGTCAGAGAGCCAGCGGCGAAGCAGCAGATCGAGAGGACGCAGGAGCGAGGGAATCCGGGGCTTCCGCTCAATGACCCTGATCCCTTTGAATATGATCTCCCGATCAGTTTCACCGGACAGAAAGATGGTGACATGATGCCCCTTTGAGAGGAGCGCTATGGCTGTATTGAAGGTATAGGTGGACAGTCCTCCCGGATATAACTGTTCACCCCTGAGGAGTTCAGGCGTTACAAAAGCGATATGCATGTGGCTTCAGGGTCTTATCTAAACACACCAGCCATGATGCATGAGGGAACCATGCACCATGGCTGGTGACAAATATGAACAATAGCTGCGATCAAACGGATTCCCGCACCTTCCGGGCACCTTCCGCATAGCCATAGCCATAGCCATAGCCGGAGGCGTGTCCGTTTCCATGGGAGTAGCCCATGAAAGAGTGCTTCTTGATACCGTTGAGCACGATGGCCAGATTGGGTAGACGCTTGCGGGTGTAAGCCTCCCGGATCATCTGGAAATAAGATCTGGGGGTGTACTGGTGTCGCATTACATAGAGCGTGGCAAAGGCATGCTTGGCCAGGATCCGCGCATCCGTCACAGAACCGATCGGCGGGGAGTCAACCACGATGTAATCGTAATGGAACTTCAACTCCTGCATCAACTTTTCCATCCGCTCATTGAGCATCAGTTCCGCAGGGTTCGGCGGACGCAGACCTTCAGGGAGTACATCCAGTGTATTGAAGTCTTCCATCTTCTGACAGATCTTCGCCAGGTTGGCTTGTCCCACCAGGTAGTTACAGATACCGGGGTTGACCGGTACTCCGCATCGTTCACCCAGTTTACCTTTACGAAGGTCAAAGCCCAGGAGTGCAACCTTTTTACCGGTTGATGCAAGGCTCGCTGCGATGTTGATGGCTACAAAGGTCTTACCCTCGCCTGGTATGGAGGAGGTGACCAGCAGTACTTTGTTGTCGCCTCCAATGCCCAGATACATGAGGTTCGTCCTAATCTCCCTGAACTGCTCACCAACAATATTGGTCTTGAGCGGATTCACCACAACACCTGTTCCTTCAGATTCCCCTTTCTTGAATACGTTTTCGAACACTTCGCCCAATATCGGAGCCTTGATCCCTTTTTCCACTTCGGAACGACTCTGATAATTATTGTTGATCCGTTCACGGATGAGGATGAAGAGTGCAAAGATCACCAGGGAACCAAGCAGGAAGGTAGTATACAGGTTCAGCGGCTTGGGACTGATCAGACCCAGGGAAGTCGGGTTAACGATGAACTGACTGCTTCCAACCAGGGCGGCCATGGCAATGACATTTTCTTCCCTTTTCTGTAGGAGGAAGCTGAAGATCTCGTTTTTAATAGATTGCTGGCGCGTGATATCGATCAGGGCCCGCTCCTTTTCCGGCACAGATTTCAGCATGCCGGTGTAAGAAGACTGCTGCTGAGTGTAGCTGTTTCGGGTAGCCATCAAACTATTCCGATAGTTGTTCGTACCCTCTGCAATGGCCGGCCTCAGGCGCGACACCTGCTGTTCCAGTGCGATCACTTTAGGGTTTTCCGGGCCAGATACTTGCTTTAATCTGTTCAGCTCTTCTTCTGCTGCGATCAGTTGGGACATCTGTGCGCTGACAGAAGAATTTCCTAAATCAATAAGGGCCGGAAGGGTCTCGCTCTTTGCGTTGCGATCGTTCAGATAACTCTGGGCCTTGTTGAGCAGATCCAGCTTCAGATCAATATCAGCGATCATCTTATCGGTCTGCTCCACACTCATCAAATAATTACTGCCCTGCTCGGAGATGTCGCCGGCAATATTATTGGACGCCTTGAAATTAGAGATGGTTTGTTCAACACCGCTCAACTCGTTTTGAACCACCGCCAGACGATCAGTGATGAAGTTTGAACTATTCAGCAGTGACTTACGCTTCTCTTTGACCGTCAATTCGTCATAGATAGGTACAAGGGTATCCAGTATGTCCACGGCCTTTTGCTGTACAGGATCGAAAATGGCCATTTCTATCAGATCCGGATTCTTAGGCTTGGAGGTTGCCTGAAATTCCCTCATATATTGAACCGCCTTCTTACCTACGGGCTGAACAGAAAGGAGAAGGTTCTCGTATGTATCACCTACCTGAGACTCGTTCCTGATGAACGTACCCATACCGAAGGGAGTCTTCACCGGTACGTTCATAGGATAGCTTTTGTCTCCGATAATGACAGCATTTGCTTTCCAGTCTATGTCAATGTTGAAGACACCTGGGTTTGTGAGCGAGTCAGGTTGATCGAGGATCAACATGAAAGGAGCACTCTTCCCGTACATGAACTGACTGATGACACTTCCCTTCTGGATGATCTCCTGATACAGATGAAGTTTTTTGACCACCTGATGGAAGACCTGATAGGATGAGATCAACCTGAGTTCCTTGTCCAGTGAGTTCTGATTCGCACCAAAATTGATGCTGATGCTGGTGGAATTATTACCCAATGCATCTTCACGTTTTATGGAAAGCAGGGCATTGGCTCCGAAGATCCTCGGACTGTAACGTATGTAGGTCCAAGCACCGGCTGCGCCTAGTGATAACAAGATCAGGAGCAATGGCCAGTAGATGATATAACGGGAAATCAGACCCGCCACATCGACCGAACTCTCCTCTTCCTCTAAGGGGTTCCAGTCTTCCAGATTTTTATCAAGTGTATTCATATGTTAACGGATTATGGCGAATATGCCGAAGGAGAGTGAAATAATGGTAGTGGCGATACTCAGGAAACGGGTGTAGTTATCATCCCGGTTGGCGTATGAAGCCTTGACCGGTTCTATGTAAACAACATCCCTGTTCTGCATGTAGAAATAAGGATTTTCGAACAACGTCTTGGATCTCAGATCTATCCTTCCTGTCGATCGATGTCCTTTCTCCTCTCTGATGACGAGCACATTGCTGCGGATGGCTGTCGGACGCAGATCCCCGGTCCGGGCGAGCACATCAAAAAGCGTGATCCGCTCATTGTTCATATTCACTTGCGAAGGAGCACCCACATCACCCAGTACGTTGACGTAGTGATTCAGGAATCTGACCTTAACGATCGGAGCTTTCACGAAACGCTCCAGCTGCTTGCCCAGGAAGAGTTCCATCTCCCGTAATGTCAACCCGGCCGCCAGGAATTCGCCCACGTAGGGAAGCGTGATCATCCCGCGCTTATCTACCATGTAGCCAAGGGTGGAAGGGATCTGAGCTCCGCTCGTAGCCGGCCCGGCACCTGCAGGGGTTCCTCCACCTGCCGCACTAAGCAGGGAATTGAACATTTGTACGTCATCCGGATTGTAGGCCGATACCTGAATGCTCAGCTGGTCATCCGGCGCAATCAGCGCTTCTGTGAACGGACGAATGGGTCCCAGGATGGAGTCCCTGCCCTGGATCAGGTCATTCAGCACTACGTAATCCTTCGTGGCTGTGCACGACATGAAGAAGGACATCGCTGACATGATCAGGATGGCAAGGCCTCTGCCGGTTGATGGACTGTTTGTAAATCTCATACGTCTAGTTTTCGGTACAGATGTGGGTGTTATGGGGAAATATGTTTAGGGTGTCTGATCTTTTCATCGGAGCAGGGTTGATCAGGATTTGTAGTTTGTGAACCATTCAGCAAACCTGGCCAGTCCGTCACGGATATCTGTTTCAGGACTGAATCCCGTCAGGGCTTCCAACCTGGAAGCATCCGCGTATGTGATGTAAACATCTGTGGTCTCCCGCGGCTTGCTGATCACCTCGGCTTTCTGATCGAGTACTTCTTCGAGGATCCCGATGAATTCCTTCATGTGCACCGGACTGGAATTTCCCAGGTTCAGCACCTGGTAGGGTACATTCGTTCCAAGATCCGCAGGAGGTGTGTCAATGAGGCGGAATACGGATTCCACGATATCGTCCACATAGGTGAAATCCCGGTAGAGGTCACCACCATCGAACAGGGTGATGGGCTTTCCGGATCTGATGGCTTCGGAAAAACTGTAATAGGCCATATCCGGTCGTCCCCACGGACCATACACCGTGAAGAAACGGAGTCCGGTTGAAGGAATGCGGAAAAGATGGCTGTAAGTATGGGCCATCAGTTCGTTGCTTTTCTTTGTGGCCGCATACAACGAAACGGCCGCATCTGTTGGATCATCCTCACTGAACGGGGTCTTGTCCGCATTGCCGTACACACTCGATGAACTGGCATACAGAAGATGTCTGACGGGATATTTCCTGCAAGCTTCCAGAATGTTGAAGAAGCCTTCAATATTACTTTGGATGTATGCGTCAGGATTCACGAGACTGTACCTGACACCTGCCTGGGCAGCCAGGTTGATGACGATATCGAAACCATGACGTTCAAAGATCGACATCACCAGATCCTTATCGGCCAGATCACCATAAATGAACCGGTAGCGGTCGTCTTTTTGAGAAACCCATTCGGAACCCTGGTCCCAGGGGCCTTCAGGCAACTGTATTCCCGCCTCGGACAATCTGTCGAGCTTCAGCCTGACCGGATAATATGCGTTCAGGTTATCCAGGCCAACTACTTCGTAACCCTCAGACAACAAGCGCCTTACCATGTGAAAACCCACGAAACCTGCAGTTCCTGTGACAAGCACCTTCATCTTTTCATTCGTTTCATGCATAATATAGAGAACGCTTCGCCATCTCAGTCACACTCCGATGGTACGACCAGATGAATGTGATCTGGTGTCAGGAGCCCGAAAAAGAACACAATCAACTGAAAAATAAACGATACCATCGTTATATTATTGTCGGTTCATGCATATAAAGGATAGGTTTACATAATCTTACCTGAGCATTGATCTGACCAACACATCTGGGTTATCATTTCTATGTGAAGCCTGGCCATAAATACGAAATCCCGTAATTAGACTGTCATTTGATGAAGTGATAACAGCATATTTACAGGATATTCGACCTAGTGCAGATGCACAAACTTATAACAAAGCGCATATCCGGTCAAGTAAAAACCTAAAAAACAATGAGGTAGGCAATGCTTCAAACATGACTTCCTCAGGAAACATGGATCCTTGAGCATAAATCAGGTCAGAAATCTGGCCCGAACGTAATAAATACTCACCAGCAAATTTTTATGTGGAACAGTCCCCATTAATAATGCTGTTGAATAAGGGGATGGATGAAATTACCGTGTGCATCCGAACACTAGGCAATTATTGTATAGCAGTATGTTGAATTAAAAAAAGCACCGAAGATCAGTGCTTTTTGACGTCGGGATGACTGGATTCGAACCAGCGGCCTCTTCGTCCCGAACGAAGCGCGCTACCGGGCTGCGCTACATCCCGTAATTGGGTTGCAAAGTTAAGGTTTTAGAGAATAATCTGCAAATCGATTCCCAGACCTGGCTTGTCACTCAACCGGATCCTACCGAAATCAAAGGTGAGACCCGATGCCGTATCAGAAGCAAGCAACAGCGGTCCGTCTGCATCAAGGTAATCTGCCAAAGGCGACAGATGCACCAGTGCTGCGGTTCCGATGGTGCTCTCGTTCATACAACCCAGCATGGTGGATAATCCAAGCTGCCTCGCTTGTTTTAGCATTCGGAGAGCCGGGGTGATACCCCCGCATTTTGTCAGTTTGATGTTGATGCCGTGAAACAGACCATGGCACTTCTTCACATCCTCCTCTTTGACACAGCTCTCGTCGGCCAGCAAAGGAAGTGGTGAGCGTGCACGGAGTATTTCCATCCCCTGGATATCATCCTTGGCCAGGGGCTGCTCGATGAATTCCACGCCGGCATCCTGATAGGCAGGGATCTTTAGAAGCGCCTCATCCAGGGTCCACCCGGCATTGGCATCCACCCGGATCGGGACATCGGTCGCCTGACGAATGGCCCTCAACCGATCCAGATCTCCATCCGTTCCGGCCTTGATCTTATAGACCGGCCAGGGTAGGTCCCGCACCTTTTCCGCCATGCGGTCCGGAGTATCCAGACCGATCGTGTAATCCGTAAACGGGGCGGAGGTGATGTCCAGCCCCCACAAACGATGCAGGGGCTGCCCCCTTAGTTTGCCCATCAGGTCCCAACCGGCCATATCCAGGGCACAAACCAGGAATGAATTGTCTGGAAACAGATGATGCAGGAAATGCCAGAATCTTTCAGGATCGGTCAGCGCAAAGCGCTCCACCATCACCCGCTTTCGTTCCAGGTCCTCGATCATTTTGGATACGGGAATATGGTAGTATGAAATAGCCGGAGCCTCTCCCACCCCTGTCACCCCATTCCATTCCAGTTCCACCACAAAGGTGGGCTGGTGGGTCTTGGTTCCCTTGGAGATCGTGAATGGATGCATGAAAGGAAGCTCCACTGACGCATATCTGATCTTCATTCGCTCAATGTTTTCGGGCACTGTCCATCAACATATCTGATAACATCCCGTTGAATGCATAGGATGACATCAACTCCTCCAGATACAACGGCATCCGGTATCTCCAGTAATGCCTGGGATTGGATGGCTCGTTGATACGTTCACCGACGGGATCGGGTTGCCGGAGTTCCCCGCTCATGGCCAGCAGATCCTGCATCTGGAATACAGCCCACATGGCCGGGGCATTCAAGTGCTGCCTGATGATATTGCGTACGATCCAGGGTTCACAGTCCGTCGGAGGATGGGCATATTGCCCAAGTTCGTGCACGAAGAACCGCTGGTTTCGATCCGGATCCTCTGCCCACCAACCCCTGATCGTACTCATATCATGGGAGGAAGGGGTGACGACCGAGAGATATGGAGCCTGAGCGGGACGAAAGAACTCTTGTCCGGGCTTTTTCGGCATCCGCTGTACCTCCATGCTCAGTATGCCCAATTGATCCATGACATCCGGGACACAGGAAGGTACCAATCCCAGATCCTCTCCGCAGATAAGCATGTCGGTACATTTTTTCAATGCGGGCAGTTTGTTCAACGCCGCTCTTTTCCAGGCCGCATCCTGCCGGTGAAAGAAATAATCCACATACAAGGCGTTCAAGGACACTTTCTCTTCCTCCGGCAGATGCCTGAAAGAAAGCGTCTCATGCATATTGAATCTGAAGTGGAAAGCCGTCCCCAAGGAGCCCGGATCCTCAAACATGATCACGTTGGATATCAGATCGAACAGGCCCTGACGTATCCTCAGGGATGTCGGATCATCCCCGCTGACATGTGCTTCAACCTTTCTTTGGGTAGCCACTTCATCAGTCAATCGATACCGTCCTCCGGTCATGGGGATCAGATAGGATTCGAAAAGTCTGACATCCTGCCCGAACATTTCCCACAACACATGATCCGTAATGTAGGGCTGGCAAAACCTGGCCACATCAAAACCGATCCCCCGCTCTTCAAATTCATGCGGTCGAACGGGAAGCGCAGGCACAAATCGACCCATGATGCCTTCGACTGCATCCATCGGGATCGACCAGATCCTGAAAAATCCAAGGATATGATCGATCCTGAAAGCATCGAAATAACGACTCATCTGAGTAAATCGACGCTTCCACCAATCAAACCCGTCCTGCTCCATGCGAGGCCACTGATACGTTGGGAATCCCCAGTTCTGGCCTTTGACCGCGAAATCATCCGGCGGCGCACCCGCCTGCATATCGAGGTCGAAGAGTGCCGGCGCCATCCATGCCTCGACCCCATGCCGGTTCACTCCAATGGGAATATCGCCCTTCAGGATGATGCCATGACGGTTGGCTACATCGTGTGCATGACTCAACTGTTGATGTAACAGATACTGCGTAAACAGGTATAGCCCGGTCTTTTTAAAGGCTGTACTCCCGGGACTGCACAACTTTTCGACCTTTGCGGCATCATATTTTGCATCCGCCTTCCAAACCTCCGGATAAGGACTTTTATACTTGTCCCTCAGATAACAGAACGCTGCATATGGTGCCAGCCAATACTCATTGTCCCGGTAGAACTGAACGTAATCTTCGCTGGCAAAAACCGACGCTGACGCTGCTTTGTACAATCGGGAGATCTTATCCAGCTTGTATTGCATCACCGCCTCGTAATCCACCAGAGGAAGCTGATTGAGCCTTTCCCGTTCTGCCTCATATCCCTCGAGCAGATCGGCATGTTCAGGACCCGCCGCCGCTTCCAGATTTAGGTAAATGGGATGCAACGCAAATGCCGATATGGCAGAATAAGGGTATGAATCTACCCAGGTGCCCGTCACATGCGTATCGTTGACCGGCAGCAACTGGATCATCCGTAATCCTGTTACCGAGGCCCATTCCACCAGTTTCGAGATGTCTGTGAATTCCCCCACGCCGAAGCCCTGTCGGGAGCGAAGGCTGAAGACCGGAATGGCGATCCCGGCACCACGCCAGGTATCATAAGGGAACCTGGCTGCTCCATCATTCAGTTGAGTATAACCGCCATCGGTCACTTCATCCCGACCGATCACTCGATTCTCTCCTTCTTCATACCGAAGAATGGTTTTCGTATGCTTGTTTCGTACGGCATATTTATAGGTGATGGGCCACTGAGCACCCGTAAGATCAAGATCTGCGATCCATTGATCTCCTGTTACCCGCATATCACAGGTAGATGTCCTGCTCCAGGCGCCCATCCGCTGATCACTGCCCGTCAGGCATAATTCCTCCCCTTCGGCCAACAGAGGGCACAGGATCGTAAAACGATGTGAATATGTGCTCAGATCTGTAGGCTTATCCCCTAAACCATCAGAAGATGCCAGGAGCACCTTGCGGAAGGGAGAAGTCCGGAAAACATGATGGATGTCTCCGGCATGACTCCAGGTGTCAATGATCAATATGTCCTCCCGTCCGATAGATCCGGGTTCGATGCACCTGCCTGCATCCCATTCCTCCACCCATTCTCCACCTTCCTGCTCCAGGATATATCTGTAGGATAATGTACGGCCTGTCTTGCAATCTGCTTCCGGCAGGTGGATGTCAAGGGTCCAGTAGCGATCATTCATGTACCGCATGCGTATCGACTGATCCGGCTGGTCCCCGCCCAATGCGGGATTTGAGCCCAAAATTCTTAATATCTGACCCGGTTTCGTGGAAAACCGGATCCTGAATGTGACCTTCATACCTTTAAAACACATTGTTCCGGGCTAAAATTACCCTATTATCAGTTACGGTGTAAATATTACACAATAAAGGGTATAAATGAAGGGGCCCTTTTGAAATACCCCCTTATTTTGCCATATTGGAACGGCAATATATATTTGCAAAAAAAGTGAAATAATGGAAAAGAAATCGACTTCCGTATATTGGCTGCTTTTCCTCCTCTCCCTGGCACTGGCTGTAGGGGTTTATCTTTTCCTTCCTTCAATGACCTCCCTGACCGTGGTGCCGATCGTGACCTTCCTGGTCAAAGCGCTTGACATCATATAATGCTCAAATCATATTGACGATCCCTTGGATCGTCCGAAGCGTATCAGTAGCAGCTGATGCGCTTTTTTTGTGGAAAAAAGGAAAGTCTCCTGCCTGTAAGCCGGATTCTGTTCGCTCGCCGAAGCGATCGTGGCCATCATTTATCTGCCCTGAAGGTTACCCGACAGGGTCGATCTGCCTACCCTTCCCCGTATCCCAGAAGGGAACCATGGACGAGCCATCCATGTCCTGTCACCGAAATGACAGAACCGAAGATATACATGGCATTTCAGCACGCAAGGTTTACCCGCCGCATCCATCACTGGATCCGGCCGTGGGCTCTTACCCCACGTTTTCACCCTTACCCTGTCAACAGGGCGGTCATTTTCTGTGGCACTATCTGTTCCCGTTTTCACAGGACCCGGCTCTTCACCGGTGCGATGCTCTGAGCTGTCCGGACTTTCCTCGCATCCACATGATGCGCGATGACCCGTCAGGAGACTTCCCACTTCAAAGGTACGAAACCCGGAGGCTGGGAGAGAGACTTTAGCGTTCAGTACTGGAAATAGATCTCTGTCGCCCCGTATCCGAACAATGGATGATACTGGTTGACAAATGATTTTACCTCGGACCTGGAGCGCAACAACTGATGGATCTCATCCCGAAGCCTTCCGCTCCCATTGCCATGGATCACCGTGAGTTTGGGCTGGTGATTCGCAATACTCGATTCAAGGTACCGGGAAAATGTCCCCAATTGTGCGTCCATGATCTCGATGGGCGTCATGCGCTTCCATTCTTCAGTGATCTTTTCGATATGCAGGTCCACTACCGACTGTGGCGGGGGGTGATGGTGCCCCGGACGGGATCGGTCTGCCCTGACCAGGAATCCTGCTTTTTTCAGGAGATCAACGTCAAATTCATGTTGTTTCTTTTCGACGACCCGGGCCGGCCATTTATCCAGCAGCAGGTAAGAGAAATGCGCCTGCTGACGGGCCCTCATCTCCTCTATCCGCTGGAACAATTGTTTTGCCCGGATCTTGAGCGTGTATTCAAAATGTGGCGCACGCTTTGGATCCTGCTCCTTGAGCATGAGGACGAATACAAATCTGGGCGCATCATTCATCTCCTCGATCGGCACATCGTGCAGATAAAAATCTCCGAACGGAAGGATCTCGTTGCGGAGCGTAAATGATGGCTCTCCGCCCCGGTTGAATTCGTATTCGAACCGAATGGCATCCGGGGTTTGATTCACCAGCGACAACCGAAAGTATTCTACGATGTCCTCATCAAAGACATCCTTGTCGAAGACAGGCAGGAAGGAAAGCCAGACGCCTTCGGCGACGGCGTACTTAGCGGCCGGTTTCTCCGTTTTGATATCCTCGATCCGCTGTTTGGGGGGTGAATTTTTGCCCTGATCGGGCTTCTTTTCACTGAATTTCTTGAAGTACGGAAAATCGATCTGATCCAGGAATACGGGAAATGTAACCCCGTCAACATCCACAACGACCATCTTATTGTTGATGAATTCCACGAGGTTACCTTCCTCACCGGAATGCAGCAGCATGACACGGTCTCCGATCTGATATTTCATGTGATCTAAACGCAGATGATAGGGCACAAGTTCTGTCAACCTCAACCTTCCTGTCTTGACAGACGGCTGTTTTTCAATCCATAGGCAAAATAAAGGACCAGCCCCAGCCCCATCCAGCCAAAGAATACCAGCCAGCTTTTAGCCGGGATTTCGATCATCAGGTACATGCAGCAAAGCACGCCAAGGACCGGGATCAACGAGTAACTGCGCACAAAACTCATGATACTCATCATTCCGGACAGCAGCAGGAAAAGCAGGAACAACGCTTCCTGATAGCCTTCTGAATTCCAGTTCACCAGACTGGCGGCTGCACGATCCCGGAACAGCCATACAAATCCAATATAAAGCAGAGGAACGATCCAGCGACTGTTCACATAGGGAAGGGTGAATTTACCGGCTCGTTTCGGCAATCTGGGCAGCAGGAGCACGCCCCCGCTCACCAGCACGAATGCAAACAGGGTTCCAATGCTGGTCAGGTCTGTGACCAGTTTATCGTCCACAAAAAGGACCAGGCCACCTACCAGCACCCCCGAGATCACCGTTGCGAAACCAGGTGTCCGGTATTTCCCGTTGAGCCGCCCGAATCTGCCGGGGAGCAAACCATCCCGGCTCATCGACATCCAGATCCTTGGCTGCCCGAGTTGAAACACGAGCAGCACACTGGTGGCCGCAACCACAGCACTGACGGAAATGATGAAGCCGATCTCCTTCATGTTGATCTGTTCGAACACAAAGGCAAGCGGATCGGTGATGTTCTCAAACCTCGAATAATGCACCATTCCGGTGATCACGAGGGCGGTGACCACATAGATCACGGTACAAATGATCAGGGCATACAACATCCCGCGGGGCAGGTCACGCTGCGGGTCGCGGCATTCTTCAGCGGTCGTGGAGATCGCATCAAAACCAATATAGGCAAAGAAGACAGCGGACACCCCTTTCAGCACTCCTCCCATTCCGTTGGGAAAAAAGGGGGTCCAATTCGAAGCCGTATTTTCCGAGAAGATATACCAGAGTCCTAATGCCGCGATGAATACCAGCACGGCCAGCTTGATGAAAACCATGAGATTGGCCGTCCGCTTGCTCTCCTGGATGCCAACATAGGCCAGTGCAGTCACCAGACCGACAATGATGAAGGCGGGCAGGTTCACAACGATCCGCAGCCCTGCCACGACCGGAGCCTCCGCATATGCCGATGCCAGTCCCTGAATGGGTTTCCCGGATGCTACCGCATCATCAAAGGCCATTTTGGCCGTCTGATAACCCACGGTGAGCCAATCGGGCAGGTTAATGCCAAAAGCATGCAGGATGTTATTGAAGTATGCGCTCCAGGAAATGGCTACGACAATATTACCAATGGCATATTCCAGGATCAGGGCCCAGCCTATGATCCATGCAACGATCTCTCCGAAGGTAACATAGGAGTAAGTGTAGGCGCTCCCGGATACCGGCACGCGTGAAGCGAATTCTGCATAGCAAAGGGCGGTGAACCCACAAGTGATGGCTGTGATGATGAACAGGAATACCACACCCGGACCACCATTGAAAGCTGCCTGACCGATGGTGGAAAATATCCCACCGCCAATAACGGCGGCCACCCCCATGAAAGTAAGATCCCGCACCGTCAGGATCTGATGCATCCCCCCTCCGCCATGTCCATCCGATCCGCCGGACGCAGCCTCCTTCATGATCTTGTCGATCGATTTCCTTCTGAACAGACGATTGGGCATGCGAACAAAAATTTATAATATATTGATATACAATTCTATGCGAGATTTACCTGTCACGCTGGATGAGGTATTGCATTAACTCCTGCAGGGTGTTCTTCCGCGTATGTGTCACCGCAATATCCTCCAGATGGCGGGATGCTTCATCCACGTAGCGCTGCTTCAACTCCAGCGCCCAGGCATCCACACCGGTACGTTTGAAAATGGAAAGCACCCGATCTACCTTGTCAGTTTCATTGGTACGCATGAGCCTCCACAGTTCCGCTCGGGACGCTTCGTCAGCCGTTTCGAGGGCATGGATCATCAGGAAGGTTTTCTTGTTCGCCATGATATCCCCGCCGACCTGTTTACCGAATTTCTCGGGATCCCCGAAGGCATCAAGGTAGTCATCCTGGATCTGAAAGGCGATGCCCAGTTTCTTGCCGAACTGATAAAGATGTCCGCAATTTGCCTCACCCGCTCCACCGAGCATGGCACCCATCTCCAGACTCGCGGCCAGGAGCACAGAGGTTTTAAGGCCGATCATGTGGATATATTCGTCCAGACTGATGGTGTCCTTGGTCTCGAAGTCCATGTCCAGCTGCTGGCCTTCGCAGACCTCCATGGCCGTCCTGTTGAAGCGGTGCATGATCCTCCGGATGTGCGGGCTGTCGATCCGGTTCAAATAATCATAGGCTACCACGAGCATGACATCCCCTCCCAACAGTGCGGTTGGTTCTCCATACTTGGCATGCACCGTCGGTTTTCCGCGGCGCAGGGGCGCCTTGTCCATGATATCGTCATGGATCAGCGTGAAATTGTGAAATAGTTCGATGGCCGTGGCCAGGGGATACGCATCCGGCAGGATGTCATCAAACAACTCATTTCCCATGAGACACATCAGTGGCCTGATGCGTTTACCACCCAATCCAAGAAAATAGGTCGTGGGATCGTAAAGACTCGAAGGTTGTTCCGGAAAATGTCTACGGTCGAAATAGGCTTCAAACTTTTCTTGCAGCGCCAGCAGCGTATGCATCATGTATTTTTTACTTAGGCAATATAAGGGTACAAGTCAAGGAATCAAGCGTCTGTCCGTTTTTTTCTGCGCCTGGAGCTGGTTTCCGCTTCGGATGCATCCGGTTGGAGCACCCATTCGTAATCCAGCTGACGCTTCCCGAGGTTGGCGGAGACCACTTTTATCCTGACCTTATCACCCATCCTGAACTTCCAGCCACCTCTCCTGCCGACCAGGCAGTAATCAGCTTCCACATGCCGGAACTCATCATAGTCCTGAAGGCTGAGGAGACTCACCAGTCCCTCGCATTTGTGTTCAACGGTTTCCGCCCAGAAACCGAAGGCGGCGACTCCGCTGATCACTGCATCAAATTCCTCTCCAACGAACTGACGCATGAACTCCACTTGCTTGTATTTATTGGCGGCCCGTTCAGATTCCATGGCGGCACGTTCCCTTTCGCTGCAATGGCGGCACTGCTGCTCCAGCTTCTTCAGCACTTTTGGCAGATCATCCAGGACATCCTGCAGGATCCGATGTACCTGAATATCGGGATATCGGCGAATGGGTGAGGTGAAATGACAATAATGCTCGAAGCCAAGTCCGTAATGGCCGATGTTCTCTGTGGTATAGGCGGCCTTGGCCATGGTGCGGATGCCCAGTTGTTCGAGGACATGCTGCTCAGGCTGGCCGCGCACAGCCTCCAGCATCCCATTGAAGGAAGATGCAATGGCCGCGGGGGTCCTTGTATCGAATGGATGTCCGAATTTTCGGGCAAAAGCGACAAAGGGGATCAGTTTTTCCTCATCCGGACGATCATGCACCCGATAAGGAAAGGGTAAGACTTTCTTGTCCACCGTCACGCCGGCCACACGCTCCGCCACCGTTCGATTGGCCAGGAGCATGAACTCCTCAATGAGTTGATGCGACTCCTTACTCTCCTTGACCACGATCCCCAGGGGCCTTCCCTTTTCGTCCAGCCGGAACCGGATCTCCTGAGAAGAAAAGTTGATCGCCCCTTTCCGGAAGCGCTCTTTACGGAAGCGTTGTGCCAGGTCATTCAGCAGCAGGATCTCGCGGTCATAGTGGCCGTCTTTTGATTCAATGATGGACTGTACGTCTTCGTAGGTGAATCGGTGATTGGAATGCGTCACGGTTCGGCCGATCCAGGTTTTGCTAACAGCCCCCTTGGCATTCATTTCAAAGACGCAGGAAAAAGTGAGTTTGTCTTCATGCGGGCGAAGGGAACACAATTCATTGCTGATCCTTTCCGGCAGCATGGGCAGCACCCTGTCCGGCAGATAGACGGAAGTCGCCCGTTCATAGGCTGCTTCGTCGAGCGCTGTTTCCGGCGTCACGAAATGACTGACATCTGCAATATGTACACCGATCTCCCATACGCCTTTCCTTATCTCACGGATGCTGATGGCATCATCGAAATCGCGGGCATCGACAGGGTCGATGGTGAAGGTCAACACCTCCCGCATATCCCTGCGTCGGGCGATCTCATCCGCCGAAATGTGATCGGACATCCGCAGTGCCTCTTCAAGGGCATCCTCCTCAAATGACAGGGGGAAACCCCGCTGCATGAGGATATCCTTCATCGCCAGATCATTCTGGTCGGTCGAGTCCAGAACAGACACCACCGTACCCTTGGGATTCTTTTCTCCTTCATTCCAGCTCACGATCCGGGCAACCACCCTGTCGCCGTCCTTCGCGCCATTCAGCGCATTGACAGGAATGAAGAAATCGGGCATGGGCTTGTCGGAATCGGGCATAAAGAAGGCGAAATCACTGGTCACTTCGACCGTTCCCATGTATTCCGACTGTCTGCGTTCCAGCACCTTCGTCACAATGCCATTGAAACGACCGCTCCGTTTGTTGGTACTGGTGATCTCTACCTCTACGGTATCCCCGTGAAAGGCTTTCCGAAAGTCGGAGGGGCGCACCAGGACATCTTCTTCCAATCCCTCTACTACCACATATCCCATTCCGGAGCGGGTAACATCCAGTGTACCTCGATGGGTACCCCCACCGGTGGAATGTTTTTTATGTTTTTGCTTCTTCTCTTTTCCTTTCTTTTTTCCCATGTGATGCGGGTTTTCTGTGGTCAGCACTCAATTCCCCGTCTGTTTGGCCGGAAATGAATCTATGAAGGTATCGATTATGTCCCTGAATTTCGGGGATCCATCAAAAAGGAATTCCATGCGGATCGGGAGCACGAAGATCGGCAGGTCATCCAGGGCATGACCGAATTTCTGAAGCCTGACAGCGTCTTTCTCGGTGGTCAACAGGATCTTGCGCTCATGTTGCAGGGCCCGGAACCTTTGACGAATTTCTTTCAGGTCGTCAATATTGAAAATATGATGGTCCCGAAATTTCATCATTTCAAACCCTGCCACCTGGGTCTCCAGCCATCTTTTCAGGGGTTCAGGGTTGGCAATGCCACAAATGAGCAATACTTCAGTATCCGGATGCAGGCCGGCTTGCTTACGGGTCATCAATCCATAGGGCGTACCATAGCCGATCGTTGAGAAGAAAAGCTGCTGGCCTGGTCGTGGCGAGAGTTCCTGACTCAGCTGCCCTGCCTGGTTGAGGGTGAGTTCCGCGGGACATTTGGTCACGATGATCACATCGGCCTGGTTTGCGCGACTCCGGGCATCCCGCAGATCTCCGGCTGGCAGAAAGAAATCCCTGGAGTAGGGATTTGAGTAATCCGTCAGCAGGATGTTGAGCCCTGCTCCAATGGCCCTGTGCTGAAAAGCGTCATCGAGGATGATGATCCCGGTATCCGGACGGTCGAACAGCAGTTGCGGAACCGCTTCGACCCTTCGCTCGCCTACGGCTACGGCTACGTCCGGAAATTTCAGGTGGAACTGCATGGGCTCATCCCCGATCTCCAGCGCAGTCGTTTCGCGCCCCGCCAGCACATATCCCCGGGTGCGTCTTTTATACCCCCGGCTGAGGGTGGCCACCTGGTATTTACCGGAGAGCATATGGAGCAGGTATTCCACCATGGGTGACTTTCCCGTTCCTCCCACACTCAGATTTCCCACACAGATGACCGGGACGTTGAACCTTGTGACTGCGAGGAGTCCCCGGTCATACAGCAGGTTCCGGACCCTTACCACCAATCCGTAGAGGACGGAGAATGGCAGCAGCAGGAGGCGAAAGGATTTCAGAAATATGTCGGCCATTGATATACTTGTTCGGGGGTGATACAGAGATCCAGCCGTACGTCACCGGCATGCACATCCTCGATCATTTCGATCGGCTCAAAGAAACAGAGTCCCACTTTAATACAATCCCGCCTGCAGCGGCTGAGGAAACGGTCGTAATACCCTTTGCCATACCCCACACGATATCCCTGTTGATCAAAGGCCAGCATGGGAATGAAGATGAGGTCGATCTCCTCCGGATCTACTACTTCACCACCTGCGGGCTCATTAATGCCAAAGGGATTCAAGGTCAGGGATTGACCCTCCTCGAAGATCACGGCATCCATGTCAGCGTTTGAATGATGTATCCTGGGCATCACTTCCAGCATGCCGGGAGACATGAATCTGAGCCATCGAATGATGTTGGCGGGATCCGGTTCATTGCGTGAAACATCCGCCATATAACCCATAAGCAAGTTTACAGGCGGCAGCCCCGCCTGTTGTGCGCGGATAAGCAAGAGATCCTCCATCCTGGTCACGGCCTGATGCGTGAGGTCCAAACGTTTTTGCCGAAAAGCGGCTCTGATCTCTTTTTTTTGCATCCGGATCCGGGCATTCAGATTAACGTTGGGGGCACCTGAAACC
>VFQT010002559.1_pt1 | contig 18373 bp, 17 predicted proteins | sample 3512381 | NCBI WGS metagenome assembly VFQT01 (sample SAMN10412376, study PRJNA504923) | tailings metagenome | isolation source: Relicate 2 Philex TSF3 active mining site | place: Philippines: Tuba, Benguet | collected 2017-08-29
CCTCGGGTTAAGTCGGCATATCTGAGTTGGATTGCCGCGTAGGCTGAGTCAATCACCAGGTTTTCCGCGATCGACTGTATGTTTTGCCCGTTACGCGCGATCACGTTGTCCGCTCGTGCGTTCGCGACAGTAATCCACACTGACGCCCCACTGATTGGATTGCTCGGCAATGTGACGATTGTGGCGCTCGCGCTAACAAGCACGTAATGCCGTAGCGCGCTCGCGATCTGCGTCGTTCCAGCGACGACGACAAGTTCAGGTAGCCCGCTCGGTGGCAGGCTGGTCCAGCCGATACCATCACTCGTCAGGACGTTGCCAGCTGGGCCGGAAGCGGACAGCCCAGTACCACCACTGGCGGCTGCTAACGTTCCCCCTAAGGTAAGGGTTCCCGTAGTCGAAATCGGGCCGCCAGTAAGTGTCATTCCGGTTGAGCCGCCGCTCCCGGAGAGGCTTTGCACAGTGCCTGATATGCCGACCCAACGCGTAGCGTCCGTACTAGGATCGACACTACTTGCTCCCGGCGCAGACGCTGTACGCCGATAGGTCAGGTAGTTCTCAGGCGAGTAGACCGACACGCCCGCCTGATAGGTCTGTCCACTGACCCACATACTGACGCCAGAGGCGATTGTGGCCGCCTGCGCAGAGGCGCTCGCGGAAGCTGCGCTGTTCGCCGCGCTCGTGGCGGCAGAGGCTGCTGAGCTGGCGCTATTAGCTACCTCGACCGCGTTGCTGTAGACGTTGGTGCCAAGGGCATTAGTTTCGGATCGAAATGTCGGCAGCGCGCCTAGAAAGGCATCGCCTCGTGCCGCGAAGTTGGCCGAATCTGCGCGACTTGGCGGAGTCGGAAGCGCTGTGATCGGCGTGGGCGATATAGGCATTAGGTCATACCCTCCACATCCAATGAATAGAAACTGACCTCCGGATAGGCCACGTCGAGCTCAAAATCACGATAAAAGCCAAAAACCGTCAGCGCCTCATACGTCCCCGTGTCATCGCCAATCCAAACTGCCGGAGTTGCTCGAAGCTCAGTAAGAAGCGTTTGGATAGATCCGACTTGGCCTGATCGAACTTGCAGCTTTGCGCGCAGACGTTTCGAGAATTTTCCCGGAATTAGGGTGACGATCCCGGTATCCGTATTTGTGTCCTTTTTGGAATAATCACGGATTCCTGCCGTTGCGTTGTAATTAGTTGTGCCAAGTGAATACAACGTCCCGACAATAAGTCCGCCGACTTTCACCGTACCTGTTCCATTGATCGTCATCTCCACACGCATCGTCGGATATGGCGGGAGATCAGTAAGAACGACGCTCCCCCTTTGGGAGTACGGTTCAAAAAAGTACTGATACCAGTCGAGAACAAGTGACTGTTCCAGACTGATTGATTGGGTATAAACGACCGGACCACCGGGCGCGTCACGGACGCTGATCGTTACGGCGGAACCGACCAACTCAATCAAGGCGAGACCGTTACAGTTCTGCCCTGGGTCGACCGCAACCGTGATGGACCCGGTGCTCGCGGTCTGCGTATTTGTCTCGTCATCAAACATCGCCCAACGATTAGTTGGACCGATGTCTTCCCAGTTTATTGAGTCATCGGGTGGGATTGTCGAGGTCGTCCCAGCAATCAGGCGCTTATATTTTCGGTGGTATCCGCCGAGCACATAGGTCACGACAGCCCCAACACTGTACCCATTCGCCGCACTCCAACTTGTCTCACCTGCGGATGGCTCGGCAACAGACGAGTAAATGAGATTGGGGTCTTTGATATTGACCGGCTTGATTAACCTCACGGCGTGTTCGACGTTGTTAGAAGCGATCCGTTGTCGTCCCAAGAATCTAGCAACGTCGCGGTTTGGCGTGTATTTGCGGAGACGGCAGCAAGCCCTGCCTCAACGGACTGCCTTAGTAAATCCAGACTTGAGACCGTGGCCGCTTGTCCCTCACGAATCACGTCCGATACACCACTGATTCCACCATAAAGACGATCTGTTGCCTCAAGCTGCCGCGTGTCAAAATCCGCACGCGCGAGAGCCTCTGTTTTCGTCCACTCGTAGTAAGCCGCGTCCTGTGCGTATTGCGTATCAGTGAACTCGCGATAGCCGTTCCAATTCTCGCGATACCATTTATAAAACTCATCATCGCGAGTGTCTTGCCTCTGCTGCCACTCCGCCTTTTTAGTTGCATCGTCAAGAATCGACTTGAGGATGGCCGTTTGCGGCGCCATCTTGGCCAGCTCATCGAGCGTCTTTTTGTTTTGCTCTAGGTACTGCCCGACGGGAGCGAATTTTGCAGACAAGTCGAGCAACGCGATCAACTGCTTGCGACCTTCCTCGGTCGACACGTCGATGCTTTCCACCAGTTTTCGGAACTGGTCTCGCGTATTCACATCCTCCGTGATACCGAGCGCCATCAGCGCCGACTTAATTTGTGCAGCTTGAATGCCGAACTGCTCATCTTGCGAGTAATAGTTCGCCACAAATGCTTGCGTCTTCGCGATGAATGATTCGATTCCGCCCGCAAAGGCTAAGAGCTGCTCTTTGGCATCGACCGATAGCAGCGCAACCGTAGAGAAAATGCCGCCGACTTGATTGATGTCTTCGGAAAACGACTGCAGCGCGGCGAGCCGTTGCAACGTATCGGCGAGCGTTTCACCTGCGTTCTGGAACGGCAGGAGCGCTTCCGAGAAGTGCTCAGCAAGGGCCAAGCGATAAGATTCAAACGCGGCAGCGATCGCTTTTTCGTTTTCCTTCTCGTCCTTGCCGAGTTGAACACGAATTTGCGTGCTGACATCTTTAAGGCCATCAAGCGAAAGCCCAAGTGCCTCGACGTACACCTTGCTCTGGTTGAATACCGCCGCTGCCGTTTGATTAAGCGCCGCTGCGGTTTCTGCAGAGAGCGAGGAGTAGTCAGTGCCTTTCTTGTCGCTTCGAAACCAGCCGCCTTTCTTGATCCATTCGGCGAACTTCTGCGCATCCACTTCGCCGCCGCCGATCGTGCCGCTGATGCCCTCTGCGGTCGTTTGCTTCGGGCCGCGCGAAAAGCCCTTTACTAAAAGCCCGATCCCGAGCGCGATCGGGCCGAGTGTCCCGACGATCGCGCCAAGTGATCCGGCGATACCGCCAAGTCCCGCTGCGCCGGAGAGCCCGTAACCGATGCCGCCGAGCGTCGAGCCTAGTGAAGCGCCACCCAATCCAAGAAGGCCGCCGACTCCGCCCGCGATGCCCGCACCAGATGCCCCGCCAAATCCCGCGAGCTGTCCCACGGTGCCGAGAAGCCCCGATCCGCCGCCTGTCGCGCCGGTCGCGGCGCCCGCAAGACCTGGGGCGCTGCCCATAATCCCACCAAGTACGCTCGCGATCGGCGCCATGACAGCGCGAATTGTCGGCTCCAGCACTAGCGTCTTGAAGGTGTTTTTCAAAACGTCGCGAAAGGCTTGCATAAAGCCTTTCCCATTCTCGAACGCCCGCATCAACGCATCGGTCAACCCATCAAGAATCGACTTGGTGGTTTCCTTCCACGCATCTCGCGCCTCGACGGCCATCTTGGTGTGGATACCTTCCTCTTTAAGCGTCGCAAGATCCCGTAAGCCTTTTGCCTGCCTTGCGTACTCCTGCGTGAGTTCGTCATTGATTGCCTGAAGACGCTGCTGGACCAGCTGTTCCTTCATGGCAGCCGCATCGAGAAGTCGCGCAATTTCCAATCGCTCGATCTCTGCTGCCGTCTTACCGATCGCGGCGTTCTCCTTCGCTTGCTCCTCAATCTTTTTCTGCAGATCCTCGGTCTCTTTGACCGCTGCTTTCTGTAATTCTTCTTTCGCCTTAATGAGTTCACGCGCGGCGTCTCGCTGATCGAGTGCGGCCATCGCTTCGGCGAGCGACGACTCGATTTGCCTTCGCTGCGTCGCGGTGAACTGAAGCGTTGCCTCATTCAGCGTGGCCCGAACATCGAGTTCCAACTTCTTCGCATCGGTCAGTTTGGTGCCCGCCTCGATCTCTTCACGGGCTGCGAGGGTCGCCTTATCGAGCGACTCCAGGACCTTCTCATAGGCAGCGGTGGTGGCCTTGAGGGTCGCCTGCCGAGCCTTCTCCGCTTCCTCTATCTTCATCAGACTCTCTTTCGCCGCTGCCGCAGAGTTTGAGTACGCCTCCGCGGTCTTATCCGCTGCGGTTTGCGTCTGCGCTAACGCACGCTGCTGGGAGCCAAACAAGGCCTCCCAGTTTCGCTGAATTTCCTCAGAGCCTTTTCTTATCTCGGCACTTGCGCCGGCGAAGTCGCCGGTGACGAACTTGACGGTCGCCTTTCCAACCGCCTCGATTCGAATCGCAAGCGTATCGAAAACACCGATCGCTCCAAGGACCGTGTTCACAAGCAGTGAAAAGACACCACCGAGCAGCTTAGACAGTGTCGCGAGTGTTGAACTTGACCCCGATGCGGCGGCCATTCGATCCGTGAACTCTGCGACTTTCGGTAGCAGCGGAGTCAGCGCATCGAGCATCACCGTCGTCATGCGTGTCTTCATCAGATCGAGACTGTCGTTGAATCGATCTGCTGCCTCCGCGGTCTCAGCATCGATCGTCAAGCCGAGCTCATCGGCGGCCTTTCGCATGAGCGCAAGCCCCTCGCTGCCCTGATTCAAAATCGGGAGTAGGTCTGGTCCGATCTTTTTCCCAAAGACCTCGACCGCGAGCGCCGTCTTATCGGTCCCGTCTTTCATTAGACGAAACCGATCGGCGAGTTCACCAAAGACCTGAATATTCGATTTGGCCGAACCGTCTGTATTTTTCAGCTCAATGCCGAGCGCTTTGAACTTGTTACTGCTCTCGGCGATGTCCTTTGACAGCAAGGCGAACGTCTTTTTTAGCGTCTCGGTCGAAAGTCCCGCTTGCTCAAAGGCGAGCTTTAATCCGCCAATATCAGTCGATGTGACACCGATCTTTTGCGAGAGATTAAAAGCCTCGTCGGCTGCATCGATCGCACTTTTCGCCCAGCTACCGAGACTGGCAACCCCCGCGACCACCGCGAGCGCCTTGAAGGCACCCCCGACTGCGGCGACCGAGTTCGACATCGTGGCCGAAGAGGAGGCGACCTCGCGCTTGGCGGTATCCATGTCGCTCTTGAGGCTAGCGAGGTCCGCTGCCATTTTGATAACGAGCGTTCCGACGTCCATCTCAGAGCCTCGCCCGTCGCGCCGCGAGCGCTAACGCCGCCTGATCGATGGATAACAACGTGTCGAGTTCAAAGGCCGTCAGTCTCACGCCGCTTAAGCGGCTGTACGCTTCGATATCGGTCATCGCGAGCGGGTTGAGTCCCATACCGGTGCGTCGCATCGCGGACAACGTGACAAACAGTTCCCAAATCGGTCGCCCCGCATCGGGAATCGGCGCAGCGATCAATCGCGGATCGAGGCGCCCGGTGGCTCGATAGAGCCGTTGTAAGTGCGTGCGCAGCGAGGCGCCGTCCCCTTGTGGCTCACCGAGTTCGATTTCTCGCTCCGCCGCCGTCACTAGGGCGCGACGGAGCGTTGAATAAAATTCTCCACATCCTCGTACGCCTCTTTAATGGCGCGGCGGAACCAGCCCTTACCCGGGTCGCTCATCAAGGCGAGCACATTCTCCCGTGTGCACTCGAGCGGCTTGCCGGCGCGCGCGATCCCGCGCCAGGCAAGTACGCATGCGACCATGTGCTGCGTCTCGTCCTCTTGCTCCTCAAGGGGATCATCGAGTTCGATCTTTCCAGTGCGCGCGAGTTGCTTACGCATCCGGCGCGCCTTATCCATGGCGAACGCCTTGCGCGTTGGATGCTCTGGGCCCGCGAGCGTCACGAAGACGCCCGGGAGCGCTTGTCCGTTGACCTTAAGGGGTAGCTCCGCCGTACCGATATCGGCGATGGAGTCGACATCAAAATGAGACGTCATCGTGGTTACTCTCCCGGTGTCATGAAGGGACTCTCGGTTCGCGCTCATGCGTCCGAGTCCTGAATCGAGATCGTGGTGTATTCGCTCACGAGAGCGGTGCCACCCGCGGTGTTAAGAAGCGCGGTAAAGGGCAGTGTCTGGATGATTCCCCCCTCGCCGTCATTTTTGGAGGCGCCGCCTAACTTGATGCGCGGAAGGACGAACGACACAAATTTCGCATCTTTATCGCTCGAGGCAGTAAACACTGCGAGCAGATCAAGTTCGGTCTCATCCAAAAAAGCATCACGTAGCGTCGTCGAGTCGAAATAGGCGGTCGCTTGACCCGACACCAGAATGCGACCGGGATACAGAAACGGCACCGTATTGGCGCCGACGACCGGATCGCCGGTGAAGTTGGAGTTCACATCGAGCGATAGTCCGGTCAGCGTCGCCACCGCTGTCCCACCGACTCGTAACACGCCGTTGACCGAGGCGAGGCAACCGCTCGTGCTGGCACCAGTCGGTGATGTGAAGTACTGCGAGGTGGCCGTCGTGACATTCTGCCCCGTGATGTCAACCGCGACCGTCACCATCCCGGTCGGGGGCATTTGTATAGCGATCTTGCTGGCCTTACAGCCGGAGAACACCTCGCTCTTTCCAAGATCGGAGAACCAATGTTCGATTGAAAAGGAGCGATCCGTTTGAGCGCTTGCCGGGACGAACGTCTTCTTGCCGGCCAGTGTCACCGTACACGATGCGATCGGTCCCTCAGCGATGAGCGATGACCCATTTAGCACGATCACCGTGAGCACCGTCGCCGTGAGTCCCGTGATCAGCAGATTCTTGTTCAAGTTGGCGGCATTGACCGAGCCCGCGGTGATTCGAATGACATCGCCCGCTTTAAGTCCATCGGTCAGAAACGATCCACTCGCTCGGGTCACCGTGTACGGGCCCGTTCCTGCAATCGTCACACTGACGCCCGAGATCGCACTTAGCGCAGTGAAGTCGCGTCGCAGTATCTGCGCGAAAAAGTCCTTGTAGGTCGCCGGTGAGAGTTCGCCAGTGATCTGCCCGGTCACCCGCCGAACGCCGTGGCGCATATCGGCAACCTGCTGGTCGGCGCGGATTTCATTCGACTGGTAAGTGTCTTTCGACAAGTCGAGCGTGGATTGCACGCGACGTAGCGACTGGGCTCCGGAGGCACTGGGCACCGTACCGAAGGTGGACTCCGATTTGTAGGCCAATTGCTTAAATACGCCTGATGCTGGATTGGGCATGGCGGTCACTCCTTAACGAAGGGTAATCAGCCGTTAGCGCGGCTGCGTGGGGACACCTAGCTTTCGCGCAGCGTCACAAGGAAATCGATACTTTGAGAATAGAGTTGCAAGTCATCATCGCGAGCATCCGAGCCGATGCTGCCGCGAATCACGGAGATCACCTCAACGCCCGCAATCACTCCGCGCTGATAATCGAGAGCGATACGAATGGCTTCGATTAGCGCTTTCTGCTGCGCGTACGTCTTGGTGATCGCCGTGACATCAATTCGACTCTGCACGAGGCTGTACGCGCCACTCGCGCCGATTGTCGGCAGCACGACGGTAGACACGTGCGCATAGGTCACGCAGGGTAGCGCCGTCGCTTGCGGCGCTGGTGCGGGATAAATACGCGATTCGACCACTGCGTTGAGCGCCGGCGTTGCCACGAGTAGGGACCGGATTACCTTCTCCGCTCTCACTCATCGCCCTCCGCCACCGGATCGGGGATATCGATCCCGTGCTGTGTCCGTAATCGCGAGCGCACCAACGCAGCGACCGACTCCACGGCCTCTCTTGCGCGCGTGTCGAGCGCCGGTCTCATAAAGGGTCTGGCCACGACACCGGGATGTTGGACCGATTTTCCGACCGCTCGTCCGTTGATGTAGAGCGAGGCTGTACCTGCTCTCACTGCAATCTCATGGGGTATCGCGCCGCGCTCAATGATTTTGGCGTACCAGGCCGATCGCCCATCCTTCAGCCGACCCCCCGCGCGAATGCTCGCCTCGGGTACGCCATATCGCACTCGTGATCCGATACGAATGGATTTCTGTAAGGCACCGCTCTTTACTGGCGCTCGCCGCTTGGCCTCCTCGGCAACCACCTTCGCGCCTGCACGCAGTGCCGCCCTCATCACATTACGCTGTAGTCGCAGCGGGATGGATTCCAAGGCTTGCTCCAACTCGCGCAGACCGCGAACTGAAATGTCAGTTGGAGTACTCATCACACAACATTGACCAACCGGTCTTCTTGCCGATCACGGCCAAGGATCGAATCTGCAAGTAGCGTCCATCAGCCAGACGGACACGCATGTCGCTCGTCACGCCAGGTACATAACGCAGCGTGATCGAAATAATTCGGCTCATCGTCCGCACCTGCTCGATCACGCGCTCGCTGCTGTGGATCTCGCGAACCTCAGCCCATACGTGCGCGAAGGTGACCCACCCGACAATCGGCGCGCCGTACTCGTCTTGGGTCGAGGAGCGAGCCTCAATCGTCACACGTTGATCAAGCGCCCCGGCTCTCATCCGAACCCGTACACCCGATACGGCTGTAACAGCGCCTCAAACCCCATCGGCAACGAGACAAGAGAGACGCCTGGCATCATCACCGCGTGCTCGCGATTGACGTAGTACGTGCCCACCAGCAACTTGATGGCTTGCTTGATGGGCTCCGGTACTGAGGCACCCGTCGCACCGTACCCCGCATCAAAGGTGACGGCGACCGCGCCAATCTGCGGCAAGGTGCCAGGCCACGTACGGCCAAAAACGGGGGTGAGACGGGCGGGCTCGCAACTCGTATCGAGAACCCAGTCCGTGGCCGCCAGCGTTGCCCACGTTCCATTCATCTCGAGGTACTGCACCGAAACGACGCTCTGCACCGGGCACTTGGTCAGCAGTACCGCATGCCCGGGCAGACTGAACGAAGCGCCCAACTCCGACACCCACGGCGAGGCGCCGGGAAAGGCATCGAGTACCAATCGCCACCGCGCCGTTAAAAGTTGTCGCGCCGTCAGCGTCTCGACAGCCTGACGCGCCGCCGAAATTAGGCCGCCGATCAGCGCGTTCTCCTCATCCCCTTCCACGCGAAGGTGCGCCTTCGCCTCGCTCAGCGAGACTGGCTCCCCCGCGGGGGCAGAGACCAACTGCAGCGGCATTTAGACGATCTGCACAACCGTCGCTTGATTGGCGATCTCGGCGGGCAACTGACGCGGGTTCACGCCGAGCAGCTGCGCAGCGGTGCCGCTCGCCGCAACACCCACCGTGAGTGCGATCCGTACAAAGCCGAAACCGTTGAGAAGATCTAACTCCTCAGCGCGTACGTTGATCATCGCCTGCTTGTTATCGCCGCTCGCTTTCACGATCTGAGTAATCGCCTTACCGGTAATGTCCTTCGCTCCGGTGCCGCTCACATCACTTGCCTGCTGTAACTTGGCATCCACCGTCGCACTCGCACCGAGCGTACCGGTCTGTACGATCGCCAAAAGTCCGTGATGTTGCGCCACAGACACCCAGCCGGTCGTTGCGGTACCGGCGGCCTGACTCGAGGGATCGATCGTTGCGAGAACGGCGAGCAGTTCACTGCCCTTTGCATTTGGAAACATAGCTCTACTCCTCTGCTCGCCTGATTAGCGCGCGCCAAGTTGAATGAAGGGAGACATGGAGGCGCTACCCTTCGCAGGGCTGATCGCCGCCGCAATCTTTGACTGCCCATCCATGCGGAACGTAGTCCGGAAGGCCGTCAAATCGGCATCGAAGTAAAGATGCATGGAGGTCGCCGTTTGCAGGCCGCCGGCTTTCGTGATCGTTTGGTAGTACGAGAGATCCACCAACAAAACATCGCCCTGCGAGGAGAACGTGTTGGCATGCTGCGAGACAAACACCGGCCGCCCGAGCAACGTACCGTATGGGGACACCTGGATACCACCGACCGTCAAACCGTTAGGCATGTAGATCGGGTAGTTGCCAAGTGTCAGCGTGAAGAGCGCCGGCAGCACATCGTTATTAACGATCCACACCGACTTTGCGAATGACCCGGGCGGAAGTCGCGAGATCATTTTGGCGAGATTCTGCGGCACCAAGGTCTGTGTCGCCTGCCCACTTTCCTTCGCAACCGTCACCGTCGCACCGGCGGTCATGGCACCAATCGGCACGCCGTTTCCGGCGCCAAAAAGAATCGACTCGTTGGTCTTCCAGCGAATAGAGTCGGCGACCTTCTCCGGAAGGTAGCTCGTCAAGGCATTGGTATCCTCCAGCAACTCATCGGTCGTGGGCACCAGCGCCATGAGCTTCTTCAGGCGAAGCGTCGCAAGTCCGAGCACCGGCTTCGTCGCCGTTGCTGACGACGCCTCGCCCTGCCAGTACGCGCGAATTCCGTTAGTTCCCCACGGCGTCGTCTCATCTTTCGGAAACGCCATGCTGTTTCCGCTGATCTCGACGTTATCGGTCAGAGGGAGCAGGGAATCCTCGCCGAGGGAGAGACGGAAAATGTCTTGCGAGAACTGCGGCGGCACGAGAAAACCGCCGTCCTGTCCGGAGGCTTCGTTACCGTAAGCACCCGGCGCTGCCGCGCCGCGACCGCCGCCGATCAAGAGCCGCTCATCAAGCGACTGCCCGGGTTTCTCGGCCTGATAGACCGCCTGCATGAACTCACCCACCGACTGAAAGCCGTGGCGCGGATCGGCTGCGCGCGACTCCGACACGCTGATCAGCGCGCCTGAGGGCACCTCCACACTCATCGCCATCTGCGCCTCTTCCGCAATGAGCGCCGCCTCACGATCGATCGCTGCCGAGGCCGCATCGATGCGCCCCTTTAGCGTGTCGAACGCGGTCGTTTCCTCCTCGCTCATATCGCGACTCTCGGCGCTTGCACGCTCAGTCAGCGCGCGCGCCTCCTTAATCAAGCCCGCCTTACGGGTCTGCAACTCACGAAGTTTCTTACTCATCGAAAACTCTCCAATGTGAAAACGCCGCGCAGTGCGCGGCGAAGATGTTCGATCAACGGATCGATGAACTGCCCGATGGGGCGAAATCGTTAGCGAGCGGGAATCCGCTCACCACTAATAACTAAACGGCTCGATGTAGAACGTGCGCTACCCGATCGCTCAAGCGATGCGGTGTCACTTTGAACCGGGCCTTCAGGACGTTAAAGCGCGAGCCACTCTAACTCGCGGCGCGCTTTGGCCAGTTGCGGACGCGCCTTTGACGTACGCCTCGCATCCCGCACCATCTCTTGCAGCAAGCGATCGAAGCTCAGTACGCCATCGACCATGTTCGCCGCACGCGCGGCCTCAGCACCCAGCACCCGTCCCTCACCCATACCCTCTCGAACGAGTGAGACCGACGCTGCGCGCCCTTTAGCCACTGCTTTGACGAACGCCGCGTAATACTCATCCACGCGTGACTGCATAAAATCTCGCGCCTCAGCATCGAGCGCCGCGTACGGGTGTCCCTCGATCTTGTACCGACCCGCTGAAATCAAAGTAGTTGAAATCCCTGCCTGCTCAAATGCACGACTGAAGTCTTGATGCGCCTGCCACACCCCAATGCTTCCGACCTCACCACCGGGAGTCACGTAAAATTCTTTCGCGGCGCTGCCGATCCAGTAAGCAGCCGAGGCAGCGAGCGAGTTCGCGATAGCCACGATGCGCTTGCTCGCACGAGCGCGATAAATGTCCTCGGCCAACTCCGCCACCCCGTAAACGCTCCCGCCGGGGCTATCGATATCGATCAGGATTTGCTCGATCGAGTCATCAGAGATCGCCGCGTGCAGCGCCGATGAGAACGCCTGCGTGCTCGTCATGCCTGCACCCGACACCTCCTCGATGAGATTGCCGCGTTGCACGATCACGCCGTAGAGCGGCAGGATCGCCACACCCGGCGCGCTCTGTGCGAGCCGTGCCTGCCGACGCGCCTCGCGTGCAACGCGTTCGCTGTGGACCTCCGTCAGAAGCGACTCTGACGCCGGCACAGATGCCGCCCAACGACTGACCACCGACATGAGCGTCTGTAAACGTTCAGGCATCAACGCCCAAGGCGTCGAGAGACACTCAGCGAGTAACAATGATGAGCTCATGACAACATCCCCAGTTGAATCAGTGACTCCCGCAATCGCGCCTCCGACAGTGAATCGCCCGCGCGCTGCTGCGCCCATTGCTGCGCTCGTTGCGGCGATACGGCAAGAGCCTCGGCAATGAGCTCCACGTCGTGCGGATCGATCTTCCCCGCGCGACTGAGGCGCTTCGCCCAGCGGTGTGCACTCGAGTGGATCAAGGCTAGAAATCGCTCATCGACGGCCCAAGCGGACATCGGTCTCGGTGTTTCGGCGGACTCGATCTCGCGATCCTCCGCGCCCTGCTCCGCGTGCGACTCCTCAACCATATTCAGTGGCCGAAGCGGTTCATCGAGCCCATCCATCGGGTTAAGGCTCTCGGCAAGGCGCGCCTCATTACGCGTGAGCCAGCCGTTCTGGATACCGCTTTGGTAGTACGCCGAACGACTTGCCGCATCGCCGCGCATCAGGTTCGTAAAATCAAACTCCACTGTCAGACCCTCGCCCTCCGGAACGAGTGTCGACTCGAGCGAGGCCTCCCACCGCTCCGCCCACGGCGTCATCGTGTGCATCACGAACTCGAGTGACTGCTGCTCGATATTTGAAAAGGTCGCGCGATCCAGATCGCCAATCATGTGTGGCGGCACGCGAAAGAGACGCGCGATATCAGTGATCTGAAACTTCCGAAGCTCCAGGAACTGAGCATCCTTGTTACTGACGCCCACTTCGTGAAACTTCATCCCGCTCTCGAGCACGAGGACCTTGCCGCGATTAGCACCCGCCTGTGCCGCTTGGTAAGACTCGCGAAACACGCGCTTTGCTTCGGCATCCTTGAAAGATCCTGGAAATTCGATCCAACCCCCAGTTGGCTTGGCATCGTTAGCGAAAAACCGTGCGCCATAGTCTTGTGCGGCGAGCGCCATGCCTAAGCTCTCGCGGGCGAGTTCAATCGGGTTCATCCCGAGTAGTCCGTCCGAGGACAACGCACGCAGGTGCCACACCTCGCCCCGAGGAAGCATCGTCTCATCGCCAAAGCGGTCGGTTACCCGGTATCGATACTCCCCGGAGCGCAGCACCTCGAGTCGCACGCGATCCGGATGCAACGGGATCAGTTCAACAATTTCGCCTCTCGGGTTGCTGACGATGCGGTTATAGGCATTGCCCCGCAGTGCCAGATGCCCCTGCAACATCTCGCGCCACTCAAACGGGTTCTGATATCGATTCGGTCGGCGACAGAGCAGCGTATGTAGCCAATGATCACTGACACGCTCCTTCACACCGCTCTTCGCGTCCCGATAGACGATCAGCGGTAGCGAGGCCATCGTCTCTGAGAGAATCCGCACGCAGGCGTAGACCGCTGAGAGCCGAAGCGCCGTATCTGGTGACACACGAACGGCACTCGCGCTTCGCATTGAAACCGAGTCGAACCAAAAATCCCCTGCGGGAGATCGATCATCGCTATGGGCACGAAACCGATCGAAGAAGTTAAATACGCCCATCGGATCAGAGCATCACGAGCTCGTAGTCCCGACCAATCACCACCCCCTCTCCGGGCTTGATTGCCCTCGAGAGCGCCATGATCAGCGCCACGATCCCATCGATCTTGTTCTCCGCTCTCTCCTTACGCGGATAAATGTTGTCCTTCACATCCAGATGCGCCACCACATTGCTCGCCATCCACTCGAGTACCGGATCACCGTCGTGCCAAAGTTTTCTCTGCAGCACGAGCGCCTCCACGGTTTTCATCGGCTCACTGAAGTTCAACACGGTCGGTCTGACCTCGATCATCGGTAACCCCTCGGCCAGCATCCGCGTCGAGAGCTGCGTCGCCTGGAAAGGATCGAAAGCGACCGCCTGAATGTCGTGGCGGGAGGCCAACTCAATCAAATCGGCCTCAATCCATCCAAAATCGATGACATTGCCCGGCGTGACCGTGAGTCGACCGGTACGCATCCACCCTTCATATTGGCTATTACCCGCCGCGGTGACGGTATCTTCCGGGAGGTAATACTTACCGAAGGTGACAAAGCCACCGGCCTCTCGCGGGTGAGCGAAGAGCAGTACCATCGCAGCGATGTCGGTCTTGCTTGCCAGATCCAATCCGATCCAACACGGCGCGCCCGCAAAGTCCTCAAGGCGTAGCAAAGAGTCTGCACAGGCCTCCCATGCACGCATGTCCATCCATGCGGTGTCGGCGTTGACCCACTCGTTTAGGTGCTTCGTCTTGAAGTTATTCACCGCGCTCGGTAACTGCATAGCTTTTGCCTGCAGCGGCAGCAGCACCTCGGGCCGCACTGAGATTCCCCAATTGGGGTTCGCTTTAACGAGCGCAGTTTCACTCGTCCAGTCATCGCCGTCGTCGAGGCCGAAAATCATTCCAAACTGTGTCTCGTCATCAAACACGCGATCGAGCAGCTTGGTCACGAAGCCACGAATCTCGTAGCAGATTCCGGCACGATTACTACCCGCGGTAGTGATAATCCACAGCAGCGAGTTATCCCGCTTGCCCGTACCGGTTTCCACCACGTCGTACACGGTGCGTGTCTTGTGAGCATGCAACTCATCGACACAGCCAAAGTGAATGTTCAGCCCATCGAGCGTTGAGCCTTCGGCCGATAGCGCCTCAAACTTTGAGCCGCTCGCGAGAATGTGTAGGTTGTGTGCTCCGACGGTCACGCCGAAGCGATTTCTAAACCCCGCACTGCGGCGCGCCATCGCCTGTGCATCGCCAAAGACGATCCGCGCCTGGTCACGCGTCGTGGCGAGCGAGTACACCTCAGCCCCACCCTCCCCGTCCGCCGCGAGCATGTAGAGCGCTACGGCCGAGGACAGGGTGGACTTCGCGTTGCCGCGCGGCACCTCGATGTACGAGCGTCGGAAGCGTCGCTTCCCCTTACCGTCGACCCATCCAAACACCGTGGTAAGAATAAAAATCTGCCACGGCTCCAAGGTGATCGGCGTACCGGCAAGCGGACCCTTCACGTGCATCAAGCGCTCGATAAAGGCGCAGAGGTTATCTGCGGGCCTAAACTCGCGCCCGCTACCGTCCGTCAGGACGGGATTGAATCGGTAAGGACTATTTTTTCGCTTAAAGCGCGCGAGATCGTTCAGCTGTCGTTGGCAGGCCTGCTGCACCCAGTGGCAGGCGACAATTTCCCCTGCACAGACCCGCTCCGCGTAGAGGCGTGCGGTCTTCGCATAGTCCTTGATCACGAAAAGATTTGAGTTACCCCGTACAACTTTGCCGTTCACTGGCGCTAGAGCAAGACATCCGCTAACGATCTCTAGCCTGCGATATCCGCCCACGGACTCTCATCTGCGTCGCGCGTGTCTGAGGGCATCACGACACGCGAGCGTGATGCGGGAGTGAATCCCATCTCCGTCGCTGCCTTGGTCATGATCTGCGCCTGCTTGTTGGCGATCGCCAAATAAGGCGATTGCATCGGAACACCGGTGTTTGGCGCTTTCACGAGTAGCCCCGTTTTCGCGAGACCGATCTGCGCCTTGCGATACAGATCCGCCGCACACGCCCACACCTCTAGGACCGACATGTCGAGTCGTTTGAGAAGTTGCGGTGGCGCGCACTCAAGCGCATAGCGCCACGCCGACTGTGCCCCCTCGCTCATGTACTGCGGCGGTTCCACCAACTCCCCAACCGGCTGCGGTTCGCGTGGATTCGTCCGGCACTTTTGCAGTGTGCCCTTGATCTGCTTCACTTTCGTCGGCAGTGGTTTTCTACCCGCCATCCCACGCTCGCCCTACTTCCGAGAGCGCCCCCTTGTTCAATTTGCACGCACAAAAATTTGGGCACGCGCGCGCTGCTAAAGCGCCCAAACACAGAGATTTCACCCCCCTAGGGGGGTGCCGTGCCGTGCTGCAGTCTCTCTGGCGGTCTTTCGGTTATGGCACGAGACGCAGAGAGGCTGCAGGTTGGCGCGTTCAAAACGAGCTCCACCCCGTTTGACGGGAACAATATGATCGACCACCGAGGCAGCCACGAGCCGCCCGAGCGCCTCACACGCTGCACACAACGGGCGCTCGCGTAAGAGAGCACGCCGCAGAGCCTGCCACGCACGCGAGCGATAAAAGCCCTGCTCGCTATCAAAGGCACGACGCGCTCGTCCGTAGTCACGGTGTCGCACGCTGTGGTGATCCGGGCAGTAGCCGGCTCGGGCGACTATCGCCGCACAGCCGGGATAGCGACACGGTGTGGGCGCACTCTGCGGCATTAATCGCCGGACGCAGGCAAATTCTTCGCCAATAACGGGCTAATGGACTTGGCTTCCTGCGTCAGTAGAGCGTTCATGTCCACGTGATCTACCCCCAACAGGAGCCTCTCCCATGTCCACGCTTCCGACCGCCACACAACACGCTATCCTCTTACACGCCGTGCAGGATCATGAGGGCCACGTACAGTGGTTTCCCGCCTCGCTCAAAGGGGCCGCTCGAGAAAAAGCCCTCGCGAGTCTGATCCAACGCGGCTGGGTCTCCGCTCGTAAGCGAAACCCACTTGTCACTCATGCCGGCTACGCCGCGATCGGAATGACCCCCCCGGGGGTTACTTCTAAGCCCGCTCCAGCGCGCGCGAATAGCAAGCAAGCGCAGATGCTATCGCTGCTGCGACGTCCCGAGGGGGCAACCATCGCCGATATCTGCACCGTCACCGGCTGGCAAGCGCACACGGTGCGAGGCGCGTTTGCAGGAACTCTGAAAAAGCGCCTTGGACTGACCATCACCTCGCAGAAATCCACCGGCGAGGCGCGCGTTTATCGCGCGCTCTGAGCGGCAATTGAATCAAAGGTCAGCAGGTCGGCTGCGCGAACGGCCTGCTGGCCGCTCCACGCCTGCCAGCGCCTGACGATCACATCGACGTACTTCGGATCCAACTCCATCAGACGCGCGCTGCGTCCGCTCTTCTCGGCCGCGATCAGCGTTGTGCCCGATCCACCAAAGGGATCGAGGATCACGTTTCCCGGACGACTTGAGTTGCGAATCGCTCGCTCGACGAGCTCCACCGGCTTCATGGTCGGGTGCAGATCGTTTTTTTGTGGCTTTTTGATGTTCCACACATCGCTCTGATCGCGATCGCCGCACCAGTGGCGCTCGGCACCCTGCGGCCAGCCGTAAAGAATCGGCTCGTACTGGCGCTGGTAGTCCGCGCGCCCAAGCGTAAACGTGTGCTTGGCCCAAATGATGAACGTCGACCAGTGCCCGCCCGCCTCGCGAAAGGCGGACTGTAGCGAATCGAGTTCGCTCGAGGACATCGCGATGTAGATTCCACCGCGGCAGTGCGTGATGAGGGGCTTGAGCGCGGCGAGCAAAAAGTCCCGAAATCCCGCTCCCAGGTTGTCGTTCAAAATCGCGCGATCCTTGCCGCGCATCTTGTCCTTGGCGCTGTTGGCGTAGTTCACGTTGTAGGGCGGATCGGTGAAGACCATGTCCGCAACGCTCTCGCCCATCAATACCGCATAGCTCACAGGGTCCGTCGCATCGCCGCAAAGCAGCCGATGCGATCCGAGTTGCCACACATCTCCGGGGCGCGAGATCGCGACCTCTTCCACCGCGGGAATCGCATCATCGTCCGTCGCTCCAGCGTTATGGGGCTCCTCACCCGCGAGCAGCTGCGCCCACTCCTCCTGCGAAAATCCGGTGATCGACAGATCGACCCCCGACTCTTTGAGCTCAGCGAGTTCAAGCGCCAGAAGCTCTGTTTCCCACGAGGCGTTCTCCCCGATTTTGTTATCGGCCAGGATCAGCGCGCGTCGCTGAATATCCGTCAGATGATCGAGCGGTACGACCGGCACCTCCGACAATCCAAGTTGTCGCGCTGCGAGCAACCGACCATGTCCCGCGACGACGTTGTTTCGGGCATCCACCAAAATCGGTGCACCCCAGCCAAACTCACGAATACTCGCGGCGATCTGTGCGATCTGATTCTCCGAGTGCTGCTTCGCATTGCGGGCGTACGGAATCAGCAGATCGATCGCTCGGTACTCGAGTTTGAGTGAGTTCATGGACACCAAAATGAAAAAACCCGCCTGAAGAGACGGGTTATCGAGGACAAGAAAGCAAAACGCCCGCAGGCAAAGCCGTGCGGGCGCAATAATTCAGAATTTCAAAAGTCTATGCCTTCGATGTACACGCGTCAAGTATTTTCTTTGAGGACAAACTCATCAAGCGCACTCTCGTCTCACGCCGTCAGTTCGACGGGGTTGCATGAAGTTCCAGCCCGAGCGCCGAGATCACTTTCATGATCGTTGCAAACTCTGCGTTACCCTCTGACGAGAGCGCTTTGTACAAGCTCTCTCTCCCAAGCCCGGTCTCCCGCGCAATCTGCGTCATACCCTTGGCGCGCGCGATGTCACCGAGTGCCGCAGCAATGAGCTTTGAATCGCCCT
>VFQT010002560.1_pt1 | contig 18370 bp, 13 predicted proteins | sample 3512381 | NCBI WGS metagenome assembly VFQT01 (sample SAMN10412376, study PRJNA504923) | tailings metagenome | isolation source: Relicate 2 Philex TSF3 active mining site | place: Philippines: Tuba, Benguet | collected 2017-08-29
TGGTCAGGCCATTCGGCGATGAGGACGGCGCCTTGGCGATAGTCGGACAAGCCGATCTCCTCTGCCTCCGCCGGGGTCGACAGGCGGTAGAAATCGGCATGGACAAGCGGCATGCGTACCGATGGCGGATCGTAAAGCTCCACGATCGCGAAGCTGGGCGATGGAACTTCCCCGGCGTGCCCCAGCGCTGCGATGATCGCGCGCGCGAGCGTGGTCTTGCCCGCGCCGAGCCCGCCGGTGAGCGCAACCACGTCGCCGGGCCGAAGCTGCGCCGCGATGGCGGCGCCGAAGCGGTCCATGGCGGCCAGGTCCGGCAGTGGGATTTGAGTCACGGCAGCTCGACGATCGCGGCGGTGCCTTGCCCGGGTTCCGAGACCAGCTCCAGGCTGCCGCCATGCGCCTCGATCAGCTGACGCGCGAGCGGCAGGCCGAGGCCCTGGCGGCGATCCGCCGTACGCCCATCGGCGCTGACCTTGATCCCGCCCAGCGCCCGCGCCAGCGCCGCCGCGTCCATGCCGGGGCCGTTGTCCGAGATAACGATGCGCGCGCGATTGGCGCCCTTGCTCTTGCGCCGGGCCAGTTCCACCAGCACCCGCCCGCCGCGCGGGGTGGCGACCACGGCATTGTCGATCAAATGTCCCAGCGCGCGCGCCAGCCGTCGCGGATCGCCCGCGACGCGTCCCGCGCCCTTGTCTCCGCGCAAGTCGAGCGTCAGGCCCGCCTCACGGATGCGGGCGGCGCGCTCCTCGACCAGCCGGGTCACGAAGGGGAACAGCTCGATATCCTCCCTCGCCAGCGGCAGCATGCCCGCCTCGCTCTGCGAAAGGTCGAGCACGCTTTCGATCTGCTCGCCCAAGCGCTCCACCGATGTGAGGATCGCGGCCACGTATTCGCGCCCGGATTCCGAAAGATCCCCGCCCAGCCCCGCTTCCAGCAGTTCCGCGAAACCGCCGATGGAGGTGAGGGGCGTGCGGAATTCGTAGCTCATGTTCGCCAGGAAGCGCGTCTTGATCGCATCCGCCTCGACGAGCGCGGCATTGCGCTCGCGCAAGGCGTCCTCGGCCTTGCGCGAGTCGGTTATGTCGAGGACGGTCAGCAGGCCGTTGCCGTCGGGCAGCGGCACGCCCGCGAATTCCAGCGTGCGGCCATCGGCCAGCGTCACCCGGCCGCCGGTCTGGCGGCGATCGAGCGTTGCCGCGCGCACCGCCTCGCCCACCTTCTCTGCCTGAGCCTGACGCTTGAGCCGGGCGGCAATGCGCTTGAGCAGCGCCTCTACATGCGGATGCGTATCCAGAAATTCGCTGTCGAGCCCCCAGTCGGCGGCGAAGCGGCGGTTCCAGAGCTGCATGCGCCCATCGGGAGCGAAGACCGCGACGGATTCGAACAGGCTGTCGAACGTCGCGGTGCGCGTCCGCAGCAGCGTGTCGCGCAAGGCGGAAAGGCGCAGCTGCTCGGTGCGGTCCTCGGCGATGAGCAGCAGCCCGCCGTCGGGAACCGGCTGTGCGACGATCCGCAAGTGGGTGCCATCGGGGAGCGGCCAGGCTTCTTCCTGCGGCTCGCTGGCGGCGAACCAAGCCGCTTTCTCGCGCCGCCAGGCCGGAAAGTCCCGCGCTTCGGGGACGCGGCCGCCGTCGCGGGCGAGGTCGAGCAGGCGCTCGAACGGCGGCGGGTTGAGCATCGTTGCCGGGGTCAGCCCGAATATCCGCTGGAAGGGCTGGTTCGCGAACGTCAGCTGGCGCTTGGCATCGAACTGCGCGACTCCGGCCGAGAGCTGGTCCAGCATAGAACGCTGCGCCTCGCGGAAGGCGCGGAACTCGCGGGCGAGTTCCTCCATATCCTCGATGTCCACCGCGTAGCCGGCAATGCCCTCATCGCCGAGCGGCAGGTCGCTCACGCGCAAAGCGCGCCGTTGCCCGCCGATCGTGGCGGCGACGATGCGCTCTATCGGCAGCTTCTGCTGCGCGGCCTGAAGCGCGACTTGCGCCGCGGTGAGCCCATCGGTGGTCTCGACGAGTTCGACGCCCCGCTCCACGACGTCTTCGGCACTGGCGCCGCCCACCGCTTCGACATAGGCGGAGTTGACCAACCGCACATGCCCGTCCGGCCCACGGAACCACATCGGCATCGGCGCCGCCTCGATCAGCGAGACGAGCGCGGCGAAGTCTCCCCGCGCGCGTGAGGCCTCCTCGCGGAGCTGCACCAGCTCGCTCTCGCTGTCGCTGAAATCGAAAACCCAGACGAGCGCCGCTCCGCCCGGCGAGATCTGCGGGTCGGCCAGATGGCCGCGCAGCGCCAGGCTGCGCCGCGATCCGCGCGGGGTGGCGACCATGCGAAACGGGGCGGCGGTTTTCTGGGTGCGCCGAACGGCGGCCGTAAGTTCGGCGAGCTGTTCGGCCTCAAGCCCTTTGTCGCCCGTGTCCAACTCGGTCAGATACTGCGGGATCGCTTCCAGCCCCAACCAGTTGGCAAGGCGCTGCGGTGCTTCCACGCGCCCGTCGGCTCGGACCAACAGTGGCAGCGCAGGCGATTCGTCCACCATGCGCGCCAACCGCCGCGCGCTGCGCTGGCTCGCCTCTGCGCGCTTCTGCCGCGCGCGCGCCGCCAGGATCGCCCAGCCGGCGGCGAGCGTCCAGGCGGCGAGCAGCAGGCCGATCAGGACAAGCGCGGTCGGGTCGATCGTCATCGCGCCTTCGCTATGCGCGGGCGACGGCGATTACAATGGTCTGGATCGTTCCGTCGCGGCCGGCCCCGGCCCCGCTCAATAACGATAGTGCTCGGGCTTGAACGGACCTTCGGTCTTCACGCCGATGTAGTCCGCCTGCTTCTTCGTCAGCTTGGTGAGCTTCACCCCCAGCTTATCGAGGTGCAGCGCCGCAACTTTCTCGTCGAGGTGCTTGGGCAGAACGTAGACCTGATTCTGGTAGTCGTCGCTCTTGGCGAAGAGCTCGATCTGCGCGAGCACCTGATTGGTGAAGCTGGAGCTCATCACGAAGCTGGGGTGGCCGGTGGCGCAGCCCAGGTTCACCAAACGGCCCTTGGCGAGGATGATGATCTGCTTGCCGTCGGGGAACTCGACGAGGTCGGTGCCCGGCTTCACTTCGGTCCACTTGTAGTTGTCGAGCGCGGAAACCTGGATCTCGCTGTCGAAGTGGCCGATGTTGCAGACGATCGCCATCGGCTTCATTGCCTTCATGTGCTCGGCGGTGATCACATCCTCGTTGCCGGTCGCGGTGACGAAGATGTCGGCGCGGCCCACCGCCTCTTCCATGGTCACGACTTCATAGCCTTCCATCGCCGCCTGCAGCGCGCAGATGGGGTCGATCTCGGTCACCAGCACGCGCGCGCCGCCGTTGCGGAGCGAGGCGGCCGAGCCCTTGCCCACGTCGCCGAAGCCGGCAACGCAGGCAACCTTGCCGGCCAGCATCACGTCGGTGGCGCGGCGGATCGCATCGACCAGCGATTCCTTGCAGCCATAAAGGTTATCGAATTTCGACTTGGTCACGCTGTCGTTCACATTGATCGCCGGGAACGGCAGCTTGCCTTCCTTGGCGATCTGGTAGAGCCGGTGGACGCCTGTGGTGGTCTCTTCCGACACGCCCTTGATCGCCTGGACCGAACGGGTGAGATAGCCCGGCTTGGCCTTGAGGAACGCGTTAAGCGCGCGGACGAATTCGATCTCCTCGGCGTTGCCCGGCTCGAACAGCGGCTCGCCGGCTTCCACCCGCGCGCCCCACAGGGCGAACATCGTCGCGTCGCCGCCATCGTCGAGGATCATGTTGGTGGTGGTATCGTCACCCCAGTCGAAGATACGGCCCACGTAGTCCCAATAGTCGGCCAGGCTCTCGCCCTTGATCGCGAATACCGGGATGCCGCGCGCGGCGATCGCCGCGGCCGCATGGTCCTGGGTGGAGAAGATGTTGCAGGTAGCCCAGCGCACGTCGGCGCCCAGATCCACCAGCGTCTCGATCAGCACCGCGGTCTGGATCGTCATGTGCAGCGATCCGGTGATGCGCGCGCCCTTGAGTGGCTTGGATGCGCCGAACTCCTGGCGCAGCGCCATAAGGCCCGGCATCTCGGTTTCGGCGATGGCAATTTCGGCGCGACCGAATTCGGCGAGGCCGAGATCGGCGATGGCATAGTCCTGAACGGCGTCGATGACGGTGGCCACGGGGTAATCTCCTGAACTGATCGCGCCGGGCCGCGACAACGGACAAGGCGACGCACTTTCGCGCGCCCCCTTAGCCGCTCTTCAGGCAAATATAAAGATGTCTTTATATGATCAAATGGATCAGCGCGCGGCAGCCATTCGCAGCGGCGGCGAACCGATCAGCTGGTCCGCCGCTTCTTCCAGCGTCGGCCTGCCCAGCACTTGCGTGAGATTGCGCGCGGCAAGGCCCAGCTGGCGGCAATCCAGCCAAGGATGCCCCCGGCCATAGGCATTGGCCATCGCCGTACCCTGACGCTCAAGCTCCTGCCCGGCGCGTTCCCTGCCATAGCGGACCGCGAGAGTCCGGCGCAGCTCAGCCTCGGCGCGGTCCAGCTCGCGGCGATGCGCGGCGGCGAAGCGGCGATAATCGGCGCTGTAATCATCGGCTCCACCGCTGCAGCGCTGCGCGCCGACTTCAAGCATGATGTCGAGCCGCCGCAGCCGCTCGGCGCCGCCATCGTCAGGCCGGGCCGCTGCCGATACTCCGCTCATGACCGATACGATCGCCAGCGCGGTTGCAATTGTGCGCTTCATCCTCGTGCTCCACGGCGGAGCGATTCCGCCCATAATCAGAGCATCCAGCAACTTGTTTACTCAATCTTTAACACGCCCACTAAAATGGCGTTAACCAAGCCAGCCCGTTGCGGGTAGGCCGTCGCACGCTATGAGTCGCACCTGCGATTCACTCACAGGAAGGAATAATCCCATGACGATTGCCGTTGGCGAAAAGCTGCCCGACGTGAAGCTGGTCAAGGCGACCGAGAACGGACCCGAAGCCGTCCAATCGAGCGAGTACTTCAAGGGCAAGCGCGTCGCGCTGTTCTCCGTGCCCGGCGCGTTCACGCCCACCTGCTCGGCCAAGCACCTCCCCGGCTTCGTCGATAAGGCCGGCGACCTGAAGGCGAAAGGCATTGACGAGATCGCCTGCACCGCCGTCAACGACGCCTTCGTAATGGGCGCCTGGGGCAAGGCCAGCGGCAGCGACGACGTCACGATGCTCGCTGATGGTAACGGTGACTTCGCCAAGGCGGTGGGCCTCACCATGGACGGTTCGGGCTTCGGAATGGGCGGCCGTGGCCAGCGCTATTCGATGGTCGTCAACGACGGCGTGGTCGAGCAGCTCAACGTCGAAGGCCCCGGCGAATTCAAGGTCAGCTCCGCCGAGCACATGCTGGGCCAGCTTTAACCTAAGGAACGCCGCCGGTCGCGAGGCCGGCGGCCCCGCCTCAATAGCCCATCAGGCTCAGCACTTCCTTCCGGCTGCGCTCGTCTTCCAGAAATACGCCCATCATGCGGCTGGTGACCATGCTGACGCCGGGAGTTCGCACGCCGCGCGCGGTCATGCAGGCATGGCTTGCATCAATCACCACCGCGACTCCGCGCGGCTTGAGGTTGTCCCATATGCACTGCGCAACTTCGGCCGTCAGCCGCTCCTGGATTTGCAGGCGGCGCGCGAAGCCGTGCAGGACGCGGGCCAGCTTGGATATCCCGACAACGTGGTTCTGTGGCAGATAGGCGATCGCCGCCTTGCCGATGATCGGCGCCATGTGGTGCTCGCAGTGCGACTGGAACGGGATGTCCTTGAGGAGCACGACTTCGTCATAGCCGCCCACTTCCTCGAAAATGCGCGAGAGATGGGACGCAGGATCCTCGGCATAGCCTAGGCAGTATTCCTTCCACGCGCGGGCGACGCGCTTCGGCGTGTCGAGCAGGCCCTCACGGGTCGGGTCGTCACCGGACCAGCGGATCAGCGTGCGGATCGCATCCTGCACATCCTCCGGCACGGGGACCTTGCCATCGGGCCGATCCTCATCCGGCCCTACCAGACTGCTCATCGTCTTTTTCTCCTGACGGCCGCGCGTGGCTTGCGAAGCAGCCCTCCGCGCCTGAATAGACCCCGCTTTCCGCCGATCGGCTCGAACATCTCCTCGGGCCGTTCGGGATCGAGGAGCGCGCTGTCGGCGATGATCGTCTCAGCGTCGGTAAGCGGCCGCAGCGCGAACGGTTCCAGTCGCTTCCCGTCCCGAGGTCCCGCCTCGATCATCGCCGACATCGAACCATGACGCTTCAGGAGGTCCGCGACGTCCTGCCGGTCGATGCCGCAATGCTCGGCAAGAAGGGTATGCCGCAGCCGTTCTATGGCGGGCACGATGTGTTCGTTTCCTGGCCGCGCGGCGTCGATGAATACATCGCATTCGGAATCGAGGCCCATCGAGCGGTTGTTCATGTTCGCCGATCCGACCCGCACGATCTCGTCGTCGACGATCATCAGCTTGGCGTGGACGTAGATCATCTCGCCGGCCGCATTGACCGGGCAATAGACCCGGAAACGCCGCGCATGATCGCTCTCGGCAATGGCATGAAGCAGCTGAACGCGGGCGGTGTCCATTGCCGTCTGCTCCAGCCAGCCGTCGGCCGTGAGCGGATTGACGATCACGATCTCCGGCGGGTCGGGCTGGGCCACCCGCTGGGCAATCGCCTCGGCAATGCGGCGAGAGGCGAAGTACTGGCTTTCGGCGTAGATAAACCGCTTGGCGCGACCGATCTGCTCGACGAACAGCGCTTCGATCTCGCGTAATTCGGGGATGTCGCGATAATGGGCGCGGGTCCGGGCGATGCCGATCTCGACGTCGGTAAACTCGGCATCGAGCCGCTCGGGCCACGGCGTCTGCTCCTGCGGGCGGCAGGGCTCCATCGTCTCGCCCCCGGCCAAAGCCCAGCGCTCCCGCCCCAGTTCGCCCAGGGCACAGGCGATCTCACCTTCCATCATCATGGTAACGTCGTGCCAGGGGCCATAGGGTCTGCCGCTGGGCCGCCGGCGGCGCCGGTCGCCGGGAAGGTGCTCGCTCGTGTCCCAGCGGTCGGAAGTCATGTCGATGCCGCCGCACACCGCCATCCGGTCATCGATGACGACGATCTTCTGGTGGTGGCTGCACCCTAGCGGATGCGCGCTGTCGAACTTGAAGTCGATGCAGGGGCTCATCAGCCAGCGCGCAAGATCGACAATCATCGTGCCGCGCAGCATGAACTTGAGCGCGCCGAAATTCCACTTCAGCAGCCGGATATCCAACTGGGGCCTGCGGCGGACCAGCCAGATGAAGAAAGCGCCGATCCGCGCCGGGAAACGGCTGCGGCGGGGCAGGTTCCACCAGCGTCGCCCCCTTCCCAGCCGGATGCGGGAATCGAAATCCCAGCCTATGAGGAAGATGCGTTGCCGCGCCTCCAGCATGGCGTCCTGCATCAGATCGAAATATTCTGCGGCGTCGATCACCACGTGGGCCCGGGTCGCGCGGACATAGCGCCACACCGACGCCGAGGCCGAAGGCTCTTCTGTCATAGCGCCTGCATTGCCTCCCGCCCGGAACACCCGACTACGCCCGCATAGGACGCTGTGCCAAGACTGGCAATCGCACGTGCCTGCCGCAAATCTTAACCGGTCATCGCGGCTCAGGACCAGCCCGCCGCAAGGTACGCCCCTCGTTCATCTTACCGTTGTTAGGGTTAATTCCAAGGGGACGGGCTCTGCCTGCTCCTTTCCGGTGCCTGTCATCGGTCGGCCCGCCTTTCGGCTTCGGGCTTCGCACATGAGTTGAAAAACTAGGAGTAGGAAATGAAGTATTCTCATCTGGCGTCGGCTGTCGCTGCCGCGTTGATCGTGCCCGCGGCGGCACAGGCGCAGGCTCCGGCGGCGGCGCCGGCCGCGACCACGGCCTCGACGGCCGCGACCCTGGCCACCGGCGCCAAGGTCTATGACCCGCAAGGCGCGGAGATCGGCACCATCGAGGCCGTGAGCGGTGGCAACGTCGTCGTGAACACGGGCACCAACCGCGCGACGCTGGCGAGCACCGCCTTCGGCACGAGCGCCAAGGGCCCGACGCTGAACACCACCCGCGCCGATCTTGACGCCGCCGTCCTGGCCGCATCGGCGCAGGCCAGCGCAGCCACCAAGGCGGCGCTTGTCGCCGGTGCGGAAGTGCGCGGCAAGTCCGGCACCGTGGTCGGCAAGATCAAGGAAGTTCAGGGCGACAACGTAGTGCTCGATCGCGAGGCGGGTGCGATTGCACTGACTTCGCAGTATTTCACCACCGATGCGAACGGGCTGGTGCTCACGATGACGGCTGCCGAACTGGACGCAGCCGCAGCGGCTGCCACGACCAGCAGCGCGCCCGCCGAGAATGCCAGCGAGTAAACGCTCGGCCATTTGAGCCTGCGAAAAGAGCGGCGGCCCTGCGATGCAGCGGCCGCCGTTTTCGCGTTCCAGGCAGCCCCTTTAAGGAACGAACGGTGCCAACCGCGTGCGCACCTGTACCGCACTGCAACGAAACCATTGGCGCGCGCATCAAATCGCACTATGGGCGCTGTCGAGCTTGGCGGGCAACCGCCCGGCTCAAGATCGCGCCGGTGCCCGCAAGGGCTTAAAACGGGAACGCGGTGCGGATGATCGCCAGCAATTTTCTGGAGCATCCTAATCCGCGGCTGTCCCTGCAACTGTGAGCGGTGAGCAAGATATCTCTCGCCCTTCGTTTTCCATCGAAGGGCAGTCACTGGGCCAAACGCTGATCATGCGAGGCTCGGGAAGGCCGGATATCGAGCTGTGACCCGCAAGCCAGGAGACCTGCCAGCGCACCGGTCGCTCTTTGCCTTGATCCAGGGGATGGTCACGGCACGGTATCTCTCCGTCTGAGCGACGACCTGTGCGGCTGGGGCCGCATCGGTGCGCGGTTTCGGGTGCCCTTCGCGCCCGCCCGCTGGCGCGCGCCGACCGTCGTTCCGGAGCCGGCTTTGCGCTGGCACCGCACCGCCGGCACGCCCCCGCCATCGAAGTTGCTCTGGCGCTCGGGGAATACCTATGACCAAGAATATTGCGCTCGTCTCGTTGCTGGCATTGTCCGGCACGCCGGCGCTCGCCCAATCGTCGCCCGATGACGAGGCGCCTGCTCAGGACACGATCGTCATCACCGCGACGCGATCCGGCGACGCCATTCCGGCAAGCCTCATCGGCTCGTCCGTGACGGTGATCGGTAACGAAGCGCTGCAGGCGCGCCAGACCCGCTATGTCGTCGATGTCCTGCGTGACGTGCCCGGTGTCGCGGTCAATCGCGGCATTGGTGGCGTCACCGAAGTCCGCATCCGCGGATCGGAAGTCAATCACGCGCTCGTGTTCGTGGATGGAATCAAGTCCGACAACCCGGCCCAGGCCCAGTTCGATTACGCAACCCTGCTGAACGACGAATATTCACGCGTCGAAGTCCTGCGTGGCCAGCAGAGTTCGCTCTACGGCTCCGACGCGATCGGCGGCGTGATCACCTATACGACGCTCGACGGCAGGGAGGCACCGGGCTTCTCCGCACGTGCGGAAGGCGGATCGATGGGAACCTACGCCGGCGGTGCCCGCGCGGCCGGCGCGATCGGCGACACGCTCGATATGGCGCTGTCCGGAACGTTCTATCACACCGATGGATACGCCGTGGCGCCCGGCGGCACCGACGATGTCGGGCAGCGCAGCGCAGGCGTCACCGGCAAGGTCAACTGGACGCCGGCATCCAATTTCAAGCTCACGGCGGTCGGGCGGTATAGCTACCTCAAGGCCGACCTGACCAACCAGGACATCTCAGCCGCTTCGCCCATTGTTCAGGGCTATCCGCTGACCATCGCGATGGATTCGCCCGGCAATTTCACCGAAAGCAACGCGTTCTACGGGCTCATCGGGGCCAACTGGGATCTGTTCGACGGGGCCTGGACCAACGCCGCGACGGCGGCGATCACCGACGACAATCGGGATTACGCTCCGTTCAATTATGGAACACGCGGCCGCCGCTACCGCACTACGTTCAACTCGACGGTTCGCTTCGGGAACGACCGCTGGAAGAACCGCTTCACCGCGGCCGTGGACTACGAACGGCAGGAGTTCCGCAACCTCGGCGCCGAACAGCACGTGCTCCATACCTACGGCTATGTCCTCAACTACGACATGACGTTCGACGAGCGGCTGGCGGTCAGCGCATCCGCGCGGATCGACGATTACAACCTGTTCGGCGACGCGGCGACGTATCGCGCGACCGCGAGCTATATGTTTCCCAGCGGAACCCGGGTTCATGCAGCCTACGGAACCGGGATAAAGGCGCCGACCCCGTTCGAGCTCTACAGCTTCACCGGCATGTTCATCGGCAACCCGGCGCTCCAGCCGGAAAAGTCGCGCGGCTGGGAAGCCGGCGTCGAGCAGAACCTGCTCGATGGCGCAGTGACTCTGGGAGCCACCTATTTCCGCAACCGGCTGACCGACGAGATCGGCTCCACCTTTTTGCCCACCGGCTCGCAAACGGCGATCAATCGGCCCGGATCGGCGCTTCAGCGCGGCGTGGAGACTTACGTGAATGCCAAGTTGGGCGAGTTCAGACTGGATGCGACTTACACCTATCTGGACGCCCCGCGTCAGTTGAGCACGCTGGTCGGCAATGCGCCTGCCGACGGCAGCACCCCGGCCCCAGTGCTGGTCCAGGCGCAGGGGTTCCGCCGCGCGAAGCACATCGCCTCGCTCAACTTCACGTACGAACCCGAGGCGCTGCCGCTGCGGGCGACATTGACGGTACGATACAACGGCGAGCAGAACGACAATGCCTTCACCGCCTCGTTCCGGCCGCTGCTGGTGACGCTGCCTGCCTATACGATCATCAATTTCAACGCGGCTTACGACATCAATCCGCATATGCAGATATTCGGCCGTGTCGAGAACCTGGCGGACGATCGCTATCAGGAAGTGTTCGGCTATGACTCGCCCGGCCGCGCGGTCTATGCCGGCGCCCGCGTGAAGTTCTGATGCGCGTGTCGGAAATCTGAACCGCTATCGAGTGAGAATGGAATGGCTCGGTGCAAGGAGGCAGGGCGGAGCGAAATGCCGAAATTCCGAAGCCCGCCAACCCTGCGCCGGGCCATATCCGCGCCGTCGTCCGAAAACGGCTTCAACAGGCCCACGGCCTAATGGCGCGCCACCTGCATGGCCAGGCTGCGTGCGGCATCGACATAGGCTGGGCCGCCGCAGACGGTCCAGGCCTGCGGGATGCGCAATCGGGGAATCTCTCGCAGCAGCGGGTGATGCAGCATCTCGGTGCCCTGATCGGTCACCCGGTCCGTGGCGGATTCGACGATCATATAGTCGGGATCGGCAACCAGCAATTCCTCAAGGCTCATCGTCGAGAGCGCCGGCTTGCCCAGCCTGGCGGCCAGATTGACGAGCCCTACGCGCGTCATCAGTTCATCGATCAAAGTCCCCGTCCCCGTCAGGAAGCCCCGCCGCTGATAGTAGGCGGCGACCCGCCCTCGCCCCGGTCGCGGCAGGGACGCCAGTTCGCGATCCATGCGCGCGATCATAGCCTCACCGCGATCGGCGTGCCCGACCGCCACGGCGACCGCCCGGATCTGCGCCACGATGTCCGCATAGCTGTTGGCCGCCTTGAGCTCGACGAAGCGGTGATTCCCGCCAGCCAAGGCCGCCATCGCCGGGCCGCCGCCCGGCATGCCCACGACCAGGTCGGGTTCGATGGCAAGGATCTCTTCGGCCGAGGTCGAAAGAATGCGGATGTCCCGGACCTTGTTCGCCACGGCGGACAATTCGCGGTTCGTGGCGTTGCCGGTAATGCCGGCAATCTGCTCGGGGTCCGCAAGTTCGACCAGATACTGGTCCGCGCAGAGGTTCAGCGAAACGATGCGCTTCGGCCGTTGCTGTCCCTCGGTCACATCGGCGGCGGGCCGGGCGGCGGAGAGTCCGAAGGCAATGACGGCGCAAGCCGCGACTCCAAGTCCAAGAATGCCGAAGCGCCGCATAGCGCCGCCACCCTTAGCGGCGCGCCCCCGCGACACAAGCGTGACGCGCAACATCGATCCGATGCGAGATAGCCGTGCCCACCGTTCGCGCCTCTGACCCCAGCACTCGCGCCCGGCACCCCGCGCTGATCCCCGGCCTGCTGGCGATCATGATCGTGGCCACTATTGGTTCGCTGGCGCTGGGCCACGCCTCGATCGCCTTCGAGCGCCTGGTCGCGGTTGTCTTCGGACAAGGCGACCGCATCGCCAGCGCCATCCTGATCGACCTCAGACTGCCGAGAACGATATTGAGCCTCGCCGTCGGTGCGATGCTGGGGCTGGCCGGCGCCAGCCTGCAGGGTTACTTGCGCAATCCGCTGGCCGAACCCTCGGTTCTGGGGGCATCGAACTCGGCAGCCCTGGGCGCGGTCGCAGCGATCTATTTCGGGCTGGTGGAATGGCACGTGCTGATGCTGCCCATTCTGGCGGTGGCAGCGGGCCTGATCGCACTTGCTCCCCTCTTCGCACTCGCCGGCCGGTCCGAAAGTCCGCTGACGCTGATCCTCGCCGGCATCGCCGTCGGCACGCTGGCGGGAGCCGGAATCAGTCTCGCGCTCAGCCTGTCGCCCAATCCCTTCGCGGCAATGGAGATCATGAACTGGCTGCTGGGCTCATTGGAGAACCGGTCGGCGCAGCATGTCTGGATCGCCTTGCCCTGCATCGCGGCCGGGATGGCCTTGCTGCTTACGGATGCCCGGTCGCTCGATGCGCTGACGCTCGGCGAGGACGGCGCCAGCGCCCTGGGCGTCGACCTGCGGCGTATGCGCCTGCGGTTGCTGCTGGGGGTTGCGATCGGGGTTGGAGGCGCGGTGGCGGTTTCGGGAGCAATCGGCTTCGTCGGGCTCATCGTGCCCCATCTGGTGCGGCCGCTGACCGATCGCAGCCCGTCTGCCGTGCTTCTACCCGCGATGCTGGGCGGCGCGGCGTTGCTGACGCTGGCCGATATCGCCGTCCGCCTGATCCCGACGCAAAGCGAGCTCAAGCTCGGCGTCGTCACCGCGTTCCTCGGCGTGCCGGTTTTCCTGGTCCATCTGATGCGGGAACGCCGGCTATGGTGACCGTAACCTTGTCGGCTCTGGAAGTGCGGTTCGGCGACCGAACCATACTGCAAGATATCGACGCGCGGTTCAGCCCCGGATCGCTGGTCGGCATCCTCGGACCCAACGGCGCGGGAAAATCGACGCTGGTCCGCGCCGTCCTGGGCCTGGTCCCGCCGACCGGCGGCGAAGCCCTGATCAACGGCACAACCGTCGCGCGGATACGGCGCCGCGATGTCGCGCGATCGATCGCCTATCTCCCGCAAGGACAGACGGTGCACTGGCCGCTTACCGTCGAACGCCTGGTCGCGCTCGGCCGCCTGCCGCACCTGGGGCCGATGTCGCCCGTTACCGATGAAGACATGGCGCAGGTCGACGATGCCCTAACTCGCGCGGACGTAGCCCACCTGCGCGATCGAACCGCCCACGAACTCTCAGGAGGAGAACGCGCGCGGATGCTGCTCGCCCGAGCCTTGGCAGTCGGCGCGCCGGGCCTGATCGCCGACGAACCCCTCGCCTCGCTCGATCCGGGACATCAGATCGACGTAATGGAACTGCTCGCGCGCGAGGCCGCCAGCGGTGCGCTGGTCATCGCGGTGCTCCACGATCTCACTCTGGCGGCCCGCTACTGCGACCGCCTCGTTCTGCTCGACGGCGGAAGATTGGTGGCAGACGGACACCCACTGGAGGTGCTGACCACCGACAACCTGCGATCCGTGTACGGGATCAAGGCGTCGATCAGCACTTCGGAGGATGGCCCGCTGATCGTACCACTCGGAAGAACCTGATCGGGCGATCTCGCCACCCTCGCGAGACCGCATCTCGGCTCTATTCGCCGGTACGTATCGTTTCGCGCAATGTCTTGTGCTTATACTCGGTGCGGAAAATGCCTCGGCGCTGAAGTTCGGGCACGACCATGCGCACCGCCTGCTCGAAACTCCCGGGCATCGTGACGGGGTTGAGGATGAAACCGTCGCAGCCGCCTTCCTCGAAATAGTGCTGCATTTCATCGGCCACCTGCGATGGCGTGCCGACGATCATGGGCGTGAACGCAGTCGTCGCAAATTTCCGCGCGGCCTGCCGCAATGTTAGGCCCTCGCTCTCGCTACCCTCCATGATGACATTGAAGACGCCGCGCGACCCCGCCTCTAGCTGAATGTCGACGATCGGTTCATCGAGCGGAAGCTGGGTAACGTCGAAACCGAGCATGGCGGACGTCACGGCCAGGCCCTGCCGCTCGCTGACGAGGCTGTCGACGTAAGCCTGCTTTTCCCGGGCAATCGACTCCGTTTCCCCGACTATGATGTTGATGGAAGGCAGGATCGCGCAATCTTCCGGATTCCGCCCATACTTCTCCATCCGGCCTTTGATGTCCTGATAGAACGCCTGCATCGCCTTAAGATTATACTGCGCGGTGAACACCATCTCCGCCCATCGTCCCGCGAATTCCCGCCCTCGGTCCGACGCGCCTGCCTGCATGATCACAGGATGGCCCTGCGGTGATCGCGGGACATTGAGCGGCCCCCTCGTCTTAATATACTTGCCGGCGTAGTTGGCGACATGGACATTGGAAAAATCGGCGAACCGCCCGCTTTCCTTGTCCATCACCAGCGCGCTCGTATCCCAGCTTTTCCAGAGCCCGAAACAGGCTTCCAGAACCTCGTCGGCATAATCGTAGCGGCTCGTGCGGGCCCTCAGGTCATCCATGCCGAAATTCTGAGCCTGACTGACACTGGAAGACGTCACTACGTTCCAGGCAGCCCGGCCGCCACTGATGAGATCCAGCGTGGCCGTGTAGCGAGCGAGCAAGTAAGGCGGGATGTAGCTGGCCGACAACGTCGCGCCGAGCCCGATATGAGTCGTCACCCGCGACATGATCGCCAAGATCTGCATGGGATCGAGAAGCGACATCAGGCTCCCCTCCTCCGTGACCGATCCGGCATCGGCAAACATCGTAAGGCCGTCGGCAAAGAAGACCGCGTCGAACCGGCCCTGCTCCAGCAGCCGCGCCAATGATTCGTAAGTGGCGGGGTCAAGGAAGGCATTTACCGTATCGGGATGCCGCCACATACCGTGGTGCTGCACGACCGGGCTTACCATCGGCACGGCGACCAAGTTCATCTTTTTGCCCACGGATCGATCTCCTTGCTGCGCCGATCGCTTGCGATTGCCGATACGAGACTAGCCTGCGGCGATCAGAACTGGTTGACAACGGAACACAAAACGGGGGGCTGGGCTGGTGGTGTGGCTACACTTCCCGCTTCCAGGCACCGGACCTATCCGCCCGATCGCCGGGCCAAACAGGTTCATCCGAAGCGGCGCCGGACCGCTAGGGAGTCGCACTTTTCTGACATAAAAGTGCAATTTTATCTTGACGAATCCCATTTTTTCGACGCCATTTGCGTATGACGCCACTGATATGGCATTATATTGGGCTAGACGAAGATGGAACCCGTTCTCGAGGTATCTTCGATTTGCACCGGCCGTCGCAGGAACGTATTAGCGGCAGCTGCGTCCGGAATTCATCAGCAAATACGCAGCAACGGCGGCGATCCGGACAACCTGCTTTCATCCATGTCGATATGCCCGAAGATTCTAGAGAACGATAAAAACTCTATAGATCTAGGTTCTTATGTGAAGCTCATGGAGGGTGCTGCGTCCATTACGGATAACGCAAACTTCGGGCTGGAATATGGAAATGATTTCACACCCGAACGACTGGGCCTGATAGGATTAACGGCGGTTTCGTCGCCCGATTTGGGAACCGCACTCTCGAATCTGACTGAACTGTTCCCCTTCCATCAGCAGGCCACACAGATCCGGCTGGCGCGTCGAGGCGGATATGTCAGGCTGGAGTACCGCATTCTCGATGGCAGCATCGTCGATCGCCGACAGGATGCCGAACTGACGATGGGGATGTTCGCCAACATTGTCCGCCATTGCCTTGGTCGCAGCTGGTCGCCGGAGGAGGTGCACTGCGAGCACCTCCGTCCAGAAACGTGGCGCGCGCACGAGAAGGCGTTCAACGCCCCGTTCCACTTTGGCCAGCGGACGAATGCCCTCGTTTTCAAGGCGAGCGAACTGCACCGCCGCATGCCCTACGCCAACGCCCAGCGGCTGGCTCGGCTCAGAAGCGAGCTGATCGCCATCGCCAAGGACGCAGGAAGCCTCGGCATCGTCGATCGCGTAAAAAGCGAGATCCGCGCCGGCCTTCCCGATAACGACAGTGCAATCGAAACGGTGGCCGATGCCCTGAACCTCCCTCGCTGGACCTTGCAGCGCCGCCTCGATCGCGAGGGCTGGTCTTTCAAAAATCTGGTCGACCAGGTTCGCCGTGAATTGGCGGTTCATTATCTGCGGCAGCCGTTCGTACCCATAACAGAGATCGCATATATGCTCGGCTATTCCGAGCTCAGTGCGTTCAGCCGAGCTTTCAAGCGGTGGGAGAATGTCCCACCGCTTGAATATAGAGCGGCCTGGGTCGGACATGCGCTGCCGTGACGCCAGTACTATCACCAAAGTGATGCCCCGCTTCGCGAGATCATCACCTGATCGACACGATCAGAACGACTTCTCGACCGTCAGACCGTAGGTTCGCGGCGGCGCATATGTAGCGAAGTCACCGGGGCCGAGCGAACCGATCAGAATTACATACTCTTCATCGAACAAATTCTTGGCCCATAGCCGGACCTTCCACGACTCATCCAGCGGAGCGAAGGCCACTTGCGCGTTGACGACGTCATAGGCGGGCTGGCTCAGGCGGTGATCCGGCTCACCATACCATCTGCCGACATAGGAATAGTTCCCTACCATCGTGAAAGTGCCGATCGACGTAGGTAGCTCATAGTTCACGCTAAAGTTGACGTAGTTGTTCGGCGCTTCCGCCAACTGCCGGCCTTCGGCGTTCTGCGTCTGATATATTACGCCACCGCCGGGCTGCGGGATCGACAGCGCGGCATTGGGGAAATCCTTGTAGGCCGAATCTATGAACTCCGCGCCGACGGTAAATTTCAAGCGATCGGTGACACTGGCGGAGATGTCCAGATCGACGCCGTAGATGGTGGCACCTTCGCCGTTATAGACCGCAGGCGCTCCGATTTCGTACGACACGGCCTGGATGTTTTGATAATCATAATAGAACGCTGCTGCGTTGAACGTCACCCGCCGATTCAATAGCGATGCTTTCAGCCCCACTTCGAACGCGTCGAGAGTTTCCGGCTCGAACCCGACCAGCGGCATCGAGCCCAGGTTGAAGCCACCGCTCTTGAAACCGCGATTGTAGGAAGCATACGCCATGACATCGGGCGAAAAGCGATGGTCCAGCGATGCACGCCACGTCAAGCGGCTGGCCGAGATTTCCGAGCTGTCCTGGGCCACGAGGAAAAAGGGATCGCCCAGGAACTGGTCGCTGGTGACGCTGCGCGTTTCCAATGTGTAACGCAGACCCAGCGTAAGGTTTGTGTCCGGAAGGATCTCCGTGGTCGCCTGCCCATAAAGGGCGCCCGAATAGGTGCGCTCCCCCGCGTAAGTCCCGAAGTGCGTAAACGGCAGCAGGTACGGAACGTAGAATCTGGAGGGATTGTACTTGGCCAGGGCGGTAAAAAAGTATGCGCCGGTGGTCCATTTGATAGGATCACCCGGTGCCGACTGAAGCTGGAATTCCTGAGAAAACTGGTCGTTGTGATCGACGAAATTCAGCAGCGCGGTGGTTGCCGGATTGGTCGTCAACGAGCCGTAGCGAATGTCCATGCGGTTAAGACGATAGGCTGAAATGCTCATGAAGTTCGCAAATCCGAAGTCATGATTCACGGTCAGGCTGACGCCCGCCGATTCGACCTGGCTTTCAGGCGTGTAGAACGCGTTCATGCTCTGCCGCGGGCCGGTGTAAGGTTCCCCGCCTGCGGGTGTGCTGCCCGCGGCCGGAATCAGTTGCGGAGATGCATCCGTGCGCCGATAGTCGAGGCTGAGCTTGACCTTCGTCTGATCCGACGGAGCGAACAGCAACTTGCTTCGCACCGAATAGTCGCGGGTAAAGTTGGTGTTATCGCCGTTGAAGAGGTTAGTGCCGTAACCGTCCGCCTGATACGATACAGAAGCCGCAAGGTCAGCCGAAAGATTGGGCGCCAGACCGCCGGTCACGTAGAAATCGCCGCCGACTGTGTCATAGTTGCCGTAGGATAGGCTACCGGACCAGCGAAATTCCTCCTGCGGATCGCGCGTCGGGATCTGAATCAGGCCGCCGGTAGCGTTGCGCCCGAACAGCGTG
>VFQT010002563.1_pt1 | contig 18364 bp, 20 predicted proteins | sample 3512381 | NCBI WGS metagenome assembly VFQT01 (sample SAMN10412376, study PRJNA504923) | tailings metagenome | isolation source: Relicate 2 Philex TSF3 active mining site | place: Philippines: Tuba, Benguet | collected 2017-08-29
TGGTGGAGCCAGACGGAATCGAACCGACGACCTCTTGCATGCCATGCAAGCGCTCTCCCAACTGAGCTATGGCCCCACTGTCCGTGGACCGGTAACGATCGCGGACGACCGTCCCGATTTGGGAGCGCGTTGCTTATAGCGAGACCTGCCCCGGATCAAGCGGGGAAAAGAAAGCGTTGCGATTGCCCTGAAACCACCCGTTCCGTGGGCTCAAGCGCCTGCTCGACGCGGAGAAAGTGGGCTTTGCAGGCAAATCACGCCGCGTCGGTCGAGATCGTGTCGGGCGACAGGATGGCCAGCACGGCCTCATTCGTCTGCGCCTCGCGCAAGGCCGCACGTACCCGCTCCTGACGGAAAACTCGGGCCGCCCGGGCCAGGGCCCGCAGGTGTTCGGCGCCGGCGTCAGTGGGCGCCAGCAGCATGAAGAGCAGGTCAGCCGGGCGCTCGTCGATCGCCTCGAAATCCGCAGGCTCGATCAGGCTCGCAAACCCGCCAACAGGCCGCGACAGCGACGCGATCCGCGCATGGGGTATCGCCACGCCCTCGCCCACGCCAGTCGAGCCCAGCCGCTCGCGCTCCTGCACCGCCTCGTGCACGTCGCGCGCGTCGAGGCCAAGCGAGCGCGCCATCAGGCCCGACAGCTCGGCGAGCACCTGGCGTCGCCCCTGCCAGCGGGCGCGGGCGACGATGGCATTTGGAAGAAGTATGTCACGAAGGCTGGACATCAGGCGTGCCTGCCGAGCGAAACGTGCATGTCAAACTCTACTTTCAAAAAACGCGACCGCTTGAACGCACGTCCCTCGGGCGGATCAACCCGGTCGAAGGACCAGCTGACGCCCGTCCAACTGCTTGCCGACACCTGCTCATGTGCAAAACTTCAGCCGTCCCTGCCGGGATCGACCCAGCCGACATTACCGTCGGGCCGGCGGTAGACCATGTTCAACCGCCCATGGGCTGCGTTCCGGAACATCATTGCCGGTAAATCAGCCAGCTCGAGCTGCATGACAGCCATGGATACAGTCATGGTCTGGATCTTGGTGTCGGATTCAGCAACGATCGCTGGCGACTCGCCGACGCCGTCATGTGAGTCTTCGTTAGCGTCTTCGGCGTCGGTGGATTCATCCCGCGGAAGAATGATCCGCTCGGCAGCCAGTTCCACGGCCGCGCCGTCTTTCGCGCGATGGTTGCGCAGCCGGTTCTTATAGCGGCGCACCCGTGTCTCGATCTTGTCCAGCGCCATCTCGAAGGCCTGGTAACCATCATCGCCTTCGCCATGCGCCTGCAGCGTTACGCCGGACGGCAGGTGGATCGAGCAGTCGACATAGAAGGCCCAACCCGGCTTGGACACGGTGACGAAGGCTTCACCGGAGCGGTTAAAGTACTTGGAGACCCGTGATTCCAGCCCGGAAGCGATCCGTTCCTGCAAGGCTGAACCGACTTCAAGCTTCTTGCCAGCGACCTGAACTTGCAAATGAGGCTCCTTTGGCTGGGTGCATGCGTCGACTGCATGCTCGGAGGCGCGCCCCGACCTCTCTAACTGGATCAACTCTGGGAGCGCCAGCGGAGAAGGTCAACGGTCTGTAATCAGCCGCCGACTGCGAAAATTCGGCGCCGCTCGACTGAGGACGGAATGCGCAGCGACTCGCGGTACTTGGCCACCGTGCGGCGCGCAATATCTATTCCGTATGCGCGCAGCCGTTCGACGATCTGGTCATCGGACAGTACGGCCTCACGGCTTTCCTGGTCGATCATGTCCTTGATGCGATGCCGCACCGCCTCAGCCGAATGCGATTCCCCGCCCTGCACGGCCGGAATCGACGCCGAGAAAAAGTACTTTAGCTCGAAGACCCCACGCGGCGTCGCGATATATTTGTTGGAAGTGACCCGCGAAACGGTCGATTCATGCATTTCGACCGCGTCAGCCACGGTCTTGAGGTTGAGCGGCCGCAGCGCCCGCACGCCCGAAACAAAGAAGCCATCCTGCTGGCGCACGATTTCGCTCGCCACCTTGAGTATGGTGCGGGCTCGCTGATCGAGCGACTTGATCAGCCAGTTGGCCGAGGCGTGGCACTCAGACAGGAAGGTCTTTTCCTCTTCTGTGCGCGACAGACCCGAAACCTCGGCATAATAACTCCGGTCGATCAACACGCGCGGCAGCGTGTCCGCGTTGAGCTCGACCGAGAAGGCGCCGTTGGGCAGCTCGCGCACGAACACGTCCGGCGTGATTGCAGGCGCTGCTTCGCCGGCAAAAGCTGCACCCGGGCGCGGCGTCAGCGCGCGCAGTTCGCCGAGCATGTCGATGATGTCATCCTGATCGACGCCGCAAATTTCCGATAGCCTGCGGAAATCACGTCGCGCCGCCACTTCGAGATTCTCGATGAGCTTCTGCATGGCCGGGTCGAACCGGTCGCGCTCCTTCAGCTGCAGTGTCAGGCATTCCTGGAGGTTGCGCGCCATGATGCCAGTCGGCTCGAAGCCCTGACAGGTCTGCAGCACGGCCTCAACATCCTCGACCTCGACGCCGAGCGCGCGCGCAATGTCATTCACATCGCCGCGCATGAAGCCCGCCTCGTCCGTCTCCTCGATCAGGCGCAGCCCGATGAGGCGGTCCGCCTCGATCAGGCCTGCGATCTGAAGCTGATCCTCGAGATGGTCGCGCAGCGACTTGTCCTCGGCGGTGGTGGCCTCGAGGTCGTAATCCTCCGACACCTGTTTGCCCGACCCGGCCTTGGACCAGTCCAGCTGCGCCGAAGGGCCTCCCTGGGCGCCTGCATCGGCCCGTTCGGACGGGCTGTCGGATTCATAGACATCGTCGGATCCGGCATCGAGCTCACGGCTGGCTTTGTCAGCTCCGTCGGATTCATCGAGCCGCATCTCCTCGCGGCGGTCCGAGGTTTTTTCGGGCGCATCACCATCGAGCGCCGGCCCCTCGCCTTCGGCCCGCGCGAGCAGCGGGTTCCGCTCGATCTCGGTCTCTACATATTCCTGCAGTTCGACATTTGAGAGCTGGAGTAGCTTGATCGCCTGCTGCAGCTGCGGCGTCATGACAAGGGATTGCCCCTGTCTTAGCTGCAGGCTATGCGCAAGCGCCACGCTATTCCTCCCGGACCCCGCCCGGACTGTTCCGGCGGCGTATGACCATCAATCAGCCCAACCTATAACCGCGGTATTAAAATTGCATCATCGTCATGCTGACGACTTTGATGGACCTGCGGATTTCCGGACCGAAAGCGTTACTGGGCCGTGAATCTTGCTCCGAGGTAAACGCGCCGGACGTCCTCGTTCGTGAGCACCTCCGAGGGCGCACCCTCGAAAAGGACCTTGCCGTCATAGATGATCGAGGCGCGGTCGACGATGTCGAGCGTTTCCCGAACCTGGTGGTCAGTGATCAGCACGCCCAGTCCCCGGCCCTTGAGATAGCGGACCAAGTCGGAAATATCCGACACGGCCAGCGGGTCGATGCCCGTGAAGGGCTCGTCCAGCAGCATGAAGTGCGGACGCGAAGCAAGCGCGCGGGCGATCTCGACACGGCGGCGTTCCCCGCCCGACAGCGAGTTGGCGTTCTGCTTGGCCAACCGCGTTATCTGAAGCTCTTCAAGCAGCGACTCGGTGAGCTCCTTGCGCTTTTCACGCGAGTCTTCCGTCAGCTCGGCCACGGCCATGATGTTGTCCCACACCGACATGCCGCGGAAGATCGAATTCTCTTGTGGGAGGTAGCCGGCGCCGAGACGCGCGCGCTGGTACATCGGCAGCGATGTGACATCGGCGCCGTCCATGGTCACCTTGCCGCCATCGGCATGGATGAGACCCATGATCATGTAGAAGCAGGTCGTCTTGCCGGCGCCGTTGGGACCCAGAAGTCCGACGATTTCGCCGCGCTTCAGGTGCAGGCTGACATCCTTCACGACCTGACGGCCCTTAAACGCCTTGGCGAGATTGCTCGCGCGCAGCCCGTCGCGATCGTCAGCTTCGTAGGCGATCGTCGCCGTCTGGTTGCGCACGTCCATGCCGGTATCAGTTCGGAGCTGGAGCCGGAGCGGGTACCTCGGTGGGAGGCGTGGCCTTCTTCGCCGTATTGAACACGCTGGTCACCCGGTTCTGGCCAGCCGTGATCGTGGTACGGCCTTCGCCGATCGAATAAACGACATTGGTTCCGCGCACCACGCCGTCCTCGCCGCGCGAGAGGATCACGTCGCCGGTGATGATTATGGTGTCGGTCGGGAAGTCATATTGCGCACGGTCGCCGCGAATGCGCACGTCCGGCGCGATGTAAAACACCTTACCTTCGGCGATCAGCACCTCGATCGCATCACACTGGGCTTGGCCCCCGCTGGCGGGGGCGGATTTCGAGCAGATAAAGGTAAGCTTATCGGTGGTGATCTTGTTTTCGCCCTGCGTTGCGACAACGTTGCCGATGTAGACGCCGCGCCCTTCATTCTGGAGGTATTCGCTCCTGTCGGACGTGATCTCGATCGGCGCATCGCTTTGCCCGATCTGCGCGTTCGCCGCTCCCGCCAGGAGCGTCACCAACGCGGCGCTTGCCGCAAGCGCCAGAGCATTCCGTGACCAGACCATCGACATCATCCTGTTACGCCCGACGCCTCACCGCTCACGCCTGCTTTTGGGCGTAAATTTTGTCCAAACCTTGCCCTTAAGGACAATGCGGTTGCCGTCGTCCAGCACCTCATACGCGTCCGCCTTCACTTCGCCAACCGGCCCGAACCCACTCAGCGGATCCTGTCCCTCGACGCGGTTTTCCCGCACATACATGCGCGTTTTCTGAGATGTGAAGGTGTAGCCTGCCGCGTCCGTCATTACGACGTCGCCCTCTAGGTCCAGCACCTCCCGCTCGGCATTCCACACCCCGGTGCGCGCCTGGACGGTGGATGACGCCGCATCCTTGAGGCGGGGATTGACCAGGTCGACCATGGCGGGGTCGTCCCGCCGGCGCTGCGCGGTTGCCGCCGTCAGCATGTAGGGGCGGTCGTTGTCGTCATATCCGTCAAATCGCGGCCCGTGCACGGTGACGCTGAGCCCGGCCGCACCAGGTTCCGCCCGCCGTTCGCGGAAACTGCTCTCGATCAGCGTGCCGAGGAGCCATCCGGCCGACAGCACGGCCCCAATCGTGAAGAGTAGCCGAAGGATATGCACAAGCGCCGTCCGTTGCCGGGCCTCCTTGAGGGAGGTGGCGCGGCGCGGACCCCAAAGATCGATCGGGTTGCTGGCGGCTGAAACCATGGCCTGAACCTAGAGCGTGCTGATCCCGCAGGGAACCGCCGTGCGGCAGCTAAATGTCTCAAATCACAGGCAGAACTCGCCCGTCGCATGGTTCTAGCGACAGAATTCGTCAGCTATGTGCAAAAATGTCCTGATCGGCCCACCCTGATAGGTCGAGCGCCGCCCGAACGGGCAGGAAGTCGAAGCAGGCCTGGGCGAGCTCCGTCCGGCCTTCCCGCTGCAGCATGACGTCGAGGCGCGCCTTGATCTCGTGGAGGTGCAGGACGTCTGAGGCTGCATAGGCCAGCTGCGCTTCCGACAGCTGGTCGGTCCCCCAGTCAGAGCTCTGTTGCGCCTTTGACATGTCGAGGCTCAAAAGTTCCTTGGCCAGTTCCTTGAGCGAATGCCTGTCCGTATAGGTGCGCGCCAGCCGCGAGGCGATTTTTGTGCAGTAGACGGGAAAGCAGGGCGCCCCGAGCCATTGCTGTAGCATCGCGAGGTCAAAGCGGGCGAAGTGGAAGATCTTGAGGATGCGCGGATTGGACACGAGCGCCTTGAGATTGGGGCAGTCATAGTCCGGTCGCTTAAGACGAACGACATGGGCATCCCCCTTCCCGTCCGACAGCTGGACCACGCAAAGCGCATCGCGGAAGGGGTTCAACCCCATGGTTTCCGTGTCGATGGCCACTGGCCCATCAAACTTCACGTGCCCGGGCAGGTCGCCTTCGTGGTTGTGGATGGCCAACGTCGTTTCTCCTTGCGCGTGCGAGCAATGACGGGAATTTCCACCTACTGCAACTGCCGGCGAACCCCTATCGGTTGTCGTCGAGCGTCTTGCGCAGGTGTTCGAGGAGCGGGATCATGGTGCGCACGTCGTCCGCCGGTATCAGCCGTACAATATCGGCCATCACCTCACCCGTCGCCCGTACGCACCTTTCCCGCATACGGCGGCCGGACTCGGTGATCTCCACCAACTTGCCGCGCGCATCGGTCGGATCGGGGACGATCCTTATGAGACCCTGAGCGTCGAGTCGCTGCAGGGTGTTGGTCATCGCGCCCTTGGTGACTTGGAAGGCCCGCGCCAGGCGGCTTGGCGCCCAGGCGCCACCCAGCCGCACCAGGTGGTTGAGCAGGCTGAACTGCGCCACCGACAAGCCGTGCGGCAGGACCCGCGCAAGCTTGTTCGTGGACAGCTGGTTGATGATCCCGATCTCGTTGAACATTCTGAAATAGAGACGGGTCTGTTCGTCAGCTTTGCTCAACTCTGCTCCTCGGCCAGCATGTGGGCCTCAAGCCCGCGGCGCGGCGCGGGTATCACCGGATCGGCATAGCCGGCCCGGACCAGCATCTGCACGCGCTTTCCCTCCCCGATCAACGCATGAACCTCCTCGTAGAGTGTCCGCATCTCGGAAAACTCCTGCAGGGTCTGACTCCACGGATGGATAGCCAGCCCGAGTTCCGCCGCCTTGAGAGCCAACCGCGCATAGGCGCGCCCAGCCTCGAGTTCGCTCCCCCGGCTGGCGTGATCGTTGATCAGCCACGCAAAGGCGCGCGCCGAAGCGGCCCTGGGACGGTACATGTCGAGGCCCTGGCGAAACACCTCCGACTTGGGATCGATCATGGCTTCGCGCGAGAGCATGCCGGTCATGCGCGCAAGCTCCATCATCGGACCTTCGAGCACGATGCCGTCGCGCCATCGAGTGACTTCTGCCTTGCCGATCCTCATGAGGTCGACGCTTTCCTTCATAGTCCGGTGCGTCAGCGATTCCGTTTCATGCCCGCGCCAGGTGATGTCGCGCAGTTTCGCGGCGACCGCGCCTTCTCCGGTTGTCCGAGCAAGGACGCCATGAACCGAGCCTGCCGCCTCCAGCTGGGCGAGCAGATCCGACGCCACCTCGCGCTCCGCATAGATGTTGCGGTTGGTGTGCCGGATGCCAATTGAAGCGAATGCCGGATCCGCCTTTGCGCCGCCGGCGACAAACCGCACGCGCGCCACGGGACGCGCATCGAGCCGCGGCGCCGGATCACCTTCCGGGAACGGCGTAATCTCCGCAGCGTAGCCTTCTTGGGCCGCCGCAATGCTCAGGAGTTCGAGGAAGGCGCCGCACCCGATCACAATCTGCCGGTCGAACGGATCGGTCTCCGGCAGGCGCCTGTCGAGGTCGCAGAACAGCGTCAGCGCGTCCTGCCCGTCGAGCCGCACCAACCAGGGCTGGCGGTTGTGCGGATTCGGCGCCAGCAGGGCTTGGGACAGGAAGCGCCGGCGATACTCGTCCGGTGTTCCCGCCTCCCGCCAGGCGCTCCGCGCCTCATCTGACGGACCGTTCGCAACATAGAACGCCGTCCCGCTGAACGCGGCGAGCACCACGCCCCCGCCCACCAGTTTCAGGATTCCGCGACGCGTCGTCATGATGGCTGCTTTCTTCGATCAGGCGGATTGCGGCTGCAGGTTCGCGCGCGGCAGTCGCACGGCCCTAACGAGCAAGATGACGCCGACCGCTGCGATCCAGAGCAGCAGGCCGGTTGTGGCGATGACCACGTCCACCGGTGACGCAACGCCAATCAGCGCCAGCGAGGGCATGGCCGAGACACCCGCGATTGGAAATGCGAGCCAGCCCAGCCATGCGGGCAATCCGCGGTCCCGCACGATGAGCACCCCGGCGCAGATCAGCCACAGTGCGGCGAACATGCCGACGCCGAGATCTTCGCCGATCGTGCCGCCATAGGCATTGAGCGCGGTCTGCGTGATCTCGATCGCAAGACGCTCGGCCGAGCCTTCCGGCGCCGCCACATAGGCTTCAGCCAACTCCGAAGAACCCGAAAGCCAGCGCACGATGCCGATGGCGCGGGCGAGGGCCGAGGCGACGCCCAATCCTATGGCGATCATGGCGAGGGCGCCGAGCGTGCGGCCGCCGCTCGCAAGCTTAACGACCAAGGCGGCACTGAAAGCGAACATCAGCGACCAGCCGAGATAGGCGCCATACCCGAGCTGCACCGCCCCCCGCTCGGCCTGGATTAGCTGCAGCACCTGCCCCGCCGGAAAATCGAGGCTGGCCGGCCAGTCGATCGCTCCGCCCAGCACCGTCATGGGCACGAAGATGAAAAAAGCTTGGAAGAGGAGGAGGATGGCCGCCGAGGCCTGCTGAAAGCGCATGATGAGCCCGCCTTGTTCAATCGCTGGATTCAATAGTTCAATATTGAACTATATAGTTCAACATTGAACTATCTGCAAGCGAAGACGTTCCTTCATCCGCGTAGGCTGCCGATCGCGCCGCCGCGGTTAGGTCACCCTGTTTTTCAGATTTCAGAAGCCAGCCCGGAGCTCATGGCAACGTAATGCTTGGTGCCCAGAAGAGGACTCGAACCTCCACGGTGTTACCCGCTAGTACCTGAAACTAGTGCGTCTACCAATTCCGCCATCTGGGCAGATAGCAAGGCGCGGGTGATACAGGGCGACGCCTCAGGATTCAAGACCCTGTGCTATGCGGCTGAGATCGCCTTACCCAGCAAAGATAAAGGATATGGACGGCCGCCGCAGCTCCAGGTTCGCCCCTGCCACTTGCTCGACGGGCAGCGTGCTGAGATCCAGCCGGCACGCAAGGATTTCGGCCATGCCCGCCATGGCGACTGTTGGGCCGCCGATCCCTCAGCGGTTACGCCGACCTGGATAGGCAGGCTGCGCAATGCAGCCGCAGCCTCGCCACGCGCCGGCCGGCAGGAGGGTCATCGCTGGCGCAAATCCCAGCGCGGGCTCGAGCGACAGCCCTCTGGCTGCTCCGCGTCTCAGTTGAATCGCCACACGGCGCGAACACCGATCTCGTCCAACCCCTGGTTGCGTCCCTCGCCAAGGATCTGTCCATGGCTGAGGTGCTCGTAGACGCCCTGCAACGCGAAGCTGCGGCTGATGTCCCAGGTCAGCGCGATCGAGGTACGGAATAGATCCCTCGAACCTAGAAGGACATTCTCCTCGAAGAAGGCCGCCGCCTCAGGCGTACCATTTGCGAACGGGTTGTTGATTGCGCCGTCATGCATCACATAGCCGACGCCCGGCTCAAGACGCCACCCATCGGCAAACTCGAAATCCCACTCAAGCCCTACCCCGCCATAGGATGTGTTGCCGTCCGTGTTGACCGACGCCATCACATAAGGATGCGGCGCACCAGCCCAAGCCAGAAAATCGGGCGAGGCTAAGCGAACCTCACCGACAATGTTCACGCCTGACTCTTTGTCGGCATTCTTGCAGTCGAGAACGCAGATGTTGTGCTCCATCACCCCGATGCGGACACTATCGATTTGCGCGTTCGCCGCAGGCGCAATCGCGACGACAGCCGTCGCAGCCACAAACACGGCTTTCATGAACACCCTCCAAGCTACCCGCCGAAGCTAGAGCATGTTCCCGCGCAACAGGAAACGCCGGCGTTGAGCCCAACGCTAGGGATAGCTGGCATAGATCGCGGTCGAACCGTCCTTGCGGATGAGCAAGACCTGATAGGGTTCAGCTTCGGAAGCCGGTCCCATCCCTGGTGAGCCATAAGGCATACCCGGAACGGCCAGTCCAAGCGCATCCGGGCGCTCGCGCAGCAACCGGGCGATCTCCTTCGCCGGCACGTGGCCCTCGATCACATAACCCTCGATCTTGCCGGTGTGGCAGGACGACAGTTCGTACGCGACGCCGGAGGCTTCCTTGTGGGCGTGGAGAGCCTGGGGCGACACGAAGGTGATCGAGGTCTGGTACCCTGCAGCCTGAACATGCCTCACCCACTCTTTGCAGCAGCCGCAACCCTCGCCTGACACGACTGTCATCGCAGGTTGCGCAATGGCGGGCGCGCACGCCGCGAGCGCCATAAGGCCGGCAAGAACGAGTTTGCGAATCTCCATAATGTGGCCTCCAAACGTGCCTCTGACACGCTTTCTTGGAGAACATGGCCACGCCGTCAAGCGCGCCTGAAATGCGACCCTGTATCCCAACAAGCTCCCCGCGCTTATGCTGGCGTAGACGGGAAGCCAGGGAAGATCGAATGCGCATAGCCATCATTGGGACAGGAAATGTCGGGGGAGCTATTGCGCAAGGCCTTAAGGGAAAGGGACATGCAGTCACGCTCGGCGCCCGGGACCCTGAATCGGCTGACGTGGTCGCCCTTGCGCAAGCAACAACCGCCGCACGTGCGACACCGAGACAAGCGGCAGAAGATGCGGATATCACAATTCTCGCACTGCCTTGGGGGGCGGTCGAAACCGCTGTGGAGGCACTTGGCGACCTTTCCGGTCGGATTGTCGTGGACTGCACAAATCCGCTCGGGCGCACGGCCGATGGTCTCGCTCTCACCTTGGGTCACACGGGATCCGGCGGCGAAATGGTACAGTCTTGGCTCCCTCACGCCCGCGTTGTGAAGACGCTCAATCAGGTCGGGGCGGAGATGATGGCCGACAATTCTGCGTTGGCGCACCGCCCCGTCATGTTCATGGCCGGGAATGACGACGCGGCCAAATCTGCCGTTGCACAACTCTTGACGGACCTTGGCTTTGAGCCACTCGATGCTGGCGACATCACACGATCACGGCTGCTTGAACCGTTCGGCATGGTCTGGATCAACCAGGCGCTTTTTCGCGGCAAGGGCAGGAGCTGGGCCTTCGCAGCTGTCTCTTGATGCAGACTGGCGGTGAAGGTGGGATTCGAACCCACGATACGGTTTCCCGTATACACGCTTTCCAAGCGTGCGCCATCGACCACTCGGCCACCTCACCAGCGCAGGAGGGGCCTTTTACATGTGGCCGTCTGAAGCGCAAGTTGGCGTAACTTTTGACCTTGGACGCGCGAACCCCCACATAGGCGCGAAAGGAGCACTTCATGTTTGGACTCGGCAAGAAGCTGGACCTCCCCAAAGCTGGCGATGCACTGCCCGGCCGGGCCGCCGCCATGCCGGTTCCGCCCGCGCACTTCGTGAACGGGCGACCGCTAAAGGCGCCCTTCCCAGCGGGGCTGGAGGTCGCGGCGTTTGGCCTGGGCTGCTTCTGGGGCGCTGAGCGCAAGTTCTGGCAACAGGACGGCGTCTTCACCACCGCAGTCGGCTATCAGGGCGGCCTCACGCCGAACCCCACCTACCAGGAAGTCTGCTCCGGCGGCACGGGGCATACAGAGGTTGTGCTGGTCGTGTTCGACCCTAAAGCCACGTCGTACGAAAAGCTCCTGAAGGTGTTCTGGGAGAACCATGACCCTACACAGGGCATGCGGCAGGGCGGCGATATCGGCACGCAGTACCGTTCGGCGATCTACACCTATTCGGATGAGCAGAAGCGCCTGGCCGAGACCTCGCGCGCCAGTTACCAGGCTGCGCTGAAACAGGCTGGGCTTGGCGCAATCACCACTGAGATCCTGCAGGCGCCGGAATTCTTCTACGCCGAAGAGTACCATCAGCAGTATCTCGCCAAGAACCCCGGCGGCTATTGCGGAATCGGCGGTACGGGCGTGGCCTGCCAGACAGGTGCTGGCGTCGCGGCGTGACGCCTTAACCAGCGCGGCATGCGCATTGCTTCCGGGTCATCCGGGGCGACAAGGTGGGGCGCACCAAGGGTCCGGGGTGTGGCGCTGGCTGCGGTGGGGCAGCCGGCGCCGTTCCGCCCCGCCGCAGCGTGAACGTGTGCTACGATCATCAGGCGCCGCGCCGGAACACCACACGACCGCCGACCACCGTGATCGCTGGCTCGACCGTCAGGATGTCCGCTTCCGGCACAGTCATGATGTCCCTGGAAAAGCCGGTGAAGTCAGCGAGCTTGCCGGCCTCGATGGTGCCGAGATCCTGCTCCATGAAGGCAGCATAGGCAGGCCACAGTGTGAACATCTTCAGCGCCTCTGCGCGCGTGACTTTCTGTTCCGGGTGCCAGCCCTCGCCTGACTGTCCTTTCAGGTCCTTCCGCGCCACCGCCGCATAGAACTCGATGCGCGGATCGCCCTGCTCCACGGGTGCGTCCGATCCACCTGCGATGACCGAGCCAGCATCGATCAGGGCTCGCCAGGCATAGGCCCCTGCCAACCGGTCAGGCCCCAAGCGTGCTGGTGCGAAGTGCAGGTCGCCGATCGCATGGCTCGGCTGCATCGACGGAATTATTCCCAGCGCCTTGAAGCGCGGGATATCTTCCACATGCAGGATCTGCGAATGCTCGTTGCGCCAGCGCTTGTCAGCGCCCTTCACCCCGGCATCCTCAAACGTCTTCTCCATCCAGTTCAGGACAAGCCGGTTAGCCTCGTCTCCGATGGCATGATAGGCCACCTGGATGCCGGCGTCCGATGCCTTCCGCATCAACGCCATCATCGCCGCCTCATCCGAGCGCAGAAGGCCGTTTGTGTCGGGCTGATCGGAATACGGCGCTGACAGCAACGCCCCGCGCGAACCAAGCGCGCCGTCCATGTAGAGCTTGATTGCCCTCGAGGTGACGAGCCCGTTCTCGCTCGCCCCCCAGAGGCCGCCCTCCGTCATGAGGTCAAAATCGCCGCCATCGATGGCGTTATAGAGCCGGAGCTTCATCTCGCCTGCCGCCGCCATTGTGTTCAATGTCGCCACGTGCGGGCCCAGCACGGACATGTTGTGCATGCCTGTCCAGCCAAGGCTCACCGTGCGGTCAATGCCCTTCACATAGGTCGCGCGCACCTGGTCTGGGGTCGGCGATGCCTGCAGGGCCGTCATCGGCGCCATCGCATCGTCGATCAGCATGCCCGTCGGCAGGCCATCGGCGCCCACCTCAATACGCCCACCCGAAGGCTGGCTCGTCGGCCTGCCGTCAAGCTTCGCGGCCTTCAGCGCGGCAGTGTTCGCGACCAGCGCATGTCCGTCGGCGCGCGTGAGGACGACCGGACGTTCGCCACTCACCGGATCGAGATCCTGCCGCGTCGGGAAGCGCTTCTCCGGCCAGTGCGTCTCGATCCAGCCGCGGCCTATCAACGGCTGTCCTGTAGGCAGAGCCTTCGCCGCGTCGCTCACCACGCTCACCAGCTCGGCGATCGACGTTATCTCGTCGAGGTCCAGCGTCAGCTCGCGCTCACCGATACCATACAGATGCGCATGCGCGTCAGTGAAGCCAGGATAAAGGAAGGCGCCGCCGAGATCGATCGTTTCGGTGGTTGCATCTGCCGACTTGAGCAGGTCTTCCGCAGCGCCCACCGCAAGAACGCGTCCGTCCTTTACGCTAACCGCGCCCACGGGCGCCTGTCCATCGACGCCGGTATAGATCGTGGCGCCATGGAGGATCATGTCTGGGGCGGGCGCCGTCGCTTGCGGTTGGCACGCCGCCAGCGCCAGACCTGCAACTCCAAGCAACAGAGCACGCATGCAAAAACCCCTCGCCGTTTCCAGCAAGGGGTTTAGCGGTCTGATGAAGGCGGTGAAAGCCTAGGCGGCCTTCTCGGCGCGCTTGGCGATCTCTTTCTTGATCTTCAGCATCCTGGCCGAAAGCTGTTCATCCTTGGCCTTGGCGAGGTAAGCGTCGAGTCCGCCACGCTTGTCCACGGAGCGGAGCGCAGCCGCCGAGACACGCGCGGCATAGGACTGGCCAAGCGCATCGGAGTGCACCGTAACATTGACGAGGTTCGGCAGGTAACGCCGCTTCGTCTTGATGTTGGAGTGGGAGACCGTGTGGCCCACCATCGGCTTCTTGCCGGTCAATTCACAAACGCGGGACATGGCCCCACCTTTCCTGGACGTCTGCAAGGCGAAAAAGCCCCAAAAACGAGGGTTTGGGCCCTGCTCTGAGAGCGAAGGCGGGTGGATAGTTGCGCGGGGCCTGGCTGTCAAGTTCCGGTACACCGTGCACGGCTGGGCCCACCGTTTGTCGGCTATCCACAGCGAGGGCAGTTGACCCCACCGGACCGCACCCCCACCCTCTCCGATAGGATCGATCCCGAGTCCCCAGGGAAGACGGACATGCGCTGGCGCCCGACCACTCCCCCCGCTGCGAGCCGAGGGGGCGCATTTGCGCGCCTGACCTTCCTCGCCCACTAGCACCGCACTTTCCGGGAGCGCCGCACCTGGCCGCCAGTGACAATCAGCGTATCCGGGCCGTGCTTGGCCCGACCAACACCGGCAAGACCCACCTTGCTGTCGAGCGGATGCTTGCGCACGGCACAGGCATGATCGGCCTGCCGCTGCGCCTGCTCGCGCGCGAGATATATGACCGGATGGTCAAGCATAAGGGGGAGAAAGCCTGCGCCCTCATAACCGGTGAGGAGCGTATCCGGCCGCCCAATGCGCGCTATTTCGCCTGCACGGTGGAGGCGATGCCTGTCTCAGAAGGCGCGGACTTCATTGCCATCGATGAGATCCAGCTGGCGCAGGACCCGGACCGCGGCCACGTCTTCACCGACCGTATCCTCCACGCAAGAGGGCGTCAGGAAACCATGCTGCTTGGCGCTGACACCATGCGCCCCGCCCTGCAGCGGCTCGACCTCGCCATCGACGGCGAGCGGCGCGAACGGTTCTCGCAACTCTCCTACACAGGGCCGATGAAGATCACCAAGCTCCCGAAGCGCTCGGCGATCGTGGCGTTCAGCTCTGAAGAAGTGTACGCTATCGCCGAACTGCTGAAGCGCCAGCGCGGTGGTTGCGCCGTCATCATGGGCGCGCTTAGCCCCCGCACGCGCAATGCGCAGGTCGATCTCTATCAATCCGGAGAAGTCGACTACATCGTCGCCACCGACGCCATCGGCATGGGTCTCAACCTCGATGTTGGCCACATCGCCTTCGCCAGCCGCCGCAAGTTCGACGGCCGGCAGCGCCGCTTTCTCCGCGCGGATGAACTCGCCCAGATCGCCGGCCGCGCCGGCCGCTTCCGCGACGACGGCACATTCGGCGAGACGGCTGACTGCGAACAGTTCGAAGAGGAGACTGTCGAGCGTATCGTCAATCACCATTTCGAACCACTTGACTTCCTTCACTGGCGCAACTCCGCGCTCGACTGGTCGAGCCTTGAAGGTTTGCTTGCCTCGCTGCGCCGTACCTCGCCCGATGTGATCCTGCGTCGCGCGCCGGAAGCGCTCGATGAAACCACGCTTGCCGCCCTCGCCAACGACGCCGACGTGCGAAGCGCAGCGCGTACACCCGCTCATGTCCGTCGCCTGTGGAACCTCTGCACCCTGCCCGACTTCCGCAAATACGGCCCCGACGCCCACCTGCGCCTCGTCCAGAACTTCGTGGAAAAGCTCATCGAGCCAGCCGCGCGCATTAAGGATGAATGGATGTACGAGCAGGTCGAGCGCCTCGACCGCACCGAGGGCGAGATCGACAGGCTGCAGAGCCGCCTCGCCGAGATCCGCACCTGGACCTACGCCGCTAATCGCGCCGACTGGCTGGAAAATGCCGAGACTTGGCGGGGCCGCACGCGCGAGATCGAGGACAAGCTCTCCGACGCGCTCCACCAGGCGCTGATGAACCGCTTTGTCGACCGCCGTACCTCGGCGCTGCTGAAGGCGCTCAACTCCGACGAACATGCACCCGCTGAAATCGGCCCCGCCGGCGAAGTCCTCATTGGCGGCCACGCTGTCGGCCATCTCGAAGGCCTTGTCTTCCGTGCCGAGGCCGCAGGCGAGACCCTCGCCGGGCGCGCCCTGAGAGGCGCGGCTCTGAAATCGCTGCGCCCTATCATCGAACAGCGCCTCGTCGCCATCGCCAACGCGACTGACGCGGAGCTCGGCTTTGACCACGCGCGAACAGCAATCGTTCACGCCGGCGCGCCCGTCGCAAAGCTCACCGCTGCCGCGGACTGGCATTCGCCGAAGCTCGACCTGATCGGCGCGCGCGACGCCAGCAGCGGCGGGCGCGAGGCGGCCCTTGCGCGCCTCGACGCCTGGTTCGCTATGCACGCACAGGCCACGCTGCCGGCGCTGCACCAGCTTCGTGCAGTTCTTGAAGGAGTCACCCTGCGCGGCGGCGCGCGCGGCGCGGCTTACCAGCTGCTCGAAACCGGCGCCGCCTTCGACCGCCGCCGTGGCGGCCACGCCTTCGAGCTGACAGCCCAGGACCGCACGGCGCTGAGTATCGCAGGCGTGAAGACCGGACGCATCGCCGCATGGCTACCCGGCCTTCTGAAGCCCGCCGCTGCCCGGCTGGCCCTCGCCCTTCGCGCCGTCCATTCGGGCATGCCCGCACCCACTGCGCCGACTCAATCGTCCTTTCCGCTGAAAGACACAGCCTGGACCGACGCCATGCTCAACACGGCGGGCTATCTTCGCCTGGGCCCCCGCGCAGTCCGCGCCGACCTGGCCGAGCGGATCGCCTCGTCGCTGTCGCAGATCCGCCGTGCCTCTAAGGCATCAGCCTTCGCAGTGCCGCCTGAACTCGCGGCCCAGATTGGCTGTCCAAACTCCGAGTTTCCGGCGCTGCTGCGGGCCCTCGGCCTCAAGCCGGCCGAAAAGGACAGCGAAACTGGTGCTGTGAAGCTTTGGCGCTTCCCGGCCCAACGCGCGCCTGAACGCCAGCCGCAGCAACCCTTGCGCCTCGCGCCGATACCGACAGGCCCCTTCGCAGCACTTGCTGATCTCATCATCGCTCAGCCCGCACGCCCACCACACCGCCGCCGGCGCAGATCCCGCCGCCCTGGAGCCACGCCGGCCCCTAAGGCCGCGTCATGAGCGAACCCCGCCGTCCACAGGAAGACCGGATGCGCCTCGACGTCTTTCTTTGGCGCGCCCGCTTCTTCAAGGCGCGGACCTCGGCCACGGCGGCCATTGAGACCGCAGGCGCGCGCATTGAGCGCGATGGTCAGGTCCGTCGCATCGACAAGCCGGCGACACAGGTGGAAGCTGGCGACGTACTGTCCTTTGCTGCGCCCTCCGGCCCGAAGCTGGTGCGGATCGTCTCACTGCCTGTGCGACGTGGGCCGCCGGCGGAAGCCGCGCTGTGTTATGTAGCGCTGGGATAGGACGCTGATCTGCAAAGGGCCAAGCGTGACAGATCTCAGCCAGGCGCCGGAACCCGCAGGCCACAGGCCGCCGCCTTCGCCCGCGCGCGAAACCATGGCAGCGCTCCGCCGTCTGCCGGACCTGCGCGCCGCCCTCGAGGCGCTTGTTCTCTTCATGCTGGTCTTGGTCGCGGGCGGATGGGCTGCAAGCCATGGCGTACTCACGCTAGATCCGATGTCGCGCAGCCAGCTGATGCCGATCTGGCTCTCGGCTTTCCTGATGCCCTCGCTTCTCGAAGAGCTGGCTTTCCGCAGCTGGTTGCCGCGCGCCGCCCCGCTTGCGGCGGTCGCTTCTTTCGTCACCTTCGTTCTGTGGCATCCGCTGCAGGTCTGGCTCAACCTGCCCTTTGCGAGGCCCGAATTCGTCCAGCCGGGCTTCCTGATGCTTGTCGCCTGCCTCGGCTTCGCCTGCACGCTGACGCGTATCCGGTCGGGTTCGATCTGGCCGGGCGTGGTGATCCACTGGGGCGTGGTGGTCGCCTGGCTGGCCCTGTTCGGCGGCCACGGGCCCGGCGCAGGACTTCAGTCGCCCTGAACGTGCGGTTCAATTGACTTTATGGGCGCAAGGCCACACATCCCGGCTCCAGCTGCAAGACTGCTCTCCGGAAGCCGCCGAAGCCCCATGACCTACATCGTCACCGACGCCTGCATCCGATGCAAATACATGGATTGCATCGAGGTCTGCCCGGTTGACTGCTTCTATGAGGGCGAAAACTTCCTGGTCATCCACCCGGAAGAATGCATCGACTGCGGCGTTTGCCAACCAGAATGCCCGGTCGAGGCCATCGTCCCAGACACTGAAGACGACGCCGACGGTAAGTGGCTGAAGCTGAACACCGAATACGCGAAGGTCTGGCCTAATATTACACGCAAAGGGACGCCCCCGCCCGATGCTGACGATTACGCTAAGGTAAAGGGCAAGCTGGAAACGCTTTTTTCGCCAAAACCGGGGACCGGAAGCTGAGGCGAAATGCCGCCATCCCTCACGGAATCGGCCAATTTGCCGGTCGGCGCGCTGCAGCAACGAGTTGAAATTTCTTACAATTGTGCTAAGCGTTCAACATCGCCGACGGGCGAAACAAGAAGCGCATCAGGTCATCTTTCCCATGCCGCACACCGAATAGGTGGGCGCGGGTGCGGACGTGACACTGTTTGCGAGTACATTGAGGTGATCAGAGCATGACCAAGAAGCAGCCGGCAA
>VFQT010002566.1_pt1 | contig 18356 bp, 8 predicted proteins | sample 3512381 | NCBI WGS metagenome assembly VFQT01 (sample SAMN10412376, study PRJNA504923) | tailings metagenome | isolation source: Relicate 2 Philex TSF3 active mining site | place: Philippines: Tuba, Benguet | collected 2017-08-29
CAACGACGGCCCGCTCGGCGGCCGCGAGGGCAAGTACGTCACCAGCCGCCAGATCTGGGACCGCCTGCAGAAGGAACTTGAGAAGAACGTGGCGCTCAAGGTGTCGATGGGCGACACGAGCGACGAGTTCCACGTCTCCGGCCGCGGCCTGCTGCACCTGGGCGTGCTCATCGAGAACATGCGTCGCGAGGGCTTCGAGCTGACCGTGGGCAAGCCGCAGGTCATCGAGAAGGAGATCGACGGCGTGACGTGCGAGCCGTTCGAGCGGCTCGTGCTCGACACCGCGCTCAGCGGCATGGGGCCATCGCTCGAGCTGCTCGGGCAGCGCGGCGCGGAGATCCTGAAGGTTGATACCCGCGGCGAGCGCATGCACGTCGAGGCTGAGATTCCCGCGCGCGGGCTGATCGGCCTGCGCACGCGCGTGCTCAACGCCACCGGCGGCGAGGCGGTCATGTACCACTCGTTCCACTGCTACAAGCCGCTCAAGGGTGGCATCGCGAAGCGCCAGAACGGCGTCATGATCAGCATGGAATCCGGCACGGCCACCGCCTACGCGCTGCTGGGCCTGGGCGACCGCGGGTTCATGTTCATCAAGCCCAGCGAGGTGGTCTACGAGGGCATGATCGTGGGTGAGCACAACCGCGACAACGACCTCAACGTGAACGTGGTCAAGGCGAAGCAACTGACGAACTTCCGCGAAGCCGCCAAGGAAGCGACCGTGGTGCTCAAGGCGCCGCGACTCATGTCGCTCGAGGCGGCGCTTGAGTACATCGAGGACGACGAGCTGGTCGAGATCACTCCCACGCAGGTGCGCGTTCGCAAGAAGATCCTTGGCGAGGCCGAGCGCCGTCGCTACGAGCGCAGCGAGCGAAGCAAGGCGGAGAGCGTCGGGGCCTGAGCCTCCCGGAACTCTCAGAGGCCGGTAACATCGATGGCCTCCATGGCCAGAGTGGTGATGAAGTTTGGCGGTACGTCGGTTGCGGATCCGGATCGGATCCGGCGATGCGCCACGCGCGTAGCCGATCGCCGCGCCGAGGGGCACCAGGTGGCCGTGGTCGTGAGTGCGATGGGGCACACCACGGATGAACTCATCGCGCTTGCGCGTCGGTTGAGCCCCGCTCCGAATCGCCGCGAGCTCGACATGCTGATGGCCACCGGCGAGCAGGTTTCGGTTGCGCTGATGGCGATCGCGCTCCAGGACATGGGGCTCGATGCGGAGAGCTTCACGGGCGACCAGGCCGGCATCGTGACCGATGGCCACTACGGTCGCGCCAAGATCACCACCATCGACCGCACGTCGCTCGAGGCATGCCTGGCCAAGGGCTCGATCCCGATCGTGGCGGGCTTCCAGGGGCGCAGCTCGCGCGGCGCGATCACGACGCTTGGTCGCGGCGGCAGCGACACGACGGCGGTGGCGGTCGCCGCGGCGATCGAGGTCGGCCGATTCGACGGTCACTGCGAGATCTTCACCGACGTCGATGGCGTGTACACCGCCGATCCGCGCGTCGTTCGCAACGCGCGCAAGCTCGAGCGGATCTCGTACGAGGAAATGCTCGAGCTCGCTGCGCTCGGCGCCGGCGTGATGCATGCGCGCGCGGTCGTCTTCGGCGAGCGCTACGGCGTGCCGATCCACGTGCGCCACAGTCAGAAGCCCGATCAAGGCACCGTCATCTGCAAGGAGACACCGGACATGGAAGAGATCGCCGTCGTCGGTTGCGCGCTGAAGGAAGAGCTCGGACGGCTCACCGTGCGCCGCGTGCCCAATGCCGTGGGCCTGCAGGCCCGCATGTTCGAGCGCGTCGCTGCCGCGGGCGTGGTCGTCGACGACATCGTGCAGACGGAGTTCGGCGACATGACGAGCGTTGCCTTCACCGTCGAGCACGATGATCTCGCCGAGACGCAGGACATCATGGCGCGGCTGCTGGCGGAACTCGGCCATGGCGAGCTCGAGATTGACGTCGGCCTGAGCAAGGTGAGCGCGGTGGGGACGGGCATGAAGAGCCATGCCGGCATCGCCAGCCGCATGTTCCAGGCGCTTGCGCGCCACGGCATCGCGATTCACAACATCTCCACCAGCGAGATCAAGGTCTCGTGCATCGTGCCGCGGCTGGATGGGCAGCGCGCGCTGCAGGTGGTCCACGACGAATTCAGGCTCGGTACCGGCGGCGATGCGCCCATGCGCGTCGAAGGCCAGCCCGGCGTGGCCTACGCCCCGTGAGCGGTCTTGGCCAGACCGAGGGCCTGCAGGGTGATGGCGAAACGTCGGCCACGCCCGACATCCCCGGCATCGAGATCGAGGCCCGGATCGGCGAAGGCGGCTTCGGCACGGTCTGGCTGGGCTGGCAGCATGCGCCGGCCCGAAGGCGCGTGGCGGTCAAGCTGATGCGCCATGCGCTGGCCAGCGAGCTCGCGCGACACCAATTCGAGCTCGAGCAGGCGGCGCTCGCCTCGCTGCAGCATCCATCCGTGGCCACGATGCACCTGGCGGGCATCGATCGCCTGGGGCGCCCGTTCGTCGTGCTTGAGTGGATCGAGGGTGAGTCGATCACCAGCTGGTGCGATGCTCGGCACTTGGGGCTTCGCGATCGAGCGGCGCTGCTCGTCCAGGCGTGCGATGCCGTGCAGCACGCACACCTGCGCGGCATCGTGCACTGTGATCTCAAGCCGGCGAACATCCTGGTGACCGAGCGCGACGGCAGGCCGCTCGTGAAGGTCATCGACTTCGGGCTCACGCGAAGCCGCGACGGCACTGCTGCGATGCTTGGGAATCCTGTGCTCGGGACGCCGGGCTACATGGCGCCCGAACAGGCGGTTCCCGGCCGTGCGGTCGATGCGCGCGCCGACGTGTGGTCGATGGGTGTGGTGCTGGTGGAACTTCTGACGGGTTCGAGGCCCGATGGACGATCGAGCACGCCGAGCGCGATGGTCGGAGCGCTTGCTGCGCGTGATGCGGCTGACGCAGCTCGTCGTCGGGCGACCGATCTTGGGGCGTGGTCGGGTGCGTTGAAGAGCGGACCCGATTGGATCGCGGCGCGGGCGCTCGAACCTGCGGTCGAGGACCGCTACGCCTCGATGGACGCGCTTGGCCTGGATCTGCGGCATTGGCTTGCCGATCGGCCGCTCGCTGCGGCACCGGATCGGTCTGGGTATCGCGCGCGGCTCTTCGTGCGTCGCAACCGAGTGGCGACGGCGCTGGCCGCGACCGCACTTGCGGCGCTCGTGGGCGGCGGGGTGGCGGCCACGCTAGGGTGGGTCGAAGCCCGCGCGCAGTTCGAGGCCAGCCAGCGACAGCTCGCCCGCACCAAGGAACTGCTGCGGTTCACGAAGGACACCGTGCTCGGCGTGACTCCTGAAGTGGCTCGCGAAGCGGACACGACCGTCATGAAACTGGTGCTGGCGGAATCGGCGCGCCGCCTCGAGGCGGATGCCGCGATGGATGACCAGGTCCGTCACGACTTGGCCAGCATGCTTGGCCAGGCATACTTCAACATCGGAGCCTGGCCGGAAGCCGAACGATTCATGTCGCTTGCGCGCCACGCCGCGCAGGCGGGCTACGGTGCATCGAGCCCGCAGGCCATCTCGGCCGATGCCGAACTGGCAGAGATCGACCGTGTCCTGGACCGGGTCGATCGCGCGGTCGAGGGACTTCGCTCGGCGCATGAACGCCTGCTCGCCACCGCCGGAGCCGACGATCCGGATCGGATTCGAGTGCTGGCCTCGCTCGGTTGGGCCTTGGCCGATCAGGGCAAGCTCGAAGAGGCGCGCGCCGCGCTGATGGAGGCGCTCGAGCGGCGCACGGCGCAGTTGGGGCCGGACGACCCATCAGTCCTGCAGGTTCGATCGAACCTGGCCGAGATCGATCGGGTGGCCGGCCGGATCCAGGAGGCGATCGACCGCGGGCGGGTGCTGGTCGCCGACCGGACCCGGATCCTTGGTGCTGATCATCCCGACACGCTGGTCAGTGCCAACAACCTCTCGGTCTGCCTGCTGGCCTTGCGGACGGCCGACGGTCGGACCGAGGCGATCGCCGTGCTTGAGCCGGCGGTGGTCCGGGCGGGCAAGATCCTGGGTGAAGACCATCCGTACACCCTGCGCATGAAGAACAACTTGGCGAGCACGCTGCGGGAGCAGGGTGAAGGTGCTCGTGCCGAGTCGCTCTTTCGGGATCTCTTGGGGCGCTACGAACGCGTCTACGGGCCCGAACACTCGGCGACCCTGATCGTGATCAACAATCTCGCCTTGGCGCTTGAGGAGCAGGACCGGCGCGAGGAGGCGCTGGCCATGCATCGGCAGGCCTTGGATCGCAAGGTGGCTGCTGCTGGTCCTGATGCACCCACCACGGCGATCAGCCGCCTCAACTACGGGAAGTTGCAGCTGGAACTCGGCCAAGCCGAGCTGGCGTTGCCCTCGATCGCCGCCGCCCGGACGGTGCTCGAAGCCAAGTACGGCCTTGCCAGCAAGGCCACCATGGCGGCGATCGACAGCGAGGCCCGGGCGCTCGCGGCGCTTGGCCGGATCGACGAATCCGTCGCGCTGCTCCGCGCGACCGTCGCGAATCCCGAGTTCGCCAAGGTCGTGCCCGGTGTGGCGTGGCGGTTGGTCGGCCAACTGGCGCTGCGGTTGCCGGATCCAAGCGAGGAGCGATCGACGGCTCTGTTCCGGGCGCGCGAGCTCGCCGCGCAGGCGGGTGCCACGGTCGAGCTCGACGCGATGCTCGCACCGGCATCGAAGCACTGATCGAAAATCACGCGATTTCCCATTGACAGGTTGCGACGCCGTCCTAGCCTGCGCGTGCTTGATCGGCAACGGTCGAGCAACGCTCAAAAACAACGGTTTGGCAAGGGCTTTTCGGGCAGCGTCGCGCGTGCGATCGCTGCCCCGATCACGCCGACTGCCGACCGCATGGCACGGAGGCCAGCATGGATCACCATCCTCAGGATGGCTCGCAAGGTCGTGCGCAGGATGCGCACCGTGGTGACGACGCCCGATGGTCGGCCAGTCACCGCACTGGATCGACCCCAGACCGGCATGATGCCTGGTCTGCGCGATGGGCATCGTGGTCACGGTGGTCGCGCACTCCGGGGGCAGGGATGTTCCTGCTCGGGGCTGCGCTCGCGTTCGGCGTGATCGCCGCCAGCGGCGAGATCGCCGGCGCCGTGCGCAGCATGCGCCAGGCCAACGTCATCCGGGTCAAGGGTGTTGGCATGGCGCCTGTGGTGGCGGACCAGGCATGGTGGACCGGCACCGTCACGGCGCGCGCGGGCTCGCTGCCGGATGCCTTCCAGAAGCTCGATGCAAGCACCACGGCGCTCAGGGGTTTCGTGGTCGAGCAGGGCATCGCGCAGGCCGACATCGAGGTGGACAGCGTGCGCACGAGCACCGAGAACCGACGCGATGCCGAGGGCAACCTCACCAACGAGATCGAGGTCTATACGCTGCGGCGGTCGGTCACGATTTGGTCGAAGGATGTGCGGCTGGTCGAGCGCATCGCCATGCGCTCGACGGACCTCATCCGCGAGGGCCATGAAGTGGGCAGCGCGAGCCCGCGCTATCTGGTGAGCACGATCGAGTCGCTCAAGCTGGAACTCATCGACCAAGGCACAACCAATGCGCGCGAGCGTGCGAACCTGCTCGTGGATGGATCGGGAGGTCGGCTCGGCCGGCTCGTCAGCGCATCGCAGGGAGCCTTCGACATCGTGTGCGCCGGCAGCGCCGAGTTCGACGGCAACGGGTCCTACGACACGTCATGCATCAACAAGGAAGCTCGCGTGGTGGTCACGCTTGAGTATGCCGTCGAGTGAACAAGCATCGCGATCATCGCCGCGCGATGGTGAGCGCGCAGGCGGCATCGCACGGGGGCTGCCGGGGTCGGAGCCGGCAGCCCCTCCGAACAACGGGGAGAGGGTGCGGCGTGGACGGGGACGGTCGGGCTGAGCCGAGCGGGGTGAGGCGGGGAGACGGAGTGTGGAGCGAGACGCTAGGAGATGGATGCAGAAGCGAATGGGGAGATGAAGTGGCGAGACCAAGTCGGGAGATGGATGGCGAGACCGAATGGAGAGAAGGATCTGGGGAGAAGTTGTTGGGGAGAAGGGTTTGGGGAGAAGGGTTTGGGGAGAAGGGTTTGGGGAGAAGGGTCTGGGGAGAACGAACGAGTCTGACGTTGGTTCCTCGTGGGATGCCCGGTCGTGTCGTGGCAAGGCTGGGCCGTGGTGAGTGGTGAAGCGAACAGGTCCGGCGCGGCGTGCGGAGGGGCACGCCGCGTCGGATCAGTCGTCTCGGAGTGATTGCGTTGTGGCTGGGATCTAGACGCGCAACCTGGCGCTGCCCTGATCGGTCGCATCACCCAACGATTCCAGTGTGCGGCGAACGCATCATGCGGCGAAGAATGCACCCGGCGGTTGCATCACGCCGCGATCACATCGCCACGGTCGATCATGAGCAGCGAGACCTCGATGCTCGCTGGCGGCAGACCGGTCAGTTCGGCCATGGCCGCGCGATAGTCATTCATCTGGTCGCGGTAGTGCTCCAGCACCAACTCGCGCGACTGCCCGACCGAACCGGTCTTGAAATCGAGCACCTTGGCGTGCGTGATGCGCGATCCGTCGGTGCCGAGCACGACGCGGTCCATTCGGCCGGCGACTCGGCCACCCTCGCGGCTCGGGCGCGCGCACTGGAAGGGCAGCTCGCCATGCACGGACCACTCGACCGGGCCTTCGGGCTTGGACAAGGCAGCACCCACGGGGCCAGCGAGCGCATCGCGAGCGAGACTGACCGCCGCGGCAAGTTCCGCCGCAGGCACGGGTGAACGCAACTCAGCCTGCACCAGCTCGTGTGCCCGGGAGATGCCCGCATCGGTGAGACCGCCACCCGCCATCGTGTCGGCAGCGATCGAGTCGGACCAGGTGACCTGCCGCAGCAGGGCGTGCACGATTGTGCCACGGCGCATGGCGATCGGATCGCTGCCTGCCTCGGGAAGCATGACTCGAACCGTGTCGGTGGCCGTGGTCGATGACGCGAAGGTCACCACCGGCAGTGGCCGCGCGGCGGTTGGTGATCCTGCTTGGTTCGCTTGATGAGCCAGACCGCCCGAAGTGGAGTCAGTTGCTTCACTCGTTGCGTTGACCACTGCAGCATCCAGAGCCATGCCAACCGCTTCGCCCAGTGCGGCAGCGACCGAAGCAGAGTCGATGCCGTTGCCCCAGAAGGGCTTGGTGCGATCGCCACCGATGGCGAAGGCACGCTTGTAGGCGTCTCCGAAACCCTCGACCGACACGCGCAGCAACCACAGTGGCGTGAGCTTGGGCTCATCGGACTTCGTCGGATCGGTGCAGATGAAGTGCACCCCCGACTTGGCACGGGTGAGTGCGACGTAGAACGCCGACAGGCCATCGAAGAGCTCGATCACCCTTGCTTCGGTGTTGATCGCGGCCAGCAGCGGGCTGCGCCCGGCAAGGTCCTTGCGCACGATTGGACCGATGGCAAGGGGTCTTCCGCCCGGGCCATCGTTGATCGATGCCCATGCACCATTGGTCGCCTTGACCTCGTCGAGTGAATCGTCAAGCGTTGGCAGGACGACCTCGTCGAACTCAAGCCCCTTGCTTGCGTGCACGGTCATCACGCGGATGCGATCCCCGCTGACGGTGCGTGAGCCCTTGGAGCGCACCAGACGCACAAACTGCTCGGGCCGGCTGGCCATGTCGGCAGGGGCAGTGGCCGCCAGCGCGAGCACCTGACGTACGCGCACACGATCGCGGCCGCTTGAGAGGGGCGTGAGCGCTTGGGCAACGTCGTCCAGCCATGGGGCCAAGCCGCGCTCATGGAGCGCTTGTCGGATTGACGCACCGAGGCGCTCGCAGGCGAAGGCTGATGCGTAAGCAGGAATCTGCACAATCTCACGGAGCGCGATGCGGACAGGCTCCTGCGTGACCATGAGCAACGCGGTCTGGTCGAGCGGCTGCTCGGCAACACGGAGCAGTGCCATGAGCACAGCCACCACCATCGAATCCATGAGCGTGCCACGGCCCTCGTCGCTTGCGCCGACGCCGAGTTGATGAAGGGCCTGCACCACGTCACCGATCTGATCGTTCGTGTTCACGAGGATGGCGATGGTGGCCTGTGGGCGCTGCTGACTGACCGCCAGTGCCGTGCGCGCGGCGGCCGTCGACCACGATTCCTCGGGCAACGTGCCTGATGCCGAGATCGAGGCGGGTTTGCCCTGCAGTCGTGCAGCACTCTCATGTGGCACAAAGGTCCAGTCGGCGACGACTCGATCGATGGGAAAGCTCGCCACGGCGCTGGGTGCCGGGATTCCTGCCGCAAGCAGCGCGGCATGGTGGGCGGCCGGATCGATCGCGGCGCGATCGATGGACTGCAGGCGGTCGGCCAGGGTGAGCGTGTCCGAGGGACCGAAGACCGAGTTGACGAGGTCCATCACCGCAGGATGCGAGCGCTGGCTCACCGCGAGCTGCACGTCGGCATCGAGTCCACCGGAGCGCTGCGTGCGGATCCGGCCGATCAGTGCCGGCGTGCCGCCGCGCCAGCCGTAGATCGACTGCTTGGGATCGCCAACCATGATGAACCGGCGTTCGCTGTCGCTGGCGAAGATCTCGTCCATGAAAGGTTCAAGGACGCTGTACTGGTCGGGACTCGTGTCCTGGCACTCGTCGATGGCCAGATCCTGGATGGCGCAGTCGAGGCGATAGCGCATCTCGTGCAGGCCATCGCTGCCGGCATTCTGCAGCCGATGGGCTCGCGCGATGGCCGCCCCGATCTCGGAGAAGGAGTAGCGCCCCTCGGCGTGGCGGATGGCAGCGGCGTGCTCGTTGAAGCCGCGCGCAAGCTCGACGCAGCCAGCAATGCGCTGCTTGATGAGTTTGGTCTCGATGGCCAGTGCATGATGCATGATGCGGCATACGCACCGGACGAGCTCGGGATCAGGGTTGACGTTGTAGTACGCACTGCCTGCGGCGATCTTGGCGGCGAAGCCGAGCTCGGGGACATCTCGCCAATCGCCGCACCGTGCCGCGTTGAGCAGTGAGTTGCGCCCCTTGACCCACCTGCTGTCGGGGGTGCCGGTCTTGGTCGTGGCGACGGGAGCGGCAGCAAGATCACGCAGGGCAGCCTCGAGGTCGGCAGCGCTCAGCAACCGGGCGCCCTCGAAGAATTGGACATGATCCGCGGTCAGGGCGTGCCACGGGGCATCGCCCACACCATGGCGATCAGCCAGCTCGAGCAGCGCGAGCGGCGTGCGGATCGACGTGAGCAACGCATCGTGCAGTCGCGCCTTGGGAGCGCCATCGGTGACCATGCGTACGAGTTCCCAGACCGCGTCGGGCTTCGCCTCGAGCAGCCGTGAGAGGGCGAGCGCACGCTGGGCGTGATCCTGGTCGTCGCTGGCGATCGTCCACTCCGCTGGCAGGCCAAGCTCGGCGGCAAACGCCTTGCCCAGTCGCGAGAAGAAGCCATCGATGGTGCCGATCGAGAGCCGGTCGAGGTGATCGAGCACCTGCGCCAGCACGGCCGCGTACTCGGCCTCGGTCGCGGGACCGATCATGCCTGGTTTTTCGAATTGCTCGCGGCTGGCGGCACTGGTTGCACCGAGCGCCAAGTGCCGCAGCACGCGATCGAGGATCTCGCCGGCCGCCTTGCGCGTGAAGGTGATGGCCAGGATCGACTCGGCGCCGCAGTCGCCACAGGCGCTCCGCCGTGCGCTCTCGATCATCCAGCGGATCAGGCGATTGGCCAGCAGGTAGGTCTTGCCCGAACCTGCGTTGGCGGTGACGATTGAACGATGGCTGGCATCCGCAACGCGCATGGTGTGCTCGTTCATGCTGCACCCCCGATGGTGGCAGGAGCTGGAGATGAGACTGCATCGGTGGGCATCACTCGCGCCAAGCCACGAATGCCAAGGCCGTGCATGGCCTGAACGAGCGGATCGTCGCCAAGGGGCGGCTTGCCGCTGGGTGCGAAGTCGGCCGGGGTTCGTGCTGCCTTGACCTCGGCAACGATTTCTGCCGCGATCTTGACGGCTTCGTCGAGCTGGTCCTGGGACCATTCTGCGGGCTGGATTCGAGCCAGATCCGGCTGCGCGGGCAGGGCGATCAAGCCCAGCAGCAGGGACTCGCGCGGGATCTGGATCGTTGCCAGCAGTTCGCGATAGAGCGGCAATTGAAGGTTGGTCCAACCGGACTTCGTGCGGTGGTCCTTCGGATCGGATGGCTGCGAGCTGGTCTTGTAGTCGAGTGCAGCCCATTGACCGGTGCGGATGTTCTGATCCACACGGTCAATGCGGCCCGTGAGGTACAGGCCAGTCTGGTCGGGGAACATCGGCGCCGGGTATTGGCGCGATTCGGCTGGTGGTACGCCGTCGTCATCCACCAGGCTGAGTTCGTCGACGGAGCCGTTGAACTCCGCAGTTGCCGCGTGATGATCGGGCCGATCGGCACGCGGGGCATCGAAGGCGAGTTCGACATGCTTGATCGCCCAACCCTGCTGGGCCCATTCGGCTTGCACGCGGGCGAAGGCAGCGAGGCGCTCGCGGGCCATGCGCACCTGCACCGCGACCGTGCCATGCACGGACGCGGGCAGTCGTGCCTTGAGCACGCCATCCAGCGCAGCATCGAGTTCGCTGGCGATCACCTTCGGATCGGTGGTGGGTGCGCTGCGAGACTGTTCAAGCTTGCCCCACTCCTGCAGTGCAGCATGCACAAGGTTGCCGAACGCCATCGCATCGAGCTCCAACTGGAGATCGTCTCGACGATCCGCCTTCAGCACCCCGGTACGGAGGTACTCGTAGGGGCAGCGGATGTAGGTCGCGAACTGCGTGACCGACATGCGCGTGATGGGCGGCAATTCAGGTACGACCGGGTGCGTGGACAGCACCGAGACGGTCTGCGGTTCCAACAGCCACGGTGCCAGCGTCGAGCGACCATCGTCACAGGTCAAGGCGAGCGTTCGCGCAGCTTGGTCGTTGGAGCCGATCAGGAACCGCGATGGCCGCAGGGGCTCGCCATCCCCGTTGGTGGCGGGCACGCCGAACCAGACCGATGCCTTGCGCTTGAGCAGACCATCGAGGATCCACGCATCACGCGCGCGCCGTGCCCGTGCGCAGGGGAGCCCGAGCGACTGACGCAGTGAATCGGGCAGCCAAGGATCGATTGCCGCCGCCTCGGGCAGCAGGCCATCGTTGGCTGAGAGCACGATCACGTGCGGTGCATCGCACACGCCCGCTTCGAGCCAACCCATGCACTCGATGCCAGTGCGCTCGGCGCTGGGGAGATCGACGCCGCGCGCGGCATCCACAACCAGGTCAACGAGGTGACCGACCGTGCAGGCATCAAGGAGGGACGTGGGGAGATCGGCAAGCGTGAGCATGGCCCGCGCGATGGCGACCGAAGCGGTGGCATCGCCCAAGGGGGCGTGCGAGGGCTGCAGTCGGATCAGCACCGCGTGCAGCGCCAGCAACCGCTCGCGCCCCGTGGAAGCGGCCGTGACCGTGGCGAAGAGTTCACGCATGGCCGCGAGCACGGGTTCGACCGCGCCATCACTGGATGGCTTCGGCAGTTCAACGAGCGGTTCATCGAGCCGCCGGACACCAGTGGCGACGATGTACAGCGTGAGTTGGCGGAGCGCTGCATGCAGCCCGAGCTCGTGCAGCTGGCGTTCGATCCAAGGGTGACGCACCAGCGTGCCAAGGTTGAAGGCGGTTGGTTCACCAACCCATGCGCTGATCGCGCGCAAGAGCAGCGCAGCCGAGCCCTGATCAGCCGTCCTGGTCGGCGGCAGCGCGACCGGAATCCCAGCCGGCGACAGCGTGCGCGACGCGATGGCTGGATCCGTGGGGCCAAGCGCAGCGATGGCCACTGATCCGGCCGGTACGGGCTGCTCAAGTGACTCGAGCGCCCGCAGCACCACCGCGGGCTGGTCGTCGAGGCTCTCGACCCGCTCGATGCGCTCCAAGCTGATGGAGGGGCGAGCTGCACTCCACGCAGCATGACTCGGAAATCCGTCTTCCAGATCGGGAAGATTCGAGTCGTGCACCACCACGTCAACCGTGATGCCGCGCGAAGCCAGCGCCGCGAGCAGCCGACGCTCCATGGGATCTGGATCAGCGAGCAGGACGACCACTCGCGCAAGCCCCGTGGTAGCCAAGTGCCCGCGATCCATGGCGCGCGCAGCGATCGCATGCGGCAGGTCAAGCCCATGCTGGCTGAGCTCGACCAGCGCCCGATCCATGACGGTGGCGAGCGCGGACCACATCGGCGAAGGGAAGAACTCACCGAACTCACCAGACGCACCGCGATCGCGCAGTGCCGCGACGGTGAGGCCCGCACGGGAGAGTTCTTGTGCCAGTTGGCCGATGCGTGCGGCAAGGGCAAGAAGGTTGGGTTCGGCGGAGGCGGCGCCCAGCACCGGCGCCAGCGCATCCGGTGCGTGTGCGGTCAGGTCCGTGAGGGCACGAAAGCACGCCAGCGTGATCGCGGCATCACTGGCCGCGGTGCGATCGGGCACGATGAGTTGGGCGAGCGATCGACCCGGCGTGAGGATGGTGGGCAGGAGCACCGGCCGACCGGCAAGCTCTTGCAGGTGGTGGGCCAGCGCTGACTGAGCACGAGAGGCCGGCACGATGACGATGGTCTGGGTGAGGTCGAGGAACGCGCCGCTGGGGGCGCCCGCCAACGCGCCGCTGGGGGCGCCTGCCATGAGATGACGGGCCAGCGCGCGAGGCAGCGATGGATCGGACGGCAGGGGAGTGACCTGAAGTGGCATGGGGAACCCGGGAATCTGCCGAACGCGCGTGAACCCGATCCGTGACCGGATCGTGGCACCGTACATTCAAGTCGTGCATCCGGACACCATCAGCTTCTTGTCCATTGTCGTGGCCGTGGTCTTGGGCGTGGGTCTGAGCGCGGCGGCTGGCTTTCGGGTCTTCGTTCCGCTCCTCGGGGCGGGTATCGCGGTCCGGGTTGGCTGGCTGTCACCCGGCGAGTCACTTGCGTGGGTGGGCAGCACGCCCGCCTTGGTGGCCTTTGGCTTGGCATGTCTGGTTGAACTCATCGGCAGCCTGATCCCGGCCGTCGATCACGCCATCGATGCCATCGCGGCCCCCATGTCGGCGGCTGCCGGGAGCATCCTCATGGCTGTCCAGATGTGCGACCAGCTGGGGCTTGGCGTCAGCGAGCAACTGGCGGGCATGGACGGCGCGCGAGAACTCAGTCCACTGGTCCTGTGGTCGATCGCGATCATCGTGGGCGGTGGGCTGGCGCTGGGCACGCATGCGGCGGCCGCGGTCGGCCGCGTGGGCTCAACGGTTTCGACCGCCGGCTTGGCCAATCCAATCTACGCCGCGGCGGAATCGTTCACCTCGGTCGTGGCGACGGTTCTGGCGATTGCGCTGCCGGCTTGTTGCTTGATCATGGCGCTGCCGATGACGATCGTCTTGGTGCTCATCGTGCTGCGCCGGCGCCGAGCCAAGCGCGCCGCGGCCGAGGCTGCTGCCTCAACGAACTCGACCGCGTCAGCCCAATCGACGATCCGTCAAGGCTCGGGGCGTGGTTGAACGCCACACCGCACGGGCGAATCCCTCTGGCTGTCGATGAACTCCCGTGGAGGGGTCAGCGCATACGCGAGCGCAATCGCTGGACGGTCTGCTGACCCAGGGGCGGAGCGCCCTTGGCGACCGTTTCGATCAGCGAGCCCTCGTGACGGCCTTCCTGCATCAATCGCACCAGGTGCGCATCGAGGTTGAAGAGCCACCGCTTGTAGAGGACTTCGAGCTCCTGTCGATTGAAGCGCGAGAGCGGGTCGTCCAGGCCGCTCTGGGCAACGGCCCAATCGATGAGCCGGGCAGCGGAACCATCGAATCGGTAGAGCTTGAGCGTGCGCTCGAGCCGCGTCTTGATCGTGACGAAGGGATCGGTCGCATCAAGCGGCAGGCTCGTCATCAGGTCTTCGGGCTTGCGGAAGGCCGTGTCCGCGGCGAGTCCACCCTTGGCGGCATCGACCTGCGCGATGGTTGGGCGCGCGTAGACGGATGCCGTTTCGTCGGCGGCGGCTTCCACCAGTTCGAGCTTGGCCACGCTCGCGATCAGCGTGCGCACGCCGATCGACGGGAACTTGACCCACAGCCGTTGATCGGAGCCACCTTCGCCGGTGAAGACCTCGGTGCGCGTGATGACGCCAACGCCCCATTCAGGGCGGGCCGGGTGGCGAACCTTGTCGCCGGTCTTGGTGGATACACACGTCATGGAAGGACCATCGCCGCACAGCGCCCGGCGGGGCCGGGCCTGTCATCCCACAGGGACGAAAGCGGTACGGCTAGAGTGTAGCCCATGTCGAGCCCGATGCGAATCGCCTTCCTGGGAGATGTCGTCGGGCAACCCGGCAAGCGCGCGGCCATTTCGGCGGCCACGTCGCTCCGCGCAACATGGGGCGATGCCGGCGGCGTGATCGTGGCCAACGGCGAGAACATCCGCAACGGATCGGGGATCACGCCTGAACTGCTCGGCCACTTGGTGCAGGGGGGCATCGATGCTGTCACGCTTGGCGATCATGCTCTGCGCGAACTCAAGATCGTGCCGGCGCTCGAACGTGCGGGCGAGCCGATCTGCCGGCCGGCCAACATGCCCTATCGCGCGCCGGGCAAGCGCTCCGTCCGCATCGATCGTGGCCCGGGGCGTCGTGGGGTCACGATCTTCACCGTGCTTGGCCGCACGTTCATGCCAACGCCCGGCAGCGATCCATTCGAGTGCTGCGAACGCATGCTGGCCGAGCGAACGCACGCCGACGACATCGTGATCGTCGAAGCGCACATGGAAGCCACGAGCGAGAAGATCGCGCTCGCGCGGTTCCTGGATGGTCGCGTCGCCGCCGTCGTCGGCACGCACACCCATGTCCCCACCGCGGATGCGCGGGTCCTCAAGGGCGGTACGGCGTTCATCACGGACCTGGGTATGTGCGGTCCCTATGACTCGATCATCGGGCGATCAACCGAAGCGGTGCTGCGCCACCTGACCACCGGCCTGCCCACGCAGTTCGACGTGGCCGAAGGCGGCACGCTCGCGTGCGGTGCAGTGCTCGAGGTCAGCGAGGACACGGGGCTGGCGCGGTCGATCGAGCGTTACGAATTGCCGGCCTGAACGCGATCGATGTCCGCATCAATGGCGTTCGTCATCGCGCTCCATGGTGTCATCCGACGAACCGTGGTCGAGCGATCCCCAGCCGCCGCCGCCAGGCGTACGGATCAGGATGCGATCACCGGCCTGGAGGTCGGTCGTGCCCACGCCGGCAAGCGGCATGCGTATCTGGCCGCGGACCAGCCACTGCTCACCCACGGCACCGGGGCGACCACCTGCCATGCCGTAGGGCCCGCTGGCCCGGTGCTGGCCGATGATGCTGCAGGTCACGGGTTCCAGGAAAAGGAGCTCACGCTCGATCCCGTCGCCGCCATCATGAATGCCAGCTCCGCCACTGCCGCGGCGCAGACCGAACCGCACCAGTCGTACCGGATACCGCGACTCAAGCAGCTCGGCGTCGGTGATGCGCGTGTTGGTCATGTGGGTGTGCACGCCGCTCTCGCCTGCACCCTGTGCGGTCGCGCCTGAACCACCGGCGATCGTCTCGTAGAAACCAAAGCGTGCCGACCCGAAGATCAGGTTGTTCATCGTGCCTTGGCTGCACGCCGCCACGCCGAAGACGCGCAGGAGAGCATCGACGACGCGCTGGCTGGTCTCAGTGTTGCCTGCACCGACGGCCGGGCAGTGCATGGGATCCGTCGTGAAGGACGGGTTCAGGAAGCCCGGCGGGACCACTAGGTCGATCGCATCGAGGAAGCCCTCGTTGAGGGGCAAGACGCCGGCGCGCACCGGATCGTGTGCGCCAGCCATGACCCGAAGCGCATAGAGCGTCGCGCTGCGGATCACCGCCATCGGTGCGTTGAAGTTCCCCGCATGCATGGCACCCGAGCCGGTGAAGTCGATCGTGACACGCCGCGCTTGAGGCTCAAAGGCGAGCGGTCCGCCGGCTTCGCGCGCAGCCGACCTGCTCAGGCTGACGCGAATCGGTGTGCCATCATCAAGGGTCTCGGTGACGCTGCCCTCGGGAACATGCGCCAGCGCCGCCATGGCAGCCTGGCACGATCGTGCGCGCAGGGTGGCCAGGGCCGGCATGAACGCCGATCCGAATCGAGTGGCGGTCGCCCGCATGCGCAGGACGCCGGTGTGGTTCGCCGCGACTTGCGCCCGAAGATCGTCCAGATTCTGCTGCAGCGCACGGGTTGGATGGGGTGCATCGCGCAAGAGCGCGGCCACGGCATCCATGCCGTCGACGCCACGGCGTACGACGTGCGTGGGTGGCAGGACCACGGCCTCCTCAGCAAGCGAGGCGGCAAAGGGCGGCATGCTTCCGGGGGCGATGCCGCCGATCTCGGCATGGTGCGCGCGGGTGGCGGCGTAGCCGAGCAGGGCACCGCCATCGGCGCGTTCGAAGATGGGGGTCACCACGGTCACATCAGGCAGGTGGCTGCCACCGAAGGCCGGGTGATTCGTGACGGCGACGTCGCCCGGTTGCAGGTCGAGTGCCGCGGCTACCGCCCTCACGCACGCGCCGAGCGCCCCAAGATGCACCGGCAGGTGCGGAGCATTCACGATGAGCGCGCCGTCGGCATCGAGAAGCCCGCACGAATAGTCCAATCGGTCGCGGACGTTCACACTGACGGCCGTTGCACGCAGGGCCTCGCCCATCGACTCGGCAGCGCCGTGCAGGGCTGCCGCGACCAGGGCTTCGGTCGCGATCGATGGAGCCGATTGCGATCTCGGTGTGGTGCGCTCGAGGACGAGCCCATGCTCGGTGGACCGGGTTGTCCAGCCATCGGGGACGACGACGGTGCAGTGGTCCATCGCGAGGCCATGCTCGGTTCGTTCCAGCTGGGTGCTCCCGCCAACTGGCAGCGACCAGGCGTCGTCGGCCAGGTCGTGGTGGCGGATCCAATCGATCGTCTCGTTCCCATGAGGCGGGTCGAAGCCGAAGATCGCGCGGTACTGCGTGCGGAAGCCCGCGCGAAGCTCGGCCAGGCTGGTGGTCGTCGCCGGAACTTCGATGATCGCTTCCTGGTTCGCGGGTCGGATGCCCAGGCCATCACCGGGCGCGCACTCGGCGGTGGCGGCCCATTCAGCCAGCCCCATGCGCAGCGTGCGAAGCTCGATCGAGCCGGTTCGGCTGGCCGCGATCCCTTGCGCGCTCAGCAGGCCGGCGCGGGTGGGTATAAGGACCCGCTGTATGCCAAGCAGGTCGGCCAGCGCGCACGCGTGCATGCCACCGGCACCGCCGAAGGCCACGAGCGTATGCGTCGACGGATCGAGCCCACGGCGAGCGCTCACGCGGCGGATCGCCTCGGCCATGCGCTCATCGGCAACGGCGAGGAACGCGTGGAGCATCTGGTGCAGATCGATTGGTTCCCCGCGCTCCTGGTGCCACCGCTCGCGCAAGGCATTGGCGCGCGCCCGGGCTGCGTCACGGTCGAGCTGGAACGGGAACCGTGCTCCATCCAGATGTCCGAGGAGCAGGTGCGCATCGGTGATCGTGAGCGGACCGCCCATGCCGTAACAGGCCGGGCCCGGCGTGCTGCCGGCACTGCGTGGACCGACGCAGACCTGTCCATCGATCAGGTCGAGCACGCTTCCGCCGCCAGCGGCCACGCTCTCAACCGCGACGCTGGGGCTGGCGAGTTGTGCCGCGCCCAAACGGGTCGTCGGGGTCAACTCAAGTTCAGTGGTCAGGCGTGCGACATCGGTGCTCGTCCCACCCATGTCGAAGGCGATGGCAGGCAGCAAGCCAGCCTCGGCTGCGACGGCGCGTGCACCCGCAACACCGCCAGCCGGCCCGCTGAACAGGCTGTCCTTGGGGGTGAAGAGGTCCGCCGGGGCCAGTGCACCGGCGCTGGTCATCACGCGCAGTGGTGCGCCATGCAGTTCGTCGCGGACCTGCTGCAGGTACTCGGCCACCGGCCGCGCCAGTTGCGCGTTGATGCACGCCACGCGCGCACGGGCTTCGAAACCGATGGTCCGGCTGAGCTCGCTGCCAAGGCTGATCGATTCAATGCCTTCTTCCGTCAGCAGTTTGCGAATGCGGAGTTCGTGCATGGGATTGCGCCACGCGTGCAGAAGACAGATGGCTGCCGAACCCACGCCGGTCTCGCGCGCCAGCCGGGCGCACTCACGGATCTGGTCATGATCGAGCGGCTCGAGTTCGTTGCCAAGCGCGTCCATTCGCCCGCGCAGGCCCATGACGAAGGCATGCGGCGGTGGATCGCGCACGATGCGCATCGCAAAGAGGTCAGGACGCCGCTGGTCGCCGATGCG